>Ga0070658_10002360_pt1 | contig 15833 bp, 16 predicted proteins | sample KBSC13metaG_FD_64664 | JGI IMG/M metagenome (GOLD analysis project Ga0070658, IMG submission 64664) | Corn rhizosphere microbial communities from Kellogg Biological Station, Michigan, USA - KBS C1-3 metaG | ecosystem: Host-associated > Plants > Roots > Rhizosphere > Soil ...
CAGTCGCTGGCCGAGTCGCTGCGGAGAAAGCTGGACGAGGCCTCGCGTGGCGAATGGCGCGACGCCGAGATGGCGGCGGTCCGCCCGATCCTCGAGGTGCAGGCGCGGTGGTCGCGCATCCCGCGGGTGGACGAGCTGCTGATCGAGCGGGTGAAGACGCGCGAGGGACATCACCTGTTCGTCTTTCCGTTCGAGGGGCGGCTGGTGCACGAGGGGCTGGCCGCGCTGTTCGCGTGGCGGATCTCGCGGCTGGCGAAGATCACCTTCTCGCTGGCGGCGAACGACTGGGGGCTCGAGCTCCTCGCGCCGGAGGAAGCGCCGATCGACGAGGCGCTGGCGTCGGGGCTGCTCGCGCCGCGCAACCTCATCGACGACATTCCGGCATCGCTCAACGCGACCGAGATGGCGCGGCGCCAGTTCCGTGAGATCGCGCGCGTGTCGGGGCTCGTCTTCCCCGGGCTTCCTCATTCGGGCAAGACTGCGCGACAGCTCCAGGCCTCGAGCGGATTGTTCTTCGACGTTCTCCAGCGTTATGACCCGTCCAACCTCCTCCTCTCGCAAGCGCATCGCGAGGTGCTCGAGCGCCAGCTCGAGAGCAGCCGGCTCGGCCGGACGCTCGAGCGGCTCGAGCGGGCGCGGGTGGTGATCACGACGCCGAAGCGGACGCCGCCGCTCGCTTTCCCGCTGCTCGTGGACCGGACGCGCGATCGCGTCTCGTCCGAAACGTTAGGCGAGCGGATCCGGAAGATGCAGCTGGCGCTGGAGAGGGCGGCCGGATGAGCGGGCCGGCGGCGGTGGCCGCGACCGGCGACGCGGCCTGCGTCGTCCGGGGCGAGGAGTTGCGGCTCCTCCCCGAGCGCGCGGCGTACTGGGTGCGGACGCGGACGCTGCTCATCGCCGACCCGCACTTCGGCAAGGCGGCGGCGTTCCGCGCCGCCGGCGTGCCGGTGCCGGCGGGGACGACGGAGGGAACGCTGGCGCGGATCGACGCCACCCTCGCCCGGACCGCGGCGGCGCGGCTCGTCTTCCTCGGCGACTTCCTCCACGCCCGCGGCGGCCGGAGCCCGGCGACCTTCGCCACGTTAGGCAGCTGGCGCGAGCGGCATGCCGGTCTCGAGGTGGTGCTCGTCCGCGGCAACCATGACCGGCGGGCCGGCGACCCGCCCGGGGAGCTGAGAATCGCCTGCGTCGACGCGCCGGTGGTCGAGCCGCCGTTCGCGTTCGTGCACGACCCGGCGATGGTGCCCGGGAGCTACGCGTTAGGCGGCCACCTCCATCCCGCGGCGACGATGATCGGGCGCGGACGGCAGCGGGCGCGCCTTCCCTGCTTCTGGTTCACCGCCCAGTGGGCGGTGCTTCCCGCCTTCGGCGAGTTCACCGGGCTGGCGACCGTGAGCCCCGGCGCCGGCGATGAGCTGTTCGTGATCGCCGGCGACTCCGTTCAAGGGGTCAGAGTCGTTGAAAAATGACCACGCGGCTTTCAAGGGGTCAGAGTCGTTGAAAAATGATGATAGGCCCATAATCAAATTTCAACGACTCTGACCCCGCCTAACGGTGGTCAGGTCGCGGCCGACGCGGCGAAGGTCGGGGCGCGCCGAGCCCTGGTCGCCTGCTCGAAGGAATAGGCGAGCTTGATCAGCGTCGGCTCGCTCCACGCACCGCCGACGAAGGAGACGCCGACCGGCAGCCCGAAGACGAAGCCCGCCGGAACCGTGATGTGCGGATAGCCCGCGACCGCGGCCGGTGACGTGAAGCTGCCGCCCTGGTTCGGATCGCCGTAGACCAGGTCGGTGAGCGCGGCCGGTCCCCGCGTCGGCGCGACGAGCGCGTCGAGCTTGTGCGCCTTCATCACGGCGTCGATCCCCTGCGGGCCGGCGAGCACGCGCGCGCGCATCGCTTTTTTGTATCCGGCGGATGTGAGCGATCCCTTCTTCGCCGACATCTCGAAGATCTCCTGCTTGAAGTACGGCATCTCCTCCTTCGCGTGCGCCTTGTTCCACTCGATGAGCGCATCCATCGTTTTCGCCGGAGCGCCGGGCGCCCACTCGCGCAGATACGCCTCGAGGTCGGCCTTGAACTCGTAGAGGAGGACGTCGAACTCCATGTCGCCGAACTTTCCGGCGGTCGGGATGTCGGCCGGATCGATGATCGTCGCGCCGTGCGCGCGCATCGCGTCAAGCGAGGTCTTGAGGATCTCGTCGGTCGGATCGTGATAGCCGGTGAAGCGCTTGCGTGCGACTCCGATGCGCGCGCCCCGAAGACCGTCGGCGTCGAGGAACTTCGTGTAATCGCTTTCGACGTGTCCCTTCGCGGCAGCGGTCGCACGATCAGTCGCGTCGATGCCGGCGATCGCGCTGAGCAGGATCGCGGCGTCGGTGACGGTGCGCGCGATCGGTCCGGCGGTGTCCTGGGTGTGCGAGATGGGGACGATCCCCGAGCGGCTGACGAGACCGACGGTCGGCTTGATGCCGACGAGCGACGCGGCGGCAGCCGGTGAGGTGATCGATCCATCGGTCTCCGTCCCGATCGCGACGGCGCAGAGGCTCGCGGCAGTCGCGCTCCCCGAGCCGGAGCTCGACCCCGAAGGTGTGCGATCGAGCGCATACGGATTGCGCGTCAGCCCGCCGCGCCCCGACCAGCCCGACGTCGAGTGCGTCGAGCGGAAGTTCGCCCATTCGCTGAGATTCGTCTTGCCGAGTATGATGGCCCCGGCGGCGCGGAGATGTGCGGCGACTGTCGAGTCGCGGGGAGGCTTGACGCCGACGAGAACGAGCGAGCCGGCGGTCGTCTGCATTCCGTCGGCGGTGGCGATGTTGTCCTTGATCAGGACCGGGATGCCATGCAGCGGGCCGCGCGACGTCCCTGCCTTGCGCTCGGCGTCGAGCGAATCGGCGATGGTGAGCGCGTCGGAATTGAGTTCGATGACCGCGCGAAGCGTCGGGCCGGCCTTGTCGATCTCGTTGATGCGGGCGATGTACGCCTCACAGAGTGAGCGCGAAGTCTGCTGCCCGCTGGTGATCATGCGCTGGAGATCGGCGATCGTCGCTTCGTCGAGCGCGAAGGCAGCGACGGGTCGCGGTGCATCGGCGCCGGTCGCCCGCCGCGCGCGCGTGTTGTCTTTCGCGACTGCGATGTCGGGGATGCCGAGTCCCGTTGCCGCGAGGGCGCCGGCGGCGAGCGCGGTGCCGACGAAGCCCCGGCGCGAGAGCGCGGGCTTCGGCTCCGATGGAGCGAGTTCGTCTGAGATTGCGCCTGACATTTCGTCTGACATGTGGTTTGCGAGCGAGGAACGGAGTACGATTGTGGCGCTGGCGGGCGAGGTCGAAGGTGCGTTCGCGACCATCGCGCCGCAACCATCGCTCGACGGTGCTGCCCGGCGACGTTCCCCTCAACCACGCGAGGCACGATGACGATCCCGCTTTACGCCCAGACTGCCGGCGACTACGTGACGCGACAGGCCGCGACGACCGTGTCGACGACGACGTCGCTGCTGATCCTCGCCTTCATCCTGCTGGTGATCGTCGCGATGTGGCGCGTCTTCGAGCGCGCCGGCGAGCCGGGATGGGCGGTGCTGATCCCGATCTACAACATGTACGTCATGACGAAAGTCGGCGGGGTGTCGGGGTGGTGGGTGGTGGTGATGTTCATCCCGCTGATCAACATCATCGCACTGTTCGTGGTGTCGATCGCGGTGGCGCGGCGATTCGATCGCGGCGCGGGTTTCGGGATCGGGCTGGCGCTGCTGCCGATGGTCTTCTATCCGATCCTGGCGTGGGGGGACGAGGGTCCGGTGGCGGGAGCGGCGTAGCGCGTCGGGCGCCGGAACAGCGAGGTTCGACGGCAGAGCCATAGGGCCGACGGGTTTTTCTGATGGCCGGCGGAGCCGGTCGCGACGCGGCACAGCGAGCGGAGCTTGTTGGCGGCTATCGTGCAATGCCTGGGTCGAGCGACGGCCCGTACTCACTGGCCGCGCATGCGTTAGGCCGACCGGCGGCCGAACCTGTCAGAGCGTTAGGTCGCGGGGTGATTAGTGACTGGTGCGATACGCGGACTGCATAATTGCGGATATCACGACGGCATAATGGGCGTTGGGCCGACCACCGAGCTCCACGCGCGCGATCTGAGGTTCATCAATGACACTTTGGCATCGAGTGCAAACTGGATTCCGGGTTGCTGCGTGGTTGTTTGGCCTCGTCGCGGCGTTTGGCGCGGTTGTCTGGTTACAGGGCGGCGATCCTGAACACGGCACGGCGGCTGCAAAGTTGTTGGTCGTGCTCGGGGTGCTCGGCGGAGTCGTGTGCGCCGCGGTGGGGCACCGCGCGGCGGCAACTCCCCGTGGAGGCCGGCCTAACGATCGCTGAAGCTGATGGGCGATCTATTGAGTCGCTCGCTGCGCTCGCTCTATTGATTCGCCCCCAGCTTGGCTCTAGGCGTTAGACAGCTGTGGCCGACCGATACAAACATGGATGAGTCTCGCACGCTCGACGACGAACGCCCAAACTTGGGCCGAGGGTTTGGCCTTCCACTTGTGTGGCCCGAAGATCCGGTGGCGTTGTCGGAGCGGGAACAGGCAGTCTTGGGCATCCTTGCGCTAATGAATGTCCATTGCGACAAGGTGATGGCGGCTGTCACCATGGAGCCTCGCTACGGTAGCGCGACCGCTCGTACGATTTCGGCGTTAGTGCCCGCTCTGCGCCAACACTGGCCTGTCGGCGAACGCCCGGCGGTCGTCGCCGAGTTTCTCGAACGATTCGGCGGTACCCATGGCTCGGATCCTGTCGCTGTATAACGATCGCTGAAGCTGACAAGCGACCTACTGATGGCTCGGTGCGCTCGATTCTATTGGACTCGCTTGCGGCCTCGCTCTAGGCGTTAGGCAACCACAATGCTTCGTGAGGCCCCCCCGCGATGGTATCTCCAGTGAGCGACACCGATGCGCCGAGAGCGCGTAACGCCGGTGGGCTCGAACTCGCGAATTGGGTACTTCGTACCGCCGTTGCTCTCGACCTCTTTCTTTTTGGTCTATCCGTTGTTCCCGCTTCCTCCGGAATCGGGCCGGCCCCCGGACTTGCCGACCGTCTCTGGGGAAATGCCCGGCTCGCTGGCTGGCGAGTCGACGTGGTTTGGATGGTCTGCTCCTCCGTGCTCATCTTCGCCGGCACGTCTCGCTGGACCAGAGAAGCCAGTGCCGGCAAGACCACGGCAATTCTTTGTTGGGCGTGGCTTCCCCTGTTCCTCGTGTATATACGGGTTACACGCTCGTTCACATGTTCGGTTGACCGACTTGCACAACGGAGTTCGCGTGGCGGCTGCCTAACGCTCGCTGAAGCAGGTGGGCGATCCTTGGAATGCTCGCTGCGCTCGCACTATGAGCTGTGCTTTCCGGCTTGGCTCTACGCGTCAAACTGCCCTGAGGAACGATGATCTGTCGGGTGTGGCACGGCTGGACAACGCCGGCGAACGCGGAGGCGTACGAGCGTCTATTGCGCGAAGAAGTCTTTCGTGCGATCGCGGGACGCGCCATCGCGGGATATCGCGGAATCGAACTGCTCCGACGCACCGAGGGCGCGGAGGTCGCCTTTGTGACCCTGATGTGGTTCGAGTCGCTGGAGGCCATCCGCGCGTTCGCGGGCGCGGATCCCGAGGCAGCCGTGGTCCCGCCTGCGGCGCGTGCGCTGCTCACGCGCTACGATGCGCGATCCGCGCATTATGATGTCCGGGTGCCGGGAACGAAGGCTGCCGACGTGATATCGCGGCCAGCAGTCTGACGATCGCCGAAGCTGACAAAGCCCATCTTCGGAAGCTCGCTCCCGCTCGTCGCTGCGCTCGCCCCTCCTGTATTGGCTTGCAGCATCAGCTCGAGGCGTTAGGCGGCCGAGATAGTCCGCTCACCCGGGCTGCCTCCGGCTTTTCCGCACAGTGCGCGCACGTCACATCTCTCGCGTTTTGACGCAGCGTGGTTCACGATTCTGCGTCTCCGAATGCGCCTTTCGTCGTGGCAGGCGCGCTGCCCGCTCGTTGACAAACAGGCGCGGCGCTGCCATATCCACCTCCCACTTTACCGCGTAGAGGTCCCATGAGACGCACTACGAACCGCGCGCTCACGCTCGTCGCTCTCGTACTCGCCGCCGCTGCGTGCTCGGACAGCGCGGGCATCGCAAGCCCATCGCAGCCAGCACTCGTGACAGCGGCACCGAGCGCCGCCAGCGCGCCGGCGCCCGCGGGCATTCCGGCGCCACCGACGGGGTTCACGCTCTTCTGGAGCGACGATTTCACCGGCGCGGCAAACACCGGCGTCGACACGACGGTGTGGAAGTACGACACGGGGCCGGGGCGCAACTTCGGCACCGGCGAGATCGAGAACATGACGAACAGCACGGCCAACGTCTTCAAGGACGGCGCGGGGACGCTCGTCATACGCGCGATCAAGACGCACACCACATGGACGTCGGGACGGATCGAGACGAAGCGCGCTGACTTCGGTGCCCCGGCTGGCGGTGTGGTCCGGATGCAGGCGGCGATCCAGCAACCGGACTCGAACCTCAACACGACGAACGGCGCGGGGTACTGGCCAGCCTTCTGGATGTTGGGCTCGACGTACCGCACGGGCACGCCGTGGCCGACGAGCGGCGAGATCGACATCCTCGAAGACGTCAACGCGCAGTCGGTCGTGTACAGCGGGCTGCACTGCGGCACGAGTCCGGGCGGACCGTGCAACGAGACGTCGGGCATCGGCTCCGGACCGCACGCGTGCGCGGGATGCCAGACCGGGTTCCATACGTACGCGGTGGAGATCGATCGGTCGGTGTCGCCCGAACAGATCCGCTATTACCTGGACGGTGTGGTGCACTTCACGATCAACGCCACCGCCGTCGACGCGAACACATGGGCGCAGGCGGTGGATCACCCGTTCTTCATCATCTTCGACCTGGCGATGGGCGGCGGGTTCCCGAACGGCGTCTGCAACTGCACGTCTCCGACGAGGAACACGGTCTCGGGCGGCGCGATGCGGATTGCGTACGTTGCAGTGTACAACAAACCCTGAACGGGTACTGGGAGGTCGCTTCAACCGTGCCCAAACGAATCGTCCTGCTCATCGTCGCCGCGTGCCTCCATGCGATGGAACCGCGCGCGCTTCCCGCGCAGGCGATCACCGTGACGCTGCTCGGCACCGGCTCGCCGATCCTCCTCCCTGAACGGTCGGGTCCCAGCATTCTCGTCGAAGCCGGCAACGCGAAGCTCCTCTTCGACGTCGGCCGAGGCGCAGCAGGTCGACTCTGGCAGAGCGGAGTGGCGCTGCGCGACGTGACAGCCGTCTTCTTCACGCATCTCCACTCGGATCACGTCGTTGGCTTCCCCGACCTCTGGCTCACGGGGATTCTGCCGAACAAGTCATTCGCGCACCGCACGCAGCCGATGCAGGTCTACGGTCCAACCGGCACGCGGGCGATGATGAAGTACCTGGCACTCGCGTACTCGGCGGATCTGCGCATCCGGCAGGCCGACGAGAAGACGTCGATCGAAGGCGCGAAGATCGTTGCACGGGACATCGCGCAGGGTGTGGTCTATGACCGCGATGGCGTGACAGTCACGGCGTTCGATGTCGATCACGGAGAGCTGATCAAGCCGTCGCTCGGTTACCGCGTCGATTATCAGGGCCACTCGGTAGTCCTCTCGGGCGACACCCGACCCTCGGACAATCTCGTGCGTTACGCGACGGGCACGGACGTTCTCTTTCACGAAGTCGCTGCAGCGCGCCCCGAGCTGCTCGCCATCTCGGAGCCCGCGCGCCGCATCATGGGCCATCACAGCTCGCCAGAGCAGGCGGCGGTCATATTCACGCGCGTGCATCCGCGGCTGGCGGTGTACACTCACATCGTCCTCCTCAGCACCGACCCGGCGGTTCCTCCGCCGACGCTGCAGGATCTCGAGCGAGTGACGAAGACGTATCAGGGCCGGTTCGAGATAGGCCAGGACCTGATGCGTGTCGGCGTGGGTGATTCGATAGTCGTGACGCGTCACGCGCAGTAGCTCGGAGCTCGCTCTGCCTGAAGGAGAGGAGATCACATGGCTGTGAAGCGGATGGACAACATGGGCATCGTGGTCGAGTCCCTCGACACCGCGATCGGCTTCTTCACGGAACTCGGCCTGCGACTCGAGGGGCGCGCGATGATCGCCGGGGAGTGGGCTGGGCGCATCACCGGCCTCGGAGACCAGCAGGTCGAGATTGCGATGATGGTCACCCCCGACGGCCACAGCCGCCTCGAGCTGTCGCGATTCCTCACCCCGGCCGTCATCGCCGACCACCGGACCGCCCCGGTGAACGCGTTAGGCTACCTGCGCGTCATGTTCGCGGTGGACGATCTCGACGACACGCTCCGCCGGCTCGGCAAGCGCGCACAGCTCGTCGGCGACGTCGTCCAGTACGAGCAGTCGTATCGCCTGTGCTACATCCGCGGCCCCGAAGGGTTGCTCATCGGGCTCGCCGAGGAGCTCAGGCCGAGCAAGGGTGCTTGACACGATCGCCATCGCTCCGACTCTTTCCAATCCCAACGTCAGGCACATCCGCACTCTCTCTACAGGAGCATCGTGAGCAAGGTATTCGTCAACATCGCAATGACGCTCGACGGCTACACGGCGCCGGAGGGAATGGCGATCGAGCACTGGACCGACCCGACCTACAAGAACTGGGGCGCAAAGTGGGGTTCGCTGATGACCTGGCTCATGAACCAGCAGTACTTCCGCGACAAGCTGAAGTTCGGACCCGGCGGCGAGACTGGTCCGGTCAACGATCTCGTGCGCACCACCTTCGAGCGAACCGGCGCGAACATCATGGGCAAGCGGATGTTCGAGCAGGGTGAAGCTTCATGGCCGGAGGACGCACCATTCCACACGCCGGTTTACGTCCTCACCCACGAGAAGCGCGGGCCGTGGCCGCGTCCCGGCGGGACGACCTTCTACTTCATCAACGACGGGGCTGAGCGCGCGCTCGAGCTGGCGCGCGAGGCGGCGGGAAGCCGCGACATTCGCATCTCCGGCGGAGCGAACGTGATCCAGCAATACCTGAACATGGGCGTCGTCGAAGAGCTGGAGATCGCGCTCGCGCCGGTGCTCTTCGGGAGCGGACGGCGCCTGTTCGAGAACCTGCGCGAGCCGGGGCCGCAGTTCCGTATCGACAACGTGCTCGCCGGTTCGGCGGCGACGCACCTGCGCTACGTGCGGAAGTGAGCCGCGCCTAACGGTCACTCGATTTCGGGAGACCGCGATTCCGGCTGCGCGGCGAGCTTGCGCCTCGGCATCTCCAGTCGCGAGTCACAGTGCTGCCTGACGCTGCCCGAGATAGATTCGAGGAAGACGATGGACCAGATCAAATCCGACTGCGCCTCCGGTGGCGCGGTGCGCAGCGGCGGAGAGTGCGCGATCGGCGAGCGACGCGTGTCGGCGATCGATCGTCCCGAGACTGCGCCTGACGCCTTCCAGTCGGCATGGAACGCGCACGACATGACGGCGTTCGCGTCGCTGTTCCACGACGACGCGACGTTCGTCAACCGGTTTGCGCACCATGTGCGCGGCGTCAGCGAGATCGTCGCGCTGCACCGGCCGATCCACGAGACGATCTATCGCGACTCGACGCTCGATAACGAGTTGATCGACGTGACCATGCTTGGCGGCGACGTCGCGGTCGTCCATTTCTGGAGCCGGCTTCGCATCGGCCCGGCGCATCCGGCTGGAGCGCACGACGTCGACACGCTGATCCTGACGGTGCTCACGCGACGCGACAGGGACTGGCGGATCCAGGCCCTCGAGAATGTCACGTTGACCAACCCGCGCACGGGTGAGCCGGTGCTGCGCCCACGAGGGAGCGGCGCGCATTCGCCGCCATGAAACGGGGACGTCCCAGCCATCGACATGTCAGACCGCAATCACGGACCGGTGCCGCCCCTCACGATTCCCGAGCTGCAGGCAAAACAGGCGCGGTACAGCGCCGCGTGTCGGCATCGCGACCGACGGTTAGGCGGAGTATTACTCGCCGCCGTGATCGCCTGGGTTATTGCCGTTCCCGGTGTTCTCTTCCTGCCCGCGCTGCGTCCGCTCTGGCTCGGCATCGGGGCGCTGGCTGGCCTCGGCTTCGCAGGTGATGCCGTCTATGTGCTGGCGACGAGCTCACGGTTCCATCGGCTGCATGCGCCAAGGTGTCCGGCCTGCGATCGATCGCTGACACGTCTGCAATACGCCGGACGCATGCTCGACGACCTCGCCCGGTTGGAAGGACACTCCGACTGGCCGGCGGAGCTGCGCGAGAGGGTACGCGAGGCTGCGGCGCTTCGATGCCCCTACTGCAACGCGGTCGTCGCCGCGCCCGCGGTATGACGCGCTGAACGCACGGTCTCACTCGGCGGCGCGGCGCATGCAGTTCGAGGGTTCATCCAGAGAGGTGCACATCATGCCGACCATGCGTACGCTCATCACGGCGCTCAGGCGCGCTCCGTGGGTCCTCATGCTCACTGCCGCGTGCGGCGCGGACAAGATCGCCAGCGTCGCCGCCGACAGCCGAAGCCAGACGATCGCCGTCGCCACCGGTCAGAAGCTCGACATCACGCTCGGCAACGTCGGGCCGGCACAGTACGAGGCCACACCGCAGCTCTCCTCGCCGGCGCTGACCTTTCTCGGCGTCGAGGTCGTCCCGCCCTACACGCCGGCCGGCCCGACCCAGCGCTTCCACTTCAGGGCGGAAGCCCGCGGCGTGGCGATCGTCCGGTTCAGGCGGATGCTCGGCGACTCTGTCATCTCGGTGGTCGAAGACACCGTCGATGTCCGCTGAGCCGCGCGCACCGCGCACGTCAGGCGCCCGTCGAACGCTCGTCAGCGCATTGCGCGCGCTCGTTCTCATCATCGTTGTGGCACCGGCAACCGCCGCGGCGCAGGGCCCGTGGCAGCCGTCGTCCGGACACGTTCAGCTTCCGATCTGGCCCGGCGGCGCGCCTAACGCGCGGCCGATCGCCGGACCGGAGATCGCCGTGACCGTCGTCGACTCGGCGGGGCGGCCGAAGCTGGTCGGCGGGAAGCCGTGGGTCTACGTCGACCGGGTCGCGCAGCCGACGATGACCGTGTACTCGCCGGCAGGCGCCAGCACCGGCGCGGCGGTCGTCGTCTTCCCCGGCGGCGGCTACAGCATCCTCGCGATCGATCTCGAGGGCACCGAAGCGTGCGATTGGCTGACGTCGAAGGGGATCACCTGCGTCCTGTCGAAGTACCGCGTCCCCTGCAACAGGACCGGTCCGTACCGCGACTGCCTGACGGCGCTGCAGGATGCGCAGCGCACGGTCGGTCTTGTTCGCGCCCGCGCCGCCGAGCTCCATGTCGACCCGCACAAGATCGGCGTGCTCGGGTTCTCGGCGGGGGGCCACATGGTGGCGGCAATCAGCACGCACTTCACGAAGCGGCTCTATCCACCGGTCGACGCCGCCGACAGCGTGAGCTGCCGTCCCGACTTCGCCATCGCGCTCTATCCCGGGCACCTCGCCAAATCGTCACGCAACCCCACACTCAATCCCGACATCCGCGTGACGCGTGAGACACCGCCGACGCTGATCGTGCAGGCCGAGGACGATCCTGTCGATCCGGTGGAGAACTCGATCGTCTATCATGCCGCGCTGCGGAAGGCGGGCGTTCCGGTCGAGCTGCACCTGTACGCGCAGGGCGGACACGCCTTCGGGCTCAGGCCTAACGGTCAGCCGATCACCGACTGGCCGCGGCTGGCCGAGGCGTGGCTGGCAACGATCGGAATGATCCCGTCGCAGCGCTGACGACGACTCACTCGGCCGGACGCGGCCCGAACCAGCGCGACAGCGCGTCGCCGAGCCCTGCCGCAGTCCCGTCGCCCACCCAGGCGACGTGCCCGTCGGGGCGCACCAGGACCGCCGATGGCGCGGACACGACACCGATCGCGGGCAGATTCCAGGTCCCGTCATGACGCGCGTTCACCGTGCGAACGCGATCCGACCAGGGACCGGCACCGATCGCGCCCGGCGCGCCGAAATCGAGAAGAAGCGGGCGGGCGTCGTGCAGAAGGGTGTACACTCGCTCCACACCGTCAGCGCTGACGATATCGAGGTCGGGCATCCGTCGGCCGAGCAGCGGGTGGCCAGCGCCGAGGTCGTAGTGCACGGCGAGGCCGGTCATCTCGGCGGCGAGGTGCCTGCGCGGCTCGGCCATCTGAAGGAACTCGGAGACGATCACGCCTAACGCCTTCGTACGATCGTCGGTGCGGCGGAGCGCGGACTGCGCCATCGTGTTCTGGAGCACCCGCGCGCCGACTGGATGACGCTCGGCGTGATAGCTGTCGAGCAGTGTCTCCGGTGAAGTGCCGGCGATGACCTGCGCCAGCTTCCATCCGAGGTTCACCGCGTCCTGGACCCCGATATTGAGCCCCTGCCCTCCCATCGGCGGGTGTACGTGCGCGGCATCGCCGGCGAGGAGGACGCGCCGGTCGCGATAGGCGGCTGCCTGACGCGTCATGTCGGTGAAGCTCGAGATCCAGGTCGCGTCGCGCGCGCCGAAGTCGGTGCCGTAGATCGCGACGAGCAGCTCGCGCAGATCCTCCATCGTTCGCTCGGGGGTCGGACGCGGCCGGCGCTCGGTCAGCGCCATGCGAGCGCGAAGCGGTCCGTCGCCCTCGAGCTTCCCGATCGCGTGCGTCCCGATCGCGTCGCTGTGGAAGCCCCACTTCGGTTCCTCCGCCATTTCCACTTCGGCGATGATCCAGCTCGTCGTCGCGTCCGAGCCGGGGAAATCGATTCCCGCCGTCTTGCGAACGATGCTGCGTCCGCCGTCGCAGCCGACGAGATACTCGGCGCGAAGCGATCGTCCGCTGGAGAGCGCGACGTCGACGCCGCTCTCGTCCTGCGCGAAGCCGGTGACTTCGGTTTCGCGATAGAACGGAACGCGCAGCTCCTCGACCCACCCGGCGAGGATGCGCTCGATGTGATTCTGCCAGAGCCCAAGCACGTAGTTGTGCCGGCTCGGGAGCTCGCTCGCGTCGAGCGGAAAGAGATGGAACGCGGCGACCGGGTGCTTCTTGCCTTCGGCGATGAAGCGATCGGCGATGCCGCGCTGGTCGAGCACTTCGATGGTGCGCGCGTGCAACCCACCGGCGCGCGACCCGGCGAGCTCCTGGCTGGCACGACGTTCGACTATCGCGACGTTCACTCCGGCGAGCGCGAGCTCGCCGGCGAGCATCAAGCCGGTCGGGCCGCCGCCGGCGATCACTGCTGCATGGTCGGTCATTGACATTGCGCCGGTGAAGATGTGACGAGCACTATATCAGCCGATGCAAAGACATCAACTCCTTCCGGTCTCGACCACCACGGCGCGATATTACCAATGGGGCGACGGGTGCGAGGGATGGCACCTCGTTGCGACCGACGCGGTGAGCGTCATTCAGGAGCGAATGCCGCCCGGGACGTCGGAGGTGCGCCACCGGCATCGCGTCGCACGCCAGTTCTTCTTCGTGCTGGCGGGTGCGTTGACGCTCGAGATCGACGGCGCCATGGTCGAGGTCCCCGCGGGGAGCGGCTTTGAGGTTTCGCCGGGCGCGGCACACCAGGTGTTCAATCGAGGCGAGGCCGTCGCCGAGTTCCTGGTGGTGTCACAGCCGCCGGCACAGGGCGATCGGGAGACGCCGACGTGAAGCGCGCGCCTCGACGCCGACGAGCGGGGAGTGCTCATGCACAAGCAGCTCGATCACCGCCTCGGGCAGTTTGGCGCCTGACGCTGCGCTGCCTGACGGCGCGAACCGTCAGGCGCGATCAGAGCACGCCGTAGACGACTACCTGGTTCGAGAAGGTGGGCAGGTAGACGTGGCCGTTGGCGATCGTCGGCGACGCGAACTTGGCGTAGCTCCCCGCCCCGTCGCGGGCGAGGTTCTGGCGGTTGTTCCAGAGCTCCTTCGTGATGTCGCTCGCGTCGAAGGCGCGGAGGATCCCGGGACTCACGTCATGTTCGGCGTTCCCGGTGTACGCGTAGGACGCCCAGACGATCCCGGTGCCGGCGGTGGTCCCGTTCGACGATACCGAGAGCACAGCTCCGCTTTCGCCGCCCGGCCCGCCGTTGGTGAACAGCGTCTCGAAGTTTCGATCGAACCGGCTGGTCGCGCGGTCGAAAACGATCGAGCGGAGCGGATCCTTCTCCGACCAGATGAAGACCACGTCGCGCGACGCGCCGTGATAGTAGGCCGGCTGGGCATGCATGCCGGCGCCGGCGCCTAACGTCACGACCTGCTGGACCTGGTCGGCGCCGGCCTGGAAGCCGCCCATCGCGTCCTTGTCGAGGAGGTAGATGTTGCCGTTCTTTGCTCCGGTGACGTAGTAGCGCGAACCCGGAATGAGGAACGCACCCATCCCGCCGTAGTCCAGATCGTAGTCGTTGAGATACTGGTAGTCGTGCGGGGTGAAGTAGCTCGCGACGCGCAGCGTCGAGCCGGTGGGCGTGAGCTTGAGCGCGCTCTCACCGCGATTCGTGACGTCGGTCTGGTCGGTGCCGACGCCGACTGTCCCGTTGCCGGTGACGACGAAGAGGCTGCCGTCAGCATCGACCGCCGGCCCCATGCCGCTCTCCCACACACCGGCGGCGTAGCCGCTCGGCGTCGCATTGTAGACGATGCGCTGCTGGAGCGTGGCCGCGTCGTAGCCGAGGATCCAGCCGTGATACGGCCCCCAATCACAGTGCGAGGCGAAGGTGACGTACACGACGCCGTTCACCAGGGTGAGCGCCTGACGCTGATTCTGGCGCTGGGCGTCGAAGGCGAGGATGCCGTTCGAGCTGCCGTCGCCGGTACCGGGATAGGTCGCGGTGATCTCGACCGGCGACCCGGCGAGCTCGTTGCCGCTGGTGATGTCGACCGCGTGCAGATATTGCACGAAGTGCGTGCCGGTGGTGCTGCGGGCGACGAAGTAGATCGCGTTCTTCGACGGGTCGATGACCGGCGTCCCGACGATGCCGATGTTGCCGCTGAAATCGGTGTACGACCCGCCGCAGGCGCCGGTCATGTCGGTGTTGCGCGGCGGGCGCATCCCGGATGCGGTGTAGTTCCGCTGCCAGTAGAGGCGGCCGTTGTCGCCGTCGAAGGCGAAGACGGTGTTGTTGACCGTCGCGACGTAGACGACGTTGTGCGGCGCGCCGTTGATGTCGAGCTTCCCGGCGACGAGCGGCTGCGCGTAGACCTGGTCGTCGACCACGAGCGAGAACTGCTTGCCGAACTTCTGCACGTTCACGTTGCTGGTCGTGAGCAGCTCTTCATGGTCGTTCAACCCGGCGCGGGTGTTGTCGTTGTGCTGGGTGACGACCGACACGCCCTGCGGGTTCGGCGGCCCGTTGTCGATGGGCGGATCGTTGTCGGTGACGTTGTTCCCGCACGCGACGAGGAATGCAACGACGAGGAGCAGTGCGGCTTTCGTCATGAGTGTTCGAACAAGGATTGGGTTTCGCGCGGCGCCGGCCCCGCGATGTTGCAGCAGCGGGGCAAGTCTCGCGTCGCCCGCAGAGGTGCGCAAGGCGAAGATCGCCCGCATGATCGTCGGCCGGGGGCGCAGTTTGCCCCCTAACCGCCCACTATCACCGGAACAGACTCCCGATGTATGATGATGAAGACTCTCGTTACGGAGGCTGACCGTGCGCCTGCCTGACGTTCTGTTCGCCGCATTCACCCTCGCGTCGGTGCCCGCCGTGCTCGCCGCACAGGCGCGGCCGACGTCTCCCTCCCCGGCTCGGCTCTACGATCCGAAGGAGTGGCCGGTCCCGTACGGCGCGGACACGCGGCCGCGTGATCCGTTCGC
>Ga0070658_10002361_pt1 | contig 15833 bp, 4 predicted proteins | sample KBSC13metaG_FD_64664 | JGI IMG/M metagenome (GOLD analysis project Ga0070658, IMG submission 64664) | Corn rhizosphere microbial communities from Kellogg Biological Station, Michigan, USA - KBS C1-3 metaG | ecosystem: Host-associated > Plants > Roots > Rhizosphere > Soil ...
TTCGCGCCGCCGAGCACGAGGACCCCCGCCCCGGCCTTCGTCAGGCTATTGGATCCTGTTCCATCCGCAATGTTACTCGCGATACTCAGGTCGATGCCCGTCGAGCCCGTCGACGAATCGACCGTGAAAGTGCGCGGCGCATTCAAATTGATCGTCCCGTTGCCGGTAATCGTAGCGCCGAGCGGATTGTTGGTCGCGCTGTAAGTGATGTTGCCACCCAGATTCAACACCCCGCCCGCGCTAATGTTCATCGACGCCGTCGTGGCGGCCGCGCCGCCACCAAGGCTGACGGAGGTAAAGAATTGCGTCGTGGTCGTAATATCGGCCATTCCGCCATAGACCGTGAGCGCCGCCAAACCCAGGTTGTTGTTATTGGTGGTGGCCTGGAGAATGCCGCCAGTGGCGCCGTTCGCTGAACCAATCGTCGTATTCCCGGCAAAGGTATTTGCACCGCCGAGCACTTGAGTACTGGCGCCCAGCTTCAGCAGTGTGCCTCCCACGCCGAGGATGTTACCGCCGAAGGTATTGGCGCCACTGGCCGCGGTCAGCGTGAGTTGGGCGGAACCGAGATTAACGATCGACGTGGCCAGCGCCGTGGAGCCACCATCGGAAAGACCGGCAATCGTTTCATTGTAATTGCTCAGGTCCAGGGTAGCCGTGCCCGTCCCGGTCGCCTTCACGGTGACCACGCCAGTGTCAGCAATCTCATTATCTCCCGTCAATCGCACCGTCGCGGCCGTGGCCGTTGCGGGTGTGATGAGGACATTGCCACCGACCGCATTGACGCCAGGCGTTTTGGAGAGCAGCAGCACGCCGCGATTCAAAGTAGTGTTGCCGGTATAGGTGTTGGCCAGGCTGCCGGACAACGTCATGGTATCGGTGTCGGCGGCGCCCGTGTAGATCCAGTTCCCCGCGCCGGAGATCGTTCCCGAGAAGACCTTCCCATTGAAGGCGCTCATGGTCTGGTTACTGCCCGTAGCGATGATCGTTCCCGCTCCCTGGATGGCGCCAATCGTGTCCCCCTGATTGTTGTAGTTCAACGTCCCCCCGGCGTTGATCGTGATCACCGACGAATTCGTGAGCGTATTGACACTGCCACCGTATTTGAAAGTGCCGCCCGCGTTGATGGTGATGCTGGGAAACTTATACGTGTCCGAGGTGGATGCATTGAGCTGAAATGTTCCACCGTTGATGACCAGGCTCCCGAGGAACCCCGTCCCGACGGCCGCCCCGCTTCCGAATAGCAGGGTGCCGGGGCCGGTCTTGACGATGGTATTCGCCGCATTGGAAGCGGCCATGGTATCGATCAAGGCATTGCCGGCACCGCTGCCAACGTAGATCTGCAATTCCGTGGAAGTCGAACCCAAGGCGAGCGTGCCGGTGCCCGTGATCTTCGCCTGGGTGGCGGTGGGATTCAGGATGATCCCGACCACTCCGCTGCCCAGGGTGACCGTGTTGGTGGCGTTGATCGTCATTGCCGCGCCGCTTACGCGAATGGCCCCAACGCTGCTCGTGTTGAAGGCCGCGGCTCCGGTGATGTCGGCGATCTGGGTCGCGGTAAAAGTGTTTGCCGCGCCGCTATTGTAGGCCGTGTAAGTCGTAACGCTGGCGGCCGCCTCCAGCGCGCGGAAGCCAGCGACGGAATCGTAGGTCACAAAACTCCCGACCGCCGCTCCGCTCGCTCCCGAGTTGTCCTGCGCGATCACGAACGGGCTGTAGATGCTGCCAGCCGCCGTATTGGTCTCGCCGTTGACGAGAAAGATTTCCGAGTTGCCCAAGGTTGGGGATGCCGCGAGGGCGCTGGTGGCGGCAATCGTCAGGCTCCCCTTCCCCGGACGCGCGAGGCTCGTGCTGGGGGCGCCACTGGGACCGGCGGTCACCGTCAGGTTGTTACTCCCGTTTCTCGTCAGCAGGATGGTCGCGCCACCGCCATTTGCGGCGCCGATGGTCAGCGTCCTGCCCGATCCCGTCGCGATGGAGGCTGTCGTGTCGACTCCGCTGTTGGCCGGGGCAAAGGTGAGCGTGCCACCGGTGATCACCACGTTGCCGCTGCCGAGCGGGACGCTGCCCGCGCCGCCCGCCGTGGTGGTCAGGCCGCCGTTCGCCAGTGTCGTGGTCCCGGTGTAGTTGACCGGGGCCGTCAGGGTCAGCGTGCCCGCGCCGAACTTGGTGACGTTGCCCGTGGAGGGAGCGGCCGACAGGTTGTTGCCGATCGCGTTGGCAAAACTGACCGCGTTGCCATTGGTATCCAGGACGGCCGTGGCGCCATCCACCAAGGTCAGACGCGAAGAAAGGTCGGTCGTCGTGGAAGCACCCCACTGGAGCGTGCCGTTCCCGACCACGACGGCGGCGGTGTTCGCTGCGCCCAAAGTGTTCGTCAGGAAGGACAGCGTGCCCGCGTTGACATTCGTCTGCCCCGTATAGTTGTTGGCGGCGTTGGTCAGGACGACGATCCCCGTGAGACCGTTGGGGTTGATATTCAGGGCGTTCGGTCCGGTCAGCATGCTGCTCACCGTCAGCGTCCCCCCACCACCGCCAAAGTTGTAGCCGTTGGCGCCCGGAGTCATGGTGCCGGAGTAGGTGTAGGCGCCAAGTGCGCCGAGCGAAAGATTCGGGGTCGAGGTATAGTCCCGGTTGAAGGAGTCGTTGGCGACGAGCAGTTCGGCCCCGGCCGAAAGGGAACTCACGTTTAGCGGCAGGAGACCGCTGTTCACGAGGAAACCGTTGACCATGATCGTGGCCACCGGAGCGGTGGCGGTGGGAAGAAATCGGAGGGTGCTGCCGCTGCTGATGGAGATGGTGCCCTGCAATCCCGCATCGTTGCCACTGAAGATCACCGTGCCTGCTCCGGCGATCGTGATGGTGTTCGAACCGGTGCCGGAAATGGGGCCACTAAAATTTGTGACCGCACCCGCATTGGTGCTGGTGAGCGTCACGTTGTTATTCACCGCCAGGGAGCCGGTGTACCATGCGGTATTGAAGAAATTGGTCCCCCCGACCGTGAGCAGGCCCGCCGTCGCATTGGCCGCGACTGTGACCGGACCGGAATAGACCGTCCCCCCGCTTTGGGTCAGCGTCGCACCATTCGTTCCGCCCGTGTCGCCTACGGTGACCGCACCGATATTCGCCGAGCCATAGCTGGCCGCCAGGATGACGGTGCCGTTCAAGACCGAAGTACCCCCGGTGTACGTGTTGGCCCCGGAGAGCGTCAGGACTCCCACCCCCGTCTTATTGATGGCGCCATTGGAGATCGCGGCGCTGATTGTCACGTCCGAGCCGGCGGCGCCCGAGTCGATGTTAAAGACGCTGGTGCCTCCGCCGAGCGAGAGTTTGCCGGTCACCAGTTGGGTGGCGGTACTGGCAGGGTCATTGGCCAGGGTTCCGGTCAATGTGAGGGTACTCGCGCCGGTGGTCACCGTGGCCACGGAAGCCGGCGCGGAACTGCTGCCCAGGGTCAGGCCATTGATGCTTTGGTTGAAACCGTTGAGCGCGAACGTGGCGTTGCCGGAACCAGCCACGACCACGCTGACATTCGAGGGAAGAACATTGTCCACACCCCAATTCGCCGTCCCCACGGAAAGGACAAAACTGGTGAGGTTATTCCCCCCGGAGAACGTAAACGGCGCATTGTAGTTCACCGTGCCGACCCGCTGGCCGAAGACGGTGGTCGCCGGACCGACGACGATCGGGCCCGCGAGCGTCAACGAACTGCCGGCGCCGGAACCACCATCGATCGTGCCTCCCGCGGAGGTATTGGAATTCACGGTCAGCGTCCCATTGTAGACCGCCGCGACGCCCGCCGCAGTCGGACCGCGAAGAACGCCCAATCCCGCCACGCCTGTCGCCGCGATCGTGATGTTGTTGCTAAAAGTGGTCGCGGCGTTCAACACGACCTCGCCGGTGGACGTCACGGAAATCGAGCCCGACCCGAGAGCACTGCTATTGCCCAACTGCACGATGCCATTGGAAACGGCCAGCGAGGAGGTGCCGCCGAAGCTGGTGGCCGCCGTGTTCAAGACGAGCGTGCCCGCGCCGCTCTTGGTCACCGCTCGCGCGTTGCCTCCGTCGTCGAGGGCTCCGAGCGTCAGGCTGCCGATGCCGGTCCCATTGACGTTGTTCGCGGCAAAAGTCGCATTGCCGGTGAGAGTCGTGGCGCCGAGCACCAGCGAATTGGCGGTGTTGGTATTGCTGTTCGCCGTCGTGATGGTGAGGGTCGCATTGCCGATGCTCAATGTGCCAGCCGTCTGCGTGATGGCATTGGAGAGACTGGCGGCGCCGATGGTGATCGTCCCGCTATTATTGACGACGATGTTGTTATCGAAGGTCGTGGCCGCATTGTTCAGGAGTTGCAAGGTGCCCGTCCCCGTGGCTCCGAAACTGATCACCGCGTCCGCTGCAATGCCGTCGGAAAACGCATCGGCGGTGGTCAGGCGCACGGCGCCGCTCGTATTGGTATTCACGACGAGCGTGGTCCCCGGCGTGAAGACCGCGGCCGTGGTGCCCAAGACCAGGCGCGGACCCGAGCCGGCCGTTCCAGCCCCGCCGCCCACCGTGACGGTGCGCGCCACTCCGCCATCGTTCAGCGCCCCAAATGTATCGAGGGGAACCGCCGAGCCGTTGCCATTGTTGATCGTGATGGTCGGATTGCCAGTCAGGGTCAAGGTCCCAAGAGTTAGCGAATCGGAATTGTTGGTATTGAGATTGGAACCGTGCGCGATGGTCATCGTCGCCGTGCCGATGCTGATGTTCCCAATCGTGTGCGTGACCGCGTTGCTCGCCGAAACGGCACTCAGGGAGATGGTCCCGCTGTTGGATCCGAAGACCACGTTGCCTCCGCCATTCGTCGTAAAGTTCACGGCGGTGTTGCTCCGCAGGTCGAGAATTGGGCTCGTCCCGGTGCCGAAGGCCACCGTATTCGCCCCAAGACCATTGGCTGTCTGCACCTGAAGGGTGCGGCTGGTAATGGTGACGCCACCGGTGAAGGAGTTGCTCGCGCCGGGCAGCAGCACGACGGTACTGCCCGTGGCGGTACCGTTGATATTGACCGTCGTGGCGCCACCCCCAGTGGGATCGACGATGAGTGGCGTGAAAGTGAAGAAACCGGTGCCGGTGTCCGCCAGGTTCAAGGTTCGATTCCCGGTGCCGGATGCGGTGATGGCCGCGGTGTTCGTGAAGATGAGCGTTCCATTTGACGCGGCGGCATTGGTCACACCGCCCCCGTTGGCCGTCAGCGTGAAAAGGCGGTCCGTGGTCCCGCCCGTCGCCCCGCCATAGGCAAACGTCCCGCCGTCGATGATCAGACTCGTCGCGGCGCTGGTGGAAGTTCCCAAGGGGCCGCTGGCCGCGCCACCGTTAAAATTAGTCGCACCGCTCGCCGTCAGCGTGCCCGCGCTGACGGTCGTGACGCCGGAGTAGGTGTTCGTGGCGGAGCTGAGGGTCAGATTCGAGAAGCTGCTGTTTTGCGTGACGTTCACCACCGAACTACCGATGGCGCCGCTGATCAACGCATTGCCGGCGCCGCTTCCGCTGGAGTTGGTAATGTTACCGGTATTGTTCACATTCGTCGCCGAGACGGTAATGCCCGTACCCGCGGTGGTATTCGTGGCGTTGAGAATGAGGTTCCCGGTTCCGCTGATCAACGCACCGCTTAAGGTGGTCGAGCCCGTGGTGCCGGTCGTCGTGACCGTGAGGTCGTGGCCGTTCAAGGCGATGTTGCCGCTAAAGATTGCCGCCGTCGTTCCAGCATTGTTGCCAACCGTGAGCACACCGCTGGTGGCGCCAAGATTGATCGAATTGGAAACGGTGATTCCGGCATTGGCCAGCAAGCTGGCAGCGCTGCTGCCGCCCGTGTCGCCGAGGGCGATCGCCACCGTGGACGGACCCGCCGCCCCGCTGACCGTGGTGGCGTTGCTCACATTGGCAATCGCGGAACCTTTCTTGATCGTCAGCCCTCCCGTGAAGGTGTTCGCCCCGCCCAGGATCAAGGCGGACGTGGCGCTGTTCTGGATCACCCCGAGCACACTGGTGCCGATGACGCCGCTGATCGTAACCGACCCGGCACCCGTGCCCGAATTGGTATAGGTGCCAATGATGCCCGTGGGGCTCGTCGCCGAAACGGTAATGGCGTTGGTGCTGTTGGCGTTCAACACGACGTTGCCCGTGCCCGTGATGGCGCCTGCGCCGATCGTCGTCGCCGTCGTGGTGTTGGTGTTGTTGGAATTGATCGTCAGCGTGTTGCCGGCCAGAGTGATGGCGCCGCTGATGGTCAGCGGGGAGGTATTGCTGTTCGCATTGATCGCCGTCACGTTGCTGCCGATCGGCGCACTGACGAGCGCCACGCCCGTGCCGGTTCCGACGTTCGTGATCGCGCCCGTGTTGTTCACGGAGACCGTCGTGACACTGACGCCGTTGGCCGTGGCACTGTTGTTCTGGAGAATGAGGTCTCCGGTGCCACTCACGCCGGCCGTGATGGAAAGCAGTTTGGTTCCGGAAGTATTGGTCAGCGTGGTGCCCAGGCTGTTGACCGTCAGCAGTCCACTCACCGTGGTGGCGGAAGTGGTGCTGTTTTGAATCAAACCGGTCACGTTCGGCCCGACGGCGCTGCTGATGGCAATCGAACCGGTCGCAGTCGGCGAATTGTTCGTGATGGTTCCCGCATTATTCAGCGCGCCTGTCGTGATACTAAACGTCGTGGTGTTAGCGCCGTTCGAGAGGGAAACGTTGTTGCCACCGGTGATACCGCCACTGAGTGTCTCGGCAGTCCCACTGTTGACAGCATTGATCGACAGCGCCCCCGACGTGCCGCCGAGGACAATCGGATTTGCGAAAGTGGGAAACGAGCCCTGCAACTCCAGGGTGGCGGCCGCCGAGCCTCCGGTGTCGCCGAGGGTCACAGTCCCGGTGCCCAGCGAAGTCAATTGGCCCGCCGTATTCTGCGAGCCCTGGACCGTCCCGGCCTTGATGACCAGTGAGGAAAACGAGTTGTTTCCATTCGAGAGAATCAACTTGCCGGTGCCGACCTTGGTCAGGGCATTGCTTCCGCTGATCAACGCACTGATTGTCAGAAGATTCGCCCCCGTGACATCGAATACGCCCCCTCCGGTGCCAAGCGTGACAGTACGAGGTGAGGCCAAGGTGACCGTCGCGCCCGTGCTTTGCAGGGTGCCGCCCCCAGACAACGCAATCGTATTCGTAGCTGCAGCGCTTCCCAGATTGTTGCTGGCCGCGACGCTCAGGACACCTCCCGTGATGGACACCGCGCCCGTGAAGGTATTGGCCCCGCTCAGGGTCACCGTGCCATTGCCCGATTTGGTCAGGCCCACGGCTCCAGCCAAAATCGCCGAGATGCTCCCGGCCTGAACGTCATAGGCCGTCGTGCTCGTGAGGGTGCCGGTGGTGTTGGTAATCGAACCTCCGGTCAATTGAACGCCGGCGACCGTTTCGCTAAAGACGCCGATGTCGAAAGTGCCCGCGGAGACGCTGACCGTCGCGGAGTCCGCGATCTCGGCCGCGTGCAGCAACTTCACCGTACCGCCAGCCACGATGAGACCCCCGTTCAAAGCGTTGCCGGTCGTCGTATTCAGATCAAGTTCCCCCGAGGTAACCGTTGTCGACGCATTGTAGGTATTGGCGCCGGTGTAAGTCAGGATCCCCGGACCGGAGATCGTCACTCCTGTCGGGCTCGTGCCATTGGTCAAAACAGCCGAGATGGTCGCGCTGGAATTGACCACGATGGTCGCTCCGCCATCTAATGCCAGTGTGCCGGCGATGGTGTATCCAGTCGCGTCGAATTCCAGTCCTCCCGCGGAGGTTCCCGAGGCCGCGTTCACGCTTTCGAACAAGCTCGTATTGAAGATCGCGGTGTTGCCATTGGTCCAGACCGAGCCGGCGTCCCAGTTCGCCGCCGAGTTATTCCAAATGGAGTTTCCCGGATTCCAGGTTTGCTGCGCAGACTGCGCCCGGTACGACGCCCCCACCGTCAGCACGGTCGAGAGCGCCAGCCACGAAGAGAGCCTCCTGATGAACCGTGCGGTGAATCGGCGGCCGGGTGCGGATTTTTTCGGGGAACGGTGGGACATAAACAGGGCGAGGGGGGAAATGACGCGACCTGCCGGAGGCGGATCAGGGCACCAAACAAATTGCCCGCCAGTTTCACCGTCGCGAAAACCCCGTCAAAAGAATTTCAACAATTTAATGTTATCTACGCGAATACACGCGCTTGACTTAGGTGAATCGCGTACGTCCGAAGTGGTGAAAACCGCTACGAACAACGAGAACCCACTCCTCAAGCCCTCATGTTATCCGGCGGATAACCTTGACGCGCAGGGTCCGACCTCATTTACCAACGGGACGCGTCTTGAATTCTGCGAGGCTGACCAGAGTGGGCGTGGCGGTGCTGGTTTCGATGGCGGCGATGCATTTGTCCATCTGTGCCGCTTGCTCGCTTTTCGCCTTACCTGCGGCGGTGAGTTGCGCCCGGATTTCGCGTAGTTGCGGGAGCATAGGCTTGGCGAGGGCGCCGTAGCGCGGGAGGTATTCGACGATCTTGTTGATCCGCTGGTAGAGACCCCAGCGGTTGGGTTCGATGACAGTCACGCACAGGGGCATGCCTTCGCGGATGTGGAGCCGGGAGAGCAGGTCGAGGCCGGCGAGGCGAATCCCATCACCGAACATTTCGTTACTGGGCGCGAGGTGCTCGATCGAGCCAGTGATGGCGGGCAGCAGTTGCGCCAGGTCGGTGTCGGTCAGCTCATTGAAGACAGTTTTCACGGAGGAGCGCGCGACGCTGTCCTCGTTTTGCAGGAGCGATTGAATGGCGGGGTAGAGCAGCTTCCGGTCAACGCCATCGAGCGACTCGGCGAGGATGCTCCTGGGCTCGCGGTGGCCGGGGTACGGCGAGAAGAGCGCGACGGCCGCGGAGCGCTGAGCCATGCGGCGCGGATCGGCGGGATTCGGGCGCAGGGTCATGGCGAGCAGGTCGCTCACGCTGCCTTTGCGCGCCTCGGTGCCGAGATACGGCAGGGCTTCGGCAGCCCGGCATTGCAGCCAGGGGTCCGGGTCTTTGAGCAAGGCACGGAGTTGCGGAGCGGCGGCATCGGCGCGCGGACCGAGAGCGCCCAGCGCTTCGCAGGCTCCGTAGCGAGCGTCGCGATTGTCGCTGTTGAGCAGCTTGAGCACGTCGGGGAGAAAACTTCCCTGCTTTTTGGCCAGCGCGCTGGAGGAACGCAGGCGGACCGAGGGCGACCAACTGGACAGCCCGGCGAGCAGTTGTTCAGTGGTGCGCCGGTCGTAGGGATTCTCCGCATTCTTGTAGGGGTAGTCGCGTCCGGCAGCGATGACCGCCGCAACCTGAGCGGCATTATAGGGAGGGACGGAGAAAGGTTTACGGCCAGTGATGCGGAGGCTTTTCAGCGGCAGCTCGTAAGCCAGCAGGTAACCGCCGGAGCAATCCCAGCCGGTGTATTTGTGATGCTCCTCCTCACCCACCGGCGAACCCTGGTAGAGGAAACTCGAATCCCATCCGCGGGCGAGATCGTAATACCACGCCTGCTCCTTCAAGTAAGCCCCGGTGGCCAGCGGCCCGAGGCGCGCCACGCCGGGGAGCGCCCAGAGCACATTGAAATAATTGCCGGTGTGCCCGCGCTCGCGCTCGCTGTAGGCGGCGGTGGCCATTTTCGCGAAAAACTCCGCCGCTTCACGGTCACCGAGCAGGTCGTAGAGCACGGCCGCGCTGGAGCACTTGCCATTGTCCTCGTGCCCTGGATATGGCAGGTGGTCGCCGTACGGCACCGCGCCCTTGTTCACGTACCAGCGCATGAAGCCCGCCGATTTGGCGATGGCGGCATCCAGCGCCGGGTCCTTCACGCCGGCTTCGCGGGCGAGTTCCATGCCGATGCAGAGGCTGAGGCCGGGTTGGTTCATGCAGCCGTAGCCATTGAGGTTCCCATTGGGCATAGCGAAAGAGTGGCCCCAAGTGCCGACGGCACTCTGGCCACGAGCCGACTCCAGCGCGAGCCGTTTGAGCCCGGGCATGACGGACTGGTCGCCGGTCGCGACGACATACTCACCGAGGAAGGTGAGGACGTAGCCGTAATACCACGTCGCGAAACTCTCCGCCGAAAAGTCCGCGGCCCAGCGCGCCTCCTTTTGGAGCAGCGGGAGATACTCCTTGTTCCCACTGGCCAGCAAGGCAAGCGCATTGAGCGAACGGGGAATCGCGTTCATCCCCTTCGCGTAATCCGGCCCGCCCATGCGCTGCGCGAGTGCCTTGCAGCCCAGTTCGACGATGCGCTTCGATTTTGGACAATCGTACGGCGCGGTGGCGCTGTAGCTGCCCAGCACCGGCAGCGTCACCACAGCCTCCTCCGACTTCCCCGCGCGCCAGCGCACCAGCCGCAGCTTTCCCCCACTCTTCTCCGACTCCGCCTCGCCAATGGCGTTGGCAAACTGGATGCGCGCATCGCCGGAAAAGATCTTCCCGTCCAGGCCGAGAATGACATCACCGGTGTTCAATACGGCCGCCGCCGGGGAACCTTTCGCGACCGCCGTGACGAGAATCTGACGCGCTTCGGCGGAGTGGCCGTTATTCGTGAAGATCCAACCGCGAGCGCCGGTCGGGCCCAGCGTCCAATCGTGAGGCCCGTCTGGGGGAACGGTGCCGCCCTTGGTGAAATCCGGATTCGGGATCTCCTCTGCCTTGGTCGCGGCAAAGGCCGCACCGGGCATGGCGAGAGAAACGGCGAACGCGAGAAAAATAAGAGTCGTTTTCATAATTACCGGGGGTCGAAAGTTTTTCGTCGCCAGCGCGCAAGAAGCGGCTGGCAGGCGGCCGGCATCGCCGGGAAAGGAACGGCTTTAGGCAGGGCGAACAAATCCCGGACGTGCGCACTCCCGGACACGGTGATCATGGCGCTGCGAGCACATCCAGCTCGTAAATGGACCAGTGATACTTCGCGCTCGCCCCCATCTGCGTGATTCGGATGTAGCGCGCGTTCTGGCGCGCGAAGGCAATGGTCGTGATCCCAAGCTGCCCCGCACCGGTCGCGATCGGATCGCCCCAACTCGTCCCGTCGTTGGAAACGGACACGGAGTATTTGTCCGGGGAATCCCACAGGGCCCATGTGTTATCGAGCACCACTGCATCGAATTCCTGCGCCCTCTTCATGTCGACCTGAAACCACTGCCCGGGATATTGGTTCTTCGTCATGTCGCGCCAGCCGGTCCAATGGTCGCCGTCGAGGGCGTTGGCGGCGGAACCGTCGATCGGGATTTTATGGCCGGTGAATTCGAAGGTGGCGTCCGGCACCGAGGCGGAAGCGGTCCAGTCCTTCTTATCGAGCGAGCGCCGTTTGGGGGGCGGCGGCGACGCCGGCTTGGGAGGTGTGATCGAAAGAGCACCAAGCCCGACAAATTTCCAGGCGCCGGGCGCCACCTTGAACTTCACGTAATCCGCATCCTCACCAACCCAACCAACGCCCGCCGGAGCACCGCTGAATCTTCCCTTCCAGGCCGTCGCACCATTGATCGTGATCTCGCGCAGCGAAGTGAACGAAATTTTGGGGATGCCCACGATCGCCTCCGTGCCGGCGGGCGACGTGAGCGCGAGCGAATACTCCGACGCCGTCTTCTTCAGATCCAGCGTCACATTTCCCTTGATCGATGGAACCACGAGCTTGATCGCGCTGAGAAACGCTTCTTTCGGCAACACCTGGTACGTGCTCCAACCCGGTGCGACGGGCGAAATCCCCGCGATGGATTGCGAGAGAAGCAATGCCGGCGGGTTCCAGCCGTGGTTGAGCGAGGAGGCATCGTCGTACGCATCGATGCGTGAGGCCCACCAGCGATCATAATGTTCCCAGAGCGTCGTGAAGCTACAAGGGATCATCGTCTGGTAGCGTTCGTGCATGCGCAGCATTGCACGCTCCTGCCGGCCCATCTCGCACAGCGCCTCGAACACCCAGCGATCGAAAAAGCAGCTCGCATATGTTTTCTTTGTCAGCACGCTCTCGTAGATCGCGTCCCATTTCGCGGGGTCCGCAAGACCGACATTCACCGCCATCGCGTTCGCGCGGTCATCCGGCTCCGTCACCTGCGACGACATGTAGTATGAGCCCTTCCAATACTGTGCGTCGAACGAACCGCGGATCGTATCGAGCTTCTGGTCAATGATGGCGACGTCGTCCTCGTGTCCCGTGACGAGCGCGATCTTCTTCAGTGTGCCAAGACAGTTGAAATAGAAACAGGTCTCGATGACGGCGTTATCCTTGTTCTCTTTTCCCCAATCGAACCAGGTGTGCTTGTTTCCGAACTGATAAGTATCGAAGAGAAACGTCTTCGTCGGCTCATAGATCGCTCGCATCGAATCCAGATCGCCGGTCTGCATATAATAAAACCAGAGCCCGTAATCGCCGAGAAACTCCAGATGCTGGCCGGGATAGAACTTCGGCTCCAGCTTGCGCAAGACGAGTTCCTTGCACAGCCGATGCGACCGTTCGTCGAAAACATAAAAGCACTGGCCCAACTCTGGCGTCCCATCGCCCCAAAAGCCCACGCGCTCCCGATCCGGGCAGTCGTAAAAATGATCCCGCATGCAGAGGTAGGCCGTCCGCGCCGCCTTTTGCCACAGCACATTGTAGTCGCTGTCATTGCATTCAAAGGAGCCCGCAAACGCCGTGTCATATCCTGTCTCCCGATATTTCACCGATCGCACCGTCACCCCCGCCGGGATCGTGTAAATTGCGCCTTCGCCGCTCACCCAGTTCCTGGCCTCGTAATCCTGAACGCCTGCGCCGGTCGTCACGGTTTCCGTCTTCGTGAGATAGAGCACGAGGGGATTGCTGGAATTGAAACTGATCACCTTCCCTGCCTCCGCCTCGACCTCGATCGACGGCTGGAATTGGCAGTTATACGGCATCGTGCAAACCAGCCTCCACGGCACGTTCTCGCTGTGCGGAAGTTCTTTGGAAACACGCACGTATTGCTTCCGGCCATAATCCTTCAACGGCACGTCGGCCGGGAAGGACGAGTACGCGAGCAGGACGGAGCTGATGAGAACCAAGATGGACTTCATGTTTTACAGCGGTCTGTGCGATAAGGCGCTCTGGCAGCGGCGCCCAGACTTCGGCCACGAGGGCGAAGGTCCTTCCATCACTTCGCAGGCTTGAGTTGCTTGAGTTCCGCCATCGTCTCGGCGAAGCCTTTGCCGATGCCGCCGAGGATTTTTGCCGATCCGAGGTAGTGAAACTCGAGGTTGGAAACGCCCTTCTCCAAGACCTGCCGTTCGCGCTCGGTGAGGCCCTCTGTCCGGAGTTTCTCCAGCGCCGCCTTTTCATCGGCGGGCGACATCTTGGCCTCGGCTGCCGCCTTTTTGGCCTGCTGCCGGATGGCCGTGTCCTTCGCTTTCGCGGCGGTCAGTTCCTGATCCCAATACTTCTCCGTCAGCATCGCGGCGACATTGCCTTTGAACTCCGGCAACTGCGCCGGAGCCGCCATGGCGGCGCGGAAATTATCGTGTGTGGCTTTGTAGCGCTGCTGATCGGGACCATACAGCGCCGTGGGTCCGCCGACACCGATCACGCCGATGACGAAAGGCAGCTTCGGAGAGTTCAAGTCTTTGCGCACGTCGCGGATGAAGTCGGCCATGACCGTGCTGTAGGCATCGTAGCCGCCGGGTTTGTCACGATTCGGGTAGGTGCCGGAGTCCACCATGTCATTCCAACCTTGCAGCCACACAAAGCCCGCCAGCTCGTAGCCCTGCTTGGCGTCGTAATCCGGAACCACACGTTTGATGTCGCCGAGCACCTTCTTCACGTGCTCGATCATGAGCCGGTAATAAACGCCCGTGGCCTTTTCCTTCTCCGCCTTGAGGGCCGCGACGTCTTTGCCCTTGCCCTGCAAGTTGGCGAGTTGCGTTTCATTGAAAATATATGGCCCCGCGCTCGGCGGGCGGAAATCCGTGTTCAGGCTCTTGCCGCCCCACGAAGTCTTGATGAGCAGGATCGGCGCGTCGGTGAACTTCTGCATGTAGAGGCCGAACGTGAACTCCGGCCCGATCTTCGGCCCACCCTGGCTCGCGCCAAAACCCGCCGTCAGTTTTCCTGTCTGTTCGGCCTGATCGGTATCCAGGCAGCCGATCGACGAAATCCACACGCGGTCGCAGACCTTCGGCTTGCCGTCCGGACCCATCATTTCCGCCAGCATCGGCTTCGTCGCCGGGTCCATACCGATGTGCTCGAAGGTGCTGACCTTGGCATGACCCTGCATATTCGACTGCCCCGCGAGGATGTAGACTTGCAACGGCTTGGCTGAGGCCGGCAAAGAGAGCGCGAGAAGGGAAAGCAAAACGAGAGCGGAGAAGTTGCGCATCGGTTTCATGATTGATTGGGAAGTGGAATCGGGGGGCAGTGGAAGGAGGCGGCATCTCCTTTTTCACGGTCTTTCCATGGCGAATGCGGGCCGTGAGAGGATGCCTTTGGAGAGGGCGCCGTAGTGGTCGGAACGCCAAAAGTCCTTGAGATCAACGGCCGTGATGAGTTGGAGACCGGGGGTGGCGACGGCGGGATTGCAGAGGATATAGAGGTTCTCCTCCGCGATGTAGCCACAGACGTTGAGCGTGTGACCGGCACTGCCGCCGGGGTATTGCGGTCCGATGTATTTGAAATCGACAACCACGGGCCGCCCGGCGTCGAGTTCGCCTTTCAGAAAGGCGGTGGCTTGATCGAAGCCCGCGTCGTCGGGCGTGAAGGTGATGAGTTTCCACTTCTGGCCGATCTTCTTCGAGGCATCGAGGAGATGGCCCCAATCGGTGCCGGTGCCGAGCGGTGAGGGGCAGAGGCGCTTGAAGTCCCATCCGCCGATCGTACTGCCCTGAAAGCGGGCGAAGGTGGCGCAGGCGGTGGACCCGCAATTGTTGTAGCCTTGGTGGATGTGCGGCATCTTCACAAAGGCAAACTTGCCCGGCTCGCCCGGGCGCTGCCGGTAGTCGATGAGCTTCAGAAGGTCCGCGCCTTGTTGGGCGGAGGCGTTGGCCGAAGGCTGTGCAGGATGCCCGGTGGGCCCGGTAGGACGGAGTTTCGAGGCCTTGGTCCAATTGGCTTTGGCCGCGTCCAGTTCACCGGCTTGAAACTGCAATTCCCCGAGCAACACGAGGCCCGACGGATCGTTCAATTCCGCCGCCCGCTCGGCGAGCCGGCGGGCCAGCGCGGCATCGCACTCGACCCCTTCGCCCGTAAGATAAGCCATCGCCGCACAGGCCGCGGCCCGGCCATGCCCAGCCACCGCCGCCTTCTTCCAATACTCGAGGGCCTTCGGGACATCCTGCTCCGTGCCTTGCCCGCCGAAATAGCACTGGCCCAGGTTGAATGCCGCCTGGGCTGATTGCTCCGCCGCCGCTTTGAAATAACCCAGGGCGATCACGGGATTGCGCTTGATGATGCTGCCGCGGAGATAAGCGGAGCCGACAAAATCCATCGCGTCCGCGTGACCGCCATCCGCCGCCTGATGCGCCCACCTCAGGGCCTCCGCTTCGTCCTTGGCCACGCCCGCGCCATCGCGATAGCGGCTGGCGAGTTCCCACTGCGCCTTTCCATTGCCTCCGGCAGCCTGGCTGCGGAGCGTCTCCAGTTCTGCCTGAGACTTCGCCGACAAAGGAGAGAGGCTCACGAGCAACGCGGCAAGAAGAGCGAAAGGGGGGCGGTGCATGACTCGATCCATGATCAAGCTATAACCACCCCGCAGTCTTGACCCTTATGAATGCCGAACCTGTCAAAAGCCGCACAATGATCGAAACCCGCGAAAGGCGCTCGGCAGGCGGCCGGTTTTTGTGAAGCATCCCC
>Ga0070658_10002364_pt1 | contig 15820 bp, 14 predicted proteins | sample KBSC13metaG_FD_64664 | JGI IMG/M metagenome (GOLD analysis project Ga0070658, IMG submission 64664) | Corn rhizosphere microbial communities from Kellogg Biological Station, Michigan, USA - KBS C1-3 metaG | ecosystem: Host-associated > Plants > Roots > Rhizosphere > Soil ...
TGGGACCAGGCGTTCTTCTTCCGGAGCGACCGGGGGAAGCTGATGCTGGTCAGCGCCAGTGACAACCATCGCCGGGATCAGCCGGTCTCGTCTCGGTGGCACACCGTTTACCCGGCCATCGACATCGATCGCATTCCCTTTCAGCCCGCGCGGCGCGGGGACTACCTGGCCTTCCTGGGCCGCTTGACCGAGAACAAGGGGGCGCGGGAGGCCATCGCGGTCGCCCAACGCGCCGGTCTACCTCTGAAGATCGCGGGCAACGTCAGCAACGAGCCCGGCGGCGTGCAGTACTTCGAGGAAGAGATCCTTCCCCACCTGGGCGGCGACATTGAGTGGGTGGGGGAGATCACCGACGACCAGAAGGGCGATTTCCTGGGAAACGCGCGCGCGCTGCTGTTCCCCATCCAGTGGGAAGAGCCGTTCGGGATCGCGGTCGCCGAGAGCTTCGCCGCCGGGACCCCCGTCATCGCCACCCGGCGGGGCGCCACGTCCGAGCAGATCGTCGACGGGGTCACGGGCTTCATCTGCGATAGCGTCGAGGAGATGGTGCAGGCGACGGCGCGTATCGACGCGCTGGATCGGCGCGCCTGCCGCGAGACGTGCCAGCGGCGCTTCTCCGCCCCTGTGATGGCGCAGCGTTACCTGGACCTGTATGGACGTCTGCTAGAGCAACGATGACCGTCGCGAGGAGTGAGCCGTGATACCGGAGCGTTTGGATGGATTCGTGGACCCCGCGACAGGCGCGCCGCTGCGCCTGGAGCACCCCCACCTGGTCGGCGGCCACGTCGAGTCGGGAACGCTGCTGGCCGCGGATGGAGCCCGGTTTCCCATCGCCGCCTTCGTGCCCCGGTTCGTGCCGCAGGACAACTACGCGAAGAACTTCGGCCTGCAGTGGCAATTGCACCAGCGCACGCAGCTGGACAGCCACACCGGCACCGACTACAGCCGCCGCCGGCTGTTCGCGACCACGGGCTGGCCGGCCGACCTGACCGGGCAGCGCGTGCTGGAGGCCGGCTCGGGCGCGGGCCGCTTCACCGAGGTGCTGGCCACCACCGGCGCCGACATCGTGTCGTTCGACTACAGCGAAGCGACCGTGGCCAACTATCAAACGAACGGCCAGAACCGCAACGTCACCATCTTCCAGGGGGACATCTACCGGATCCCCTTTCCGCCACGCTCGTTCGACAAGGTCATCTGCCTGGGGGTCCTGCAACACACGCCGGACGTCGAGCGCAGCTTCCGCAGCCTGGCCGACATGGTGCGTCCCGGGGGGCAGCTGGTCGTCGACGTCTATCCGCGGCGGCTGCGGGCCATGTTGCACTGGAAGTACGCGCTGCGTCCGCTGGCCACGCGCCTGGCGCCAGACACGCTGTACCGCGTGGTGTCCTGGTATGCGCCGAAGCTGATGCCGGTGGCGAAGCTGGCCCGCCGCCTGGCCGGTCGCGCCGGCCATCGCCTGATTCCCATCCTGGACCAGTCGGACAAGGACGTGTCGCCCGAGCTGCAGCGCGACTGGACCATCCTGGACACCTACGACGCGCTGTCGCCCCGCTACGACCAGCCCCAGACAGCGGCCACGCTGCGCGACTGGTTCGAGGCGGCCGGCTTCGTCGACGTCGAGGTGGCCGCCGACGTGCCCGACACCGGTGGCCTGTTCGGGCGCGGGCGGCGTCCCGCCTGAGGGCAAGGTCCGCTGCATGTGCGGTATCGCCGGCATCCTGGCCCACGACGCGCTCGCCGTTCAGCGGGCGCTGCCGCCGTTGCTGGGCGCGCTGGCTCACCGGGGTCCCGATGATCGGGGGCAGGACGTCGCCGCGCTGGGGTCACACCTGCTGGGCTTCGGTCATACCCGGCTGTCCATCATCGACCTGTCCGCCGCCGGCCATCAACCGATGGTCCACCCGACCACGGGCGACCGGCTGATCTTCAACGGTGAGATCTACAACTTCCCGGTGCTGAAGGCGCAGCTGGAGCGGGAGGGGGCGCGGTTCGTCGGTCACAGCGACAGCGAGGTGCTGCTGCACGCGCTGGTGACCTGGGGCGCGGCCTGTCTCCCGCGCCTGCAGGGCATGTACGCGTTCGCGTTCCATGCCCGCCGCGCCCAGCGCCTGCTGCTGGCGCGCGATCCGCTGGGTATCAAGCCCCTCTACCTGGCCCGTCAGGCCGGCGGCCTGATCTTCGCCAGCGAGGTGCGGGCCATTCTGGCCACCGAGCTGGTCAGCCGCGACCTCGACCGGCAAGCGGTGGCCGGACTGCTGGCCTACGGGGCCGTTCCGGGGCCGCGCACGATCTTCCGCGCCATCGAGGAGCTGCCACCCGGGTCCGCCTTGACGGTGACCGTCGACGGTGGACCGCTGCAAGAGCGACGGGAACGGTTCTGGCGTCCGCCGGCGCGACGCTCGGACCTGGCGGGGCGGGACGCCGTCGCCGCGGTACGGGACGCCGTCGAGGCCGCGGTGCGGAATCACCTGATCAGCGACGTGCCGGTGGGGGTGTTCCTGTCGTCGGGCCTGGACAGCACGATCGTCGCCGGAGTGACGGCGCGCCACGCCCCCGGCGCGCGCAGCTTCACGGTGGGATTCTCCGACGCCCCCGATCTCAGCGAGGCGGCGCTGGCCTCCGATACCGCGCGCCGGTTCGGCCTGCAACACACGCGCATCGACATCACCATGCGGGACGCCGAGACGGCCATGCCAGCCTGGCTGGCGGCGCTGGACCAACCGTCGCTGGATGGCTTCAACACCTTCCTGATCTCCCGTGCCGTCCGGGCCCAGGGCATCAAGGTGGCGCTGTCGGGCCAGGGCGGCGACGAGTTGTTCGGCGGCTATCCGACCTTCGCCGACGTGCCACGGCTGCTGCGCTGGTTTCGCGCGGCGCGGTTCCTGCCGCGCGCGGTCCGCGAAGCCCTGGCCACGGCCGCCACCAGGGGCCGCGCCCCCGCGGTGCGGGCCAAGGCCGCCGACATCGCCACCAGCGACGGCACGCTGCTGAGCCTGTACCTGATGCGCCGGCGCGCCATGGCGAACGCCCAGCTGCGAGCGCTGGGACTGACCAGCGAGGCGCTGGGCCTGGACGACGATTACCTGACGCCCGACGCGGTCGGTGACGATCGCCTCGACACCAGCGATCCCGTCGCGTCGATCTCACGCCTGGAGACCAGGTTCTATCTGGGCAACATGCTGTTGCGCGATGGCGACGCGAACGGAATGAGCCATGGGCTCGAGATCCGCGTGCCGCTGCTCGATCAGCGTCTGGTCGATCTCGCCATGGCACTTCCGGGCGCCGTCCTGCTGCCTCAGGGGCGCGCGAACAAGCACCTGCTTCGTGAGGCCTTCCCCGAGCTCCTGCGGCCGGCTTTGCTGGAACAGCGCAAGCGCGGCTTCACTCTGCCCGTCGGCCAGTGGATGCGCGACTCTCTTCGGCCGCTCTGCGAAGAGGGCCTGGCCGCCGCCAAGCGCGGTGGCCTGGACGGGCGCGGCGTCGACGGGGCCTGGACGGCCTTCCTCGCCGATCCCGACGGCCGGGCCTGGTCCAGGGTCTTCACGCTGATCGTGCTCGGGCTTTACCTGCGCGCCCATGGGGCGGTGGCGTGAGATGACGGGCCCCCCCGCCGACAGCTTGAAGATCGTTCACGCCGTTCACACCCTGGATCCCGCGGCGGGTGGACCGCCCCAGGTCGCCGTCCGCCTGGCCGCGGCGCAAGCGGCGATGAAGCACGACGTTCATGTGGTGTCATACGCCACCACCGCCGATCGCGTCCGGGTGGCGCAACAGCTCGAGCGCGTGCCCCATCAGCAGCGCGTCCACTTTCACCCGGTGCTGGATCCGGACCGCCTGGAGCGGCTGACGGGCCGGCGCGCGCGCCAGCTTCTTCACCAGTTGCTGCCCGGCGCCGACTTCGTGCACATCCACGGCGTGTGGGGCGCGTTGCCGGCGGCGGCCGCGGCCGGGGCGCGCCGAACCGCGGTCCCCTACTGCTTCCGGCCGGCGGGAATGCTGGATCCATGGAGCCTGGCGCAACGCCGGCTGAAGAAGCGGCTGGCCCTGTGGTTGACGTACCGGGCGGCCCTGAACCGCGCTGCCTTCATCCACGCGTTGAATGAGGACGAACGACGCCTGCTGCTGCCGTTGCGGTTGACCACCGAGACGGTGGTGATCCCCAACGGGGTGTTCCTGGAGGAGCTCGAGCCGTTGCCCGGGCCAGGCGAGTTCAGGCGGGCCCACCCTCCTCTTGGCGACAGGCCGTATGTACTGTTCATGTCGCGTCTTCACGCGAAGAAGGGCCTGGACGTCCTGGCCGAGGCGTTCGCCTTGCTGGCCCAGCGCCGTCAGGACGTCGAGCTGGTCGTCGCGGGCCCGGAAGAAGGCGCCGGGCCCGACTTCAGGCAGCGCATCGCGGCTCGGGGTCTGTCGGCGCGGGTGCACGTGGTCGGTCCGCTCTACGGCGCCCAGAAGTACGCTGCCCTGGTCGACGCCGCCTGCTTCTGCCTCCCCAGCCGGCAAGAAGGGTTCTCGGTGGCCATCACCGAGGCGATGGCTTGCGGGCTACCGGTGGTGATCTCGGAGGCCTGCCATTTTCCCGAGGTGGCGACAGCAGGCGCCGGCGCGGTCACGCCGCTCGACGCGGGCGCCATCGCCGAGGCGCTGTTCCAGGTGCTGTCGCAGCCTGCAGTGGCCGCGCGGCAGGGCAGCGCCGGCGCCCGGCTGGTGCGCGAACGCTACACGTGGCAGTCGGTGGCGCAGCAATGCCTGCAGCATTACCGCCGGGCCCGCGGCCTGGCCGGGGCTACCCCATCACCTCGGCCAGCTGGCTGACCGAGGCGCCCCACAGGGCGTCGTGCCGGCGGCGCCAGGCCGCGGCTCGCAGCGCTTCCACGCGGGATCGGTCCCGCCCCAGGGCCACCAGGCAAGCGGCCAGCTCCTCGTCCGTCGCCTCGGCCGGCACCGCCGCCGAGGCCTCGGGAAACATGAAGTCGGGCATGCCGCCGGCGGTGGTGGCGAAGGCGCCCAGTCCCAGGGCGTGATATTCGCGCAGGACCGATCCGCCGGCCTCGTAACGCGACAGGATGCAGCCCAGATCGGCGTCTGCCACCGCTTCCAGGAATCGCGCGGCGTCCGTGCGCTTGCTGATTCGCCCCAGCCACTCGATCCCCTCCTGCTCGGTCAGCTCGGCCGGCAGGTCCTGGCGCGCGTTGCCGATCACGCGCAGGCTGACCCGTAGTCCCTCTCGCCGGCCCAGCGCGATGGCGCGCAACAGGCGGTCCAGTCCCTTGCGCCGCCAGTCGGTCGACACCATGACCAGCCGCAGGCAATCGGGAGCGGCCGCGGACATTCCACCGCTTTGCTCGCGCTGCTGCTCCCACCGCGCGTACGCCGCCGGCTCGAGGTTGGCGCCGGGGACCACGACGTGGATGCGCTGGGCCGGGATCCCGTAGCGCTGCTGCACGTCGCTGGCCGCGAACTGGCTCATCACCACCACGCCCCGCCCTTCCTGATATCCCTCACGCTCGCGCTGCACGGCATCGGCCGCGATCCTGCGGCCCACCGAGGACCTCACCAGGTAATAATCGAACAGCTGGGTCAGCGTCAGATCGATGAAGAACCACTTCTCGATCGCCGGATCGGCGACGACGCTGGGCGCGTACAGGGGAAAGCAGTTCACGACGCGCGCCCCCTTCACCCGCTGGCGCTGGCCACGCCACAGCGCCTCGAGGAAGCCGCGCGAGTACTGGTAGCCGCCACGGCGATCGCCCGTCGCCGCCTGCCACAGGTTCCAGGCCACGCGGCCGGCGCGCCGCGGCCAGCCGTCGACGGCCATGGGCAGGCCCGCGGACACCAGCCCCGCCTTCTTCCCCGCCTCGGTCAGGTGGTAGGGGATTCCGCTCCAGGTCAGCGGGTTCTCGGCGTCGCCGATGCTCGCGACGTAGGTGGGTGGCATCGCGTGGTAGCGGGAAGGGGTCTCAGACGTAGGCTTGCTTCGCCCAGCCGAAGAACCGCCGCAGGCCGTCTTCCAGCCCCACGCTCGGCTCGTAGCCCACCTGGATCTGCGCCTTGGTGATGTCGGGACAGCGCCGCTGGGGCTCGTCGGCCGGGTAGGTGTCGGGGTGCTCGATCAGCCGCTGCTGCACGTCGACCTCGGGCACGGCGCGCTTGATGGCCGCCACCAGGTCCACCATCGAGATCTCCGGGTGGGGGTTACCGACGTTGTAGGGCTCGCCGGGCTGACCGGACAGCAGCACCTGCAGGAATCCGCGGATGGCGTCGGTCACGTAACAAAACGTCCGCGTCTGCTTGCCCGTCCCGTAGATGTTCACGGGCTCACCCGCCAGGATCTTGGCCGCGAAGTTCGGCAACACCCGGTAGTCCAGCTTCTGCATGCCCGGGCCGTACACGTTGAAGGGACGGACCATCATGCCCTTCACGCCGAACTGGGTCTGGTAGATGCGGACCAGCGTCTCGCCCAGACGCTTCGACTCGTCGTAGCAGGCGCGCGCCCCCAGGCAGGAGACATTGCCGTGGTAGCTCTCCTTGGTGGGCACGTGCACAGGATCGGGATCGCCGTAGATCTCGCTCGACGAGAAGAACAGGAGCCGCGCCGCGCTGGCCTTGGTCAGCTCCAGCACGTTCTTCAAGCCGATGGTGGCCACCTCCAGCGTCTCGAGCGGCCACTTGCGGTAGTAGTAGGGGCTGGCGATGCCCGCCAGATGCAGGACGAAGTCCACCGGCCGCTCGGGATAGAACGGCTTGATTATGTCGTGGTTCACGAACGCGACGTGGCGGTGCATCTCCTTCTCGGCCCCCATCGCGCCCGCCGTGATCAGATTGTCGATGGCGATGACCTCGCAGGGGGTCTCCAGCGAGGTGGCGTTCAACTTCACGAACACGTCGGTGAAGTAGCGCCCCAGGAAGCCGCGCGCCCCCGTGATGAGGATGCGTTTACCCGAGAACTCCTGGGCGGCGGGGCCCAGGGTCGAACAAATCTCTGCAATGTCGCTTTCCAGTAGAGCCGTCATCTAGATCTCCTGCAGTCGGGGAAGGGGCACGATGAAATGGCCTCCCGCTGTCGTGTAGTCTGCGTTCTTCTTCACGATCGAGTCGGCAAAATTCCAGGCAAAGATCACGCACCAGTCGGGGTGGCGGCGGCGCAGCTCGTCCGAGGCCACCACCGGGATGTGCGTTCCGGGGGTGAAGCGGCCCTGCTTCCACGCTGAATCATCGACGATGAAGTCGATGCTGGTACCGTCCAGGCCGAATTCGTACATGAGGGTGGTCAGCTTGGCGGGGGCGCCATAGCCGGCGACGCGCTGACCCCGGGCCCGGAGCTCCGCCAGACGGTCACGCAGCGCCTGACCCAGGGCCGAGATACGCTCCTTGAATCGGGCGTAGAGCTCGGGCGAGAACAGACCCAGCTGCTGCTCCCGCTTGAGGAGACCGGCCAGGCGATCGCTGTCCACGTGGCTCGCGCCGGCCACGCAGACGAAGCAGCGCACCGAGCCGCCGTGCGTCTCCACGCGCTCGGCATCGAACAGGCGCAATCCCAGCCCCTGGAAGAAACGTACCAGCGGAGCGAGCGCGTGATACGCCAGGTGCTCGTGATAGATGGTGTCGAACAGCAGGTTCTCGACGACGTCCACCAGGTAGGACACCTCGAACACGAAGACGCCCTCGTCCGCCAGCAGCGCCTTCACGCCCCGGGCAAAGCCAGCCAGATCCTCGGCGTGCGCGAAGACGTTGTTCGCGCACAGCAACTCGGCGGGACCATGCGTGGCCCGCACCTCATCGGCCAGCGCGCCGGTGAAGAAACCCTCCCGCGTCGGCACGCCGGCCGCCACCGCGGCCTGAACGATCTCGATGGCGGGATCGATCCCCAGCACGTTCTGCACACCCAGCGCCTGAAACTGCTTCAACAGCGTTCCGTCGTTCGAGCCCACGTCCACCACGAATGACTGCGGCCCCAGGTGGAAGCGGGCCACCATGTCCCGCGCGAAGCGGGCGAAGTGCGCCACAAACACCGACGACGTGCCCGAGACGTAGACGTAATGCTGGAACAGGCGGGCGGGATCGACGATCTCTGCCAGCTGCAGGTGCCCGCAGTTCGCGCACAGCAGCAGGGTGAGCGGGAAACGCTCCTGCGGCTTGCCGACCGCCTCGGGACCGACGAACTCGTTGGCCGGCGGCGTGGCGGCCAGGCGCATGACCTCGGTCAAGCTCGACTGGGGCGCCGCGCACAGCGCGCATGCTGCCCGGCGCGTGTAGCCCGCCTTCATTGCGAGTCGGGGAAGGACACTTGCCAGCCGCCGCTGGCGGTCGCATCACGCTTCACCGCGATCAACGGCAGCCGCACCACATCGGCCTCGTGATGCTTCTCGTCGCGGATGTTCTTGGCGAACGTGAAGATGGCGCTGTCGGCGGGAAAGAACATGGCGTGCTCGACCAGCGGAGGCGTGAAGAACATCGTCCCGGCCGGAAAAGTCTGGTGGTTCGGCTTTCCCTTCGCCCCCAGCGCCCGCCAGTAGTACTCGACCACGCCGGACTGCACGTACGTGTAGTGCCAGTCGGTCTTGTGATAGTGGTTCGCGCGGACGGCCCCCGCGACCGAGTTGATGAGCCCCACGCTGGTGAACCGCTCCAGCAGCAGGTTGAAGATCTGACCGTTCTGATTCACGAAAGGCTCGTCGAGGGGAACCGCGACCTGGTCGGGATACTCACCTTTGTCCACCAGCGCGGAAAACTCGCGGTTCGAAAGCATGTGGTTGCAGACCTTACCGACACGGCCCCCTCCGAAGCAAGGCCGCGCGGCTGATTCAGGGGGGGGCCGCTTCGGCCGATGACAGACGGTGAATGTCGCGAAAATCAGCCGTGGGAACGGCGCAGTCCGGGCCCGGTCCGCTCCGCTTCGCCGTGATCCACGTGGGCGCCCGGATGCACTATGCGGTGCCGACGCTCCTGCAGCGCGCGGGGATGCTGGCCCACTTCTACACCGACGCGGTCGGTAACACCGGCTTCACCCAGACACTGGCCGGCGTCCTTCCCCGGCAGGTGTGTCCGCCGTCGCTGAACCGGCTGTTCGCGCGCCGCCTGCCGGACGAGCTGCCCCGGGAGGCGGTGACCACGGTGCAGGACGTGGCGTTCCTGGACGCCATGATGCGGCGGATGTCGCGCGGATCGACCTGGCGCGACAAGGCCCCGGACGAGCTGCGACGGCGAGCCATCGCGGAGAACTTTCGAGGCGCGAACGCCCTCTATTGCCTGGATGGTGGGGATCTGGACCTGATCCGGCTGGCCAAGAAGCGTGGCATGACCGTGGTGTACGAGCAGGTCATCGTCCCGCAGGTCGGCCGTATCCTGCGCCAGGAGCGCGCCCTCTTTCCCGGACTGGAGGGACAGGATTCGTCGTCCCTGGTCGAGAGCGGGGTGCGAAACGATCGGGAGATCTGGCGGCTGGCCGACCGTGTGTTGGTGCCTTCGGAGTTCGTGCGCGAAGGCATGCTGGAGCTGGGCGCCTCCGGCGACAACATCGCCCTGGTCCCGTACGGTCTGTCGGAGTCCTGGTACGACCTGCCCCCGGCCAGTCCCGTTCCGGGACGCATCTTGTTCGTGGGGGGCGTGGGACTGAGAAAAGGGAATCAGTACCTCGCCCAAGCGTGTCGCATCCTGGCCGCCCGCGGTGTCCAGGCCCAGTTCAGGGTCGTCGGCCCGCACGACGCCCAGGTGACGGCCGCAGCGCCGTTCGTCGGGCCGACCTACGTGGGCGTGGTGCCCCGCAGCGAGGTGCGCGCCGAGTTCCTGCAGGCCGACGTGTTCGCGTTCCCGACCCTGGCCGAGGGCCTGGCCCTGGCGCATCTGGAGGCGATGGCCTGCGGTCTGCCGGTGGTGACCACCCCCAGCTGCGGCCCCGCGGTCCGCGAGGGCCGGGACGGCTTCCTCATCCCGACCCGGGACGCGGTGGCGCTGGCGGATCGGCTGCAGCTGATCATCTCCGACAGGGAACTGCGCGAGCGCATGAGCCGCAGCGCCAGACAGCGGGCCCGGGACTTCTCCTGGGGCGCCTACCAGGACAACTTGATGGCCGCCCTGCGGGGCGCGCGCGACCGGACGGCGGTGATGGAGCCGCGCCACACGCCCCTCGCCGCCTGAGACCGGACCGTCGGCGTGGTGGGGCGTCCTGGATGGCCAAATCAGGAGCATCATCGTAGATTGCCCGGGCAATGAGCTCGTCTCCGCTGGTCGATCTGTTCGGATTCCCCGCTACTCTCGTGCACGGCGATCCCATGGTGCTGGATCGATGGCGCTGGCTGTGCGAGCACCTTCCCCGGACGCGCAACGAGGAGCGCGTGCTGGAGGTTGGTTGCGGCAGCGGGGCCTTCACCATCGGCGCGGCCCGGCGCGGATATCAGTCGGTGGGCCTCAGCTGGAACGCCGCCGACGTGGCGAAGGCCCAGGAACGGGCCGCGATGTGCGGCGTCGAGGGGAAGGCAGAGTTCGTGGTCGGCGACGCGCGCGAGCTGGATCGCCGGCCCGAGCTGGTCGGGCAGTTCGAGACCGTGATCTGCTGCGAGGTCATCGAGCACATCCTCGACGACCTTCGCCTGATGAAGGCTCTCCACGCCTGCGTCAAACCGGGCGGTCGCCTGCTGATGACGGCGCCGAACCGCGACTATCGGGCGATCACGGCGCCCGACGACGGCCCCCATCCCAAGACCGAGACGGGCTGGCACGTCCGTCGCGGTTACTCGGCCGTCATGTTCCGTGAGCTGTGCGATCAGGCCGGCTTCGTCGTCGAGGACATCTCCTTCTGCTCCGGCTGGGTGAGCCAGAAGTTGACGTGGTTATGGCGGCAGGCCGGACGACTGGATCAGCGGGTGGGTTGGCTATCGGTGCTGCCGCTCCGGCCGCTACCGTTGTTCCTGGAGCGACCGGTGCAGTGGCTGCGGCCCTGGCCACCCTTCTCGACCTGTCTGGTCGCCTATCGGCCCCGCTTTGCGGAGCGAATCACCGAGTCCAGCAGCGTGACCCATCGCTCGGTCAAGGCGGTTTGAGCGTAGTGCTCGTGGCCAGCCCGGTGAGCGTTCCGGCGTCGTCGTAGGACCTCGTCCGGACGAGCGGCGGCCTCCCGTAGCACCGAGGCGAGCTCCGCGTGGCGGCCCGGCTGGACCACCCATCCGGCGTCGTGATGCCTCACCGTGTCGGCCAGCTCGGAGTCCAGCGGGCATACGGCCAGGATGGCCTGGCCCGCCACCATGGCGCTGTAGGTCTTGCTGGGCATGACCAGCCCTTCGGCGCCCGGTTTCAGGGTGACCAGCGCCAGGTCGGCCGCCTTCATCGCCTCTGTCCATTCACCGTCTTGCAAGCTGCCCGCGAAGTTGACCCAGCTCTGCGCGGGGACCGCGGTGGCCACCCGGCGAAAGCCGGCGCCGTGCCCGCGAAACTCCAGGTGCCATGGCGGCATGGTGGTCTCGCGCAAGAGCGCCATCACCGTGTCGGTGTCGTGCATGCGTCCGAAATTGCCGCAGTAGAGCACCCGCACGGTATGGTGGGGAGGCCGGGGGCCAGGCGCGCTGTCGTGAAACGATGAGCCATCCGCCCCGACGGGGATGACGTGCGCGTGCGGAACAACGCCGTACTGTCGTTCCGCGTACGCCCGCAGCTTGTCGCCCAGGAACACGTTGGCGGCGGCATGCTGGAACGTCCAGCGCGTCAGCTGGGCCAGCCCCCGCCGGACGGCGCCTCGTGCCGCCAGCCCGCCCTCGGCGGCCAGCACGTCGGGAAACAGGTCGAAGATCCAGTGGACGACGGGAACTCCCGAGCGCGCGGCGGCCTGTGCCGCCACGGCCGGCGCGTAGAAGGTGTTGGTGCAGACCACCACCGCGTCGGGGCGCGGCGCGCTGTTCATGCGCGCGCGGAGCTGCAGGGGATAGGAGACATATGATCGCCACCGCATGGCGGCCCGGCCCATGCGGCCCGCGGCGCGGCGGTACTGTGCATCCCCGACGGCGAAGCGGTGGCTGGCTGAAAACCCCGCCTCGCCGAGGGCGCGCATCAGGCCTCGTCCAAAGGCGCCCAGCTCGACGGAGGACCAGAACTCGATCAGGGGCGACACGGCCGCATCAGCCTTCGTCCGGCGCGTTGGCCGAGGCGGGCACGTGAGCGAGGACGCGCTTCTTGATGAACACGGCTGGGTTTCCCGCCACCACCGCCCAGGGGGCCACGTCCTTGGTCACGACGGCGCGGGCGCCGGCGACCGCCCCTTCGCCCATGGTCACCCCGGGGTGCACGAAGGCGCCAGCGCAGACCCAGCTCATTCGCCGAAGGTGGATGGGCGCGGTGATCAGCTTCTTGGCCGGATCGGTGATGTCGTGGCTCGCGGTGCACAGGAAGGCGTACTGGCTGGCGACGGCGTCCTCGTCCAGCGTGACCAGGTCGACGTTGTAGCACTCGACGCCGTCACCGAGCGCGCTGCGGGCGGCCATCTCCAGGTTCCAGGGTGCCCAGATCCGCACGCTGGGATAGATGGCGGCGCTCGGAGCGAGACGAGCTCCGAACAGGCGCAGCCAAAGGCGCCGCCAGCCGTGCAGCGGTCGAGGGCTGAGGCGGCAGAACAGCGCCCACACCAGGGTCCAGCACAGGCGGGCCAGACGATTGCGAGCGGACAGCTCGCTGCGGTAAGGCTGCCGCGCGAGCATCACAGGTTTCGTGCTGCCATCGCCGGCGATCGCCCCGGTTGCTTCAGGGCAGGCCGAGCATGTGAAACGTGCCGCGCGGACCGTGAAAATCGGCTGTCCGGCCGGCGCGGTCGCATATGCGCTTATACCCGATGGCGTTGATTTCAGCTTCCAGCTCGTGGCGAGAGACGCCCAGCCTGTCCCACGCGCCGGCATGGCATTCCATGACCATGGCGGGGCGGTGGGTGCGCAGGATGCGCCGGGCTCCCCGGAGGACCGACAGCTCATGGCCTTCCACGTCGATCTTGATGGCGGCGGGGATCCGCTGCGGATCCGAACCGCACCACTCGTCCAGCGAGATGGTGGCGACCTCGGTGGTGGGATGCTTGCCGTCGTCGTCGGTGATCCAGAAGTTGTTCAATCCATCGGGATAGCTGCTCAACTTCAGCGAGCCCCGGCTGTCCGAGATCGCCAGCCGTTCGACGGAGAAGGGGACGCCGTTCAACTGGAACGTGGCACGCAGCAAGGCTTCCGTGCTGGGAATGGGCTCGAAGGCGGTTCCCCTCATGTTGCCCCGCAGGTTCCACAGACCGGCGCTGTACAGGCCGATGTTCGCGCCCACGTCCAGGAACAGGCCGCCGTCGGGCAGGGCGCGGGCCAGAAACTGGATCAGATCCGAATCCTCGTTGACGCCGCTCCAGAACGAGCGATGCGCGCCCATGGGCAACCTGATGTCGGTCTCTCGGGCGACCTGTGCCTGCAGCGACTGGAAGCCGTGCTGAACGGCGGACATTCCCTTGTCCAACCGGATGCGCCAGCGCTTCCCAAGGTCCACGATACCGTTTGTGTTCAAGAGCGACACGATTGCCTTTCTCGGTCAGTCCACCTGATACCGCCCCCCAGGGACGACGACGGCTAGAACATCCTCTCTTCGACGACGAGGACGTCACCGGGCAGCACCATGACGTTCGACGAGCGGCCCTCGGTGATGTCCGCGACGCGGTAGATGCGACTCTCGACCTTGCCGCCGGCTTCGCGGCGCAGGCTGACGGAGTTCTTGGCCGCGATGCCCGTGAAACCGCCCGCCTGGGCGATCGCGTCCACGATGGTCATATGGGGATGATAGGCCACCGATCCGGGATGCTGGACCTGGCCCAGGACCGAGATCTTCCGGCTGTTCCACTCCTTCATCAGCACGGTGATCTGCGGGTTCTTGAGGTACCCCTCCTTCAGCCGCTCGGTCAGGCGGGCCTGGATCTCTCCCGTGCGCAGCCCCGCGACGGCGATACGGCCGGCCAGCGGAAAGTCGATCGTTCCGTCGGTGGCGACTCGGTAAGAGCCAGACATGTCCGGCTCGCCGTACACGCGCACGTCGAACATGTCGTCGACGCCGACCTGATCGTCAGGAATCGGGTCGGCCATGTCCGAACTGGGCGTGTTCGCCGGCGGCGCGCCTCGGGCACACGACGCAAGCGAGACGCTGCTCAGCGACACGAACCCTACCCAGCGAACGGTTCGTGCGATTCTGCCACGAACGGTCATGACACCGACCCTCAGTATGTCAGACCTACGTGGCCGAAGATCAGATGCTTCGTGTAGTTCGTGCCGGAAAAGCCCTGGTCGGGAAGGTAGTCACTGCGGTTGCGAATTAGCGAATACGAAGCGCCGACGTACGCCCACGCCCGGATATAGAAATCCAGCAGCGCAGTCGCCTGGATCGTGTCATCCACGCGCGGGTCCATTCCGGCAGGCAGGCCGTAATAGCGTCGGTGGTCGTAGGCGCCCCACAGCTGACCCACCAAACGGCTGGCTACCATGTGGGACGCGGACGCGTAGACACCGTCGTCGTAGAAGAAGTTGCCGATGACGGAGTTCTGGAAGTCGTGGTGCAGGCCGAACGTGATCTTCGTCGTCTGAAGGGGCATCACGATCAGCTCGCCGGCCGCGGTCGTCGACCCGAAGAAGCCGGTTGTGGTCTGACCGCCCTCGTAGAAGCCGTTCTGATAGCCGACCGCCAGCGCCACGGAGGTCTTGTCGGTGATGAGACCCCGGATACCAACCACGGCGCGCAACGGGTACGACGTCTGCTTCTTCCCCAGGGTGTCCGGGACCAGCCCGCTGGCGTTGGCGTCCTGGTTCAGATACTTGACGTATCCCTGACGTACCTGAACGTAGAGCGCGGTCTTCGGCAACCAGCGCCAGCTGAGGTCTAGCATCGCCTCGTTGGTCATCGAGTTGCCGGCCTTCAGCTCCTCAGTCTCGAACCAGTCCACGGTATTCGTCAGACGCAGCGTGCCCTGCAAGCGGCCGCCGCCCGGCGCCCAGCGAAGCTGCGCCGTCGCGAGGTTGTTGTCGCGGATGATGAGATCGTTGTTCGCGCCCAGGCGCGTGTAGGGGGCGTCCTGCACGCGCGCGTAGCTGTCGGCGACACCCAGGACCAGAGTGCCCCCGGAGTTGTGCTCGAGGTTGACGCTGGCGTTCGGTTGCACGGCCCGCAGGCGGCGGATGCTCTCGTCGCTGGTCAGGTACTCGCGATACGAGAGGCCGGCGCGCAGGTCGAAATACAGACCGGTGGGCGCCTCGCCGTTGCGGCTGGTGTTCGTGAGATCGAGGAAGGGGTTGACCCGCAGCAACGCGGACCCGACCTTCTCGTCGTCGTTGTAGAAGATGTTGCTGTCGTAGCCACCCTCGACGGACACCCCGGCGTGCAGCACTGCGCTGTCGCTGATGGGAATTCCGTTCGCAGGCGAGACAACTGGCGTCGGATTGACGACCGTACCGCCGGTGATGGGGCCATACTGCTGCTGCTGGGCTTGGCTCGTCCGCGCGACGAGGCACACAACCACAGCTACGCCAAGGGCCAGGTATCGAAAGGTCATGTGCGATCGATTTGGATGGGAGCAGCTCGCGGGCGGCTACTACATATAAGTGCTGGCGGCGGGTGGACGGTCTATCGGGGTAGTGGGAACCCCCGGTTGCGTCGGGTCATCCCGCGGGATGTTTGGGTCGATGTCGAGGTCGACGCGAGTCGCCCCGACAAAGCTCAGATCCTCGCCAATGCAGTTTTCCGCCTCGGCTCCCAATACCACGACCTTCTGATTAATGATGGTAAGTCGGGTGAACTCGTGCGTTCGCCCGCCCTCATCGGCCCGGGCTAC
>Ga0070658_10002365_pt1 | contig 15820 bp, 13 predicted proteins | sample KBSC13metaG_FD_64664 | JGI IMG/M metagenome (GOLD analysis project Ga0070658, IMG submission 64664) | Corn rhizosphere microbial communities from Kellogg Biological Station, Michigan, USA - KBS C1-3 metaG | ecosystem: Host-associated > Plants > Roots > Rhizosphere > Soil ...
CCATGAACTCATTGATCCATCCGCGAACCTTCCCCATTAGTGCATTGGCATTGTCGCGCGCGTCGGGATCGTCGATACAGTTCAGACTCTCCGCAAATCCCCAATCGAGCAGCCGCATGATGGCGCTCGCGATCTCGGCGGCGGGGATGTCGCCGGCGACGACGTTGTGCTGGTCGGTTCGCACGAGGCCTCGCCAGCCCCACGCCGACGTCAACGCGGCGTACCTCGACGCCTTGTCGCCGGGGCCGTGTTTGGTCAGCCAGTCGAACGGGACGCCGCGCTCCAGAAACATCTGGCGGGTAGGGATGCTCTCGCTACCGAACAGTGCCGAAAGCTCCCCTGCGGCGCTCCATAGGTCGCGAGTGGCGCCGTCGTCATGTGGAACGATCGCGTACTTCTCGCCGGTATGAAGTTGAGTGGAAAGCTTGGCGAAGTAGTCGGTATCGTGTACGCCGGTGATCATCACCGACTCCGGCGCTTTTTCGTCGAGAAGTCGACGCCATACAGCCTTCGAAGGTTCGTCCCAAAACACCGTCTGTCCCAGTGCAAGGAATGGAATGCCGGAGTATCGCTGCTGGATGTCGTCGATGAGATCGGATGCCAGTTTTTTCATGTGATCATCTGCGCAACGGGTTGCCACGCGAGAGGAGAGCGCCTGCTTACGAAGTTTCTTGCCAGATTCCACGGGTATAAAACCCGTGGCTAAATGACGCTTCGCGCCGTTATGGTGTCCATCTCGACGCAATGCTTCGCACGAGGTGAAGCTCGGATCCAGAGGAGGTCAGTCAAGTATACCCGGCACTAAACGGCACTAACTCCAACCAACCTCGCCAACTGACCGGTACAATTAACCGCTGAGTTGGGAGTCGGCCTACTACGGAACGCCGAAACTCGGGCGGAAGTTCCCGGACCTGAACAAAATGCCCGTGGCTTCATGTTATACTAATGTAGTTTTCATATGCCTGCGCCGAAGCGAGGCGTTTGACAGGAGCTTTTCTGATTCATGGCTGACATTTTGCCTTTCTGCGGCGTGCGCTACCAGGCGGCTGCGGTAGGCGGCGACCTTACTGCTGTTGCCGCGCCCCCTTACGATGTGATCTCGCCCTCCGACCAGGAGGATCTTTACAACCGGCATCCCAAAAATGTGGTTCGCCTGATCCTGAATCGCGATGAAGATCGCTACGCCAGCGCCGCGCGATTCTTCCGCGAGTGGCTGGCCGACGGCACGCTGGCGATTGACGATCAGCCCGCGCTCTACGTCTATCACCAGACATTTGCCGACCCGGTAACCGGCCAGCAGGCTCCCGATCGCATGGGACTCGTGTGCCTACTCAAGCTCGAAGAGTACTCCACGGGCAAGGTGCTTCCGCATGAGAACACGATCACGTCTCACAAGGCCGACCGGCTGAATCTCGTCCGTGCGTCGTCCGCTCAGTTCGAGTCGATCTATGGCCTCTACAGCGATCCCGACCGTTCGATCGAGAGCTTCATCGCCGAATACGACGATCGCCAGCCGGTCATCGAGAAGGTCGACAACCTGATCGGTTCGAGCCACCGTATCGAGCGTATCGACGATTCCAGCGCCGTTTCCGTTATTCAGGATTTGCTTAGCGATAAGGTCGTTTTCATCGCCGACGGCCACCATCGCTATGAGACGTCTCTGAACTATCGACGGGAGACGCGCGTGAATGGCAACGTTCCCGATGACCAGCCGATAGCCGAGGACTACATTCTCATCACGCTTACCGCCTTTGAAGACGAAGGCCTGCTTGTCCTGCCGACACATCGCATGGTCAAGGGCATCGACGAGGCCGTCTTGCAGGGGTTGCCGGAATCTCTGTCGACACAGTTTGCCGTCGAGGCCATCGACCGTGAGGCGTTGGAGAAGGCGATTGTCGACAAATCGAACGATGGCAAGAAAGCCATTGGCATCGTCCTTGCTGATACGGCCTACCTGGCCACGCTGAGAGCGAACGTCGACGACGTCCCCTCCATGATCGCCGGTCCCGGCTCGGACGCGCTCAAGCAACTCGATGTCACCATCTTGCAGAGCCTTGTGTTGCAGGATCGACTGGGGATCGACGCGGCCGCTCTTGCGGCCCATAACAAGGTGACCTACACGCGTGACATTCGTGAGGCCCTCGACGCTGTCCGCACGGGGCAATGCCAGGCGTCGTTCATATTAGGGCGTCCGTCGGTCGAAGATGTTAGACTGGTATCGCTTGCCGGGGATAAAATGCCGCAGAAGTCCACTTTCTTCTATCCAAAACTGCTTTCCGGCCTGATCTTAAGGGATTTAAAGCACGATAATATTGTTGAGGTGCTGCAGGGTGAATAGCGGAAATCGGGATTCGGCCCCCCAGCCCCCAATGATGGGGGAGTCAGGAATGATTTGGAAGAGCCCCGTGGCGATGGTATCGACGGGGTTGCTGACGGTGGCATTTGTCGGCGTCGCGATGTCGGCGATTCGGTCGCATGGCGCAACGCCCGCTAAATCGGGAGTGCAGCGCACCGGACTTCGGTCCGGAACGGCGTCGACCGCGCGCTCGACTTCGTTCTTTCATCAGGCGGGATTTAAGACGCGGGCGCTAGAACATCCGCTAGATCCGCAGCTGGAACCGGGAGACAATCTCGTTCCGGAAAAGTATCGCCCCACCGTAATGCTTAAGGCGCGCGAGGAGTTCGAGCAGGAGCGCGGCTACCGGTTCAACAAGATTGTCCGCGGCAGCAAGGAAAAGAAGCTCATCGCCCTAACCTTCGACGATGGCCCGCACGGCGAGTACACCGTGCAACTTCTCGATGTCCTCAAGCAGACCCACACCCCCGCGACGTTCTTTCTCGTCGGCAAACAGGTCGACAAGTACCCCGGCCTGGTCCAGCTGGAAGTCATGCAGGGCCATGAACTCGGCAATCATACCTACGACCATGTCGATCTGACTCAGATTCCGCCGGAATTGATCGGTTTTGAACTCGACGAATGCGACAAGGCTATCAAGCGCGCAGTTGGGGTGTCGCCACGATTTTTCCGCCCACCCGGCGGCGATTATGACGTGAATGTCATTCGCGAGGCCACCCGTCGAAGCTACGTAACATCGCTTTGGACGGATGATCCAGGGGATTATGCAAAGCCTGGGGCCGACGTTGTGCTACAGCGAACGCTTGATCGATTGGAAAATGGCGCCATTATTCTGCTACATGACGGGATTCCCGAGACGGTTAGCATATTACCGGCATTAATCGCCGAATCTCGTAAGCGTGGCTATGAATTTGTCACGATCAGCCAACTCGCCAAGCAGCGCTGACGAACATTGTCGGTAGACTTCTGGCACCTGCCTCCCATCTATTGTCTATATGCCATGGCAGGGTATTAGCCGATTTAGCTAGCCTGCTTGATTTTGAGCATACCTATGGGCAAATCTCCCACAAAACATACTAGTTTTTGCATGTTCGGACTAATATTCCGCGTATTTTCGAAATTCGTGATATGATGTGTAAGGCGACGTCGGGAACTATCGGAAGACGCGTGGGTGTATATCTAAGGGTCTAGTTTTATCTAATCCACTCTTAGCATACACATGTCGTACTTATAATAAAAAAAGTATTGACAAAGCATATTCCGTATGATAAGATAACGACGTCGGTCTAAGTCCCTACGAACTGCACTGGTGCAGCGGTGTATGAGTCGGTCGGGGAATCTGTCTACATATCCGTTAGGAGGTTTTCATCAATGCGAACCGCTCGCACCAAGGGTTTCACCCTTATCGAACTACTCGTCGTCATCGCCATTATCGCGATTCTCGCCGCGATCCTTTTCCCGGTTTTTGCCCAGGCCCGTGAGAAGGCCCGCCAGATCAGCTGCGCTTCCAACGAAAAGCAGCTTGGCCTGTCCTTCATGCAGTACGTGCAGGACAATGACGAGGACTTCCCAAGTGGAAATCTGGGTACCGGAGCCCCAGTCGCTCCGAATACGGCTGGCGCTGCTGCTCTCGACGCTGCATTCAACCAGTCCGGTTCCGGCTGGTCCAGCGAAATCTTCCCGTACGTGAAGAGCACCGGTCTGTACAAGTGCGCTGATGACTCGACGTCGGTGGTTGGAACCGCTGTTCCGATCTCCTACTTCTTGAACTCCAACCTCACCACTGGCGGGAGCGGCGTGTCAAACGCTCAGCTTTCAGCTCCGGCCAGCACCGTCATGATCGGTGAGGACACGGGCGCTCAGAACGATCCCAACCAGGCTGGCAGCCTCACCCATTATGAGACGGATGCCGTAGGTGATGGCTACGACGCCCTCTACAGCGGCGGCCTTGGCGCCAAGTACGCCACCGGTGTGCTAGGTTCTACGCCGAACACTGGTAGTGTCAATGGTGGAACTAGCAACAACGCCCAGCATAACAAGAATGGCGCGAACTACTTGTTCGGCGACGGGCACGTCAAGTTCAACAAGCCGGAGAAGATCTCCCCAGGATACAACGCCGCGAGCCCGACGAATGCGGCTGGTTTCACGGCCGGATCTGCGGCCGGTACCGGCAATCTTGGTTCTTACGCCGCTACCTTCAGCACCAACTAATCGAGTGCTGATCTAGCAAGACTATCGATGCGGCCCCGGTATTGTGAAAGCAGTGCCGGGGCCGTTGTCGATTCCGCTCGCTTCCTTGACATCGACCTTCTGCTGGGATATACTGAATCGTCTGTTGCAAGGCTTCGATGAGAAGCTTTTTCCACTCGTCGATTTCGGAGATTCCACGTTTTTCTATGGCCCAAGTAACCCCCCGTGCTCCTCGTGAGCAGCAACGCTCTTCGAGACCGCAACCGACTTCGTCATCCTCAGGCCGGCGCTCGCCGAAGCCGAGGCGGCCGTCGATGGTCGGGCGCGTGATCGGGCTGATTTTGCTCGGGCTAATGGGACTTGCGATCGGCTATTTCGGGCGCGACGTGACGCTTCGGAAGTACCTGCCACATATTATTGGGGGGATACTCAAGCCCCCGACGCACGAAGACCTTTTTCCGGGCAAGTCGTCCATCAACCTCTTGATCATCGGCCGTGACTACGACTACACCGATTCGGATCAAATCATCCATAAAACGCTTGGACGCTCGGACATGTTGATGGTCGCGCATATCGACTTCGCGTCGAACACCGCCCACTTGCTGTCGATCCCACGTGACACACGCGCCGACGTTCCCGGTAAGGGCGTCCACAAGATCAACGCCGCCCACGAGTTCGGTGGTCCGTCCCTTGTCGAGCAGACTATTGCATCCAACTTCGGCATCCCGAGCGACCAGTACATCTCTATCGACTTCGTTGGCTTTGAGAAGGCCATTGACGAGATGGGCGGTGTCGACCTCGCCGTCGACCGCAAGATGGACTACGACGACAACTGGGGCCATCTTCACATCCACCTGAAGCCGGGCCAGCAGCATCTCAGCGGCAATCAGGCGATGGGGTTCGTGCGGTTCCGCCACGCCGACAGTGACTTCGTGCGCGTGCAGCGCCAGCAGACTCTGCTGGCTGCCTTGAAGGAGAAGCTGCGCAGCCCGATGATCCTGGGAGATCTGACCAATATTCTGGACACGCTCGACAACCACGTCGACAGTGACCTGAGCGTCGACCAGAAGGTATTCCTGGCAAAGTACCTGCACGGGTTGTCCAGGGACAAAATCGCCATGGATACGTTGCCGAGTTTGGATGGGGCGGGGAACCTCGTGCAAACCGATTGGGCAAAGGCGACACCGATGATCCAGCAAGTGTTCGGGGTGACGCCGCCGGAGGCCGACGCGCAGGCCGGTGGGCGTGTTCATAAAAGGCGTCGTCATCGCCTCCATCAGCCCGCTTAAGCTCGTGACCGATACGGCGATCTTGCAGGACGTCTTCTTCCTTCTGATTTTATCTGGTATATTTATGCTCCGGGGCGCAAAACACCAACCGGGAAAGCTGCCCGCTAACGGCGTCGCCGCCGTTTCATAAGAGAGTAAAGTGGCTTACGAAGGCCCAATTCGTGTTCTTCATGTGGTGCGGCCCGCGGCCGGCGGAATTCGCCAGCACGTCATCGACCTGATTCGGCACACCCCGCCGGACGAGGTGATGCATGCGGTCGCCGCTCCCGAAGATTTTCTTGGTGGTCTTCCTCCCGACCTTCCTCTGCTGTCCTGTCTCCCCCTCGATATCGCCGAATCGGTGCATCCCGTGCGTGATATGAAGGCGGCCATGCAGCTCGCTACTCCGGCGAGGAACGACTTCGAAGTCGTCCATGCTCACGGGTTGCGCGCCGCGTGGGTTGCGTCGATTGCCCGCAAGACCCGTCGCTTTACGCTCATGTGCACGTCTCACAACCTTGTGCCCGCGTCGAGCGCGTCAAAGACGGGGCTAGCGTTTATCGCCGGACAGGTCGCCGGGATCGTCGCGGTGTCGCCGGCGGTCGAGGAGTCGCTGGTCGCGGTGGGAGTCCCAAAGGACATGATCCTCGTCGTGCCCAACGGCGTCGACTGTGACTCATTTGCGGCCGCGCGCGACGATTCGGCGGTGCGCGAGGCATTTCGGGCCGAGATGATGATCCAGCCGCGGACGTTCGTTGTGGGATGTGTGGCCAGGCTGTCGCGCGAAAAAGGGATCGACGTGCTGATCCGGGCAGCGTATGATATGCCCGACGTCATGTTCCTCGTCGCCGGTGACGGACCCGAGCGGGACGCTCTGCGCGTGACCGCTCATCCCAATGTGCGGCTTCTCGGACGCCTCGACGATGTCAAGCCTATGCTATCGGGCATCGACGCCTTTCTAGCGCCATCTCGCGAGGAAGGGCAGGGGATCGCCGTGCTGGAAGCCATGGCGGCCGGCATCCCGGTCGTCGCCAGCAATGTCGGCGGACTCGGCCAGATGTTGACGGACGGCAAGCACGCTCTACTGACACAGGTCGCCGACGCTCGCGCTATCGTAGTTGCGCTACGCCGTCTGCAGTCGACCCCGTCGCTGCGGGAGAAGGTCACCGACGGAGCCCGGTTTCTCGTCCGCGAGGCCTACCACGTCAAGCATACTTCGTCCGGCGTCCTCGACATTTATCGCGAATTATGTGGAATTGAGTAAGAACATTTGCGATGACGAATGAGTAAGAAGTCCGTCTATGTGTTGACATAGGTGTCATCCTCATGTATACTATGTGGGACATTTAAGGTTTTGTATGTTTAGGAGGCCGCAGGCACCAAAGAATGGCTCTGCTCAAAGAACAGAAAGACACCGTTATAACGGAGTATAAGACGCATGAAGGTGACACCGGTTCGCCGGAAGTCCAGATTGCGCTTCTGAATACGTCAATTAAGACGCTCACCGAGCATCTTAAAACACACAAACATGACAACCACTCCCGTCGTGGGTTGTTCCTACAGGTTGGTCGACAGCGACGTTTGCTGAAGTACCTTGCCTCGAAGGACATTGAGCGGTATCGTGCACTTGTGGGCAAACTCGGCTTGCGAAGCCGGTTTTAGATTTTAGCCTGGGCACACGCTAAAATGTGCTGCCTCGGTTAAATATTGCAAATGCCTCCTGGCGAAGTTCGCAGGAGGTTTTTTGCTTTACTGCTGAGCCACCGGGCGATGGAGTGTAGTGCCGCGATGGATTTACTCTCCGTCAGCCGCGTTTGCCATAGTGCGCGCGGCTACTCGTTCGCGACGAGAATAGCTGGGTGGTGCGGTGTAATACCGCGTAGTAATTAAAGGCCGCCGGGTACGAAACGAGGAGATCAAATTGATCCCTCACCCGCGGTCATGCGTTCGTAGGAGATATATACTTAACAACATGGAACATTTTGTAGAGACTGACTGGTGTGGTGGCACACTACGAATCAGTACGGGCAAGGTCGCAAAGCAGGCGAACGGAGCTGTTTGGCTCCAGAATGGCGATACGATCATTCTCGCCACCGCGACGATGTCCAAAGAGCCCAAGCTCAACCTCGATTTCTTCCCTCTCACGTGTGATTACGAAGAGAGGAAATATGCAAATGGTAAGATTCCCGGCGGCTTCATCAAGCGTGGAGGCAGGCCCGGCGAGAAGGCAACCCTTACCTGCCGACTGATTGACCGCCCGCTTCGCCCGCTATTCCCGTACGGCATGCGCAACGAGACTCAGGTCATCGCGATGCCGCTTTCGTACCAGCCGGAATTCCCGCCCGACGTCCTCGCCGTTACCGCCGCTTCCGCCGCGCTTACCGTTTCCAATATTCCGTTCAATGGCCCCGTCGGTTGCGTCCGAGTTGGCCTCGACGAAAATGGCGGATTCATCCTCAACCCCACCTGGGATCAGCAGCAGGGCAATCCGCTCGACTTGATCGTTGCCGCAACCGCGGACGCGATCGCCATGGTTGAGGCCGGCGCGTCTGAAGTCAGCGAAGAAGTGATGCTCGCCGCGATGGACTTCGCTCAGGAAGCCTGCAAGAAGCTCGTTGAACTCCAGGTCAAGCTCGCCGAAGCCGTCGGCGTCACCAAGCTCGACGTTCACCTGCACCATGCGAACGAGGAGATCCTCGGCGTGATCCGCGAGCGCTTCTCAGCCTCGTTGCGCAGCGGCCTGCAGGACCCGGACAAGTCAAGTCGCGAAGCCGGCCTTACGCTTCTCATCAACGATGTCGTCGAGCAGTTGAAGGGCGAGTACCCCGACAACATCGCCGACCTCAAAGAGATCGCGGACAAGGTCGTCAAGGAGCAACTCCGCGACCTGATCCTCACCGAAGGCAAGCGCCCCGACGGCCGCGGCACAACCGACATCCGCAACATTAGCTGCGAAGTCGGCCTGCTCCCGCGCGTTCACGGCACCGGTCTCTTCACCCGCGGCCAGACCCAGGTTCTTACCACTCTGGTTCTTGGTTCGGGCGACGATGCTCAGATGGTGGATACGCTTGAGGAAGACAGCGAAAAGCATTACATGCATTTCTACAACTTCCCGCCGTACTCCGTTGGTGAGGCTCGCCCGATGCGCGGTCCCGGTCGCCGAGAAATCGGCCACGGCGCCCTCGCCGAGCGCGGCCTTCGCGCCGTACTACCCACCCGCGAAGAGTTCCCGTACACGATGCTGCTGACGTCGGAAGTGCTCGAGTCCAACGGTTCGACCTCGATGGCGTCGACCTGCGGCAGCACCCTCGCCCTGATGGACGCAGGCGTTCCGATCAAGGCGCCCGTCGCCGGTATCGCCATGGGCCTTATCGAAGGTCCCGAAGGTAGCGGCGAGAACGGCCAGGGCCGCAAGTATGCGGTTCTGACCGACATCCAGGGCATGGAAGACTTCTCCGGCGACATGGACTTCAAGGTTGCGGGAACGGCCGAGGGCATCACCGCCCTGCAGCTCGACACCAAGATCGGCGGCGTGCCGCGTCAGGTGTTCGTGCAGGCGTTTGAGCAGGCTCGCATCGCCCGACTGCACATCCTCGACAAGATCACCGAGGCCATCGCCACACCGCGCGAGAACCTTTCGCTCTACGCTCCGCGCATCTTCACCATCCAGATCGAGCCTGACCAGATCGGTACGGTCATTGGACCGGGCGGCAAGATGATCAAGAAGATCACCGCCGAGACCGGCGCCAAGATCGACATCGAGCAGGACGGCACCGTCTACATCGCGTCGGTGGACGGCGCGGGTGGCGAGATGGCCCGCAAGATGATCGAGGACATGACGAAGACCCTCAAGCCGGGCGACATCTACGAAGGCACTGTCGTCCGCTTCCTCCAGTTCGGCGCATTCGTCGAGATCCTGCCCGGCAAGGACGGCCTCGTCCATGTCTCGCAGCTCACCGACAGTGACGAGCGCATCGGCAAGCCCGAGGACGTTGTCAAGCTTGGCGACAAGATCCGCGTGCGTGTCACCGAGATAGACGGCCAGGGTCGTGTCAACCTGACGGCACGCGGCCTCGACGATCCGTTCGACCCGGCCAATCCCGAGCCCGGCCGGCCCCCGCGACCTGGTGGTGGCGGCGGTGGTCGAGACCGTGGCGGCGACCGCGGCGGACGCGGCGGCGATCGTGACCGCGGCGGACGCGGTGGTGACCGTGACCGCGGCGGCGACCGCGACCGTGGCCCGCGCAACGGCGGCGGCGGTGGTGGGTTTGAGGGCGCCAGTGACCCTGACCGTGCCCCGCAAGCTCCCGTAGCAGCCGCACCCGCAGGCCCCGTTGCGTTCGACGACGACGAAGCCCCACGCGCTCGCTTCCGCCCCAAGCGGTAAGCAAAGGCGAAAGAATCTGACAGATCGGTCGGATCCGACGGATCCGACCGATGATTCTTCTTTTGACCAAAGCCCTAAGAAATGGGAAACAGCGAATATTCTAGCGGCGACGCCCGAAAGCGCATTCGCCCTAGTGGCGGCTACCGCGACCTTCGCTCCTTTCAAACTGCCACGATTATTTACGACGCCACGGTTTCCTTCTGCGATAAATTCATTGACAAGCGCTCACGCCTTGTTGACCAGATGGTACAGGCTGCTCGTAGTGGTCGACAGAATATTGCTGAAGGCAGTAGAGCATCGGCAACCTCCAGTCAGACGGAGCTTCGCTTGGTCAGTGTCGCCCGCGCAAGCCTCGACGAACTCCTCCTCGACTACGAAGACTTTCTGCGCCAGCGCGGTCACGCGCTCTGGACAAAAGATTCACCTCATTCGCTTCGCGTTCGTTCAGTCGCTGGCGACAATGCCACTTCCTATTCTGAATGGCTGGGATCTGATTCTCCTGAAATCGTAGCGAATGCCCTTATATGCCTCATTCATCAAGCGAACTACTTGCTGGATCGTCAGATTGCGGGGCTGGAGCGCGAGTTCATAACCGAAGGTGGATACAGCGAACGCTTGGCTGCTGAACGTATCGCTGAACGCACTCGCCGCAATTACAATGATCTGTACGATCAGTCCAATCCGACCGATCCGTCAGATTCCTCCACGCCTGCGGCCTCCCCGCACTGTCCAGATTGCGGCAAGCCTATGTCCTTGCGAACGGCACGCACAGGTCGCAATGCCGGCTCCCAGTTCTGGGGGTGTTCTGCATATCCCTCGTGCAAAGGTACGCGAAAACTTTAACTGACAAAGTGATCAATCGTCGCCTCCGAAAATCGGAAGCGGTTGTGATTCACTCTTGACTCTTTGCGCCTCAGGGTGTATAACTGTATTAATTAAACTAATACAGTATGTACAGCAAGGAGACCTCACGATGTCAAAGGGAATTATCCGCTGGTTCAGCAGTGAATTCGGCTACGGCTTCATTCAGGACAACGATGGGGTCGACGTCTTCGTCCACTACTCTGTCGTGAAGGCTGAGGGCTACAAGACTCTGTTTGAGGGCCAGGAAGTCGAGTACGAGTCGGCTGAGGGCCCCAAAGGCCGACATGCGGTTGCCGTGGTACCAAAGAAAGCCGAATGAGCATTCCGATTCAAATTTCTGTCGGCAGCAACATCCCGATCTACTGGCAAATCGTAGATCAGGTCTGTAAAGCAGTGGCGGCCGGTAGTCTCGTGCCTGGGGATCAAATGCCCAGCGTCCGCGCTCTGGCCGAACAACTTGTCGTCAACCCGAACACAGTGGCACGGGCCTACTCGGACCTTGTTCGTGATGGCGTGTTGGAAACGCATCGAGGCAAAGGCGTGTATGTCGCCGGACGCCGGAGTGTGTTTTCCAAGGAAGAGCAGGATCGACGCATGGATCAAGCGCTCGACGTCTTCCTTCACGAGGCGATGTTGCTGGGCCTGACCGGCGCCGAGATTGTCGATCGGCTGAGCGCCAAGCTGTCGGTATTGTCAAAGAGTAGTACCGGAGAGACTGTCGATGAGTGACTATGCAATCGAGGCCCACGGCCTCACTAAGTACTACGGTTCCCGCGAGATCGTCTCGCGCCTTGACCTCGCCGTTCCCCGCGGGTCGATCTTCGGATTCCTCGGCCGAAACGGCGCCGGCAAGAGTACGACCATTCGGATGCTCATGGGGCTGGTCGAACCGACGCGCGGCGCGGCGACTGTACTCGGCTACGATTGTCGAAACCTGCCGCCGGAGGCACGCGCTCGGATCGGGTATCTGCCGGAAGGTCATAACGTCTATGACTGGATGACGGTTGAGCAGTGCCGCAACTTCCAGTCCGCCTTCCATGCACGGTGGAGCGATAAGATCTTCTGGGGCGTGATTGACCACTTCGGCTTGAAGTCGAAAGCCAAAGCCAAGAACCTATCACGCGGTGAGCGCGCCGGCCTTTGCCTCGCGTTGACGCTGGCGCCGGAGCCCGACCTCCTGGTCCTCGATGATCCGGCGCTCGGTCTCGACCCCGTCGCGCGTCGCAGCCTACTCGAGTCGATGATCTACGTGACCCGCAAGGAAGACAGGACCATTCTGTTCTCGTCGCACCTACTCGCCGATGTCGAGCGCGTGACTGATCGGATCGCTGTCCTCGACGGCGGTGTGTTGCGGGCGGACTGCTTGCTCGGTACCTTCCAGGAGCGTATTCGCCGCTTCCGGCTGAAGTTCGAAGGCAGCGTGCCTGATCCAGCCGCGCTTCCGAAGCTGCTGCATTCGACGCCCGGCGATCACGAGCTATTGTTGACATTTGCCAACTCTGACCGTGACGTCCAAGACCGACTTAGCGCACTCGCGCCGACCCGTATCGACGAAGTTCCTATCGGCTTCGAGGACGCCTTCATCGACTTCATCGGCGACCGTGGCCGCAAGAGCCTGTTCCTTGACGAATCGGCTCAGTGATCAATGTTGTTTATGTAGTGTGAAAGAGAGAAGCTTATGAATGGTGCGCTCAAGATGTGGCGAGCCATGTATCTCAAGGAGTTGTGGCAGAACGCCGGCTGGGCGGCAGGCGGGGCCGTCGTGCTTGGATTGGTGATGCGATATATCGTGTCGAGCAATGCAACCGAGAATTTTGTCAACTTCAATCAACTGTGGAGACAGTTGAATTTGTCGCTCATGTTCGGCTCCTTAGTGCTGTCGATTGCTCTGGCCTTTCTTCAGATATTGCCTGAGACCAGCCGGGATCGCTGGGCGTTTCTGATCCATCGCCCTGCCACAGCGTCTACTCTCTTCTACGCAAAGGTCGCGGCAGGGCTCACATTGTATCTGCTCGCAACGGTCACACCGTTCCTGTCGACTGTCCTGTGGATACGCACACCCGGCAATGTCGCCGCACCGTTCGACTGGGGGCTCACAGAATCCGGCTTTGCCTGGATTGCGTCGGGTGTTCCCAGCTTCCTTGCGGGCTTCCTCACTGCTGTTCGACCTGTTCGCTGGTATGGGACGCGCGTGTTTCCAATTCTGGCGCTTCTTCCTGTCATGCTCAGCCTCGGAAATGCTCGCACATTAGTAGGGAGTATCGGCTGGTCGTTGCTGATGGTGCTCTTTCTCTGGCCGGCCAGCCGAGCGGTATTTCTGGAAAGAGCCGGGGAACGCCGTCCGATCTTAGGGGCAAGGTTTGCATTAGGAACCACGCTCACCGTCGGCAGTACGGTGTTATCGATCATTATCTTTGCCGCTTTACTCGGCATCTATCGCTCGGTGGCGCCGGCAAAGTCAGAATGGGTGGCGACCTACCAGTACGCACTGACGAACGACGGTCGCCTGATTAAATTCCAGAGTTCAGAAGATGGCGTGACTACCGTCCGTTCGATCGCCGATGGCAGCATCCTCTATGAAGGGAAGTCTGGCAACGAATGGCTGACACATAATAGATGGACCGCGATCGACGCCCAATTGGCCTCGATCGGACCGTACGATTATAGTTCTATCGGTGCGCCGGAGCGCTATGTGTCTCAGATCGGCGACCGGGGGGCGGGGCGTAGGAAAGTATGGTACAGCTACGATGGACTGCTCATATCGTACGATGTCCGCTCGCGCAAGATCGTCGCGGCGGTCGGGGAACTAGGCTATCGGACGTGTCATAGTATGCTGGAGGCGCGGTTAACGAGACCGTTCCCGCGCGATGCGTCGCTCGGCAATCCACAATCACTCAGCAAGACCTTCATCCAAGACGGAGACACCATCTACGAGATTGACGGCAGTTTGTACGATCTGTCGGAAGGCATGTCCACAGTTCGAGTTGCCGTCAAGAGTCCTAAGATCGCTTCTGGCCAACTCATCAGCACCGATAACTTTCTGGGGCCCATCATCATCCGATATCCCCATCAATTCGAGGTGTATGCCGGCGAGGGACACGGATACCGGCTCAAGTTCAGCGGAAAGGTCGAATCGTTTCCGGACTCGTACGACACCATCCTATACGGAGTGACTGATCACTACTTCGTCCTGCGCTACCCAGGGCGCAAAGACAGCGTATATGTCGAATACGACGACCGGGACAGGGTCGCCAAGAGGTATATGACAGTCGACAGTCCGGAGACGGTTGGCATGGGTTCGCCAGTGGTTTACGGAATGTTGGTTCCGATCGGGATAGATGTCGCATGGAACTTCGCCATAACGGGCAACCATTTGGCGCATATTTGGCGCGACACTGCCCGGATCGTCAATTGGCCGATGTTGGCCGGGAATCTAGTAGCCGACGCATTGTCGGTGCTTATTATATTCGCCATTTCGAGACGCTGTGCATTTTCACGGTTGCGTATGACGTGGTGGCTCATTGCCGGGGCGCTTCTGGGCTTCTGGGCCGTCGTCGCCCTGCTCTGCCTCGACGGCTGGCCGGCGCGAGAGCGGTGCCGAAATTGTGGGAAGATGCGGGTTGTCACCCGAGAGACTTGCGAGCACTGCGCGGCCGCTTGGCCGGACCGGAGCGTCGATGGCACCGAGATTTTCGAGATCGAGGAGCCTATGTCGAACGTTCGAGTTTCCGTATAACAGATAACGCGGAGGCAAAGATTACACTTTGCCTCCGTACACCTACCGGTTTATTTGCGCCAATAGTTAGCTGAGTGCGTTCGATATCGCTTATAAGTGCTGAGCCGGTGGTACAATGAATTGTACGCGTCCGAGATTTTGTTTCTGCTAACCTGACGCTCCAACAACGCGCCAGTCGTGGAACCCGAGAAAGGGGCTTTCCGACATGCAAGACCTCACGAAGCCACCGCACGGTTCAGTATTTCGCTTCCTGCCCCCAGAGCAATTCGGATGGGGCCGTATCGATTCACAGACCACAGTCATCGTCGACTGGACACTAGAGCCCGGCGCCCACGCGGAATTCACGCCGATCCGCATCAGTCGTAAAGAAATACGCAAGAAGTACGGCGTGTTTGAGAACTATAGCTGGGCCGACACACCCGTGGCCGCAAGCAAAGACTAGTACCACGCGGCAATCCTCCAATTCGCATGCCCCTCGAGCACAGTTGACATGACCGCAAGCGCGTCCTGCCGCGCTTTGCTACGTCTCCAGAACCCAATTTGGACAGGTATAATGATTCGACCCAAGGTCGGCGATACCGGCTCAAACTGGGTAAACAGGTCGTTATATTTATGCTTCAACGAGACGTCCTCCCGAACGGCATTCGCATCGTTACGGAGAATATCACCTACGTTCAGTCGGTCGCACTGGGGATCTGGGTAGGTGTCGGCGCACGGGACGAGGCGGACGAGGTGCGTGGGATCTCGCACGTAATCGAGCACATGCTGTTCAAGGGAACCCCGACCCGGACCGCGCAGCAGATTGCAGACGAGTTCGACTCCGTGGGCGGCGACGTCAACGCGTTCACGACCAAGGAATGCACCTGCTACCACGCCCGCATCCTCTCCGAGCACACCGGCCTCGCCATCGACATCCTGTCCGACATGTTCCTTAACTCTGTTCTGGATTCGGAAGAGATGGCGCGCGAACAGAACGTCATCCTGGAAGAGATCAAGCGGCGCGACGACGAGCCGGACGA
>Ga0070658_10002366_pt1 | contig 15816 bp, 15 predicted proteins | sample KBSC13metaG_FD_64664 | JGI IMG/M metagenome (GOLD analysis project Ga0070658, IMG submission 64664) | Corn rhizosphere microbial communities from Kellogg Biological Station, Michigan, USA - KBS C1-3 metaG | ecosystem: Host-associated > Plants > Roots > Rhizosphere > Soil ...
CCGCTGATGGTCAAGGCGGCCGGTGGCGGTGGCGGTATCGGCATGAAGATCGCCAACGACGAAGAACAATTGCGGACGGCGTTCGCCACTGCGCAAGGCGCGGCCCAGCGATTCTTCGCCAACCCGTCGATCCTGCTCGAGCGTTACGTGGCGTCGGCGCGTCACGTCGAGGTGCAGATCCTCGGGCTTTCCGATGGCAGGGTGGTGGCGCTCGGTGAGCGCGACTGTTCGGTGCAGCGGCGGCACCAGAAGGTCGCCGAAGAGACGCCGTGCCCGGTGCTGACCCCCGAATTACGCTCCCGCATGATCGCGGCTGCGGTGCGGGCAGGGGAGTCGGTGGGCTACCGCGGTGCGGGCACTGTTGAGTTCCTGCTCGACCCGGCCAGCCTGCCGCGCGGAGGCGAGTTCTTCTTCCTCGAGATGAACGCCCGGCTGCAGGTCGAGCATCCGATCACTGAACTCGTCACCGGCGTCGATCTCGTCGAGCAGCAGCTGCTTGCGGCCGCGGGGGAGCCTGCCACATTCGACCCCGATGCGGTTGTGCCGAGCGGGCATGCGATCGAACTGCGGGTGTACGCCGAAGACCCGAAACGGTTCTTCCCGAGCCCGGGCACGATCACCACCTGGGTCGAGCCGAGTGGCATCGGTGTGCGCGTCGATGCCGGCTATGCCCAAGGCAACACGGTGAGCCAGTTCTACGACCCGCTGATGGCCAAGCTGTGCGTGCACGGTCCTGATCGTGCCACCGCGATCGCGCGAGCGCGGGAGGCGGTTGCAGCCTTCGAAGTCGTCGGTCCGAAGTCGAACCTGCCGTTCTTCGTCGAGCTGCTCGACGACCCGGAGTTCGTGTCGGGCGTCTACGACACCGGCCTCATCGACCGCATGCGCGCCCCGAAGTAGCCAGCCGCACGTAGCTGTACGCCCGCCGCCGTCATGATCACGGAAACAATTTGCCGACTACGGTCGCAAAATTTCCGTGATCATGACGGCGAGCGGGTGATGGGCGCCGGCGGCGCCGCGAGCGGGGCCGGCTATTCGCCGATGGCAGATGGCCGATGGCAGATGGGGGATAGCGCGCCGCTCGTGGTTGGATGCGATCACGCACAGCTCGCGAAGGGAGCACCAGTGGCCGACGAAGTGCGCGCCGAGATGGTCGCGAACGTCTGGAAGATCGTGGTGACCGAGGGCCAGCAGGTCGACGACGGCGACACGCTGGTGATCCTCGAGTCGATGAAGATGGAGATTCCGGTCATCGCTGAGTCGGCAGGCACGGTGAGCATCAAGATCGCCGAGGGCGATGTGGTGCAAGAAGGCGATCTGATCGCCGTTATCGAGTAGCGCGGCGATCTGATCACCTTCATCGATGAGCCGAAGTGGGTCGTCGAGGGGTCGGGCGCGCGGGTTTCGTCGTCCGGGCTGAGGCAGGCTTGAGGCAATTTCGTGGCCGCTGCGGTCAAGGCGACGGTTCTGGTCGCCGAAGCAATCCTCGTGACAGCGAGCCCTTCCAGCGTGAGCATCGAACCGTTCCTGCGTGCTTTGGTCGAGTCGAGTGGCTCTGACCTGCATTGCAAGGTCGGCTCGCCCCCTCGCGTGCGCATCGACGGACGCCTGCGCAAGCTGCAGACCGCCGATCTCAGCGCCGCCGACACCGAGAAGATGGTCGGTGAGGTCATGCGCAAGGACCTCATCGACCAGTTCGCTCGCACCAACGAGGCCGACTTCGCGTTCTCGATGCCGGGTGTCGGGCGATTCCGGGTGAACGCTTTCCGATCGCGCGGTTCGGCGGGCCTGGTGTTCAGGCGGGTCAGCGTCGGCGCGATCCCGCTGGAAGAGCTCGGTTTGCCGTCGATCCTCGGCTCACTCGCACTCGAACCGCGTGGCTTGGTACTCGTGACCGGCCCGACCGGCGTGGGCAAGTCGACCACGCTCGCCGGAATGATCGACCACATCAACAACAACCGCGAAGTGCACATCGTGACGGTCGAAGACCCGATCGAAGTTTTGCACTTCGACAAGCTGGCCATGATCAACCAGCGCGAGGTGCGGGTCGACACAGAAGACTTCTCCACTGCGCTGCGGGCCGCGATGCGGCAGGACCCCGACGTGATCCTGGTGGGTGAGATGCGTGACCAGGAGACCGTGAAGGCGGCGCTGGCGGCGTCCGAGACCGGCCACTTCGTCATGTCGACGCTGCACACGACCGACGCGCAGGAGACGGTGAACCGCGTCATCGACTTCTTCCCGCCACATGAGCAGAAGCAGGTGCGGCTGTCGCTCGCCGCTGCCCTGCGGGGGATCGTCTGCCAGCGCCTGGTCCCGAGGGCGGACGGCGAGGGTCGTTGCGTAGCGATGGAGATCTGCATCAACACCGGTCGCATCGCCGAAGCGATCAGCGAACCCGACAAGACGTCGCTGATGAACGACCTGATCGCCGAGGGTTCGTATTACGGCATGCAGACGTTCGACCAGCACCTGGTGGCGCTGATCCGTGACGGCGCAGTGACGCTCGAAGCAGCGATGGCCGCGTCGTCGAACCCGCACGACCTCACCGTCGAGCTCCGTCGCCTAGGCCTGGTCGCCTAGGCCTGGTCGCCTAGGTCTGGTCGCCCTCCCGTCGATGACGGGCTAGGACGTCGGCCGCTGCAGGTGCGCAACGAACTTGTATCGGTCGCCGCGGTAAAGCGACCGCACGAACTCGACCGGCTCGCCGTCCTCACCGATGCTGTGCCGGCTCAGCAACAGCAACGGCAGGCCGACGTCGGTGCCGAGAATATGGGCTTCGCGCGGCGGTGCGGGCACCGTCTCGATCGTCTCCTCGGCCTCGAGCAGCCGCACGCCATACTTCTCCGACAATGCCGCGTACAGCGAGTGCGAACGGCTGAGCTGACGGCGAAGCCCGGGAAACCGTTGTGCCGACAGGTGGGTCGTCTCGATCGCCATCGGTTCGCCGTTAGCCAGCCGGAGCCGCTCGATACGCAGCACTCGCGTGCGCGGCTTGATACGGAGCTTCTCCGACAGCGTGTCGTCGGCGACGACGTACCCGATCTCCAACAACTTGGACGTCGGTTCCAGGCCTTGCGCCCGCATGTCCTCGGTATAGCTGGTGAGGCGCAGCGCTTGGGCGACCTTGGGCTTGGCCACGAACGTGCCCTTGCCCTGAATGCGTTCGAGCCGCCCTTCGACGACGAGCTCCTGCAACGCCTGGCGCACGGTGGTGCGAGACGTGCCGAACTCGACGCTCAACGTGCGCTCGGGCGGTACTGGGCTACCCGGTGGCAGCGTCTGGGTCATCTCGAGGAGGTGTCGCTTCAACCCGTAGTACTTGGGGATGCGAGGTTCGCCCAGGCCTGCGTCGTCCGCCGTTGTCGACTCTGATGTGGCCGTCACCGACTAGCCCCACCCCTCGAGAAAGTTTGCGCGCCGGCTCGGGAGAAACCAGCGAGACCAGGCGCCCGCCCATGGCGTTAATCGGTACACGGTCCGGGACGAGAGTACGAGACCGGAACCGCCACGGCCAGATAGATGGCCAATCCGGCCGTAATCGAAGTCGACGGTGTTGTGGCGATGTCGTCAAGCGCAGTACTGCCGACGATGCCGTGGTTCCGGAACGAGAGGCAGACGACGCCATTGCTGGTCTAGACCAGCCACGCAAATGGCGACCGGCCACGTCGGTGGGCAGCCGGGGCCATCATGGTCAGGTTTGCCCGCTGAGCGCGCGAGATCACGCGCCAGATCACAGTTGCGACACGACATGAGATGGTGCGCCGACCGACTCTTGACACCCTCGGTGGTCTATGCCAGCCTCGCCATTGGTCTAAACCAATCGGGGCCGGGGTTCGGGCGTACTCGGCCAACCGTGATCCTGAGGAGGACGCGCGTGAAAGCTCGGTACCTGACCGCGGTGGGGTTGACCGCGGTAATAGCTGTTGCCGGTTGCAGCAGCAACACGAAGTCGACGGGAAACACCAGCAGCAGCCCAACCGACACCAACACTTCGGCGCCGGCTACGTCAACCCCGCCGTCACCATCGACGGGCGGCGACACATCGGCTAGCGGCACTCTAACCGTCTGGCTGATGACCGACGCCCAAAATGGCTGGCCGAAGGAAGTCGCGGCCGCCACCACGGCGTTCAACGCCAAGTTCCCGAACGTCAAGGTCGACGTCCAGTACCAGACCTGGGCCGACCACCTGACCAAGCTCGACTCCGCGTTGGCGGCCACGCCGCCCGACGTCGTCGAACTGGGCAACACCGAAACCACGAAGTACATGGCCAGCGGCGCCCTCGCCGACATCACCGCCGACAAGGGCAAGTTCGACAACTCCAGCACCTGGCTCAAGGGTCTGGCCGACTCGGTCACCTACCAAGGCAAGCTCTACGGCGTTCCTTACTACGCAGGCGCACGAGGCGTCATTTACAGCACTGACGCCTTCGCCAAGGCCGGCATTACCGCACCGCCCACCACGCTCGACGAGCTCAAGGCCGACGGCGACAAGCTCAAGAAGGTCATCCCGGCGAACCAGTCGGCGTTCTACTGGCCCGGCAAGAACTGGTACGGCGCTATGTCGTTCGTCTACGGCTACGGCGGCGACATCGCCTCGAACAGCGGCGGCAAGTGGACCGCTGAGCTCGAGTCGGCGAACGCCCAGGCGGGTCTCACCGAGCTGAAGTCGTTGTACGACGACCTCAGCAAGGCGCCGGCCGACATCGACGAGTCGAAGCAGGACGCTTCGATGGCACAGGGTCTCGCAGCGATGATCTACGGCAACGGCTGGGAAGTCGGCTCGGTCAACGACCCGAAGACCGGTAACCCGGCCCTCAAGCTCGGCTCGTTCCCGATGCCGGGCAAGGACGCCAGCGCTCCGCTGCCGACGTTCCTCGGTGGTTCCGACCTGGTGATCCCGGCGGCCAGCAAGAACGTCGCCTGGGCCGAAGCGTGGATCAACTCGTTCGTGGGCAACGACGGCATGACCGCTCTGGTCAATGACGCCAAGCCGATCCCGAACACCACGTCGCTGCTCAACCTGCCGGCGATTGCCGACAGCGCGTTCACCAAGGCCGCGCAGAACAGCTGGTTCGTGCCGACGGCTCCGAACTGGGCCGACGTCGAGAGCCAGAACGTGTTGCAGAACATGCTCTCGAGCATCTTGTCGGGCAAGTCGACGATCGACGCCGCAACAAAGGCCGCCGACAAGCAGATCGACACGATCCTCAACGGCAGCTGAGTAGCTAAGTTCCTGGCAAGACCGTTCGATGGGCATTACGTCGCCCGTTCGAGCGACCGTAGTGTCCAGCAGTAACGCACACCGCTCGATGAGCGACAGCAGAACGAGGAGTACGCATGGCTGCCGCAGGGACTGAGACGCTTCCGTCAGGGTCCTTGCGGCAGCCTGTGCCCCGCCGCAAACCGCCACTGGGCCGGCGCTTCCTCAAGCACGGCGGCCCATACCTGCTCGTGCTGCCGTCGATCCTGCTCATCATCGCGGTGCTCGCCTATCCGGTGTACCGGCTGTTCGAGCTCTCGTTCCAGCATTTCCAGTTGCCACAGCTGATCCACGAGGGCAGCTCGAAGATCGGAAAGCCGGCCACCTACGTCGGTTTCGACAACTACACCCACGTCTTCAGCGATCACCAGTTTTGGGCGGTGCTGCAGCGCACGGTGCTTTTCACCGTCGTCAACGTGGGCGCAACGATCATTTTCGGCACTGCTATCGCAGTGCTTCTGCTTCGCATGAGCAAGCCGATCCGGCTCGCGTTGCTGGTCGCGCTGATTTTGGTGTGGGCCACGCCGAGCATCGTCGGCATCACCATCTGGAACTGGATTTTCGACCAGCAGTTCGGCGTCATCAACTACGTGTTGACCAAGCTGCACTTCGGCCATTTCATGGGCCACAGCTGGTATGCGTCGCCCTGGCAAGGGTTCCTTGTCGTGAGCTGCGTGGTGGTGTGGGGTGCGATCCCGTTCGTCGCTATCACCATGCAAGCGGCGCTCACCCAGGTGCCCGACGAGCTGATCGAGGCCGCGCGGGTCGACGGCGCCAGCGGATTGCAGATCTTCCGCCGAGTGATGTTCCCGATCCTGCGGCCGATTCTGGTCATCATGACCAGCCTCTCGATCATCTGGGACTTCCAGGTGTTCCAGCAGGTCTTCATCCTTCGCGATAACCGGCCCGAACCCTGGTACTACCTGATGTCGATCTATTCGTTCGTCGAATCCTTCAAGGTGCACAACTTCGGCCTCGGGTCGGCGCTGTCGGTGATCACGCTGTTCATCATGTTGATCGTTGCGATCTTCTACATCCGGCAGATCGTGAAGATCGGAGAAGCCCAATGACCGCCGGCGCCCCCGCGGTTCGCAAGCCCCAGCGCGCTGGCGGCGTCACCGGTCGGTTCTCGAAGAGCGTCGCCAACACGCTCGGCATCATCGTGTTGATCGTGATGATCTTCCCGATCTACTGGGCGGTCTCGACGTCGTTCAAGCGCGGCGTCGACATGACCCGTGTTTCACCGCAGTGGTTCCCGGTGCCAGGAACCCTCGAGCACTATGTCGACGCATGGCACAAGGCGTTCTTCCTGTCGAGCCTGCGCAACAGCGCGATCATCGTCTCATCCACCGTAGTGATTTCGATCTTCGTTGCCTTTTTTGCCGCCGTCGCCATTGCTCGCACGAACTTCCGCGGTCGGCGCGCCTACATCATCTTGATCATGATGGTGCAGATGATCCCGCAAACGGCGCTGATCATCCCGCTGTTCATCATGCTGAGTCGCTTCCACCAGCAGAACGCGCTCGTGGGTGTGATCTTCACCTACCTGGCGTTCATCCTGCCGTTCTCGGTGTGGACCCTTCGCGGCTTCGTCGCGAACATTCCGAAGGACCTCGAAGAAGCGGCGATGATCGACGGCTGCTCGCGGGTCGGCGCGTTCATGCGGGTCACCTTCCCGCTGATCGCGCCTGGCCTGGTCGCAACGTCGATCTTTGCGTTCATTCAGGCGTGGAACGAGTTCACGTTCGCCTACGTCATCATCCAGGACAACAGCAAGGAGACCGCCACGGTGTGGCTGGCCTCCTTCATCACCCAGCAGTCGATCGACTGGGGTGGTCTGATGGCAGGTGCCACGATGCTCTCGATCCCGATCGTCATCTTGTTCCTTCTCGTCCAACGCCACGTGGCTACCGGCCTCACCGCAGGTGCAGTGAAAGGCTGAATTGGTGGCGGTGCCACTGGTACCGTTGCGCGTTAAAGGTCTAGACCTATGGGCCCGGTGAGTTCACGCTGACCGCTCCACGACCGGTCCCGACCGACGACGACTATCTACCAGACCACGTAATCGCCACGCGGGCCCGCACATCTGGAGAGGGATTGGTGACCAGCTCACGGATTCTCGGCGTCGATGCCGGCGGCTCGGCGACGCGAGCGGTGCTCGTCAGCGAGGGTGAAACCATCGCGCGCTACGACGACGCGCCGCTCAACCTCATGCTGCACGAAGACGCGTTCGATCGACTCGTCATGCTCGTCAAGAAGTCGGGTGCCACGGCGGCCGCGTTCGGCCTCGCCGGGCTTCGCGGTGAGGCCGAGGGCCGCCGGCTCCGACTTCGCCTCGCCGAGGCCACCGGCATCGAGATCGCCGTCGCCGACGACACCGAGGTGGCACTGCTCGGCGCCTTCAACGGCGGCCCGGGCATCGTCATCATCGCCGGAACCGGTTCGAACGGCTTCGGCCGCGACGGCTCCGGCCGCGCGGCCCGTGTCGGCGGTTACGGCTTCTTGCTCGGCGACGAAGGCGGTGCCTACTGGATCGCGAGTCGGGCGCTGCGCGCCGCGTTGCACTCCCATGACGGCACCGGACCGAAGTACGAGCGGCTCGAGCAAGCGGTCACCGATGCGTATGGCCTCGACTTCGAGGCCATCGTTCGTCTGGTGCACGTCAATGCGGCCGATCGCCAGCAGGTCGCCCGGGTGGCTCGCGTCGTCATGCAACTCGACGACCCGGCGATGAACGCGATTCTCGACGAGGCGGGCAACGCCCTCGCCACGATGGCGGTCGCGCTGCGGCGCCAACTCGGCGACGACTTGCCGGTCGCGATGCACGGCGGGGTATTCGGAAATCGGCGCATCCGCAAGTGTTTCGTCGAGGCGACCGGCGCGGTCGAACCTGCAGCCGCCCCCGAATACGGCGCCTTGTATTTACTATCGGACGTCGCCAAGCAGCGAAGCGCGGGGTGGATGGACTCATGACAACCGGTGTCGACAATGGGCGGCTCGACGTGAGCGAGCCCGGCCAGTTGATGGCCAAGGAAATCGCTGAGCAGCCGGCAGTGCTGGCGCGCATCGTCGACGAGGCCTGGCCGCACATCCAGCAGGTTGCCGCCGCCATCAAGCAGGCGAACCCGCGCTTCGTCGTTTTTGCCGCTCGCGGCACGAGCGACCACGCGGCGCTTTATGCGAAGTATTTGTTCGAGATCGTGCTCGGCTGGCCGGCTGGCCTTGCATCGCCGTCGACGATGACCGCCTACGGTGCCCGGCCCGATCTGCGCGACGTGTTGTACGTCGGTGTCAGCCAGTCGGGTGGTTCGCCCGACCTGGTTGGCACTTTGCGCACGGCGCGCGAATGCGGGGCGCTCACACTTGCAGTCACCAATGCACCCGATTCGCCGCTGTCGGCGCAAGCGCAACTGCACATCGACGTGCTTGCCGGCCCCGAAAGGGCAGTAGCTGCAACGAAAAGTTACACCGCCGAGTTGCTGGCGCTGTATCTCCTCGTCGACGCCATGCGTGACGGCGATGCGTCGGCGGCCGCTCACCTGGTCGACGCTACGGCGTCGGTCGTGGCCGACGTCGAGCCGGTGCGTGCGGTCGCCGCGCGGTTCCGCGATGCCGAGCGGCTCGTGGTCACCGGCCGCGGTTATGCGTATCCGACCGCGCGTGAAGCTGCGTTGAAGCTGATGGAGACTAGCTACGTTTCGGCTCAGGCGTTCTCAGGCGCCGACCTGCTGCACGGCCCGATGGCCATGTTGCAGGGTGGCAGCGCAGTCATCGCGATCTCCCCGGGAGGCGTCAGCGGTTCGGCCATCGCCCCGGTGGTCGAGCGGCTCACCGAGATCGGCACCAACCTCGCCGTTGTCGGCGAATCAGCAACTGCCGGCCCGAATGTGGCCCGACTACCGCTGCCCGCCGGCCTGCCCGCTGAGCTGTCGCCGATCGTCGAGATCGTGCCGTTGCAGATGTTGGCCCGCGAACTCGCCGTCCTGCGCGGCAATGATCCCGACGCTCCGCGCGGCCTGCGCAAGGTAACCGAGACCTGGTAGCCGTCATCTCGGCGGGTCGATTACGAAGCGCTTAGTACCGCACGAGTTTCTCGGTAGCGTCAGCGATTCTTGCGCTGGTGGGTAACCAGGCGTCTTCGAGCACGCTCGAATACGGCACGGGTGTCGGGTCGCTTGCGATCAGCACCGGGGGCGCGTCGAGTAGCTCGAGGTGCTCGGCGGCGATTCTGGCGAGCAGCGACGCTCCCCAGCCACCATCGGGTGGGCCTTCCTGCACGACGACGAGCCGCGACGTCTTCTGTAATGATTCGGCAACTGTCGCAAGATCGAACGGCACGAGAGTGCGCGGGTCGATGACTTCTGCGTCGACGCCGCGAGTTTCGAGATCGGCTGCTGCTTCGAGTGCGCGGTGGCGCATTTGCTGCGTTGCTACGACGGTGACATCAGTGCCTTGGCGCACGACGGCCGCCGACCCGAGCGGCACCAGGAACGCGTCGTCGCGATCGCGGGGGAGAAATCCCTTGAGAGCGAAGAGATTTTTGTGTTCGAACACCAGCACGGGGTCGGGGTCTTTGATCGCAGAGCGAAGCAAGCCGTACAGATCCTCGACTGTGCCGGGAACTGCGATCTTCAACCCAGGAACGTTCAGAAACCAGTTTTCGACGGCTTGCGAGTGCTGCGGTCCGAAGCCGCCGCCGGCACCGTTCGAAAGCCGAAGGGTCACCGGCACGCTCGCCTGGCCGCCGCTTGTGTAGCGGTACTTCGCCAGTGTGTTCACGATCTGGTCGAAACACACTCCCGCGAAATCGGCGAACATGATCTCGGCAACCGGCCGCAACCCCATCAGCGCAGCGCCGACCGCCGTCCCGACAATGGCTTGCTCTGAAATCGGTGTGTCGCGAACCCGATCGCCGAAGCGGCTCCAAAGGCCGTCGGTGCTCTTGAACGCGCCGCCTGCTTGCGCGATGTCTTCGCCGAGCAGGACGACGGTGGGGTCTGCGTCGAGTTCGTCGGCGAGCGCCCGCGCAATCGTGCGGCGGTAGTTCAGCTCGGTCATCGTGGGGGCGGTCTGGGTGGTGGTCATCTCGTCGTCCAAACATCGTCGAGCCGTTGGTCGGGCGCAGGCTCTGGCCAGGAGAGCGCTCGTTGTGCCGCTGCGTTGACGGCGTCGTTCGCTGCTTGCCGCACGCCGTTGAGTACGTCGCCGTGCACACCCAGATCGGTGAGGCGTTGCTCGGCCAAAAGGATTGGGTCGCGCTCGCGCCATTGTTCGAGTTCGCCGGCGGGTCGATAGGTGGCCGGGTCGGACCGCGAATGGCCGGAATGGCGGTAGGTCATGGCCTCGATCAGTGTCGGCCCACCGCCATCACGCGCGCGCGCGATGGCGTTGCGTGCTTCTTCGCGGACGCCGATGACATCGTTGCCGTCGATGCGAATTCCCGGCATGCCGTACATCTGGGCGCGGGCCGCCAGATCGGTATTGGCCGTGGTCGAGGCAATCGGCGAATATTCGCCGTACAGGTTGTTCTCCACGACGAACACCACCGGAAGCTTCCAGAGTCCAGCGAGATTGAGCGTTTCGTGTACGGCCCCGATATTGATTGCGCCGTCTCCGAAGAAGGTGACACTCACCGCCTTCGTGCCGAGCACCTGAGCGGCCCATGCGGCGCCGGCGCTCACCGGCAGGTGGGCGCCGACGATTGCGAACGAGCCGAGCGCCCCGACACTGAGGTCGGTGAGGTGCATCGATCCGCCTTTGCCGCCACACAGCCCGTTTGCTTTGCCAAGAATTTCGGCGAAGCTGCGGTCGAGAGGTGCGCCTTGTGCAAGCAGGACCCCGTGGCCGCGATAGGTGCATGTCGTGGTGTCGCCGGACCGAAGCGCCGCCGTCACTCCTACAGCGACGGCTTCCTGGCCCTGGTAGAGATGCGTACTGCCGCGAAGCAGGGCTCGTGCGAACCAGTCCTGAACGACGTCTTCGAACATTCGGATCTCGTGCATGCGGCGCAGCAACACCACGAGGTCATCGGTGACAGATGTCGATGTCACCGGCCCGTCGGTGAGGTCGGAGGTCTCCACGGTTCAGCCTTTCGTTATTTTTTCAGGCGTTGAGCAAGCTGCGCATCGTTCCGCCCAGCAGCGCGTCGCGGTCATGGTCGCTGATATTCGGCAAGAGCGAGCGAATGACCTCGAGGCTTTGCCGATACGTGATCGCACCGTCGATAACGGGGAAGTTTGAGCCCCAGCACAGCCGATTCGCTCCGAAGACTTCGTAGCCAGCCTGCACCACGTCGGCCTGCTCGCTGAACGGGAACTTCCACGGTTCGGGTGCGAGGTAGGGAAATCCCGACAGTTTCAGGAAAACGTTGGGTGCCTCGTGTAGAGGCAGCACGGCGTCCAGTTGGTCGTGCAATGAAGCTGGCCGGCGACTGGTGATACCGGCCAGGTGGTGGCACAACACGCGCAGTTGTGGGTGCTTCCCGGCCAGGGCAAGCACCTTCGGGACGTGGTGTGGCCTCATGCCGAGGCTGAGAATCATGTGACGCGAGGCCGCGATGCGGAAGGCTGCACCGCGTTGGCGGTCGAGGAGGCGCGAACCGTCTTCGTCGTCCGACAAATACAGACTGATGCCGCTGAACTGGTACTTGGCGAGCAGGGATTCGAGGGTGTGTGCAGGCGAGGCCCCGGTCGACTGGGTCCAATACGAATCGTGATCGGGAAAGGCAAAAATTTTTCCGGGCCAGCGTTGTTGGAGTGCGAGCAGGTAGTTGTTGTTGCGCAGGTTGGCGTCGATCGCCGCGCCGACCACAACCGCACTGGCGATGTTGTTGCGTTGCATCTCGTGCAGCAACGCGTCGCCGGAGCCGCGGGTGTCGGGGTCTGGCACTCGCGGGCGATACGGCCAACGGCGCCACGCATGTGCGTGGCTGTCGAACGGACGCACGTCGGGATTCATGCGAGCCGGGCGACCCATTCGTGAACGCCTTGCTCGATCGAGTAGCGCGGCTGGTAGCCGAGATCGTTGCGTGCGAGCGAGATGTCGCATGCACCTCGCAGGTGGCGCCCTTTCTGATAGCCGGGTCCGAGCTCGATGCGTGCACCTGGCACGGCTGCAAGCACTGCTTGCGCAAACTCGCCCCTAGTGCGAAGGACCCCACCGGTGATGTTGTAGACGTCGTGGTTCAGCACGGGTGCAGTGTGGCCGCGGAAAATGCCGTCAACCAGATCGTCGATGAAGGTGAAATCGCACGGATGGTCGCCGCCGTCAGGTTCGACGACCGGCTCACCCTTCAACACGCGCGGCACGAAGTATTGGTCGATCCATTGACCGGGACCATACGGAAAGCCGAAACGCAGAGCGCAGCCCACGACGCCGTAAGTCCGCTTGTACGCCTCGAGGAGCGTCTCTCCCATGAGTTTCGTCGCGTCGTACATGCCGACCGGTCGAGGGGCCATTGCCTCGTGCAGCAACCGCAATTCCGGGTCGGTGCCGTAGAGCGTGGCAGTCGACAGGAACGTGAATCGGGTCTTGTGATGTTTGGCGTACTCGAGCAGATTTTGGGTGCCGACGACGTTGACCTGGACGGCGAGCGGTGCATCGGCCGTGGCTGCCTCGGGTCCGACGATACCGCCCGCATGGACGATTCCGTCGGGGCCGATTTCGTCGAGCATCGCCTGCACGGCTTCGACGTCGGTCAGATCGGCTTGGCGAAATCGGTCACGCTCGTTCAACGTCTCGATGGCTTGACGGACGTCGGGTGTCGACGCATTCGACGGGCGGACGTCAGAACCCCATACGTCAAAGCCTTCTGCGGTGAATCGGGCAATCAGGTGCGAGCCGACGAACCCTGATGCGCCCGTGACGACGACGCTCGTCATGCGGGCTCCTCGATATCGGGCTCCTCGAGCTCGACCGTTTTAACCTCTGCGCCCGCGATGTACTCGACGATGTTGAGGAATCGGACGGGCTCGTCACCGAGCGCGCGCACGCCATGTGCAACGCCAGGTGGCGTGCGCACTGCGTCGCCGGCGCCGACGATGAGCAGCTGGTCACCCCAGCTGACCTCGGCCTGCCCGGAGATGAAGAACCAGGTCTCGACTTTGCCCTGGTGTACGTGCGCGGTGCATCGCTCGCCGGCCCGGATCAGATAGGCGCTGAGGCCAAGGCTGCGTGGTTCGGCGTCAGCCTGGTGCCACCGAACGGCCTCGCGAATCAGCCCGCCGTGCACTCGGATCTCGCCCGATTGTTCGGCACCATCCATGTCTGCCACCCGTGAAATCCCTTCGATCGGGCGTCGTTCGCGTCACAGCACAGGCCAGGCCCGCAGCCGTGAGCTACGAAGGTCAACGATGTGATCACATCGCAATGCACGCTAGACTAGCTCAGCTTTCTCGTCAAGAAGCGATAACTTCAGCGGCTGAGCCGTTGACAAGGCCGCATTGGCACGGTACAAACCTCGATGTGATATCAGATCAGACTGGCCTTGGGGTGCCGGCTCACGCGACTAAGGCGGATGCCGCCTACGTCACCTTGCGGGCCGCGATCCTCGATGGCCGGCTGTATCCGGGCGAGCGGGTGACGCTCGCCGGCCTCGCGGCAGATCTCGGCATGAGCCCGATGCCGGTGCGTGACGCGCTGAAGCGACTCTCCGGCGAGGGGCTCGTTGTTCTCACGCCGCACACCGACACGGTGATCGCGCCGTTCGATGTTGTCGACGTTGAGCAGATCTTCGTGCTGCGAGCCAATCTCGAGTCGCTTGCGGCCCGCTTGGCAGCAAAGAGCGTGACGCCTGACCTACTCGGCGAGCTTTGGACCCTGCATGCCGGAATGAAAGAGCAGATGGAGCGCGAAGACTACGAAGCTTTCGCGCAGAACAACCGTCGTTTTCACGACGCAATTTTCGAGGCGGCCAGCAACCCGTATCTGCGCCGCACGCTCGGCGAGGTCTGGACGTTGAGCTACCGATTCCGCGCGGGCTATCGGATCATCCCGGGCCGCGCGGCGGCCGCATATCAGGAGCATCACCAGATTGTCCTGGCGCTGAGCGAGAACGACGAGGTCGCCGCCGAGGCGGCGATGAAGAACCACGTGGCCAGTGCCGGGGCCGAACTCGTCGAGTTGATTCAAAGTGGCGACGTCGCATGGCCGATCGGTAGCGCGCAGTGAACGAGTCGAGGGTTGTGATTGTCACCGGCTGCAGTGGCGCAATCGGGAGTGCAATCTGCGAACGGCTTCTGGCCAACGGGTTTTCGATCGTCGGCGTCGACCGCAATGGCAATGCCGTCGATTTCAAGGAGCCCGACTTCACATTCGTTCGTGGCGACGTCACGTCGGGTGAAACTCGTCATGAGGCTGTTTCGCGGGCAGTCGCTGACGGCGCCGCACTTGCCGGGCTAGTGAATTGCGCGGCGGTGGTGCCGACGCTGCCGGCCCTCGAAATCACCACTGACGACTGGTCGGCGACGATCGGCATCAACCTTTACGCGGCCTACTTCTTCTCGGTTGAAGCGGCAGCTGCGATGAAGCCGAATGGGCATGGATCGATCGTCAACATCGGCTCGATCGCGGGCGCTCGGCCGAGCCCGGGCAATCTCGCATACGGCGCTTCAAAAGCCGCGCTGGCAAGCATGACCACGAGCCTCGCCGTCGCGCTCGCCGGTGATGGGATTCGAGTCAATCTCGTTTCGCCCGGGCTCATCGACACACCTTTGACCGCGGCTGTCGACGTCAGTCTCGCCGAGGCCGCAGGCGTTGCCCCTGCCGACATTCGGGCCCGTCGGGTCGCTGCGATCCCCCTCGGCCGGATGGGCGATGTCACCGAGGTCGCCGCCGCAGTCTCGTTCCTTCTAAGTGACGAAGCCAGCTACATCACCGGGCAAGCGTTGCACGTCAACGGCGGCTCGCTAACGAGTACCTAGCAAACCCCCTATTCAAATCGCATCTCGAAGGTGGCGTGAATGAGCGCGAATTTCGGCACTACATCGGTGAGCCGTCGGTCCTTCCTCAAGGCCGCCGGGTTCACTGCAGCAGCTGTGGCCGGGGGTCCACTGTTGGCAGCGTGTGGAAGCAGCAAGAAGAAGAGTTCTGACAGCGCCAAGTATTCATGGCGAACTGGAACGGTCGTGTCGACTGCAGACCCGTTCTACAGCTATCTCACGACGATGGCAGATGCGATCCGTGAAAAGACCAATGGCGATGTCAAGCTTGACGTTTTCCCGAACGGCCAGTTGGGCGCCGAGGCAGACACCTTCAAGCTGTTGCAGTCGGGTGCGATCCAGTTCAACGCGATATCGACGGTTACGGTCAATGCCACGGTGCCGTCAACAGTTCTCTACAGCCTGCCGTACGTTCTCGACCCCAGCAATCCAGCCAAGATGCGTGCCGCGTATACCGGCGCGACCAGCAAGAAGCAGCGCGACGACTTGGCCAAGATCGGCGTGCAGGTACTGAACTTCGTCAACAACGGAACAAGGCACATCGGCGCCAAGAAGACCTTCGCAACGCCCGACGACATGAAGGGCGTCAAGATTCGAGTGCCAGGCACTCCGCTC
>Ga0070658_10002367_pt1 | contig 15816 bp, 15 predicted proteins | sample KBSC13metaG_FD_64664 | JGI IMG/M metagenome (GOLD analysis project Ga0070658, IMG submission 64664) | Corn rhizosphere microbial communities from Kellogg Biological Station, Michigan, USA - KBS C1-3 metaG | ecosystem: Host-associated > Plants > Roots > Rhizosphere > Soil ...
AATCGTCGCAAGAGGCGACTCGCTGCTGGCGCCCGCTGTCACGAAGCGACTGGTCGAGCGATTCGTGCGCATGCCGACACCGATTGGCGGCGTCCCAGCCGTGCTTCGCGTCCTGAGCGAACGCGAGCTCGAGGTTTTTGCCTTGGCGGCAACCGGATTATCGAACGCCGAGATCGCCCTCCGGCTCGTCGTCGGTGACGCCACTGTGAAGACCCACATGGCTCGAGTTCTCGCCAAGCTCGGGCTGCGCGATCGCGTGCAACTCGTGGTGCTCGCGTACGAGTCGGGATTCGTCCAGCCGGGCAACCCCGCCGTCCAGCCGGGCAACCCCTGACGAGCGTTACCCAACCCGACGTGTCGCAGCCGACCCGCGATACTGAGCCTATGAGTTTTGCCGACCTGCCCGACTTCCTCGCGTCGCTTGAGAAGGACGGCGAGCTGGTGCGGGTGAAGGCCCAGGTCGACCCGCATCTTGAGATCACCGAGATCGTCGACCGGGTCGTGCGCGCGGGTGGTCCGGCGCTGCTGTTCGAGGACGTCAAAGGCTCGAAGATCCCGCTGGCGATGAACGTGTTCGGCACGAACGCGCGCATGGCCAAGGCCCTCGGTGTCACCGAGTTCGACGAGATCGGTGCCCGCATCGCAGAGTTGCTCAAGCCAGAGGTGCCGCATGGTTTCGCCGGCTTGAAGGACGCGATGGCCAAGCTCGGGCAGCTTCGCGCCGTTCCGCCAAAGAACGTGCGCAAGGGCTCGTGCCACGACGTCGTCCTGCGTGGCGACAATGTCGATCTGACCACGTTGCCCGCGCTGCACACCTGGCCGGACGACGGCGGGGCCTACTTCAACCTGGGGCTCACGCACACCAAGCATCCCGAGACGGGGCAGCGAAATCTGGGCCTTTACCGCCTGCAGCGCCAGGACAAGAACACGATCGCGATGCACTGGCAGATCCACAAAGACTCGAACGCCCATCACGCGGTGGCCGAACGGCGCGGCGAGCGGCTTCCGGTCGCGATCGCGTTCGGTTGCGACCCGGTGATCACGTACGCGGCGTCAGCACCGTTGCCGGCCGACATTGACGAGTACCTGTTCGCCGGGTTCCTTCGGCAGGAACGGGTCGAGATGGTCGACTGCATCAGCGTGCCGCTGCAGGTTCCAGCCGGTGCGCAAGTTGTGCTCGAGGGCTGGCTCGAGCCGGGGGAGCGTCGGCTTGAAGGACCGTTCGGCGATCACACCGGTTTTTATACGCCGGTTGAGCCGTTCCCGGCGCTGCACGTCGAGACTATGACGATGGTGAAGACGCCGGTGTTCCAGTCGATCGTGGTCGGGCGCCCGCCCGCCGAAGACGGCCCGATGGGCAAGGCCACCGAGCGCATCTTCTTGCCGCTGGTAAAGCTGATGATTCCCGATATCGTCGACATGGATATGCCGATCGAGGGCGTCTTCCACAACTGCGTCATCGTCAGCATCGACAAGCGATTTCCCAAACATGCGCACAAGGTCATGCACGCGATCTGGGGTGCGGGCATGCTCTCACTCGCGAAGCTGATCGTCGTCGTCGACGCCGACTGCGACGTCCACAACTATTCAGACGTCGCCTGGCGGGCACTCGGCAACGTTGACTACACCCACGACCTCGTGCAGTCGGTCGGGCCGGTCGACCACCTCGACCACGCCAGCTACCAGCAGTTCTGGGGCGGCAAGATCGGCGTCGATGCCACAGCAAAATTGCCCGCCGAGGGATACTCGCGTGGTTGGCCGGAGATGATTACGCAGGATCCGGCGATCGTCGAACGGGTCACAGCACGCTGGAAGGAACTCGGTCTCTCGTGAGTAGCGCGACTCTCTCGTTCGAAGGGCCTGCTGATCGAAGTCGGGTCCGGGCTTTTCTCGATCTCGTGCGGTTCGAGCACTCGGTCTTCGCGCTGCCGTTCGCCTACATCGCCTCGCTCACCGCAATGCGTGCAGTCAACAGTCACGTGCATTGGCAGCAGCTGTTGCTTGTCACCATTGCCATGGTCGGTGCCCGCACTTTCGCGATGGCGGTCAACCGGATCGTCGATCGGCAGATCGACTCGCGCAACCCCCGCACCCGCACTCGCGAACTCGTCACAGGCGCGGTCTCGCTACGCGCGGCGTGGACCGGCGCGATCACGGCACTCGCTGTCTTGATGCTCGCCGCCCTGGGCCTGAACCTGCTGTGCTTCGTGCTCTCGCCGGTCGCCGCGATCGTGGTCGCCGGCTACCCCTACGCCAAGCGCGTCATGTGGGCGCCACACGCCGTGCTCGGCCTGGCCCAGACCATCGGGCCGATCGGCGCGTGGCTCGCCGTCACCGGGCAGTGGTCGTGGACCGCGGTCGTGCTCGGCCTGGCAGTCGGTTGCTGGATCGGCGGCTTCGACATCATCTACGCGTTGCAGGACTACGAGGTTGACCGTGAGATCGGCGTGAAGTCGCTTCCCGCCCGGTTCGGCCCGCACGTGGCGCTGGCGTGGTCGCGCGCGGCGCACTACGTCACGGTGTTGCTGCTGATGTGGTTCGGCGTCCTGGCCGACCTCGGCTGGGTGTGGACCGCGGGTGTCGGGTGCGCAGCGTTGGCGCTCACCTACGAACAGCGACTGGTCAAGCCAACCGATCTTTCCAACGTGAACCGCGCGTTCTTCACCGTGAACGGCTTCGTCGGCATCGGCTTGTTCGCGTTCGCGTTGATCGACCTCGTCGCAGGCGGCCTCCGGCCGTGACGCCGGGCGAATCGGCTACTCGCGTGCCGTGGGTGGTCGGGGTCAGTGGAGCGAGCGGCACCCATTACGCGGCTGCCGTCTTGCGCGCGCTGATCGCCGCCGGTGCTGCAGTTGACCTCGTAGTGTCACGCGCCGCCCGGCTCACTCTGCTCGACGAAACCGGCGTTTCATGGCACGACGACGACGAGAGTTTGCGGGCCTGGCTTGCGATCCCGCTCGACGCGGGCGCGGCGCCGTGGCCGATCGGCCCGGCTGACGTGCGGTTTTGGGGCGCGGGTGATCTCGCCGCCGCGCCGTCGAGCGGCTCGTACCGAACACACGGCATGGTCGTGGTGCCGGCAAGCACTGCGTCGGTGGCCGGAATGGCGTTGGGATTGTCGAAAGACCTATTGCAGCGCGCGGCCGATGTGACGCTCAAAGAACGGCGGCCGCTCGTCGTGGTGCCGCGCGAGGCGCCGTTGACCGGCGCGACGCTTCGTCAGCTCGCCGCACTCGACCAGGCTGGCGCGATCGTGGTGCCGGCCAGCCCGGCGTTCTACACCAGGCCGAAAAGTGTGCAGCACCTCATCGATTTCGTCGCAGGCAAAGTGCTCGACGTGCTCGGCGTTGATCACGACCTGTTCAGCCGATGGGACGGCAGGCTCGGCGGTAACTAGCTCGCCGGACGGCTCGGCGGCGCTGAACCGCTCTGCCCGCACGGAATGCACGGGCGCCCCACCACCCAGTCGCCCCAACCGGCCGCTGGATCGAGCGTCGGCACGCTGGATCGATCCAGCGCGGCGGGGCTCGATCCAGCGCGGCGGGATCAGCCCTCTGATGCCTCTAGTGCCAGCGAGCCGGTCGAGTCAACGTCGGAGTCTCCGCGCAGTAGCGCTCGGACTTCTGACTCGCGGAACCGGCGATGGCCACCGGGCGTCCGGATACTTCCGATCCGGCCTGACGCCGCCCAGCGGGTCACCGTTTTCGGATCAACCCGAAACAGGCTGGCAACCTCTCCGGGAGTCAGGAGGCGGTCACGGTTTTCCACGTCGTCCCCTTTCTTGGGACACGGTGGTCTTTCGAACACTCGGTTGGTCGGGGTGGTCGGGTCGACGACACCGTGGGTCTGTTTTGCCTTCAAGGACCCCATGAGATGTGTACACGCGGATGTACCGTCCCGTCTGCCTTTGACGCGGGATTGTTGTCATGCGGACAAAAAAGTCGGGGTGGTCGTCACGAGCCGAATACGCACCGTGACGAAAATGCGCATCAGGGGCCTAACTGGGTGGCAATGTGTCGCGATGTGGTTACTTTCTGCTACAGGTGCTGAGCTTCTTGATCACCAAGTTTGGGGGGCTTCGGGACGGTCGATCGCAGGCCCCGTTGCTCCGTCCGCGCGCACTCTGAGGCATGCTGGACGACGCAGGCAATTGGCTGATGAAAGGAGCGTTCCGAGGTGGACTCCGGGCGCAAGCGCGAACTCGAAGCCAAGGTGCTGGCCGGCGAGCGGCTCGATTACGCCGACGGGGTCGATCTCTACGCAAGCGATGATCTTGCGTGGCTTGGCGAGCTTGCTCACCACGTGCGAACCGTCAAGAACGGTGACCGCACGTACTTCAACGTGAACCGCCACCTCAACCTGACGAACGTCTGTTCGGCGTCCTGCGCTTATTGCAGTTTTCAGCGCAAGCCTGGCGAGGCCGACGCCTACACGATGCGGGTCGAAGAAGCTGTCGCGCTGGCCAAGCAGATGGAGCCCGAGGGCATCACCGAACTGCACATCGTCAACGGGCTTCACCCCACGTTGCCTTGGCGGTACTACCCGCGCGTGCTCGCCGCGCTCAAAGAGGCGTTGCCAGGCGTGGCACTCAAGGCGTTCACCGCGACCGAGATCCACTGGTTCGAAAAGATCTCCGGGCTGTCGGCCGACGAGATTCTCGATGAGTTGATCGACGCGGGCCTCGAATCACTTACCGGGGGTGGCGCCGAGATCTTCGATTGGGAAGTGCGCCAGAAGATCGTCGACCACGCCACTCACTGGGAAGACTGGTCGCGCATTCACCGGCTCGCGCATGCGAAGGGCCTGAAGACGCCGTGCACGATGCTGTACGGCCACATCGAAGAGCCCCGGCACCGTGTCGATCACGTGCTTCGACTGCGCGAATTGCAGGACGAGACCGGCGGCTTCGTCGTCTTCATCCCGTTGCGGTTCCAGCACGACGCGGCGGGCGATCCACGTAACCGGCTGATGACCCAGCCGATGGCCACCGGCGCCGAAGCGTTGAAAACGTTCGCCGTTTCGCGGCTGCTGTTCGACAACGTCGATCATGTGAAGGCGTTCTGGGTCATGCACGGACTCACCACGTCGCAGCTCGCGCTCTCGCACGGCGCCGACGACCTCGACGGCTCTGTCGTCGAGTACAAGATCACCCACGACGCCGACCACTTCGGCACGCCAGACACCATGCACCGCGACGACCTGCTCGAGATCATCAGGGACGCCGGATTCACTCCCGTCGAGCGCGACACCAAGTACAACGTGATCCGGGTGTTCGACGGTCCCGATCACACCCGTCGCGATCAACCCCAGCCGATGCCGGTATGACGCAATCCCCGATGCAGAGCACGTCTCCCGAGAGTGAGCGGCCGGCACCGAAGGCAGGAAGCACAGTGCCGAACGCGGAAAAACGAGTGCCGGTCGCCGACGAAAAGCGAGTGCCGGACGGCGAGACGCCGGCGATCAACGCCGAGCTGCCGACCCGCACGGCGCACGCGACCCTGCGCTATACGACGTTTCGGCTGGCGATTTTCGTCGTCGTCCTCGGCTTGTTGTATCTGGTGCGGGTGCGTGGGGCATTGCTCGTCGCGCTCGCATTGATCGTTTCGGGCTTGGCGAGTTACGTGCTTTTGCGTGGTCAGCGCGACGCGATGTCGATGCAGCTCGCCACGGCCAGTGAGCGCCGACGTCGGCGTAGCACCAAGCGGGCGGCGCGCGAAGATGCGATCGCCGATGAGCTGATCGATCAGCAAAAACAGCGCGACCGCTGAGCGGTTTGCCCCGCGTGTCTGAAATGACACTCCGCCTTACCCGCACGGTTCACCTCATTGGGCTATTCAGGTAGTTGTTGCGGCGACCAACCCCCGCTACGCTGATCGCACGATCTTTAAATGGGAGGGGATCCACATGTACGTTGCACCTGAGATCGTCGAAGTTGGCACGGTTCGTGAACTGACGCTCGGTCACCGCGACGGCGCTGCGCTCGATGCATCGTTCCCGGCCGGCACCCCGAAGGGCTCGCTGACGTTTTCCTAAACGTCGTGCGGCGTTTCACACGCCAACCTCAAGCGCAGACGATCGGGCGGGACCTTCGGGTGCCGCCCGATTTTCGTTGCCAGTTAGGCCACCGGTGTTGAACCCGCCCCAATCACTGCCGTTTCAGGTGATGACGAGCCGCGAGATCGCCCACGGCTGGATCTTCGGCTATGAACCGTCGCCGAGGTCGGCGCTTGCCGACGTCGCGTCTGGCGGTTCACCACGCGAGGTGCTCGACGAACTGTTGCGGCCATGCCTGCACGCGGCGGCGTGTCATGTGCTGTTCTCCGGCGGTCGCGATTCATCGGTGGTGCTCGCCGCTGCGACGGCGCTGGCCCGCCGTGAAGGACTGCCGATGCCGGTGCCCGTGACACGGGTCTTCGCGCAGAGCCCGGAGAGCGAGGAGGCGCGTTGGCAGACCATGGTCTGCGAGCAGTTGGGCCTCGACAACCGGGTGTTTATCGCGGTCGACGACGAACTCGACGCGCTCGGCCCGATCAGCCAAGAGGGCTTGCTGGCGCACGGCGTGGTCTATCCGCCGACCGCTTTCGCCCAACGGTTCACGTTCGGTCGGCTCGCCGGATCGACCGTCGTCACCGGTGAGGGCGGCGATGAGGTGTTCGGCGCGCAACGGATCACGCCGCTGGCCGCCCTGGTGCAGCGCAAGCGGCGACCGTCGAAAGCGTTGCTGCAGGCGGCCGCATCGGCGGTCGCGCCGGCGCCGCTGCGCGGGTTGGCCGGGCGGCGCGACCTGGGCATCGAACGCGATTGGCTCACTCCGGCCGCACGTCGCGAGGCGCAGCGGCTGGCTCGTGCCGATGCGCTCGCCCAGCCGCTTTGGTGGTCGAACGGCGTGCGGCATTTGCTGATGCATCGCGGATCGCGAATCGGCATGGCCAATCTTTCGGCCGTCGCCGCAGGAGCAGGTGTCGACCTCGTGCACCCGCTGCTCGATCCCGCATTCGTCGAATCGGTGGCGCGTTGGGGTGGCCGATTGGGTCCGGTCGGGCGCACCGACGCGTTGCGCCGGCTGTTCGCCGACCTGCTGCCCGACGAAGTACTTTCCCGGACGACGAAAGCGCGGTTCAACGCCTCGGCGTTCAACCGGCACGCCGAGGCGTTCATTGCCACCTGGCGCGGTGTCGGCGTCGATCCGCACATGGTCGACGCCGATCGGCTGCGCGCGGCCTGGGCGACCCGGCTGCCCGCCACCTTGCCGTTGCTGCAGTCGGCGTGGCTGGCCAGCGTCACTACCGCCGGGGCGGCATCGGACACAGCGGCTGGCCCCGCATCGACGGATCCGCCCGCGGCTGCTGACAGCGTGGTCGAAACTGCGTCGGCCGACTGATCCGACCGGTAATCTTGAATGCCGGCGTGAGCCGCCAAAATGCTGAGGGGAATCCTGTGCGACTGCGCGACGAAAATCTCACCTGGCGTGAGATCGACGGTGAGACCGTGCTGCTCGACCTTGCCGGCTCGAAGTACCTCACGGTGAACGCTGCGGGCACCACGCTCCTGCACGTGCTCGTCGAAGGCGCCGATCGCGATCAGCTAATCGCCGAACTCGTCGGCGCTTACGCCATCGGGGCCGAGCAGGCGGCGTCCGACGTCGATGCTTTCGTTGCCGCGCTCGAGTCGAAGGGCCTTCTGGTCAGTTAGACCAGGCAACTCCAATGGCGAACAACCGGCGATCGCGGTGGCGGTTGCTCACGGCCGTGCCGATTCGTGAGTGGCCCGCGGTCATGGCTGCCGTCGGTGTGGCTGCGGTCGCCGAGATCGAGTTGCGGTTCAGCAAGCTGCCGTCGACCGCGCGCCGGCTCGGCGTCCCGCTGGCTGTCCAGCGGCCTGGTTCTGCCGCACCGGCCGAGCCGGAAACGTCGGCGGCGCTCGAACCGTCGCCATACCAGCCCCGACTCCCCGACTGGGCGAAGCTGCGCCTCAGGGCGGTGCATCGCGTCATGCGGCATTGGCCGTTCGGCGACACCTGTTTGCGCCAGGCACTGGTTGCGGGCCAGCGGCTGCGCAAACTGCGCCCGGTGCTGCAAGTCGGTGTCGCAAAGGACGACGGCGTGGTGAAAGCCCATGCCTGGCTCGAAATTGACGGCATCAGTCTCGACCCGGCGGCGCCGTCGTCGTACGCCGTCGTGCAGTCGGTCACGAGTGGCCGCCGATGAGCGAGTCGCGCGAGCGCAGACTGCTCTACGGCTTGCGCGTTGTCTCCGACCTGCCGTTGCACGTCGACCGGCCCACCGGATTCGACGGCGAGCCAGACCTGGTCATCACGCTGGCCGGTGAACGCCCGGCTCCCGACGACGAGCCGGCGGGCCGGCTGCTTGCCCGTTACGTCGAAGACGACCGCGGCTACTTCACCTTCGTCACGACGCCGGCCGGCGACCACCTCTTGCGCTTTCACCGGACGGCGGAGTTCGTGGTGTCGGCCGATCTGCGCAACGTGGCAATTTTTCTCGCGCCAGGCGCAGACCCTGGGCTGGCTGCGGTGCTCGTCACCGGCACGTTGATGTCGTTCATCTTGTTGATGCGCGGTGTGCCGTTGCTGCATGCGAGCGCGGTCGATCTCGGCGGCCGGGCGCTGGCGTTCGTCGGTTACGCAGGTAAGGGCAAGTCGACGATGGCCACCCTGATGTGCGCAGCTGGTGCGCGCATCATCACCGACGACGTGTTGCGTCTCGACATCACCGGCGGCGTGGTGCAGGCCCATCTCGGTGCCACTGAAGCGCGGCTGCGCAAGTCGGCGGTCGAACTCGCGGCCGCGTTCGGCGGCCAGCCGTCGTCGCAGCCGTCGGTGCGCAAGACCAGCGACGATCGTGACGCCGTCCAGCTTCTTGCGACCGACGCCGATCTGCTGCCGCTCGCAGCGATCGTGGTGCCCGAGCCGCGGCGCGATCTCGAGCGGGTCGAGCTGGTGCGGCTGTCGACGTCCGAGGCATTGCTGCAGCTCGCGCGCTACCCGCGGATCGTCGGCTGGGTCGGGCACGACGTGCTGGCCGGGCAGTTCCACCATCTGGCCGACATCGTCGAGCGGGTGCCGGTCTTTGTGGGCAACGTGCCGTGGGGTCCGCCGTTCGCCGCCGACATCGCGCCGACTTTGCTCGAGCAGGTCGGCCTGGCGATCGAACCTGCGGCCGGCGCTTTGGATCAGCCGGACGCGGCCGGGTCGAGATAGGCCGAGGCTTGCAGGGTGAAGAGGTCGCGGTAGAGGCCGCCTGCGGCCATCAGCTCTTCGTGGGTGCCTCGCTCGACGATCTCGCCGGCCTTCATCACGTAAATGCGATCTGCTGAACGCACGGTCGAGAACCGGTGCGAGATGAACAGCACCGTTCGGCCGGTGAGCAATTCGCGGATGCGCGAGAACAGTTCGTACTCGGCGCGCGGATCGAGCGAGGCTGACGGCTCGTCGAGGATCACGAACGGCGCGTCCCGGTAGAACGCGCGGGCCAGCGCTACCCGCTGCCATTGGCCAAGCGAAAGGTCGCGGCCACCGCGGTACGCCTTGCTCAAGATGGTGTCATAGCCCTTCGGCAGTTCGGCCAGGAATGCGTGCGCGCCGGCTTGGGCGGCGGCTGCTGCGATGCCGTCGGGGTCTTTTTCCGCGTCGGGCCGGCCTGCCGCGATGTTCTCGGCCGCGGTCAACTCGTAGCGCACGAAATCCTGGAAGATGACGGCGATCGCGCGGCGGAGTCCGGGTTGGTCGTAGGTGGCGATGTCGACGTCGTCCCAGCTGATCGTGCCGCTGTCGGGTTCGTACAAGCTGGCGAGGAGTTTGGCTAGTGTGGTCTTGCCTGATCCGTTCTCGCCGACGAGGGCCACGACTTCGCCGGCGCGGATGTCGAGGCTCACCCCGCGCACCGCATCGCGATTGCTGCCGGGATACGTGAAGCTGACGTTGTTCGCGGCGATCTGCTCGAACGACGTCGGTGCCGGTTGGCCCTTGCCGGGCTCGTTGCCTTCCGGGCGGAGCCGCACGAACGCCTCGTAGTCGGCGAGGAACAGGCTCGATTCGGAGATCTGCTGCACGCTCGAGAACAGTGTCGTGACCTGCGTCGACATCAGCCTGATCGCGATGATCGCCGCGCCCGCTTCGGCGAGGGTGGCATCGCCGTTGCTGACCAGCCACACGAGTGTGACGAGGGTTCCGCCGAGGAACACGGCCGATGCCAGGCTGCCGGCGAACGCCAACGCTGACTTCTTCGCGACGTGGGTGCGCAGATCGCCCACGTAGTCGCCGTACACGTCGCCGAACCGGCGGCGCAACGCGTCACCGAAGCCGAACGCCCGCAGTTCCTTCGCGGTGTCGCGGTCGCCGAGGATGCGCATCAGGTACATGCGCAGCCGCAGCCGTGGGGTCTGCTTCACGACAAACCCGAATTCGAGGCGGCTCTGCAATCGGCTGGTGAACCACAGCGGCAGGCCCGACAGCAGCAGGAGCGGCAGTAGGTACGGCTGTAACGAGACGATCGCCGCCGCCAGCCCGACCGACCCGGCCAACCCGCCGATGATGCCGATCAGGCCCATCGCCATCGTGATCGGACGGCTGATCGCATTGGTCTGCACCCGGTTCAGCTGGTCATAGAACTGCGACGACTCGAACGACCGCAGGTTCACCGCACCAGCGACGTCGAGAATCTCGTGCCAGGTGCGTCGCATCGTGAGCTCAGACAGCAACCGTTGTTGCTGCGAAAGAACCGTGCTGGACGTCGTTTGCACCGCGGTCAGCGCAGCGAGGAAAATCACCGGCGGAATTGCGTGGCCGACGCCCGATTTGTGCGCCTGGATTGCGATGAGGGCGTCGAGTACCTGCTTGGTAACGAGCACCTGCACGGCCGCGATGACGCCACCCACCAATTGCAACGAGGCGCTGAGAATGAAGACTCGTCGGGCCGACGACCACACCAGCCGAACACATTTGGCGATCAGATGCATAAGTTGACGGGCAGACTTGCGGCCCTTTGCGGCGATCGCAAGTTCGATGTAGTCGGTGTACTCGTCACCGGTGTTGCCGAGTTCGTCGTCCGGCTGTGCTTTCGCGCTTTGGTCGTTGCTTGCGTCGTCCACGCTGTCATTGTGGCGGCACTGCGGAGTGATCGACGTAATACGGCGGTATCGGGTTCGGCTGCGCTGTCGGAGAACTGCTCGTGGTAGGCAGGGGTATAGCGAATGAGCACCGTGCCAATGCGGGTGCCGTCGTCCGCTACCGCGCAAGCGGTGTCGAAGGGAGAACGTCGTGTCGGTGCCTCGTCCGAGGGTCGGGCACATCCAGTTCCTCAACTGCTTGCCGCTGTATTGGGGCATGGTGCACTCGGGGGCCTTGCTCGACATCGAACTGAGCCGCGATACGCCCGACCGATTGAGCGACCGCCTCGTCGCCGGCGACCTCGACGTCGCTCCGATCACCTTCGTCGAATACCTCAAGCACGCCGAATCGTTGCGGCTGCTGCCCGATCTCGCCGTCGGTTCGAATGGGCCGGTCATGTCGTGCGTGCTGGCCAGCCAGGTGCCGCTCGAAGAGTTGGACGGCGCGCTCGTCACCCTCGGCTCGACGAGTCGCACAACGGTCGAGCTCGCCAAAATGGTGCTCGAGGAGCGGGTCGGGGTGCGTCCGCGGTACCTCACCTGCCCGCCCGATCTTCGAGCCATGATGCTCGAAGGCCCAGCGGCCGTTCTCATCGGCGATGCCGCGCTGCGCACCACGCTGCACGACGGGCCACGGTTGAGTCTCGACGTCCACGACATGGGTGCGGCCTGGCACGACTGGACCGGCTTGCCGATGGTGTTTGCGGTCTGGGCTGCGCGCCGCGAGTTCGCCGATGCGCACCCGGGGTTGGCGAAGGACGTGCACTCGGCGTTCGTGCGTTCGCGCGAACTGTCGCTCGCGCGCGTCGACGAGGTTGCCGCCTCGGCGGCCCGCTGGGAAGACTTCGATGCCGCCACGCTGGTGCGCTATTTCACCACGCTCGATTTTTCGCTTGGAGCACCACAACTGGCCGGAATGGCAGAATTCGCCCGACGGGTAGGCCCACGCCTTGGGCTAGCCCCGTTGGCGCAGCCGGAATTCATCGACGTGTGACCCGGCCGAGGCTCCTGGCCTGGTCCGATATCACCCGTTGTGACCAACGCGCGTGGAGTTGACACGCCGCCGCCGGTTAGCTGAGACGATTTGGCCCATGTCGAGCACCCCTGGCGACGCGCCAGCACGGGTCTACCGGGTCGTCGTCGCCGACGACGCTGCAGGGATCCGCGCGTTGCTACGCACGCTTCTCTCGCTCGAACCCGATTTCGAGGTCATCGGTCAAGCCAGTGACGGCGCCGAAGCGGTCGACCTCGTCGCGAAGCTGCACCCTGACCTGGTCGTGATCGACGTGGCGATGCCGGTGATGTCGGGCCTTGAAGCCATCTCGGCGATCCGGTCGATCTCGCCCGACACGCGGGTTGCGGTCCTGTCGGGGGAGCGCCGCGAGCTGCCGCAAGGCGCTCACGCGCAAATCGAGAAGGGCACGCCGAACGAAGTGCTGATCGACACGTTGCGTCGGGTTTGCCAAACCGCGAACGCCTGATCCCGCCTGGCTGCATGCTGACCGCTGTTGCTGGTTAGGCTGGCGAGGTGGCTGATCTGCGCGCGATTCTCGACCGGGCTGCCGATGGCGGCCGCATCGACCCCGACGAAGCCTTGCTGCTGTACACCGAGGCCCCGTTGCATGCGTTGGGGCGGGCAGCTGACGCCGTCCGGCGTCGTCGTTTTGGCGACACCGCTGGAATCGCCACCTACCTGATCGACCGCAACATCAACTACACGAACGTCTGCGTCACGGCGTGCAAGTTCTGCGCGTTCTACCGCGCGCCCGGCCACAAAGAGGGCTGGACCCATTCGCTCGACGAGATTTTGCGCCGTTGTGGTGAGGCCGTCGAGCTGGGCGCCACCCAGATCATGTTGCAGGGCGGGCACAATCCGGGGCTCGGCATCGAGTGGTACGAGCAGACGTTCTCGGCGATTCGGGCGGCTTACCCGGCGCTTGCGTTGCATTCGCTCGGCGGGTCTGAGGTCGTGCACATCGCGCGGGTGTCTGGTCTTTCGTTCGAAGACGTGATTTCGCGGTTGCACGCGGCCGGGCTCGACTCGTTCGCCGGTGCGGGCGCGGAGATTTTGACCGAGCGGCCCCGCAACGTGATCGCGCCGCTCAAAGAAAAAGGCGCGGTCTGGCTCGAGGTGATGGAGACCGCGCACCGGCTCGGCGTCGAGTCGACCGCCACGTTCATGATGGGCACCGGCGAGACCAACGTCGAACGCATCGAGCATCTGCGGCTGATCCGCGATGTGCAAGACCGCACCGGCGGCTTCCGGTCGTTCATCCCGTGGACCTACCAGCCCGAGAACAACCACCTGCACGGGCGCACGCAGGCGACGTCCCTTGAGTATTTGCGGCTGCTGGCCGTGGCGCGGTTGTTCTTCGACAACATCGCGCATTTGCAGGTGTCACAGTTGACGCTCGGCAAAGAGGTCGGGCAGCTCGGATTGCACTACGGCGCCGACGATCTCGGCTCGGTCATGCTCGAAGAAAACGTCGTGTCGTCGGCCGGTGCCCGCCATCAATGGAACCTCGTCGAGCTCATCCACTTGATCCGGACGGCGGGGCGAATCCCGGCCCAGCGCGACACGTTGTACAACCACCTGCGGGTGCACTGGACCCCGGCCGACGATCCAGCACCCGATTCGCGGGTGCATTCGCACGTGGCGTCAACGGCGCCGGCGTTTCGCCGCGACCTGCCGCTCGCCGACGTGACGGCGCCCGCCAGCTGACCGGCTGGCGCCGTCCCACCCGCCCGACAGAGGTTGGTAGGCATCGGGCGGGCTCTAGCCCGCCGAACGTCTACCAACCCCGGGCCGGCGCCCAAAGCGTTCGGCTGCCGCGGCCAGCTGAGCCACTACGGTCGCTTCGGCAGTCCGGAATGCGATCGTCGAGAAGCGCAGGATCGGTTCGCCGGTGACGATCACGAGATCGTTGTGGCGTTCCATGTCGCCCCAGTAACTGATCGGCCGGAGATGTAGGGCGCCGTCGACTTCGACGGAAAACCCGTCGAAGTAGGCGTCGAGCCAGCGACGCTTTCCGGCGCGATCTTTCCGCATCACCTGGCGGCGTGGGGGCGGCAATCCAGCTCGCCGTGCTAGCCGGCTGAGGTCGATCTCGCCGAATGAATGAGCGCCGCCTTCGATGTCGCCGACAACGTGGGTGAGCAGCAAATGATGGCGGGCGTACGGCCGAGCTTCGAGTTCGAGCCGAAGTCTGGCAGCCGTGGTTAGTCGCTGCTGCACCCCGGCCGCCAAGATCCCGCAAGCCTTGCGTTCGCTCGTCGTCCAGGCGGCAGCATCGGTGAGGGCCCGCTCGACGCGAACGGTCGGCAACGCCCTCGCGGGATGCAGGTCGGTGGCCGAAAAATGCCGGGAGACATGCAGTTTGACGCCAGGCAATGCGTGGCGTCGAGTTCCGTGCGGGATGAGGATGTGCACCGCATCGTCGTCGAATCCGCGCAGCCCGAATCCGGCCGCTGCGGTCAGTCCGGCGAGCGCCGCGTCACGTTGACCGATCACTGCGACCCACTCGCGCTGGCGCGGCGTCAGTGGACCGTTGTGCAAGACCACGACCTTCCGGCCGATCGCTTGCCAGCGCTGCGCCGCCACGTTGGCGCGGATCGCATCCTTGTCGTAGCCGCCTTCGTGCAGCTGGTGACGCGACACCACGCCATCTTGTAGATCCGCACCCTCGGATAGCGGAGCGCGGGAACGCAACGAGGTGGCGGGCATGCGCGCCAGTGTGGTCGGCATGCCGGCCCCGGCGCGCCACTGCGGACGTGCCCGGTGCATGTCGCATCCAGGTTGGCGAGACTGTGGAAACCCGCCAGGCGGAGGTTGGTAGACATCGGGCGGCGTCTAGCCCGCCGAACGTCTACCAGCGCCGAGAGGGGCAGGCGAGCCGGGCTGACAGGATGGGGATCGTGAGTTATCCGAAGATCGAGTTGCACGTGCATCTGGAAGGTGCGGTCAGGCCGGCCACCTTGCTCGACATGGCACGTCGCAACGGGTTGCCGCTCCCGGCCGACACCGCCGACGGCATCGAGAAGCTTTACGAGTTCACCGATTTCGCGCATTTCATCGAGGTGTGGATCCTCACCACCAACGTGATGCGCACGGCCGACGACTTCAGGCAACTCGTAGTCGACTACGCGGCCGAAGCAGCCAGCTTCAACGCGGTCTATCTCGAGGCGATTTTCTCCCCGATCGAGCGGGTGATGCGCGGCGTCAGCTGGGACGACCTTTTCGAGGGTTACTGCGACGGCGCCCAGCAGGCCGAAGAACAGCACGGGGTCGTCGTCCGGCTTACTCCTGATGCGTACCGCGGTGCTGACGTCGACCTCGTCGAAGAGCTGGCACACCGAGCGGTCGACTATGCGCACCGCGGCGTGGTGGGGCTCGGAATCGGCGGTCCGGAAAAAGATATGCCGCCCCAGCCGTATGCCAAGGCGTTCGCCATCGCACGCGACGGCGGGCTCGGCGCTGTGCCGCATGCCGGCGAAGTGTGCGGGCCCGAGTCGATCCGCGAAACCATGACGGCGCTCGGCGCCGACCGCATCAGGCACGGCATCAGCGCGATCGATGACAACGACCTCATGCAAGAACTCATCGAGCAACAAATCGTGCTCGACGTGTGCCCGACCTCGAACCTGCGCACGAAGGCCGTCGCCGAGATGGCCACGCATCCGTTGCCGAAGCTG
>Ga0070658_10002368_pt1 | contig 15812 bp, 21 predicted proteins | sample KBSC13metaG_FD_64664 | JGI IMG/M metagenome (GOLD analysis project Ga0070658, IMG submission 64664) | Corn rhizosphere microbial communities from Kellogg Biological Station, Michigan, USA - KBS C1-3 metaG | ecosystem: Host-associated > Plants > Roots > Rhizosphere > Soil ...
GCGGGGAGGAAGTGCACTCCTTCGGCAATGCTGTCATGGGTGACGACGAAGCCTTCGAGCACCGCCACGTCGTCGAGCAGCCCACGCGCCTCGGGGGCGGTCGCGATCCGCCTCAGCCGTTCGATGACGTCGCGCTCGCGCATCTCAGGCGCGCGCCGGCCTGGCTTCCTTGGCGATCGCGTCGAGCAGGCCGTTCACAAACCCGCTCTCGCGCTTGTCGTAGAAGGCGTGTGCGACATCGACATATTCCGAGATCACCGATCCGACCGGAACGTCGGGGCGGGCGATCAGCTCATAGGCGCCGGCGCGAAGGATCGCGCGCATCGGCCGGTCCAGCCGCTCGAGCGTCCATCCCTCGGCCAGGCGGTCGCCGATCAAAGTGTCGATCTCCCCGCGGCGCGAATCGGCGCCGCTGACGATATCGTCGAAGAAATCCCGTTCGGCGTCGTGATAGGTCTGGTCCTCGATCGTGGCGCCGAGGCGGTGCTCGTGGAATTCGCGCAGGAGGCGCGGCAGCGGCGTGCCCTCCATCTCCTGCTGGTAAAGCGCCTGGACCGCGGCAAGGCGCGCCGCGGAACGCGATCGGGAGCGGGTCTGCGTCATCAAGGCCGGCACTAGCGGGCGAACGCGCCGCGAGGAAGGCTCAGGGATAGCTGACGGTGATCGGCTTCTCGGGAAGCGGGATGAACTCCTCGTCGTCGCCGGGGATCAGCGGGAAGCGGAGCGCCTTCCAATCGTCCTTCGCCTGGTTGATCCGGTCGCGCGAGGACGAGACGAAATTCCAGAAGACGTAGCGGCGGGTCGCGAAGGCCTCGCCGCCCATCAGCATGATCCGCCCGCCGCTTGCGCTCGACAGGCGCGCCTGGTGGCCGGGCCGGAGTACGTAGAGGGTGAAAAGCTCGAGCGGCTGGCCGTCGAGCTCGGCCGCCCCACCGACCAGCATCACCGCCCGCTCGTCCGCATCGGCCTCGATCGGCAGCGATCCGCCGGTGAGCTCGATGTCGGCATAGATGGTCGGCGAATGCTGGGGAGTCGCAGCTTTCGCACCCCATAAGGTGCCCATAAGAACGCGCGCATGCACGCCTGCATCCTCGATCACCGGAAGCCGGTCCGCGGGAACGTGATCGAAGGCGGGCTCGACCTCCTCGCGCCCGTCGGGAAGCGCGAGCCAGGTCTGCATTCCGTAAAGGCTCGGCCCCGACGCCCGGAGGCCCTCGGGCGAGCGCTCGGAATGGACGATCCCGCTGCCCGCGGTCATCAGGTTGACCGCGCCGGGCTCGATCACCGCGTGGCTCCCGATGCTGTCGCGATGCTCGATCGCCCCTTCGAACAGGTAAGTGACCGTGGCCAGATTGATGTGCGGATGCGGGCGAACGTCCATGCCGCCGCCCGCCGGCAGCCGCGCCGGTCCGAACTCGTCGACGAAGATGAACGGCCCGACCATCGTCCGCTCGCGTGCCGGCAGAGTCCGGTTCACCTTGAAGTCGCCAAGGTCGTGCGTGACCGGCGCGATCACCTGCTCGAACGCTGTTTCGATGGTGGCCATGTTCATTCTCCCGGAGCCGATGCGCGGATCGAAAGGGCGTGGACGCGTTCGCGCATGAGATCGCCGAGCGCGGCATAGACCATCCGTTGGCGCTCGACTCGGTTCTTGCCCGCGAACGCCGGGCTTTCGATGGTCAGCGTGAAGTGGCTTTCGCCCGCGGGATTATAGCCGCCGTGCCCGCGATGCTGCTCGCTGTCGTCGATCAGCTCGATGCGGCTGGGGGCAAGCGACGAATTGAGGCGGCGGAGCATTTCAGTCGCCACCGGGCCGGTTTCTTGGGCGTTCATGGCGCCTATATAGGGTGGTTCGATGGCAACGAAGCAATCCAGGCTGCACGGACGCGTGGAAGGGGCGCGCGCGCGATGCGCGGTTCCCGGCTGCACTGCGCCCGGCGAGTTCAAGGCGCCATTGCAGCCGGCGAACTTCGACGGCCCGGGCGCCTGGCGCTTTTTGTGCCTCGACCACGTCCGCGAGCACAATTCGAGATATAATTTCTTCGACGGGATGAGCGCGGACGAGATCAGCCGGGCGCAGCATCCGCTCGCCGGCTGGGACCGGCCGAGCCGCAAGTTCGCGGCGAACGGCGCCGACCCGCCGCCCAAGTGGAGCGATTTCGCCGACCCGCTCGACGCGATTTCGACGCGCTTCGGCAATATCCGCGACCGCGCCAAGCCGTCGCGGTTCAGCAAGCCGGAGCAGCGCGCGCTGTCCGTCCTCGGTCTCGGCGAGGACGCGGACCGCAATCAGCTGCGCAAGCGCTACTCGGGGCTGGTGCGGCGCTATCACCCGGACAAGAACGGCGGCGACCGCTCGCACGAGCGGCGCCTCGGCGAAGTGATCGACGCCTACCAGCTTCTGCGGAAATCGGTGGCCCTGGCCTAGTCGCGGTCGGGCGCCCCGAGCGGGAAATAAGGGCGGTACGGGCGCGCTTCGTCGACCACGCGTGCGACCTCGGGGTGGGCGAGGAGCCGGGCGCGATAGGCTTTCAGCTTCGGCCGCCCATCGCCGATCTCTTCGACCCAATCGGCATAAAATAGCGCCGGCGCTGCCGCGCAATCGGCCAGCGTGAAGCTGTCGCCTGCGGCCCAGCCGTCGCCGGGCAAGTTCGCCTCGAGCCAGTCGTAGGCGACGTGCAGGTTCTTTCGTCCCTGCTCGGCGCCATAGGCATCGCCTTTGCCTTCGGGGCGCAGCGCGTGGTTGACCGCCGGCTGCATGTTGCCCTGGACGTGAAGGTCGAAGAAGCGATCGAGGAAGCGCACCTGCCGGCCTGCCTCGCCGTCCGGGATCCAGGCGTTGGGCCCCGGACGATGGGCCTGCAGATGCTCGATGATGCAGGTCGTTTCAATCACCGGCTCGCCGTCGTCGAGGAGCAGCGGAAACTTGCCGAACGGCCAGATCCGCTTCAGCTCGGCGTAATTCTCCTCATTCTCCGGAACCTGGCGGAATTCGAACTCGGTCCCGTCGGCGTAGAGCGGGATCAGCACCTTCCACGTGTAGGACGAGAAGGGGTGGCCGAACAGAACGAGGCTCACCAGCTGCCCTCCGCGATTTTCGAACGGCGCTCGATTTCGGCTTCGCTCGGGTCGTTTCCGGCGAAGCTGCCCAATTTGACGTCGCCCGCCGGCTCGTAGCTCGCCAGCACGGCGCCGGTGTTGGTGACGAAATGCTCGACCAGCCTTAGCGCGCCGGGCTTCTCCGAACCGTCGAAGATACTTTTGCCGCCGCCTAGGACGACGGGGAAGGTCACGGTGACCAAGCGGTCGATCAGCCTTGCCGAGAGGAGCGGCGGGTAGAGCGTGCTGCTTCCCTGGATCAGCAGGTCGCGGCCCTCGCTCCGCTTCAGCTCCGTCACCGCCGCGGCCGTATCGCCTGAGAGCTTGTGGCTGTTCTCCCAGCCCAGCGGCTCATCGGAGTGGGTCAGCACATATTTGTTGATGCGCTGGAATTTCTCTCCGATCGGATTGTCCTGGTTGTACGGCCAGTAAGCCGAGAAGATGTCGTAGGTCCGCTTGCCGAGCAGCAGGTCGTACTCGCCCATGATGAGGGCCTCGAACGGACCCATGTCCTCGTCCCACAGCGGCTGGACCCAGCCGCCCAGGCGGAAGTCGCTGGTCGGATCCTCTTCCGGACCGCCCGGCGCCTGCATGACGCCGTCGAGCGACTGGAAGACCGCGCCGGTCAGCTTACGCATTCGCTTCCTCGCCGTTCAGCGCCGCTTCGATCCGGGCGATGTCGATCTTGCCCATCGTCATCATCGCTTCGAACGCGCGCTTGGCGGCGGTCTTGTCCGGACTGCTGTTGGCCTCGAGCAGGACGCGCGGGGTGATCTGCCAGGAGAAGCCCCATTTGTCTTTGCACCAGCCGCACGCGCTCTCCTCGCCGCCGTTGCCGACGATCGCGTTCCAATAGCGGTCGGTCTCTTCCTGGTTCTCGGTGATGACCATGAAGCTCACTGCTTGGTTGGGCTTGAAGTTGGGGCCGCCGTTGAGGCCGACGAAGGAGCGCCCCAGGACGGTGAAGTCGACGGTCAGCTCGTCGTCCTCGTTCCCGCTTGGAAAATCGGACGGCGCCTTCATCGATCCGCCGACATGGCTGTCAGGGAAGATCGAGGCGTAAAATTCGGCGGCCTTTCTCGCCTCGCCTTTGTCGAACCAAAGGCAAGTGGTGAGCTTGTTCGTCATCTCGTCCTCCTATGCGCCGCCGACGAGCGCGAACTCGGCGCCCTGCGGGTCCGAACCGATGACAATCCAATCGCCGGTCGGCACCTGGTGCGGCCCCATGTGGATTGATCCGCCGTTCGCTTCGGCGGCCGCTTTCGCGGCGCTGATCGATGGCACCCTGAAATAGAATCGCCAGTGTGGAGGTTGCCCGTTGCTCGCGTCGAAAAGGGCGCCGAAGCGCTCGCCGCGCGCGTCCCAGAAGCGGTACAGGCCCATCTCGCCCATATCCATGTACTCGTCGCTGCCCCAGCCGAATTGATCGCGATAAAAGGCTCGGGACGCCTCGACATCCGAGGTCTGCAGCTCATTCCAGCCGCAGCGCTGCTCCGCGTCTGGAGAGAAGACGTCGCTGCGCCCGTTCGGGTCGTTCGCGGGCGGGATCGGCTTCATCACGTAGAAGGGTGCGCCCTGAGGGTCGGTGACCATTGCGATCCGGCCGACGTTCGGGATGTCGTGCTTCATCAGAACCTTGCCGCCCGAGCGCTCGATCGACGCAGTACATTCATCGACGTCCGCCACATTGATGTAGCCGAGCCAGGTCGGCCGAGCGCCTTCCGACGCCATCTCGGACGTGATCCTCAGCACTCCGCCGGCATTGCCGCCGTCGGAGCGGCGGATCATCCGGTAATCCATTTCGCCGGCCGGCTGCGGCTCGATGTCCCAGCCGACGACGGCGTCGTAGAAGGCCTTCGCCGCGTCGGGGTCGGCCGTCATCAACTCGTACCAGATGAAGTCGCCCGTCGGGTTCGGACCCTCGCGGTTTTCCTGCTGCGCGGCAGGCGCGGTTTGAACTTCGCTCATGATTCGCCCTTTCCTGCTTCGTTGGGCCGATCGCTCAGGCGGTCACCGCGGCGGCAGCGATTGCGACTTGCTCGTCGCGACCGGTGTCGATGACGACCTCGAACCCGCCCCAGAACATGCGCTTGCCGTCGAACAGGCCGCCGCCATGCTGCATCCGCTCGTCAGCCATGATCTTCTGCCATGCCTGGTCGCGAGTGTTCTTGTCGGGCCATTCGATGAAGGAGAATGCGACCGTTTCGCCGTCCTCCGCTTTCACCGCTCGATAGAAGTCGGTGACCTTGCCGTGCGTGAGGTCGTCAGCGAGGGTTTCGACGACCCGCGTCGCTCCATATTCCCGGAAGACCGCCGCGTTCTTGCTTGCCAGACTGGCATAATCGTCGCCTTTGGCGCTCGGAACCGGGACGACGATCCCGTCGACGAAGGCGCCGCCCGGCGAACCTTCTTCGACCACGGCCTGGAAGCCCGCGAAGATCATGCGCTTGGCGTCGAACGGCGCCTCGCCGCCGATTTCGGCCATGTCGGGATTGCTCATCATCGCCTGGTTGGACGCGTCGCGGGCCTGGCGATCCGGATATTCGAACCATGCGAACACGACGTTTTCGCCCGGCTCGGCGTCGACGGCCTTGCGAAAGTCGGTGAGCTTGCCTTCGGGGACATCGGTTCCCCAGGCTTCAACCTGGCGCTGGACGCCGCATTGCCGGAGCGACGGCGCCATCAGCTTGGCATGCTTGGCGAACGCGTCCTTGTTGCCTTCGGGCACCGGGACGATGAATCCTTCGAAATAGGTCATGCCGCTTCTCCTTGCGGTTCGTTCTCGCGGAATGCCGCGAGTTGGTCGGACAGGGCCTGCTGGAAGGCCGGACGCGCTTCGCCACGCTTCACGTAGGCGGCGAGGGTTGGGAAATCGGCGAGCTGGCCGCTTCGGTCGGCGATCCTCAGCACCGTCACCATCATGAGGTCGCCAATGGTGAAGCGATCGCCCTCGAGCCAGGTCTTGTCGCCGAGGCGGCCGTAAAGTTGCTGCAACCGGAGGCGCGCATAATGGTCGAAGGTCGGCTTTGCCGGCTCCGCCCATTCCTGGTCGGCAAACATGACATTGAGCAGCGCTCGAAACTGAACGAACGGCTCGATGCTGCTGACCGCGGCGTAGGTCCACTGGATCGCGCGGTGCTTTCCCTGCGCGTCCGACGGCAGAAGCGCGTCGCTCTTCTCGCCGATATATTGGAGGATCGCGCCGCTTTCGAAGATCTGGACCTTTTCGTCGCGAAAGCAGGGGACCTGGTTGAACGGCTGGTCCTCAGAATAGCCGGGCGGCCGCTCCGGTCCGACCAGGCGGACGCGGTAATCGAGCCCCGCTTCTTCGAGCGCCCAGCGGACGCGCAGGTCCTTGACCAGCCCCTGCGCGCCGGGCGGGACCCAGGGCAAGGCGGTGATTTCGATCTCGGCGTCCGGCTTCATCGGCATCGTTGGGCTCCCTCAGATCGCCGTCGCGATCGCTTCCTGGACGGCCTCGGCACCGCGCTCGGCGGCTGCGGGGTCCATCCACATGATCTCCCAGATGTGCCCATCCGGATCGGCAACGCTACGCCCGTACATGACCCCATAGTCCTGTTTGGGCGAGGGATCAGCAGTGCCGCCCGCCGCCACGGCGCGTTCCACGGTCGAGTCGACGCTTTCGCGGCTTTCCGACGACAGGCACAGCAGCACTTCCGACCCTTGATGTGCGTCGGCGATCGGTCGCGGCGTGAACTGGCTGAACTTGTCGTGCGTGAGGAGCATTACATGGATGCTCTCGCTCAAGGTCATGCAGGCCGCCGTTTCGTCGGTGAACTTGGGCTCGTTCACGGCTCCGAGCGCCTCGAGAAAAGCGCGCGATCGCGGAAGGTCGCTGACCGGCAGGTTCACGAAGATCATCTGAGTCATTTGGCCTCTCCTCCGACTCGATTCGCTTGCTTTTTGCGCCTCCAAGTTATAAATTGCAACCGTGCAGTTAGAAAAAGTAACTAAACGTCCTAAATCAGAGGAAAAGCGCCGTTACGACGATGCGTGCGGCCTCGCTCATGCGCTCGACCTGATCGGCGAACGCTGGGCGATGCTGGTGCTTCGGGAGCTTGCCTACGGGCCGCGCCGCTTTTCGGAGTTGAAGGCCGACCTGCCGGGAATCAGCGCCAATGTGCTGAGCCAGCGGCTCGCCGAGCTCGAGCGCCGCGGGATCGTCCGCAAGACGCGGCTTCCGCCGCCCGCATCGGCGCAGGTCTATGCGGCGACCGACTGGGGCCTGGAAGCCGCGCCGGTGATCGCCCGCCTCGGCCGATGGGCCGCGCGCAGCCCGCTCCACGATCCGACGCTACCGATCAGCCACGTCTCGATCATGATGTCGCTCCAGACGATGCTCGAGCCCGAGCGCGCCGCGGGCATGGCTGGCAAGCTTGGCTTCCGCCTCGGCGAAACCAGCTATGTGGCGACGCTCCACGACGGGCAGCTCGACGTCGTGCGCAAAGATATAGAGAGCTGCGACGTCGTCTTCACCGCAGCGCCCGCGCAGCTCGCGGCCGTAATCTACGGCGGCGCCCCTCTTGAAACGATCGGCGTCGAGGGAGACATTGGGCTTGCAAGACGTTTCACCACGCTCTTTCCGCTGCCGCCCAAGGCAAGCCGAGATTGAGGCGCGAACGCCGTTCCCCTAAGGCTCGTCCGATATGACTGACCTAGCCAATGTGAACCCCGAAAGCCGTGCGGAGACGCTGATGGCCGCGCCCGACAAGATCGTGAAGGTGCGTGACGCGTTCGGAGTCGATTCGGACATGGAGGTGCCGGCGTTCACCGAGGCCGACGAGCGGGTTCCCGACCTCGATCCGACCTATGTTTTCGATCCGAACACGACGCTCGCCATCTGCGCGGGCTTCGCCAAGAATCGCCGGGTGATGGTCCAGGGCTATCACGGGACCGGCAAGTCGACCCACATCGAGCAGGTCGCCGCGCGGCTCAACTGGCCGATGATCCGGATCAACCTCGACGCGCACATCAGCCGAATCGACCTCGTCGGCCGCGACGCCATCGTCCTTCGTGAAGGCCAGCAGGTCACCGAATTTCGCGAAGGCCTGCTGCCGTGGGCGCTTCAGCACCCGGTCGCTCTGGTGTTCGACGAATATGACGCCGGCCGCCCCGACGTGATGTTCGTCATCCAGCGGGTGCTGGAGGCCGAGGGCAAGCTGACTTTGCTCGATCAGAACCGCGTCATCCGCCCGAACCCATGGTTCCGGCTGTTCGCGACGACGAATACGGTCGGCCTCGGCGACACGACGGGCCTCTATCACGGCACGCAGGCGATCAACCAAGGCCAGATGGACCGCTGGAACATCGTCACCACGCTCAATTATCTGCCCGCCGCGGTCGAAGCGCAGATCGTCCTCGCCAAGTCCGGCGAATATGACGACCCCAACGGCAAGGCGATCGTCGAGAAGATGATCAAGGTCGCCGAGTTGAGCCGCCAGGGCTTCATCAACGGCGACATCTCGACCGTGATGAGCCCGCGGACGGTCATCAGCTGGGCGCAGAACGCGCATATCTTCGGCGACATCGGCTACGCGTTCCGGGTCAGCTTCCTCAACAAGTGCGACGAAGCCGAACGCCCGCTGATCGCCGAATATTACCAGCGCGTGTTCGGCGAGGATCTGCCGGAGAGCGTGGTCGGAAAGGCCTAGATGGCCGAGAAGATCGACTTGTTCCGGCGTGCGCTCGCGGGCGCCGCCCGGGCGATCGCGCGCGATCCGGAGGTCGAGGTGGTCTTCGCGTCGGACGCCGCGCCTGCCTCCGGAAAGACGGCGCGCGTGGCCTCGCCGGGCGCGGGGCTGGAGCCGAAGCTGGTCGCCGAAGCGCGCGGCGCGGCGGACTCGGCGGCGCTCCACCTGCGTCACCATGACGCCAAGCTTCACGCGCGCGCGGCCCCCGTCGACATCGATGCGCGCGCGGTGTTCGACGCGCTCGAAACGGCCCGGGTCGAGGCGCTTGGCGCCCGGGCGATGGGCGGCGTTCGCGAGAATCTTGCGCACCTCACCGAAGCGCGCGTTCGCGGCGATGCGATCGTCCGCGCCCGCAATGCCGAGGAAGTACCGCTGTCGACCGCGATCGGGCTGATCGCGCGCGAGCGGCTGACCAGTGAAGCCCCGCCGCCGGCGGCCTTAGCAGGGCTGAAGCTCGTCGCCCCGTGGATCGAGGACAAGGCCGCGGCGGAGCTCGACGCGCTGGCGCTCACGCTCGACGATCAGTCAGCCTTCGCCAAGCTGTCGCGGCGCCTCCTCGAGGACCTCGACCTCGCGGCCGCCGAGGAGCCGCTCGAGGAAGAGCCGGACGAAGCCGGCGACGATGCGGAAGGCGAGGAAGGCGGGGGCGAGGATTCGGCCGAGCAGGGCGATGAAGGCACGCCCGGCGGCGGCGACGTCGAGATGCGGGGCGAAGAGACCGAGGACGAGAACGCCGAAGGCGATTCGAGCCAGGAGATGGAAGCCGGCGAGGACGAATCCTCCCCCGGCGACGAGCTTGGGGAAAGCATGTTCGCCGCTCCCGGCCGCCGCAATTGGGACCTGTCGCCGCAGACCGACTACAAGGCGTTCACCACCCGCTTCGACGAGATCGTCGAGGCCGGCGAGCTGTGCGACGAAGAGGAGCTAGGGCGGCTTCGCGCGTATCTCGACCAGCAGATGGGCGGCCTGTCCAATGTCGTCACGCGCCTCGCCAACCGGCTTCAGCGGCGCTTGCTCGCGCAACAGGCACGGAGCTGGGATTTCGATCAGGAGGAGGGGCTGCTCGACGCCGGCCGTCTGGCCCGGGTCGTCGTCAATCCGCGCCATGCCCTGTCGTTCAAGATCGAGCGCGAAACCGAATTTCGCGACACGGTCGTCTCGCTGCTGATCGACAATTCGGGCTCGATGCGCGGCCGTCCGATCGCGATTGCCGCGATCTGCGGCGACATCCTCGCCCGAACGCTCGAACGCTGCGGGGTGGCGACCGAGATCCTCGGATTCACCACGCGCGGCTGGAAAGGCGGCCAGAGCCGCGAATCCTGGCTCGCCGCGGGACGGCCGCCGAACCCCGGCCGCCTCAACGACCTCCGCCACATCGTCTACAAGCGCGCCGACGAGCCCTATCGCCGAGCGCGCCGCAACCTCGGCCTGATGATGCGCGAAGGGCTGCTCAAGGAGAATATCGACGGTGAGGCTTTGCTCTGGGCGCACAATCGCCTGGTCGCGCGCCCCGAAGAGCGGCGGATCCTGATGGTGATTTCCGACGGCGCGCCGGTCGACGATTCGACCGCGAGCGCCAATGGCGGCACCTATCTCGAACGGCACCTGCGGCAGGTGATCGAATGGATCGAGAAGCGCTCGACGGTCGAGCTGATCGCCATCGGCATCGGCCACGACGTGACTCGTTATTACGAGCGCGCGGTGACGATCATGGACGCCGAGCAGCTCGCCGGCGCGATGGTCGAGCAATTGGCGATGCTCTTCGAAAGTCGATAAAAAAATGGGCCCGACGCAATACACGCGCCGGGCCCCCCTCGTTACGCGACGCGAGGGAAGGTCGTCCGTTTGACCGGACACGACGGGGAAAGGGGAAACCCCGCCGAATGAGCCGCTTGTGCCCGATTCGCGGGGAATTGATGCTGAACGGCAGGTGCAGCCGCCGTTCAGGAAAACACTTGAAAGTTCAGTCGGTTAGCCGACCTAAGCGGCGGGCTGTTCGGCGACCTTTTTCGCGATCTCTTTCTTGAGCTTGCGCACCTTCGGCGAAAGCTTGTCGTCACTGGTCTTCAAGAGCCAGTTATCGAGCCCGCCGACATGCTCGACCGAGCGCAGCCCGTGCGTCGAGACGCGCAGCTTCACGCTTTGTCCGAGCGCGTCGGAGATCAGCGTCACGTTCTGCAGGTTGGGCAGGAACGTCCGCTTGGTCTTGTTATTGGCGTGGGAAACATTGTGTCCCACCTGCCGGCCCTTGCCGGTCAGTTCGCAAACCCGCGACATAATGATCTATCCTGAATTTTCTGGACGAGCCTCAAGGGCCCGTGAGAGCGCCGCCCGTTAACCGGTCGAGCCCAGTTCGTCAACGCTCCGGCGGGGCAACCCGAGAGCAATGTTTGCGTTGTTGGGCCGCAACGATTTAGAAGCTGGACCCCATGCGCGCCCTCATTTTCATCCTGATCGTCATCGTTCTCGCCATCATCGCCGCGCTTGCGACCGGGTTCCTCGACATCAACCAGATCCGGGGCGCGCGCGCGCCGCAGCTCTCCACCACTTCCAACGGAGTCACCGCGAAAGGCGGGCAGGCGCCTGCGTTCGACGTCCAGACGGGGTCGGTCAAGGTCGGAAGCAAGGAATCGACCGTGAAAATGCCGACTCTGCAGGTGCAACGGCCCGACCAGAACCAGGCGGTGTCCAACAACGCCATGTGACTTCGCCATGCCGCTCCGCTAGCCGGGCGGTGATGGCTTTTCCGCTTCCTCCGCCAATGCGCCGGGCGCTCGAACTCGCCGCCGCAGCGGCAGCGGCGGGCGAGGTCCCTGTCGGCGCGGTCGTGACCTGCGGCGACGAGGTCATTGCCGAAGCCGCCAATGCGATGCGCGGCTCGGCGGATCCGACCGCCCATGCCGAGATGGTGGCGATCCGCGCCGCCGCGGCGAAGCTCGGCACGTCGCGGCTCGACGAGTGCACTTTGTGGGTGAGCCTCGAGCCTTGCGCAATGTGCGCGTCGGCGGTCGCGGTTGCCCGAATCAAGGCGCTGCGGTTCGGCGCCGAGGACCCGAAGGGCGGGGGCGTCGTCAACGGTGCCAGGATCTTCGCCCAGCCGACCTGCCATCATCGCCCCGACGTGCTCGGCGGCATTGGCGAAGAGGAATCGGCTGCCTTGTTGCGCGGTTTCTTCGCCGAGCGGCGCTAGCCGGTGTAGGGCAGGAGCCGGATCTCGACCCTGCGGTTTGCTGCTTTCTGGCTGTCGTTCGTTTCCGGATTGTAGAGCGGCGCCGTCTCACCCAGGCCCTTCGAAGCAATCCTCGACTTCGACACGCCATGGCCCGCAAGATAGGTCGCGACGGCCGCGGCCCGCTTGTCGGACAGGGCCTGGTTGACCTCCGGCGATCCCGACAGGTCGCTGTGCGCGAACACGTCGACATAGGTCTGGCTGCTGTTCTTCACCTCGCGCGCGATCTCGAGGAGCGTCGCATCGAACTCCGGCTTTACGCTCGCGCTCGCTTCGTCGAAGGTCAGTGCGGCTGGAATGCGGATCACCAGACCGTTGCCGACCTGAAGCACGTCGAGCCCGATGCCTGCGGTCTGCACGCGCAATTCGCGCGCCAGCTCGGCCATATAGGCTGGCGCCGCCGCTGCGCTCAGCGGGCGGACCTTCGCCGCCTTCATCTTGGCGGCGCGGGCGCGATGTCCGCCGATCACGTCGCTATAGAGATAGGGGGCATTGAGCCCGAGCGGCGTGAACGCGGCAGGCCGCACCAGGGGCGGCGGCGGCGCAGTCTCGCAGCCGGGGAGCGCGGCAATCGCGCAGGTGAGGGCGATCGTCGAAAGTTTGAGGCGCGCGTGCACGTTGATGAGCTCCGTAGCGGCAAAAGGGATCAGCGGCCAAACCGGCGCGACGGCGCGATGGTTCCGCACCTGAATCGAGCGGCTGCTTGTGAAGCCATGGGCGGGCAGGCTACATTTGCGCCGCCACGCCCATGAGCCATCACTTAGCCCCCATCCCCTGGCTCGACGTTCTCCTGATCTTCGCGCTGATCCTGCTCAACGGGGTGCTGGCGCTTAGCGAGCTGGCGATCGTCTCCTCGCGCGACGCGCGCCTTCGCGCCATGGCCAGAAGCGGCAGCAAAGGCGCCCGCGCCGCGCTTGAGCTCGGCGCGGAGCCGGGGCGGTTCCTGTCGACCGTGCAGAGCGGAATCACCCTGATCAGCGTCATCAACGGCGCCTTTTCGGGTGCGAGCCTGGGCGAGCCCGCGGCCGACCGGTTCGAGCTTGCGGGCTTCTCCCCCTCCACCGCGCACACGCTCGGCTACGGCCTCGTCGTGATCCTCATCACTTACGTCTCGCTGGTGATCGGCGAGATCGTGCCGAAGCAGATCGCGCTTCGCTCGCCGGAGCCGATCGCGGCCGTGATCGCCAAGCCGATGCAGTGGCTGGCGCGAATCACCGCGCCCTTCGTCTGGCTTCTGGACCGGTCGAGCAGGCTGATCTTCAGGGTCTTCGGCTTCAACCGCGAATCCAAGAACCAGGTCACGGCCGAGGAGCTGCACCTCGTCGTCGCCGAAGCGCAGACCGCGGGAGTCCTCGAAGAAGACGAACGGGCGATGATCTCGGGCATCGTGCGGCTCGCCGACCGGCCAGTTCGCGAAGTGATGACTCCGCGGACCGAGATCGACTGGATCGACGTCGCCCTGACAGAGGACCAGATCCGCGACGCGTTTCTCGAGACCCCGCACAGCCGCATTCCCGTCGCCGACGGCTCGATCGAGAATATCATCGGCGTGATCCAGACCCGCGACGTGCTTGCCGCTTTGCTCGAGAGGCGGCCGCTCGACCCAAGGCAATTGTGTCGCGCCGCGCCGGTGATCCCGGACCTCATGGATGCGATGGATGCGCTCGCGGTGCTCCGCAATGCCGACGTGCCGCTTGCGCTCGTGCACGACGAATATGGCCACCTCGACGGCATCGTCACTCCGGGAAGCATCCTCGCCGCGCTCGCCGGCACGTTCGCCCACGATATCGAGCAGGGCGAGGAGCCGCCGCTGATCGAGCGCGACGACGGGTCGTGGCTCGTGTCCGGCGCGGCGAGTGCAGATTTGCTGACGGACCGCCTCGGAGTGGCCCTTCCCGAGGAGCGGGACTATTCGACCGTCGCGGGCTTCGCGCTCTCGGTGCTCAAGCACTTGCCGGACGTCGGCGAGAAATTCCGCCACGACGGCTGGACCTTCGAGGTTGTGGACATGGACGGCCGCAAGATCGACAAGCTGATCGCCTCGCGCGCGAGGAAGCGGCCGGCCGAAGCCCCCGCCACAGCCGCTTCCTAGAGCTTCCCGAACCTCTGCTCGAAGCCGTCGATGTCGTTGCGGGCGAGATAATCGGCCTGCTCGACGATCCGGTCGCGCGCGATCCTGCCGCGGAATGCGCCGAGCTGCTCGTCGAGCCGCTCGATCTCCAGGGGCGTGAGGCCCGCGAGCTGGTCGAAATTATAGAAGCCGGCCGCGTGGAGCGCGTCCGCGAACTTCGGTCCGACGCCCTTCAGCATGCACAGATCGTTGCGCGGGAGGTCGCCCTCGAGGGCGCGATGCACCGGAGCGTTGATGATGTCGCCGGTGACGTCGCTCGTTGCCGCGGCCGCTTCGCCGGCGATACCGCGGCCCTCACGCGGCGCTGCCTGCTGCATGTGCGGGCGCACGGGCGCGCTGTCGGTCAGCTTCACCCGCTGGCGGGGACGGAATGCGAGGAAGGCGACAATGAGGAGAAAAACGACCGCCAGGATGATCGCTGGCCAGTACCCGTGAACGACTTCCATCCAATCACCATTTCCATTCTGCGTTGTAGCGACGGCGAAGCTCGCGCAGATACGCGACGAGCAGGCCGAAAAGAAACCCCAGCAGAGCGACGAGCGCGCCTTCGACGATCAACGGCGTGCCTCCGCCGCCCTCCTTCGACCAGCTGACGCTTTCGACGCCCGGAACCTGGTCCATGACGATCACCAGCTCGTTGCGCTGGAAATCGTCGGCCGGACCGGACAAAAGCAGCCGCCGGGTCAGCGGGCCGTGATGCAAGTGGCCGCTGACCTCGGGGATTTCATTATAGATGAGCGCCTGGCGCGCGACCTGCTCGACCTCGCGCGCGAACCGATTCGCGGCGCCGAGCGGCCCATGCCAAAGGGCGGCGAGCGCGATTACGACGGCCGCTCCCGCTCCCAGCGAGACATAGCGTCGGCGGCGGCGGCGAAAGGCGATCGCACCGGCGATGATTGCGACCGCGAGGCCCGCGCCGAACGGCGGCCAGAAATAGCTCCAGAATGCGTTCATGCGCCCTCGCGCTCGAGCTCGCGCCAGCCGATGTCGCGGCGATGGAATCCATCGGCGAAGTCGATCTGGTCGACCGCGCGATAGGCGCGCGCGCGGGCATTGGCGAAGGTCTCGGCGACGGCGGTGACCGCAAGCACGCGCCCGCCCTTGGCTACCAGCCCCTGCTCGCCGAGCGCCGTACCCGCGTGGAAGACGGTCACTCCCTCGACCTGCTCGGCCGCCTCGATGTCCCGGATCGTCCCGCCGCTCGCGGGCGCGCCGGGGTAGCCGCGGGCGGCGACGATTATGGTCACGGCGTGCTTGCCCGAAAGCTTCGGCGGCTCGATTTCCGCCAGGCGGCCGGTCGCGACTGCGTGAAGCAGCTCGGCGAAGTCGCCTTCGACCAAGGGCATGATCGCCTCGCATTCAGGGTCGCCGAAGCGCACATTATATTCGATCAGCTTGGGTCCGTCGGCAGTGAGCATCAGCCCCGCATAAAGCACGCCGCTGAACGGCGCTCCCGCTGCGGCCAAGGCACGCGCGGACGGACGAACGATCTCGTCCATCGCCCGCTGCTCCAGCTCCGCTGTCAGCACCGGCGCCGGCGCGTAGGCCCCCATCCCGCCGGTATTGGGCCCGGTATCGCCTTCGCCGACCCTCTTGTGGTCCTGCGCCGAGGCGAGCGGCACCGCGGTGTCGCCATCGACGA
>Ga0070658_10002370_pt1 | contig 15811 bp, 9 predicted proteins | sample KBSC13metaG_FD_64664 | JGI IMG/M metagenome (GOLD analysis project Ga0070658, IMG submission 64664) | Corn rhizosphere microbial communities from Kellogg Biological Station, Michigan, USA - KBS C1-3 metaG | ecosystem: Host-associated > Plants > Roots > Rhizosphere > Soil ...
CGATTCCGCAGGCGCTCCTGATGATGAACAGTGAGCTAATCTCCCAGCGGGGACTGCTGTCGCCCTACTCCCCGCTGATGCAGTTTATCAATCAGGCGCAGTCTCACGAGGCGAAGATGGACACCGCCTATCTGGCCCTGCTGTCGCGGCACGCCACGCCCGCGGAAAAAGCGACCTGGACCAGCGCCAACGTCAGCTCGACCGAAGATCTCATCTACGCTCTGCTGAATACCCGGCAGTTCATCTTCATCCAGTAAGCCGCGTTCAGGAATGCGCCGCTGACCGCCTCCATGCTCGGGCATATGGGCAGCACGCAGACCTTTGAGAAGCGATACAAAAAGCGCGTCACCCCTTCGGACGCTTTGGAGTCTTGGAAACTTTCGCCCGTGAAGTCGCGGAAAGTTGTGCCAATGGCTGCTTGAATGCAGCAGACGCGCTACCAAGCGAGGGCGGTGCTTTTGGGAGAGTACAAGTGATCGTGGTCCCGGCACCGGGTTCGCTTTCGATGAGGAGAAGGGCGCCCATGCGCCGGGCACGCTCCTGCATGCTGCAAAGGCCAATGCCAGATGTGGTCTGCCCCGTCGGATCAAAGCCGCAGCCATCATCGCGGACCCGAAGTTCGAAATCTTCGTCTTTACCAGTAAAGGTGATGGAAATCTTTTTCGGCCGGGCATGTCTACGGGCATTCTCAGCAGCTTCCTGGGCGATGCGGTAAAATTGAAGACTCTGCTCTGGTGGGAAATCCAATTCGGGATCGCACTGCACTTCACACGAGATATGGTGAGAAAGCTCAGCGCCGAACTCCTTCAAGGCGAAGGAAAGACCGTGTTCGAGCCTAGGCGCGGAGGCGACGAACCCGTGGGAGATTTTCCGAATGTCGGCGATGGTCAGGTTCAGTATCCTTATAAGACTCTTCAGTTGTTTGGCTAGGGATGGCTTAAGTGTTCGGCAAATGACGTGTAGCTTCAAAACGACCCCAACAACCGTTTGGCAGGGGCCATCGTGCAACTCCCGAGCGACACGCTCCGTGAAGAAGGTGGCGGATTCGACAACCAGGGCGTCGAAGAAACGATGAACAATGATGTTGGCGAGACTTTGCTCGTGCAGCGAAAGGCGCGAGCTACCGTGCTCCACGACGGTCGCGATGACGACCGTGCGCAAAGCAGCAAGTTCGCGGATGAGTTCCGAAAGCTTGTAACCCAGCGCCCAGCGAGCGTCGCTGTGGTTCTCGGCATTCTTGAGAGCAGAAATCTCGGTCGCTTCGGTAAGGGGCGCTTCGAGTTGATTGCAGAGATCCTCAAGCAAATCGGCGAAATGATCGCGGAGCTCGACGTCGGTGAGGACGGCACCGGGCTTCTCCATGCCAATCCGCAACGTGCCGAGCCACTCATCTAGCAGCCTGTCACGGTCTTCCCGCAAAGCGGCTGCAAGGGTTGTCAGCTTTAGTTGGAGGTCCATTCAGGAACGGTGAGGAGCCAATGCGGCGGGGAGTGTGAACATCATCTGGGCAGCCCGGCAAGATCATCCTTCTTCGACTGAGGTCAGCCTGGGACTGCTGAAGACTTCGGCGTAACGCGTCCTGGCGGCGAGGGCGCCTCGGTAGGCGGCGAGGCCGCGAGCCGATCGATCATAGCGGAATGCGGCGAGTTGCGACCCGTAGCAGCGGATCGCACGGAGTTTGAGGGCGATCGTGGATGTGATGTCTTCTACCTCGGAATGCTCCGCGAGCGGTGTCCAGACTTCGTAGCAGCGAACTTCCGGCGATTTCCCGGGGAGCATCGCGGCGAGGATCGAGAAGGTTGCGCGGTGGTCGGGGTGCCACTCGGCTGGGTGCGGAACGTAAATGAGACCCGGTTGCTCGTGCTCGACAGCGGGGGTGAGTGCGGAGCGGGCGGCGTCGAGATTCTCGCCGAGATACCAGTCAGGGAGGCGTAGGAAGTTCAAGGCGTGGAGGCCCAGGACTTGCGCCGCGGCTTCCGCCTCGCCCTCACGCACCCGGTGGGCCTCGGCGGGCGGAAGGTGGTCGAGACCGAGTTCGCCGGAGGTCAGGAAGACGACCGCGACCCGGTCGCCTCGTTCGACGTGCAGGCGCAATGTGCCCCCGCAGCCGATGGTCTCATCGTCAGGGTGGGGGGCGAGGACGAGGACATTCATGACGCGGAAGGCCCGCCCGCCAGGCGCTCGTAAAGGGCCACGTATTCCGCTGCCATACGGCCGGGCGAAAAGCGCTGTTCGGCTTCGGCGCGGATTCGGCGGCGGTTCAGACCAAGCGCCCGGGGAATGGCCTCGATGAACTCGTCGGCCGTGGTCGCGAGGCAGCCGGTTACTCCCTCCTCGACGATCTCCGGGACAGCGCCGAGACTCATCGCGACGACGGGGGTGCCGCACAGCATCGCCTCGACCTGGACCAATCCGAAAGGCTCCGGGTCTTCAATGGGGTAGAGCAGCGCTCGCGCGCCGCCAAGCAGGCGGTCGCGCTCTTCTCCGGCTACTTTCCCCACGTATTGAATAAGTTTGCCGTCGATCTCCGGTTCGATGAAGTCTCGGAAATAATGTGGGTATGGCTCGGAAGGGGCGCCCGCAAGGATGAGCCGTATTCCGAGGGCGCGCGCTGCGGCGATTGCGGTCAGAGCGCCTTTTTCCGGCACGAATCGGCCGAGGAAGAAAAGGTAGTCATCCGGCGATTCGCGAAACGTGAATGGAGTGGGGTCGACCCCATGATGAATCACGGCGGCCGGCTTGAACGAAGGGAAGCCGCTCCATTGGTAGTGGGATATCGCGGAAATGTTCACGTGCGGCGACAAGGCAAGAACCTGGCTAACATCGGAAAACGGAGTGATGTGCAATGTATGAACCATCGGCTTGCTCGAAAGCCGTTCGAGCGCCAGCCCCCACAGGTAGGAGTGCGAGTGCAAGATGTCGAATTCCGCCGATCTTTGAATGGCGTGGGCGAGGTTGTTGACCTCGCAAAAGCGCCAGTCCTGAGGCCCTCCTCCAACGCCGTACTGCCCTGGCAGGGTTTCCACGAGGCGCCCGCTCACCTCAGATCCCGCCGCCGCAAAGACGGTCACGTCGTGACCGAGTTGCGTTAATTCACGGGTTAACAGCCAGACGAGGTGTTCGACACTATCGCTACCGTCCCGCCGTACGGGCGTTCCGACAGTGGAAATTTGGGCAATGCGCATGGAAATAGTCGTGTTATGGCAAATGGAGGGGCTTGGGAATCGTTGAAATGTTGGGGATTAGGCTTTGGCAGGGTGGTTGCCCGAGGTAAATCGACCGGCACACTCCAGCGTTACGCCGCAGGCGAAAGGGGACGGGCGCGGACCGGTCAACTGACTCACAGTTGTGTCACAAAATGGGATCGGACGGGCATTTGCAGAGATTTGCGGACGCTACTGGGGACTTTTTGGCCCGGATTGCACGGTTTTTGCTTAAAGCCCCGTGCCATCGATGCTTGAATATCGGTTGATCCAAACTAATTGCCCTTGAAATACCTGCCGAGAATCCTTCGATACCTCAAGCCCTACTGGCCGATGGCGGTCGCTTCGACCGCTGTCATCGTTGTGGCTACTTTTGTGGGCTTGCTGGTCCCGTGGCCGATGAAAATCATCGTGGATTCGGTCCTCGACAAACACGAATTGCCCGCCTGGCTCCCGTCGATGCTCGGAACGCTCGGGCAGAGCCGGTTTGGGCTACTCGTGTTCGCCGTCGTGGCCGGTTTGGTGATCACATTGCTGGCCGACCTGCTCGGCATTCTGGAAAGCTACATCAACACCAAGCTGGAGCTCAGCATGGCCCGTGACTTTCGCGGTGACCTCTTCCTGCATGCACAGCGGTTGTCGCTCGCCTTTCACGATCAGCGGCGCAGTGGCATGTTGATTTACGCGATCAATTTCCAGGCGGACGCGGCTCCCGGAGTGATCATGGTCGTCCCCGGATTGGCACAAAACATTCTCACGCTCGTGGGCATGTTCTGGATCACGTTCCAGATGGACCAGACGCTGGCCCTGATCTCGCTCCTGGTGGTTCCGTTGCTTTACTACTCCGTGGGCTACTACGTGAAGCACATCCAGGGGCGGTTGATGGATGCCAAGACGGTGGAGGGCGAAGTGCTCTCGATTATCCACGAGGCGATGTCCATGCTGCGTGTGATTGTCGCTTTTGGACGCGAGTTGCACGAGCATGCGCGTTTCCTGGGCACGAGCCAGCGGGCCATGGATACGCGATTGCTGGTCACGGTCCGGCAGACTTGGTTCTCTTTGGTCGTGAATATGACGACTGCCTTGGGGACGGCACTCGTCCTGGGATTCGGCGCGTATCACGTGATCCATGAAAAGATTACGACCGGTCAGTTGCTCGTCGTGCTGGCCTACATTGCTTCGATTTACAAACCGCTCGAGGCGATCAGTCATACCGTTGGTTCGCTGCAGGACCAGTTGATCAATCTGCGGATCGCATTCGATCTCCTCGATACCGAGTCCGACATCGTGGATGCGCCCGGGGCGGTGGAGATCGCAGGCACGAAAGGCGAATTGACCTTCGAGGGCGTCTCATTTGGCTACAAGGAACGCCCCGACACGCTCAAAAATATTTCGTTCTCCACGCGCCAAGGTGAGGTGGTTGCAATCGTCGGACCCACCGGCGCAGGCAAGACCACACTGATGAATCTCGTTCCGCGCTTTTATGATCCGATCGAGGGCCGGGTGCTCCTCGATGGCACGGATATCCGCGGAATTACGCTTCAGTCGCTGCGGGCACAGGTCAGCATAGTGCTTCAGGAACCGCTGCTGTTCTCCGCCAGCATCGCGGAGAACATCCGCTATGGCTGCCTCGAAGCGACCCAGGAAGAGATCGTCGAAGCCGCCAAGGCCGCCAATGCCCATGGCTTCATCATGTCGCTGCCGCAGCAATACGATACGGAGATCGGAGAACGAGGTGCGCAACTCTCCGGAGGTGAACGGCAGCGCATTGCCGTGGCCAGAGCATTCCTGAAAGACGCGCCCATCCTGATCCTCGACGAACCCACCTCGTCCATCGATTCGAAGACCGAGGCGGTGATTTTGGACGCGCTGGACCGGTTGATGGTGGGCCGGACGACTTTCATGGTCGCGCACCGGCTGTCGACAATCCGCAACGCGGACAAGATTCTGGTGCTGCACAAGGGCGAGTTGGTGGAACACGGCACGCATGATGAATTGCTGGCCGCAGGAGGCCTCTACCGCCAGTTGCACGACATGCAGACCCGCCGCGTGGAGCGGAAGATTGCTTCAGCGTTTGCCGAAGTGGAGGAGGAGCCTTGAATATCGCGGCCCGGCCCAAATTGGTGGTTCTCGGCCTCATGAGCAAAATGCCAGTGGCCGGGGTGGTGTGGCAGACCCTCCATTACCTCATCGGGTTCGAGCGGCTTGGCTTCGACGTCTACTACGTGGAAGCCCATGGCTGCACGCCGCGATGCTTCATGATGACCGAAGAGGACGACGGCTGGGCAAATGCCGCTGCCTTCATCGACCGGGTCATGCGCCGGTTCGATTTCGGTGACCGCTGGGCTTATGACACACGGTGGCACGAAGAGAAGCACTTCGGCATGAGCAAGAGCGCGCTCAGAGAGCTTTTCGCCGAAGCCGCCCTGATCATCAACCTGCACGGCGGCACCGAGCCTTTGCCCGAGCACGCGGCCACCGGACGGCTCGTCTATCTGGAGACGGATCCCGTCGAGCTGCAAATCGAGCTGCACGAAAACAAGCCGCACGCGATCGAGTTCCTGGAGCCGCACTGCGCTTTCTTTTCCTTTGGAGAGAATTTCGGCGCCGCTGACTGCCGGCTGCCCCTTTGTGAACGGTTTCATTTCACGCCGACGCGGCAACCGGTCGTGATGGATTTCTGGGAGTCGATCCGCGGGGGATCAGCCGACCTTTTCACGAGCGTCGGGAACTGGCGGCAGGTCCATCGCAAGGTCGAGTTCGAGGGGGAGGTGTATCATTGGAACAAGGAGTACGAATTCCAAAAAATCATCGATTTGCCGTCGCGTACTCTTCAGCGATTTGAATTGGCGTTGAGCAGCTGCGAGCCGGCCGATGAGGAGTTTCTACTCAGCAAGGGCTGGCAGGTTCGGCCCGGACTCGAGATATCCAACGAGATGGAGGTCTACCGGGATTATATCGGGGGCTCGCGCGGAGAATTCACCGTGGCCAAAGATCAGAACGTGCGGCTCCGCACCGGCTGGTTCAGCGACCGCAGCGCGACCTACCTGGCCGCGGGACGCCCCGTGATCACCCAGGAGACGGGCTTTAGCAACTTCCTGCCGACCGGTTCCGGATTGTTTGGGTTTTCGTCGACGGAGGAAATCCTCCAGGCGGTCGACACGATCAATCGCGACTACGAAAGAAGCCGCCGGGCGGCGCGCGAGATTGCGCGTGATTATTTCAATTACGATGTCGTGCTGGGCGGGATGCTGGATTCGTTGGGCATATCCACCGCCGCGACGGCTCTCTCCACGGCTCGAAGCCTGCCCTCGCAACTTGCGCTCACGCCACTGTCACGGCGTCCGATCAAGCTGCGCGACGCGACGGTCCGCGCCGTCCTCGCCAGGCCGGTGCCGGCGTTCGCCGCCCGCCGAAATCCCGCGGTCGATGGCATCGGCATTGTCGTCGTCACCCACGACAACCTTGTATTCACCCGCATGTGCCTGGAAAGCGTCCTGGCCAGCACCTCTGATTCCAATGCGGAGATCATCGTGGTGGACAATGCCTCAACCGACGGCACGCCCGCCTACCTGCGGTCGCTCGAGGCGCGGAACCCGCGGGTGCGCGTGATCTTCAACGACGCCAACCGCGGCTTCGCAGCGGCCACCAATCAGGGTCTGGCAGCGGCGGACGGCGACCTGCTGATCCTGCTGAATAACGACACGATCGTTCCCACCGGCTGGCTCACCGGAATCGCGCGGCATTTGGCGAATCCAGAGATTGGACTTCTGGGTCCAGTGACGAATCGGATCGGGAACGAAGCCGAAATTAAAACCGAATATGAGACCTGCGGTGAGATGCTGAAATTTGCCGCCGCTCTTGCGACAAGTCATGACGGAGAGGTCATGGACATCCCGCGGCCCGCGATGTTTTGCCTCGCGATGCGGCGGACGACCTTTGAGAAGATCGGCCCGCTGGACGAGCAGTTTGAACTGGGCCTTTTTGAAGATGACGATTACGCGCAACGCGCCCGCGCCGCTGGCTTGCGGACCGTGTGCGCGGAAGACGTGTTCGTGCATCATTTTGGCGAGGCTTCCTTCGGCACGCTCGCGCCGAGCGGCGAGTATGCCCGGCTCTTTGCCGCCAACCGCGCCCGGTTCGAGAAGAAGTGGGGCATCGAATGGCAGGGGCCGAGTCCACGTTCGGCCGTTCACCAGGAAGAGCTCGCCCGGCGGGTCGCTGAAATCGCCCGGGCCAGGCTGCCACGCGGAGCGCGGGTGCTCGTCGTGAGCAAGGGCGACCATGAATTCCTGAAAATGGATGGGCTCGAAACTTCGCACTTTCCGCAGATGAACAATGGCCAGTACGCCGGCCATCACCCTGCGGACAGCGCCGCGGCGATTGATCACCTCGAGTCATTACGCGCGCGCGGAGCTCAGTATCTGGTGTTCCCGAGCACGGCGCATTGGTGGCTGGAATACTATCGGGATTTCACAGGCCACCTGGAGATCCACTACGGGCAACCGATCATGGACCAGCCGGAATGCGCCATATTCGATTTGTGCCAACCTTGCGAAGGCCAGGGCTCACAAGGGACACGCTCATGAAGACGCGCTCTTCGCTACCGCTTTCACCGGAAAAGGACGTGATCCGTGCCGCTGCGGACACGACGATCGTGTGCATCGCGGGGATGCATCGCTCGGGCACATCCATGGTCGGCCGGTTACTGAACAAATGCGGCATGTATTTGGGGGATCCGGCGGAAATCATGCCGGCGGGAGAGGACAATGCCGCCGGATTCTGGGAAAATCTGAGATTCGTCGCGCTTAACGACGATTTGTTGCGGGCGGCCGACGCGGCATGGGATCATCCTCCAAGCCAAGACACGGATTGGAGCGCCCCTTGTTTTGCGAGGATCGCCGCCAAAGGCCAAACGCTGGCCAGCGGATTCGGCAGCCACCGATTCTGGGGATGGAAAGATCCCCGCAACAGCCTGACGCTCCGCTTCTGGCTGAAATTGTTTCCGAATTTGAAGGTGGTGATCTGCCTGCGGCATCCGCTCGAAGTGGCGATCTCGTTGCATCGGCGCAACTTCTCGTCGTATCAACTCGGCCTCACGCTCTGGACGGAGTACAACCGCTGCTTGCTGCAAAGCGTTCCCGTCGGAAACCGCATTCTCACACACTACGACGCCTATTTCGACGACCCAAAACGGGAACTGTCCAGAGTGCTGGCCTTCCTCGGGAGGACTGTTCCAGGAAACGAGTTGGAGGAGAGCATCTCGACTGTGGCCAAAGAACTGCGCCACGGACATTTTACCCCAGCCGATCTTGTCGAGGTAGAATGCAGCGCGGAGACTGTGGAGCTGTACGGGAGCATGTCCGAAGAAGCGGGCCGAGTTCCTGTGGGTTTGCCGAGAAACGGAAACTCGCCCCACTGCGGTGCCGCTGCCGACCTCACCCAGGGCAGGGGACGCGGATTGCAAACCGCGATTCTGGACCTGGTGATCGCACAGCGAGATCTGGCGGTGTTGCAAACCCAAATCGAGACGCGAGACGAAACCATTCGCCAGTTGCAGGCGGAAGTGGAGACCACGAAAACCGCGTTGCAGTGCCGGGTGGAGGAGACGGCGCGGAGAGAAGCGGAGTCCCGCGAACTCCGGCAGGAACTGGTGGCTCGCTCCGAGCGCCTTGGCAACCTGCAAGTGCGGTTTACCGAGACGCACGCCGCGCTTTTACGGAGGGATGAGCAAATTCGGCAGGCCCCGAGGGAGCCACAGAACGAATCGCCCAAGAGGCGAGGAAAGGCGTCAGGTCTTGCACGATCGGAATACCGCAGTCTGGTCGAAAGGATTCAGAGCGCGGTCGAAGGCGCCCTCCCAAATGACGCGACCATTCTCGTGATCAGCAAGGGAGACGAGGAATTGCTGAAGCTGGGCGGGCGGGTGGGGTGGCACTTTCCGAGCGCTGAGGGAGGGGGCTATGCCGGGCATCATCCTGCGGATAGCGCGGCGGCGATCGCGGCGTTGGAAAAGCTGCGGGAGAGGGGCGCTTCCTACCTTGTCATTCCCGAGTCGTCATTTTGGTGGCTCGACTTCTACCAGGAATTCGCCGCCTACCTCGAGACACGATATTGCAAGGTTCGGGCGGGCGACGAGTGCATCGTCTATCACCTGAGCAAGGAGGGGTGGGCGACGCTGGAAGCGCAGTGGGCGCAGCTACTCAAAGCGCGTTCTGACCAGGTCCTCGCGCTCCTGGCCGAGCGGGCGAGATTGCTCTCCGGAGAAAACGGAGTCGAAGCGCGCACGCAGGCAAGGTCCATCGATACATTTGGCGCTGCACGGTTGCGGGCTTTCCTGGCGAGTCCGGACCGGCTCACTTTTCCGAAAGTGGCGAAGCCCGCCGTGAGCATTGTCATCCCGACATACAATCAAGCGCACCGCACCTTCCTTCTGCTCGAAGCGTTGCACGCTGCCCGTGAGAAGACCGGGTTTGAAATCGTCATCGTGGATAACGATTCCACCGATGAGACCCGCACCCTACTCGGCCGGCTGGATCATGTGACAATCCAGCTCAACGAGAGCAACCGGGGATTTGGCGAGGCATCTACCGCCGGCGCGAAGCTGGGAAGAGGCGAATTCATTTGCTTCCTGAACAATGACACCGTTCCCGTGCCGGGCTGGCTCGATGCGCTGGTGCACACCGCACGCACCTATCCCCTTTGTGGCGCTGTGGGGGCGAAGCTGGTTCACGGGGATGGCCGGCTTCAGGAAGCTGGAAGCATTCTTTGGCAGGATGGGTCCGCCCTCGGATACGGCCGCGGCATGGATCCTCAGGATCCGGCCTATGGTTATTTGCGCGAAGTAGACTACTGCTCTGCAGCGTGCTTGCTGATGCCGAGGAAACTTTTCTTCCGCATCGGAGGATTTGATGAGCGCTACGCGCCTGCCTACTACGAGGATACCGATCTTTGCATGGCCATTCGAGAAGCCGGCTTCTCCGTCGTGTATCAGCCGTTGGCAACTGTGTTTCATTTGGAGTTTGGCAGCAGTGGCGCGGCGCGTGCCGTCGAACTTCAACTTAAGAATCGCAAGAAATTCGTCGCCAAATGGCGCTCGGAACTGCGCGCGCAATGCGCGCCCTTGCAGAGGGTGCTTTTTGCCCGGGACCGGAGAACCGGCCCGCGAGTCCTCGTCGTGGACGATCGTATTCCACACCTCGGTGCGGGCAGCGGCTTTCCACGACTTGCAGCCATGTTGCGGATTCTGGTGAAGGCAGGCTACCTCGTCACCTTTTTTGCCAGGACGAACCCGGCGCGAATCGAGCCCGAAACCACCGAATTGCAGCAACTCGGCATCGAAGTACTCCACGGGATCAAAGACTTTCGCGCCGCGCTCGAATTGAGGGCAGGGCTCTTCGATGCGGCGATCGTCAGCCGGCCTCACAACGCGCCGGTCATCGCCACCGTGCGGGAGGCGAATCCCAACGCGGCGATCATCTACGACGCGGAGGCGATATGTGCTTTCCGCGAAGCGCGACAAGCGGAAGTGGAGGGCAGGCCGATGAAGGAAGACGAGTTTCGCGCACGGCTGCTGGCCGAACTCGATTTGATGAAATCAGCAGATGTCGTGCTCGCCGTCTCCGCCTCCGAATGCCGAAGCATTCAAAAGTGCAGCGGTGCTATTCCGGTCGAACTGTGGGGAGACGCGGTCGAGATCCATCGAACTCCGAATGGATTCAAATCCCGCCGCGATCTGCTGTTTGTTGGGAATCTGGCGACCCCGCCGAATGCGGATGCGCTGGTTCATTTCAGCCGCGATATCCTGCCCTTGATCCGGGCGCGGGTGCGGTGCCGGTTGGTGGTTGTCGGAGCGGACCCACCACCTGCGCTTGTTCAGCGACGGGGGGATCGCGATGCGCTGGAACTCATGGGCTACGTCGAAGACTTGGAACCGGTCTACGCGCGGTGCCGCGTCTTTGTGGCGCCTCATCGCTTTGCGGCCGGTGTGCCCCGGAAGGTCATCGACGCGATGGCCCAGGGCGTCCCCTGCGTCATTTCGGATCTATTGGCCACGCAACTCGGCGTCACGGATGGTGTCGAGGCACTCGTGGCTCGCGATCCCGATTCGTTCATGGAGAGCGTCCTTCGTCTCTATCGTGACGAGGGTCTCTGGAAAAAGGTACAGCGTGGCGGAATTGACTTCATTCAGCGTAATTTTGATCCGGCGAAGATGGCGAAGAAACTCCAGGGCTGTATTGAGCAGGCCATTGGTGCGCGGAAGGGCGGCGCGACACGCCGGCGCCCTTGCCGGCGCCGCGATGAGTGAAAGTTTCCCATGAGCGATTCTCTCTCCGAAAACGACATTCTGGGTCTGGGTTTAAAGCCAGGCGACGCACATTATCGGGCGTATGTCGGTCCGCCGGAGGACTACGATTTGATCGCGGCGATGACCTTCAATCTGCTGACGACGCTCGGCCTCCGCCAGCAGCACACGCTCCTTGATATCGGCTGCGGCTCCCTGCGCGCCGGCCGGCTGTTCATCCCGTACCTCAACGCGGGAAATTACACCGGCATCGAGCCCAATCGGTGGCTGGTCGAGGAAGGCATTCGAAGGGAAATCGGCGAGGATTTGGTGCGCATCAAGCGCCCTTGCTTGGTCGATGGCGACTCACCGGCGGCGCTCCAGGGGAAGCGGATCGATTTCGCCGTGGCCCAGTCCATCTTCAGCCATTGCGGGCTCGACCTGATCCGATCCTGGCTGGATGGGATCGCGCCGTTGTTGCTGCCCGGCGGGGCGCTGGCTGCGACGTTCCTGATCGGGGATGACGACTTTACCGGAACCGGCTGGGTTTATCCCGGGTGTGTTTCCTACACGGTGCGGTCCTTGCAACAGGCCGCTGCGGACGCGGGACTGACCTTGCACCTGCTCGATTGGCGCCACCCGCGCCAGACGTGGGGATTATTTGCCAGCGAAGACTTCGATGTCTCATGGTTCCAGAAAACCGGGCTGACGTGGAATAGCCGCATGGCTGCGATCCTCTGACGGAGTTGCATCGCGTGACGAAAAAGACCATCCTCATCGCCGGCTCGCTCGCCCAGCGTCCACGCATCGGAGGGCACGCCTGGGTTTTCCTCCAGTATTTGCTCGGGTTCAAGCGGCTTGGCTTTGAGGTGCTTTTCCTCGACTCGCTTGACCGGGATATGTGCTGCGGTGCCGATGGGCATGCGTGCGCCGTGGAAGACTCGGTGCAACTCCGTTTCTTCCTCGAGGTGATGGAAGCGCATGGCCTCAACGGGTCCTTTGCGCTCAACATCAATCGCGGGGAGCGAACGATTGGGTTGTCCGGGGCAGAGGTTCTGGAAAAGGCGAGGCATGCCGCATTCCTGCTGAATGTGATGGGGTTTCTGACCGACCCTGGGATTCTCGCCGCCGTGCCCAAGCGCGTGTTCCTTGATATCGATCCGGGCTTTGGCCAGATGTGGCACGACCTCAGGCTGGCCACGGTTTTCGTCGGGCACGATCACTATGTGACCATCGGCGAGAATGTGGGTCGCGAGGACTGTAGCGTGCCGGTGTGCGGGCTCGAATGGATCACTACGCCGCAGCCGGTGGTGCTCGATTCCTGGCCGGTCTCCGGGGAGGAGCCCCGGTACGGGCTCACCAGCGTCGCGAGTTGGCGCGGACCGTTTGGGCCGATCGAATATCGCGGAAAAACGTATGGCCTGCGGGTGCATGAATTCCGGAAATTCATGGCCTTGCCGAAACTCGCCGCCGAACGATTCGAACTCGCGCTCGATATTCATCCCGTCGAGACAAACGATCTGGCGCAGTTGCGGGACAACAATTGGACGCTGGTCGATCCGTTGGCAGCGGCCGGAGATCCCGCCGCGTACCAGGAATTTGTGCGCGGCTCCAGAGGCGAGGTCATGATTGCCAAGAATCTTTACGTCGAGACGCGCGGCGGCTGGTTTAGCGACCGCAGCATCTGCTACCTGGCGAGCGGACGTCCGGTGCTGGCGCAGGACACGGGCTTCAGCCGCAATTATCCCACGGGGAAAGGCCTGATCGCATTCACCACGCTCGATGAGGCGGTGGCCGGCGTGGGTGAGATCCGCGCCAATTATCGCGACCACTGCCGGGCGGCGCGCGAGATTGCAGAAGCGTATTTTGATTCGGACAAAGTCCTTTCGAAGCTTTTGGGAGAGCTGGGCATCGCATGAAGACGGTCGTCGTCAGTGGTGCGCTTGCCAACAAACCCGGCCAGGGTGGGGAAGCGTGGGTGCGGCTCAACTGGCTGCTTGGCTTCCGCAAACTCGGTTTCGATGTCTGGTTCATCGAGCAGATATCCCCCGGAGAAGGAGTGGGGCGAGGCCGCGGCTATTTCGAAAAGGTAACTCAGGAGTTCGGGTTCGGCGACCGGGCCGCGTTGCTTTACGACGACGGCTCGCCGCTCTGCGGACCGTCCATTTGCGATTTGTGCGAGGTCGCCGATTCCGCCGATCTTCTCGTGAACATCGGGGGGCACCTGCATGTGCAGCCGCTCTTTGGCCGGTTCCGGCGAAAGGCATACATCGACATCGATCCTGGTTTTACCCAGTTCTGGCAGGCCAGCGGAAATCGTGGCTCGCGTCTCGAGGGGCACGATGTGTTCTTCACGATCGCAGAGAACATTGGCCACCCCGGGTGTCCCATCCCGACCTGCGGGATCGAGTGGCGCCCGATTCGTCCGCCTGTGGTTCTGGATCGCTGGCGGGCGCCGGAGGGTCCCTTCGATCGTTTCACCACCATCGCCAACTGGCGCGGCGCGTTTGGTTCCGTCGTGTTTGAGGGCGTGACCTACGGCTTGAAAGTGCACGAGTTCAGAAAGGTCATGGGCCTGCCGAATCGGACACCTCACCCCATGGAGATTGCGCTCGGGATTCATCCTGGCGACGGGAGGGACTTGCAACTCCTGCACGAGAATGGGTGGCATTTGGTGGATCCCCAAGCAGTGGCGTCCGAGCCCGCCACGTTCCAATCCTACGTGCAAACGTCCGGAGCCGAGTTTTCCGTGGCGCAAGGCATCTACGTTCAGACGCGCAGCGGGTGGTTCAGCGATCGGACCGCGGTCTACCTCGCATCGGGGAGACCGGTCCTCGTGCAGGACACTGGGTGCACGCTGCCGAAAGGCGCCGGCTTTCTGACGTTCTCAACGATGGAAGAGGCCGTGGCGGGGATTCATCGGATCGCTGAAGACTATCCCCATCAGTGCGCTGCGGCGCGGACGATGGCGGAACGCTGGTTTGATTCCGACACGGTCCTCGGAGGCTTGCTCGCGTCTGCATTGTAGCTTACACCGTCACCACTTGCATCCCGTGTTCCATTTCCCAGCTCAGGTTCGCACCCCGCTGAAAATCTGCGTCCTGGCGTTGCTGTGCCATTGGATGCTCGCGGGCGTCCGCGGCGAGAGCAATCGCCCAGTCACACCGGCTCCCGCCCGGAAAGTCGCGGGCAAGAAGGAGTCTGCTCCCGAAGAACGCCGGGCAGTCGCGCTTCGAGCCCTCGACCTCCGTGATTGCATCCAGGTGGCGCTCAGCAACAATCTTGGGCTCTCCATTCGGCGTTATCAAACGAGCGAGGCTCTGGATGATGTGCAAATTGCGCGGGCGCAATTTGATCCCGTGTTTCTCGCCAGCGCCGGTCGCACCGAAGCGGCCATCGTCGACGGCGTGCCGACGGCCACGGCGTTCGATGGGTTGGTCACATTTGTCAACCCAGCCGCGGCGTCCAACAAAGTTTATCTGCGCACCTACAGCAGCAGCCTCAGCATGCAGTTGATGACGGGCGCGACTTTGACACTTTCCGGCAACTCGTTGGAAAGCTTTGACACCGTTCAGGTACTCCCAGCAACGAGCCAGACATCGACGACCAGCTCGACCTCCACGGCCGGTCAGGCGTCAACATCGACCCAAAGCACGACGTCGAGTCAGGCTGCGGCTTCTCCGTCATCTACTACGTCGACTGGGAGTCCGACCGCCACTCCGGCGCCAACTCCACGGCCCGTCTTTCGCACAGTCTCCGTATTCGATTCCGAAGTTGCCCTGACGCTGCGGCAGCCGCTGCTGAAGGGGGCTGGTATTCATGTGAACAGAATTCCGATCGAGATCGGCCTCATCGGAGTGGACCAATCAAATCTCGATATGCGCAAAGCCGTGCTCGACCTTTTGGAAAGTCTGGAGAGCTCGTATTGGGAATTGCTCTATGCCACCCGTGAGAGGGAGATTGACGAAACAAATCTGCGGCATGCGCAGCAGTTGGTCGCGGAGACGGAAGCGCGGGTCAAGGTGGGCCTCGCCACCGCGCTGGACACTCTGCAGGCCGAGGCGGCGCTCGCCTCGCGGCGTGAATCCTTGATTTTGAGCACGCAGGCTATCGCGGACCGAAACGATGGCGTGCTGCTTCTGCTCAGCAAATTGGGCCAGGAAAGGTACAAGATTGAGGTGCCATCGCGATTCCCGCCTCTTCCGCCTGCGCCGAATTTGGACGATCAAAAAGAACTGGATCTCGTCCGTCAGTTGCCGGAATACGCCCAGCAGGTTCTGGCGATCAAGCAGGGCAGGTTGCTCGTGGACAAGGCGAAAAACGA
>Ga0070658_10002371_pt1 | contig 15809 bp, 12 predicted proteins | sample KBSC13metaG_FD_64664 | JGI IMG/M metagenome (GOLD analysis project Ga0070658, IMG submission 64664) | Corn rhizosphere microbial communities from Kellogg Biological Station, Michigan, USA - KBS C1-3 metaG | ecosystem: Host-associated > Plants > Roots > Rhizosphere > Soil ...
GTCCATCCCAAACCGCATCCTGACAACCGGCACTTTCCAAACCTCGTCAGCGCAGCGCTCTACGTCCTTTCGCCCGAGGCATTGCGGTTCGTTCCAATGGAAGGCCCGTCCGATTGGGGCCGCGACGTGTTTCCTGTCCTTGCGAGGTCCGCGCCGCTCTACGCCTACCGCAGCTGCGAATATGTGAAAGACATCGGCACTCCGGAGCGCCTGGCTCGCGCGGAGCGGCATTTGCGGGAAGGGCGCCTGGATCGGCTGGCCCTGCGCACGGCCAAGGCGGCGGTCTTCGTAGATCGCGATGGCGTCATCAACGAAGAGAAAGGCGGCGTTCACTCGCCCGCCGACGTCAGTCTCATTCCCGGCGCCGCCAAGGCGATCAGGGCCTTCAACGACGCCGGTGTCCCGGTCATCTGTGTCACCAACCAACCGGACCTCGCGAAGGGAATGATGGACTGGGAGGATCTTCGGGCGGTCACTGGAGAAATCGACAGCCAACTTGCCGCCGAGGCTGGCGCCTATCTCGATGACATCTTCATATGCCCTCACCATCCCGAAAAAGGCTGGGAGGGCGAGGTCGCCGAGCTCAAGGTGAAATGTGATTGCCGCAAGCCGGCTGATGGGTTGCTCCGCAAGGCGGCGCGATTCCACAATCTCGATCTCGGCCGTTCGTGGCTGATCGGGGATCGTTACTGCGACATCGCGGCCGCTTCGAGCGCCGGCGTACGGAGCATCCTGGTGGCGACCGGTCACGCCGGCAATGACCGAGACGCATATTCTGTGGAGCCCCAGCACCGATGCAATGACGTCGGCAGTGCCGCCGAACACATCCTCCGGGCGACTGCATGATCATCTCTCGAACCCCACTCAGAGTCAGCTTTGTCGGCGGCGGGTCCGACTTGCCCGCCTTCTATCGGCAGCACGACGGCGCTGTCCTCAGCATGTCGGTGAAGAAGTACGTGTATCTGTCGATGCACGAATATTTCGAGAAGCAAGGGTGCATCCTCAAATATTCGGAAATCGAAAAGCCGCGCACGGCCGATGAGATCCAGCACCGCATCATCCAGCAAATATTTCGGGATCTTTCGATCGATCGGGTCGACTTCAATTCGAGCGCTGACGTGCCGGCGGGAACAGGTATGGGCTCGTCGAGCGCCTTTACGGTTGGGTTGCTGAACCTCTGCTTCGCATACCGCGGCGAATATGTGTCGCGCGCGCGGCTCGCGGAGCTTGCCTGCGAAATCGAAATCGAGAAGCTCCGCGAGCCGATCGGCAAGCAGGACCAATATGGCTGCGCGCTCGGGGGCGTGAACCTGATTGAGTTCCATACCGACGGCAGCGTCACGCATGAAACCGTGCCGCTTACGATCGATCAGCGCCGTCGAATGGAACAGAACCTGGTGATGGTCTATCTCGGCGGCACGCGCTCTGCGAGCGAACTGCTGTCTGCCCAGTCCAAGAGCACCGTTCAGGACGCCCAGGTCGTCAGCAACCTCAAGGCTATGGTCGAGCAGGCGCGGGCACTTCGCGCCGACCTTTGCCATGATGTCGATAGTTTGGGTCCGTATCTTCACGAGGGATGGATGCGGAAGCGGTCGCTCTCGGCAGGAATTTCGAATTCCAAAGTCGAGAATGCCTACGATCGTGCAATTGCGGCCGGCGCGACCGGTGGCAAGCTGCTCGGGGCGGGCGGGTCCGGCTTCCTCCTGCTCTATACACCGGGCGCCGCGCGCGAGGCAGTCGTCGATGCACTCGACGAATATGAACCGCACCCGGTGCTTGTCGACACTGCTGGGTCGACGATCATCTACAGCGATTGAATCGCCCGGCAGCGAGCCGTTTGATGCGCCGAATGCCTCAAGAGAACCTTGGCGTGAGAGCCCGTCCGAGCTTGGCGGCCCGTGCTGCCGCGGCGGCCCGCACGATGATTGGCTGGTTACATATCGCCAGAGCTAACGATGACTACGAACTCGTTGCTGAAAGCGGCCTCTTCGATGCCGTTGAATACGTTCGTGAACGCGGAGGTTTGGGGGTTGCGCGTGACCCCTTGCGACACTTTCTGCATCGCGGCTGGCGAGAAGGGCGGGATCCGAGCTCTGCGTTCAGCACGGACTGGTACCTTGACCAATATCCGGATGTTCGAAAAGCTCGGATCAACCCACTTGTCCATTATTTGAGATGCGGACGCGACGAGGGGAGGCTTCCGAGACGCCCAGGCTCGACAAGTGTCGCTAAGCTTCCGCTTGGCCCATATGAGGCTTGGCTTGCTGTCAACGAACTGAGCGACCGTGATATCGCCGACATCAGGCAGAGGCTCGACCAGTGTGCTGGTCCGCTGCCAACAATTTCGGTGATCACCCCCGTCTACAATCCGGAGGCCACGCTTCTCGAGAAAACGATCAAATCCGTCCAGGAGCAGCTTTACGATAAATGGGAGCTGTGTCTGATCGACGATGGCAGTTCAGCTCCGCACGTGGGTCCGTTGCTGGAGCATTTCGCAGCATCCGACGTCCGAATTAAGATCAAGAAGCTCAGAGAGAACGGCGGAATTTCTGCGGCGACGAACGCCGCCGTGGAAATGGCCAAGGGCGACGTCATTGTATTTCTCGATCATGACGACCTCTTCTCCCGCGATTGCCTGGCCGAGCTCGCACTTTACTACGGTGCCAATCTCGATGCCGACGTCGTTTACAGTGACGATGACAAAATCGATCGTGAGGATCGCCGCTATGCACCGCAGTTCAAGCCGGACTGGTCGCCGGCGCTGCTGCTTTCCTGGATGTACTTCAGCCACGCATTCAGCGTTAGAAGACAGCTGTTCGATCGCATCGGTGGGTTTCGTTCCAAATTCGATGGCTCACAGGACCATGACTTCGCGCTTCGGGCCACGGAGGCTGCGCGGCATGTCGGACACGTTCCGAAAATTCTTTACCATTGGCGAGCGGTAGAAGGCTCCACCGCAACTGACGGACAAGCGAAACCTCGAAGCATCCCGCGAGGGCTAAACGCCGTCCAGGAGGCCTTGGAACGCCGCGGGGCCGGCCAGGCGGTTGCCGTTCAGCCTGAATGGGCGGTGCGGCGCAATGCCGGATATTTCGATATTCAGTTCCCCAACGAGGGGCCTTCGGTCACGATCGTCATCCATTCAAACGGGGGATCGCCCGCTCTGCGGAAGACGTTGGAATCCCTGAGCAAAACGGCTTACTGTAATTATCAGGTGCTGGCTCTCGGAAGAGATGGCCAAGATGCCGAGCTTCTTCGATTGGTCGACGAATTCAACAAGAGCCACGGCGCGCTTGTGTCCACTTCGCAGACACGGAACGATTCCAACGCGGCCGCCTCCAAGAACGACGCTGCGCGCCACTGCACATCCGATTATCTCCTCTTCCTCGACGAAGGAATCGAAGTGGTCAGCGCCAGCTGGCTCAGTCAAATGGTGGGTTACGCAAAGTTGCTGGGCTCCGGCGCTGTTGGAGCCAGCATCTTGTCGGACGACGAAACAATCCTTCACGCGGGACTGGTCCGCGGACTGGACGAAGGCTTGGTTGGACCGGCGTTCCGTGGATTGCGAGGCGACGATGTCGGCTACCTTGCCTTGGCGCGAACATCTCGCGAGTGCTCAGCCGTGAGCGGTGCCTGCCTGCTGACTCCTCGCGCCCTGTTCGAGGAACTCGGCGGCTTCGACCAAGTGCGGTTTCCTTTCTCTTACCACGACGTCGACTATTGTTATCGACTTCTTGGCTTGGGGAAGTCGTGCGTTTACGTCGCCTCCGCCGAGGTGCGCGTCTGCCGACGCGGAAATTTCTCCGGTGATCACAATCCAGAGGAGCGTGCGAACTTCCGGCGGCTCTTCGGCAATGGCTCCGATCCTTGGTACAATCAGAACCTGTCGCTCGACAATGAACGATTCGAGATCGACGCGGTGCGGGGCGAAACGGCAAGCGCGAAGCCGGTGCGGCTGCTCGTGGCAAGTCAAAACCTGAATCAGGAAGGCGCGCCCACAACTCTTTTGGATCTCGTTCTAGGATTAGTTGAGAAGGGCGCCATCAACCCGATTATTGTTTCGTCGTTGGATGGTCCTCTTCGCGAACAATATGAAAAGCATGGCATAAAGGTGATCATTCTCGATCATCTAATGCAGGGCGTATTCAACAGGGAAACGCAGACAGCCGCCCTTCACGGAGTCGGAATGCTGTTCAAGGCGCTCGACGCCGAAGTTGTCCTTGCGAACACGCTGCAGACTTATTGGGCCGTTAAAGGCGCGACGATGGCCCGCTTGCCCTCTGTCTGGGCGCAACACGAGAGCGAACCTTGGGAAACCTACTTCGATTATCTCCCGAGCAGCATGCGAGCTGCAGCATATGAAGCATTTGCTGAGGCGTATCGGGTGACTTTCGTTGCCGAAGCGACGCGACGCGCTTGGCGTACCGTCGAAACCCGCCGCAACTTCAAGATCATCCGCCACGCGATTCCGCCTCGGAGGCTGGAACAGGAAACGACCCGCTGGACCCGTGCAACGGCGAGGGAAGAGCTGGGGATCGCCGAAGAAGCGTTTGTTCTCTCCGTCGTCGGGACGGTCTGTCGTCGCAAGGGCCAGCTCGACCTTGTCAAGGCTTTTGCGAGGCTCGCGCCGAAGGTGCGTTCTAATACGTTCGTGTATGTTGTCGGCGCTATCGGTGAGCAGGATTATGCGGATGAGCTGAAAGCGTCTGGGACAGACAATCCTATCGTCATCACGGATCGCGTCGAAGATCCGTTTCTCTATCATCGAGCGACTGACGTCTCGATCTGCACGTCCAGTTTTGAGAGCGCTCCCAGGGTGGTAATGGAGGCAATGGCCTGCGGTCTGCCCATCGTTACGACGCCAGTATTTGGTATTCCAGAGATCGTGCGGGAAAATGTGAATGCACTGTTCTACGAACCGGGGGACGTCCGTTCTCTCGCTAGTGCAATCGAAGAACTATGGCGCAACGTTCGCCTTCGGGAGGAGCTAGCGTCGAACAGTCCGATCGTTGCGGCTGGCCAGCCGGGGTTCAGCAATATGGTGGAACAATATGGCAGAATCATTCGGCAGGCTGTCAACTTGAGACTTTAGCTGTATCAATGGGCGCTTCGAAGGCGCGGCCCCGCAAGTTCATCAAATGTAATGGAAAAAGGCTTGTGAAGAGCTATGCCGGTGGTCAAAGAGGCTGCGGCTTGGCACTGTTTCCGAGAGCCTCGACAGAAACTCTGCAGGCGTCGTACTAGAGGGGTCCATGAACGTTACCACGATTGATCATGAAGCCCTCCGGCTTGTCGTGCGCAGGTCGAAGACCCGCGAGTGGCTCTACCGCCATCGCTGGTTTGGGCTGTTCGTCATCGTGCCGACGCTTGTCGCCGCACTCTATTACGGGCTCATCGCTTCGCCGGTTTACGTCTCGCAATCGAGCTTCGTCATCAAGAGCCCGGGCCAGAAGGGGACGCCGACCTTGTCCTTGGCGAATCTGGTCCAAACCAGCGGTTTGTCCGCGGGGCAAGAACAGACGAAAGAGGTGGTACAATATATTCGGTCACGAAACGCGTTGAATGACTTGCAGCAGCAGATCAATTTGCGCAGCAGGTATTCAACGCGCGGCGCAGACTTTTTGAGCCGGTTTCCGAAGGCGTTCGAGGATTCGTCATTCGAGAATCTGTACCGATATTACGGGTCGATGGTAGGCACGAGCGTCGATGGCGACAGCGGACTGGCCCAACTCGAGGTCCGGGCCTTCACACCAGAGGATGCCTATGAGATCAACGCGCGGCTACTCATTCTCAGCGAAGCCTTGGTCAACCGCTTAAACCAGCGGGCGGAGGGTAGAGCGATCCAGGAGGCCGAGGGACGGGTAGTCGCGGCCGAAGATCGTGTTCGAAACGCCCGGGTAGCGCTCAGCCAATTCCGCAATCAGCAGGACTTGATCGATCCGAGCAAGCAGGCTGCAGGGGTTCTCGACGTCTCGAACAAGCTCGTCGCCGAGCAGGCAGCTCTTCAGGCGCAGCTCGATTTGATGCAGCGGGTTGCGCCGCGCAATCCCGCAATTCCCGCGGTTCGCAACCGCATCGTTGCCGTCGGCCGCGAAATCGCGGCGCAAAACGGGCGGGCGGTCGGCACGCCCACAGGCATCGCTTCGAAGCTCGGAAATTATGAAAAGCTGCAGGTTGAACAGGAATTCGCAACGCAGATGCTGACAGCGGCGAACACCGCTCTGGAGACTGCTCGAACCGAAGCCGAAAAGCAGCAATTCTATCTGGAGCGGGTGGTCGAACCGAACCGGCCCGACATGTCGACACTGCCGCACCGGCTGAAGCGAATTCTGGTCGTGTTCGCGAGCAGCTTGTGCTTGTATTTCATCGGTTGGATGCTCGTGGTCGGCATCCTTGAGCACGCGCCCGAGGATTGATCGTGAGCAGTTTCGCCGCCGGCTGGCGCATTCAGCGCCGCGTGATCGGCGCGCTGATGATCCGCGAGTTGGTAACTCGCTTCGGTCGCGAGAATATTGGTTTCCTGTGGGTAATGGTCGAGCCATTACTGTTCGCAGTGCTCGTCGGCCTAATTTGGCGCTTCATGAAGGGGCCCGAGGAGCACGGCGTAAGCGTGATAGCCTTTGTGGCAACCGGGTATCTGCCACTTACGTTTTTCCGACACGCAGTTACCCGGTCGGTGCGCATTTTCACCGTGAACAGCAGCCTCATGTACCACCGGCAGATCAAGGTCTTGGACTTCGTCTTCGTACGAGTCCTGATCGAGATGATCGGATCGATGATGGCCTACTTGTTCATTGGAACTCTGTTAATCTTTCTCAATGAGTTTCCGATCCCGGCTGATGCTGGGATGCTGATTGGCGGTTGGCTACTCTACTGCCTGTTCACATTTTCGCTGTGCCTGGTGCTTGCCCCCCTTTCCGAGATGTCTGACGTTTTGGAAAAGTTTCTGCCTGTCACCACCTACATTATGATTCCGTTCTCAGGTACGTTCAACATGGTGGCGTGGCTCGCTCCCGAAGCCCAGCACGCAATGTACTATTCGCCGTTCGTCCACGGGATGGAAATGATGCGATATGGCGTTTTTGGCGATGCACTGAACGCGCAATGGGACGTGATCGTGCCTATCGCGGGGTCGCTTTTCTTCATTGTGATCGGGCTCGCATTGTGCCGCCGAGTACGACGAGATTTGGTGGTTGAATGATCCAGTGCCACCAAGTGAACAAGTCGTACCCCATGGGGCACGGACGAAAGCAGGTTCTCCGCGAGATCAATCTCAACGTGCAGCCAGGCGAGCACATCGGCTTCCTGGGCCGAAATGGTGCGGGTAAGACCACTCTCATCAAGCTCATCGGCGGGGTCGAGATGCCGACGTCGGGAAAAGTGCGGCGGCAAATGAGCGTCTCATGGCCACTGGGTTTTGGTGGAGGATTCCAGGGAAGCCTTACCGGCTATGACAACGCGCGGTTCATCGCGCGCATTTATGGTCACCATTACAGGGAAATCCGCGACTTCGTGGAGGACTTCACCGAGTTGGGACCGCAGCTCAAGATGCCGGTGAAGACATATTCGTCGGGCATGCGCGCGCGCCTGGCTTTTGCCCTGTCACTCGCGATCGAGTTCGATTGTTACCTGATCGACGAGGTGATCATGGTGGGTGACGCGAATTTTCAGAGGAAGTGCCACGACGAGCTCTTCAACAAACGCGCGGACCGAGCGGTGGTGCTCGCTTCGCACAGTCCGCAACTCATCAGCGAGTTCTGTGATCGGGCGCTCGTTCTGGACCAGGGCCAAGGCACCATCTACACGAACGTGAATGAGGCGCTCGAAGTCTATTCGGCGCTTTGACAGGGCGCTTGCGGGTAAGGATCATAGCCCGATCACGAATGTCTCGCTGTAGCGGTCTAGGTTCGGGTTATGGGCCGGATCGACGTAGCTGTTCGTTCCCCAGCGGCGCTGCAGGATTTCGAGTTCGCGCCCGAACCTGTCGATATTTTCGGGGGAGAGGTCGTTGCCGCGTGACTTGGATTCGTGATGGAGCAGCAAGGCGTGCGGAACGTAAACGTTTCGCCAGCCCGCAGCCTCGATCCGCAAGCAAAAGTCCACGTCGTTGAAGGCGACGGCGATGTCCTGGTCGAAACCGCCGACGGCGTCGAACTTATGCTTTTCGATCACCAGGCATGCAGCTGTTACGGCACTAACAAACTGCGGCACGTGAGGCATTCGGAAATATCCTGGTTTGTCGGCCGGAAGGAAGCGATGCGCATGGCCGGCAGCCTCTCCAATTCCAATGATAATTCCCGCATGCTGGATGCTTCCGTCTTCGTATAGGAGTTTCGCTCCTGCCGCGCCTATCTCGGGCCGCACCGCATAACGCATCAACTCGGCAAGCCATGTAGGCTCGAGGACTTCAGTGTCGTTGTTGAGAAGGCAGAGAAACGAGCCGGCGGCTTCACGCGCGGCGAAATTGTTTATCGCCGAGAAATTGAATGGGTGCGGAAAAGCAAGGACACGAACCCTTGGATCTTTGCTGACTTCGGCAAGGAAGGCGCGTGTCCTGCGCTCGACGCTTCCATTATCGACGATCAGAAGCTCGAAATCAGAATAATCCGTGCGGTGAAGGACGCCGTCGACGCAGGCACGGAGCAGGTCGACCTTATCGCGCGTCGCAACAATGATGCTGACCCGCGGCGGAACCTCCGGAAGCGGCCACTGAACCTTGACCGTGTCGAAGGGGCCGGGGCTGCAGGTTGCGCCTTGCTTGCGGACATGTGCCCCGACGAGCTCCACTCTGTCATTTCGCTCGGTTTCATGACCGTGGACGTGACAGAGGATGTGGGGGATGTGGACCGGCGGCCTACGGGCGGAGGAAGTTGCAGCAAGCATCAGCTCGCAGACACTACTCGGCGCGCTTGCGGCGACGACGTCGCGCGCGAGCGCCGTCGCGATCGCTGTGCAGCCAGACAGATAATCGATTGCGAGGAACAATTCCTCGTTCCAGAGCGGCTTGAACCATGGACGGGAACGGCGCCCTCGCTCATCGGCATGGTCCTCGTCGCCGAAGAAGATCGGGGCGCCCGGATGCGCTCGCGCCGCTTCGACGAAGCGCAACAAGGCCGCTCTCGAGAGCTCATCGCCGACCCTCAACGGAACGATGAAATCGGACGTCGCACTGGTGATGGGACCTAACTCGTCGTCGGCCGGACCGGCGATGGTCCATTGCGGATAAATCTGTCGCTCGATGGATGCGGACGACCGTGCGAGCTGCTCGCCGCGGAAGCCCCCTTGGGAGTGGAGCATGATGCAGAACCGGGGATGCCAACCCGAATCCTCCAGTACCGCCCTGCATCGGGCCTGGAGTTCCTCGTCGCTTTCGTTCGCCTTGATCCACGCGGCATAGACGAAGGGAAGATCGGCGCTCGCCACACGCAATCGGTTGCGGGCGCGAACCCTGCGCCTCGTCAGGTACCAATAGAGTGCTGCAAGCGCCGGCTTTGGCCTCCGCGGGAGCAGGCGCAGGAAATGTTCCCAGAAGGTCACGATGGTTCGAAATTGCCTAGAGCTATGAAAAGGCCCGCAAAAGATTAGGCTTAGGTTCAGGCAGTGGCGAACATTGGAGGCAGAGTCCAGACCATGCATGGTGATGGTGGATCGTTGCTTTTCGAATGTCCAGGGTGCTAATGCGCCGGGGGGTTATCTGACCGTCTTCAGGGTTCTTCATTCGATGTCGATTTCTTGCGTGCCGCGGCGGAACGCGATGTTCCGCAGCGTTTCCATTGCATCATCGGTCTTTGCACTGGCCGCTTGCGCCAGTCTGCCTGTTAGTGGGCCGACCGGTCACGAAATCCGCACGGCAGCAACAACAGCGTCCACTCGCTACCCGTTCAAGCTGATCGAGGTGGAAACTGCGGATTCCCTGCCGCCGGCACCCTCAATCCCGACTTCTACCCTCGCGACGATGCCGCCCCAACCAACCGACCTCCTCGGTCCTGGCGATGTTCTCAACGTCACCGTCTACGAAGCTGGCGTATCGCTATTTGGAACGGCGCTTCACACTGCTGCTGCGGCCGACGGCGCTGAAATGGACACGAGCTCGACCGCCGAAAAACTCCCACCGCTGCGGGTCGATGATTATGGCTATATCAAGGTGCCATTTATCGGACGAATGCGCGCTGCGGGCCGTACTGCAGAGGAATTGCAGGCCATGATTCAGAATGGCCTGCGTGGCATGTCGCAAGACCCCCAGGTCCTTGTTTCCGTGGCGCAGTCGATCACGAACAGCGTCATTCTTGCCGGAGAGGTCGCAAGGCCGGGGCGGCTCGTGCTTGCCACAAATCGCGAATCCCTCGTCGATGCGATCGCCCTTGCCGGCGGTTACCGGGGCGATGCGAAGGACGCGGTGGCGAGGGTCCAGCGTGATGGGCGGCAGTTCGAGATCCGCCTGAGCGACTTGTTGGACATGCCGCAACAGGACATCCAGGTTGAACCCGGAGATCGGATCACGCTGGTGAATCGTCCGCAAGCCTTTTCGGTCCTCGGCGCGCCAAGCAAATCAGAGGAAATCAACTTCCCACGTGGGCACCTGACGTTGGCTGAAGCGGTAGCGCTTGCCGGCGGAGCCAATCCAAACGCAGGCGACGCCGCCGCGATTTTCGTTTTCCGCTATGTCCAGCAGCCGGACGGCAGCGAGGCACCGACGGTTTATCATCTCAACATGATGCGGCCAGGCGCATACCTGCTGTCGCAGCGCTTCCTGATGCGCGATCGGGACGTGCTATACGTCGGCAATGCTCGCGCCAATCAGCTGTCCAAATTCGTCAACCTGCTAAGCCAGCTGTTCGTGCCAGTAGCGACGGCGCGCGCAGTCGCTCAGTAGCGAATAGGTTGAAGGCGCGGCGCTTGAGGCGAGCGCGCCATTGCGATGTATGCGAATGTCAGGGGTGGGGATGGAAATTCGAAGGTTCGATATCGACGGGCCAGTCGAAATCATTCCCCGCAAGATCGAGGACGAGCGCGGCTATTTCTCGGAGATCTTCAGGCTTTCCGACTTTGCTGACCAGATTGGCCGAGTTGAATTCGTCCAGGACAACCAATCGCTGAGCGTCCTCACGGGGACGATCCGCGGGCTTCACTTCCAGACCAGGCCGGCGGCGCAGGGCAAGCTTGTCCGCTGTCTCGCGGGCCAGCTTTTCGATGTGGCGGTGGACCTTCGGACGGATTCGCCGACCTGCGGCAAGTGGATCTCCGTCGTTCTCACGCCAGAAGAGAACAACCAGCTGTGGGTCCCCCCCGGCTTCGCCCACGGCTTTTGCACCCTCGCGTCGAATAGTGTCATCAGCTATCGGGTGACTGATTATTACAGCCCCGAAAACGACAAGGGCGTGGCCTGGGACGATCCGGCGATTGGGATCGACTGGCCGTCCGTCGCCGATCCGGAAACGCTCTCGGCCAAGGACCGGCGGCAGCCGCCGCTCGCAGAGCTTCCCGCCTATTTCTCGATGAAAGATAGCTGATGCGTGTAATCGTGACCGGGGGTGCGGGCTTCATCGGTTCGGCGGTGGTCAGGTACCTGGTGCTCGACAGAGGCTACGAAGTCCTCAACGTCGATGCCTTGACCTACGCGGGCTATCTCCCCTCGCTGAAGGCGGTCGAAGGCAAGGCCAATTACCGCTTCCTGCATGCCAACATCTGCGATCGGCCGGCGATGGGGCAGGCGATTTCGAGCTTCCGTCCGGATCGTATCATGCACCTTGCGGCCGAGAGCCATGTCGACCGCTCGATTACCGGCGCCGCCGATTTCATCGAGACAAATGTGATCGGCACCTTCACCCTGCTGGAGGCTGCGCGAGATTATTGGGCCGGGCTCGACGAGCGCCAGAAGCAGCGCTTCCGGTTCCACCATGTCTCGACCGACGAGGTCTATGGATCGCTGGGCGACGAGGGGCTGTTCACCGAGGATACGCCTTACGACCCGAGCTCCCCTTACTCGGCGTCCAAGGCGTCTTCGGATCATTTGGTCATGGCCTGGCAGCGGACGTACGGCCTTCCGGTGGTCGTCTCGAACTGTTCGAACAATTACGGCCCTTATCATTTCCCCGAGAAGCTGATTCCGTTGACGATCCTGAACGCGCTCGCCGGCGAGCGGCTCCCCGTCTACGGCAAGGGCGCGAACGTCCGCGACTGGCTTTATGTCGAGGACCATGCGCGGGCCCTCGACCTGATCGCCGAACGCGGGCGGGTCGGTGAGACCTACAATGTCGGCGGGCGCAACGAGCGCCGCAACATCGATGTCGTACGGCGGATCTGCGCGGTCCTCGATGAGCTGGTTCCGGGCAACAGGTCGCGCGAGGAGCTCATCGAGTTCGTCACTGACCGCCCGGGACACGATGCCCGCTATGCAATCGATGCGACGAAGCTCGAAACGGAGCTCGGCTGGCGAGCGCAGGAGGATTTCGACAGCGGTATCGAGAAAACCATCCAATGGTACCTCGACAACGAATGGTGGTGGCGGCCGCTCCGCGATCGCTATTCGGGCGAGCGCCTCGGCCTCCTGAAGGCCGGGAAGAGCTCATCGTAGATGCGGATCGCGGTCACAGGCCGGGAGGGACAGGTCGCGCGTTCACTCGCCGAGGTAGCGCCGGACAAGGGCAGCGAAGTGGTCGCCGTTGGGCGTCCTGAGCTCGATCTGGCGGGGAGCGTTGATTCAATCATAGCCGCGCTCGAAGCCGCAAAGCCGGACGTGATCGTCTCGGCGGCAGCCTATACTCAGGTCGACAAGGCCGAAAGCGAGCCGGAATTGGCCTTCACCATCAATGAGCACGGACCGAGAGCGGTCGCACAAGCCGGCCAGCGGCTCGGGGTTCCGGTGGTTCACCTGTCGACCGATTATGTGTTCGACGGCCTGAAAGCCTCGCCCTACATCGAGGAAGACCCGACAGGGCCGACTGGCGTCTACGGCGCGTCCAAGCTCGCCGGCGAAAAGGCGGTTCTCTCTCAGTATCCAAACAGCGCCGTCCTGAGAACCGCGTGGGTTTACAGCCCATTCGGTGCGAACTTCGTCAAGACGATGCTGCGGCTCGCCGGCGAACGCGACGAGATCGCCGTGGTCGCCGACCAGCGCGGTAATCCGACGAGCGCGCTCGATATTGCCGACGGCGTGCTTCGCGTGGCCACGAACCTTGTCCAGGACTCCAATTCCGATCTGCGTGGAGTCTTCCACATGAGCGCCGCCGGAGAAGCGAGCTGGGCCGACTTCGCCGAGGCAATCTTCGCAGCATCAGCGGCGGGTGGTGGACCGAGTGCGGGCGTGCGGCCGATCGGGACAGCCGACTATCCGACGGCCGCGCGACGGCCGGCGAATTCCCGCCTGGACTCGGGAAAGCTCGCGCGGACACATGGCGTGAGCTTGCCGGACTGGCACGCATCCCTGGATAAGGTCGTGTCACGCCTTGTTCGGCCTGACGCATGAGGAGCTGTTGAACAGATGAAGGGCATCATCCTGGCGGGCGGAAGCGGAACCCGGCTGTTTCCGATGACGCTGGCCGTCTCCAAGCAGCTCATGCCGGTCTACGACAAGCCGATGATCTATTACCCGTTGAGCACGCTCATGCTGGCGGGCATCCGCGATGTACTGGTGATCACCACGCCGCATGACGCGCCGTTGTTCAGCCATTTGCTCGGCGATGGCTCGCAATGGGGGATCAGCATTTCCTATGCCGTGCAGCCGGAGCCCAAGGGTCTCGCCCAAGCCTTCACGATCGGCGCCGACTTCGTCGCCGGCGGCCCTTCGTGCCTCGTTCTCGGGGACAATATCTTCTTCGGTCACGGCCTGCCGGAGGTGCTCGAGCGCGCGCGCAACCGCGCCTCGGGCGCGACGGTCTTCGCCTATCATGTTGCCGATCCGGAGCGGTACGGCGTCGTCGACTTCGATAGCGAAATGCGGGCGCTCAGCATCGAGGAGAAGCCCGCCCAGCCAAAATCGAACTGGGCCGTGACAGGCCTTTATTTCTATGATGCGCAGGTGGTCGACATCGCCGCCAACCTGACCCCGTCTGCTCGCGGCGAGCTCGAGATCACCGACGTCAATCGTGCCTACCTCGACAAGGGCGAGCTCCGGGTGGAAGTGATGGGCCGCGGTTATGCCTGGCTCGACACGGGCACTCCGGAGAGCCTGCTCGAGGCGGCTGAATTCGTTGCCACGCTTGAGCGCCGGCAGGGGATGAAGATCGCGTGTCCCGAGGAGATCGCGTGGCGCCAGGGGTTCATTGACGAGGACCAGCTGAACAGGGCGATCGCGAAACTCGGCAAATCAGACTACGCTCAATATCTCCGCGCAGTTGCGAAAGATGCAGCTTGAGTAATCGGCCCAGGCCGGCACTCCCAAACGTCACGCTTGTTGCGGTTACAAGCGTTGCACTGGAACCGACCGTCGAGGCGCTTGAGGTCTCGATGCGCCAGGCACAATTCGGGGAGGTCCTTCTGCTGAGCGATCGGCCGCCACCGAAACCTGTCGAAGGGATTACCTGGCGGGAGATCGGGCAGCTCAATTCCCGGGCCGACTATTCGCGGTTCATGCTTCACGAGTTATGCGACCATATCGCCACCACACATGCCCTGTGCATCCAGTGGGACGGTTACGTACTCGACGGAGGCGCATGGCGGACTGATTTCCTCGATTACGACTACATTGGAGCCGTCTGGCCGCAGTTTTCGGACGGTCACAATGTCGGCAACGGGGGGTTTTCATTACGGTCACGGCGATTGTTGCGTGCTTGCAAGAGCCTGTCCTTCGATGGTTCGATCGCAGAGGACATTTTCATTTGCAGGGTTCGCCGCGACGACCTTGAAAGCCAGGGAATGCGCTTTGCTCCGGAGGCCGTCGCGAGGCGATTTGCATTCGAGAGAACTCGACCGAGCGGAAGCGAGTTCGGCTTTCACGGTTCGTTCAATCTTGTTGGGTTCCTTGCCGCGAACGAGGCCGTGCGGCTCTTCCGCTCACTCGAAGCGCCAATGCTCGCGAGGAGCGAGCGCCTTGAGCTCTTTCGGTGGGCGCTCGCTCATGGCCGCGGCGGGCTGGCGCTAACGATGTTGAGGCGCCTGATTAAAGAGTAACCGACCGGGGCGCTCGCGCGATGCCCGAGCGGACAGGTTCGCTGCCGCACCGAATATTGTGCCGCGGCCTTGAAGACTGCAGCTACAAGCGGCGCCGATCGCTTCCAAACGCAATCGTAATGATTAGGTGCGAATTACTGCCCGGAAGCGGCTCTCATATTTGTTGCACAGGAGCCACAATCCGCATTTACTTTTCGATAACTGCACTCAGGCGCTTGAACGACTGCCCAAGCTGGCCTCCGAGAGCTTGACGGTCGAATAACAAACGATAGGGAATGAATGGCTCGGCTGGGGATCAATGTGGTTTCGAGCGCAGTTTCCACTGTACTGGACAGCGAATTGCGAGATGCGCCGGACGCGACCGCCGTCGGCGACCCCGTAGCCTACAAGTCGCTGCGAAGGTTCGTGACCTCCGCGTCGCGGTGTGACTTTCTGCGGATACCGCCGTTTCCCGGCACTCGTGTCGGACACTTTGCCAGAGCGACAGGTGCCGAACCAAATCTCGAGGGTGTTGCCGAACGGCTCAAAGAGCTTCGCGTAGGTGGCACCTACTGGGCCGCACAGCCTCAGTTGCCAGAATCCTATGTCCTTGTCAGATCGGCTGCCGCTGTCTCGGCCGCGAGGCAGATTGCCAAGGGCCTGCCGATCGTGATCTGGGACGATGACGCGCCGTCGGCCGATGATTTCGCTGGCGCATCGAT
>Ga0070658_10002372_pt1 | contig 15809 bp, 16 predicted proteins | sample KBSC13metaG_FD_64664 | JGI IMG/M metagenome (GOLD analysis project Ga0070658, IMG submission 64664) | Corn rhizosphere microbial communities from Kellogg Biological Station, Michigan, USA - KBS C1-3 metaG | ecosystem: Host-associated > Plants > Roots > Rhizosphere > Soil ...
CAGTCCCCGCAGGGTGGAGAGACGTTCACCTCAAAACTGGACATCGCCAGTCCGCCTCCGTTCACGCGCGCGGCGACGCTCACCGTACGTTTCCCGCATCCCGACTGGGACACCGGATACGGCATCGGCGGCGACTTCCTCTCCGATATTCGCCATAGCGATGTGCGCGCCCAGTGGAACGTGAACATCAGCGTCCCGAAGGCTCAGGAGACCTATACCTTGAGTTGGAACGGCGCTGCGAAAGTGCCGAAAGGCACGCGGCTGACGCTGGTCGACCCAACCAACGGCTCACGCATCCTCATGAACACCTCGGCGAGTTACACCTTCACAACGGCACAGAATGAGGTCACACGGCAGTTCCAGATCGTCGCCGAACCGCGTACCGCCGGCCATCTGTTCATCCGCAACATCGCCGTCGACCGCCCGCTGGTAGGTCCCGGTCGCGCCGCCTCCACAGCGGTTATTCACTACGAGTTGTCGTCGGACGCGCAGACGACGGTGAACATCAGCATGAACGGCAAAGTCATCCGCCATCTGAACTCGACGGGGCGCGCTGCCGCGTCTGGTGTCAATCAGGTCGTCTGGGACATGCGGGACGACAAGGGGATCGGCATGCCGGGCGGCCTCTACACGCTCGAAATCAATGCACAGACTACCGACGGCGAGCGGGCACGCATGGTCCAGCCGGTCATCATCTCTCGCTAACAAGGAGCTTAAGATGCGAACCAACGCAATCTATAAATTAGGTGTGGCGATCGGCGTCTTCTGCGCCTTTGCCGTAGGGTTGACCGGCTGCGGAGGCGGGGGGGGCGGAGGCGGGACCTCCAACAACCCTGTCACCGTGACCGGTACCGTCCTGAGTGTGGATTCGACCACGATCCCCACCGCCTCGGTGAAGATCGGCAACCAGACCGTCACGACGGATGCGAACGGTAAGTTCACCATCCCCAACGTCTCCGCCAACACGACCACAGGCTCCGTCACCGCCACCGGCGAGCAGCCGTTGACGCTGACACTCAGCCTCAAGAAAAACGCCGTCAACGATCTGGGCACGCTCTATCTCTCCGATGTCGGCTATACGGCCACGGTCACCGGGCGTGTGGTCAAGTCCGTCGGCGGAGTCATCTCCCCGGTCGGCGGCGCGACCGTGACGATCGCAAATGCGACTGCTCTGTCGCAGACCGACGGCACGTTCACGCTGAACAATCTGCCGATCGGCCTGGGCGGAAATCCCGGAGTCGTCGGCAAGATCTCGGCCGCAGGCTTCGAGGATAAACCGCTGACGGCGGAGAACCTCCAGTTCCCACTCGCAGCCGGATCCAACCCCATCGGTGACCAACTGCTCGCAACGCCTTCCGGCACCACTCCTTCCGCTCCCTACACCATCAAGGGAGTCGTGACGGTAGGCGGCGTGCCCGCCGCGAATGTCTCGGTCAGCCTCGCTACCGGTGGCATCAGTCTGGGCAGCACGACGACCGATGCGACAGGAACCTACTTCTTCTGGGTCGTGCCTGCGACGTATCAGATCACCGCCGTCGCCGGCGCCACCTCCCAGCAGACCGTGACCGCAACCCTGGTAAAACTCGACACCCCGATCACCGTCCCCACCATCGCCCTCCCGTAACCCGGCGCGGAACCTCCCCCAGCCCCCTCCTTCTAAAGGAGGGGGCTGGGGGAGGTCTCCTCTTGACATCCTCCTCTACAGGGTTTATACTATAGGAGCAAGAGCACTTTGCGAAACAAAGCATTTTTCAATCGATCTGAGAGGTGACATGACCCTGTTGCGAGAGTTTCAGGAGCCGGATGCCCGTACGGCGCACGAGAATTTGCAGGTCATTCGCGACCTGATGGAGCGATCGACCCGTTATTCCACCTTCTCCGGACTGTCCGGAGTGCTGGCGGGAACGGCTTCGATCGTCGGCTGTATCGTCACCCAGGCGCTCACCAGGCCTTCGGGAGCGGTGGATCATGCCGCGTTTCTGCTGACCTGGTCGCTGGTGATCGTCTTTGCGATCGGCGCAGACTATCTCTGGATGAAACGCAGGGCGACCCGAGTCGGCAAGCGAATCGTCTCTCCCCTTGGGAAACAGATGCTGGTCGCGTCCTCTCCGGGACTGGGAGCGGGCCTGCTCCTGACCCTTTTTTTCCTCCAGCACGGTCTGATCGCGCATATCTATCCGGTCTGGATGTTGTGTTATGGCAGCGCCGTAGCTGCGGTAGGGCTTTTCTCGCAACGCGAAGTGTCCCGACTGGGAGCGGCCTTCCTGCTGGCCGGCGCGGCGACGCTGTTTCTGCCGATCGCCTACGGTCTGCCGGTCATGGGGATCGTCTTTGGAGGCTTCCATATCGTGTACGGGGTGGTGATGTCGCGAAAGGATGGCTGGTAATGCCGGAGCGTGGAGGATCGTCAACGCTGCCCGAGAACGAGACGCCGCACCCGAACGCTTCTAACGCGGTTGCGGCGCTTGCAGCCATGCTCGATCTGGACGATGCGATCCATCAGAAGGCCCGCCTCGGCATCATGTCCACTCTGCTGATGCTGGGCGAAGCCGAGTTCAAGGTGTTGAAGGAGATGCTCAGCCTCTCGGACGGCAACCTCAGCACCCATCTGGCGCTGCTGGAAGATCGCGGCTACGTCGAATCGCGCAAGGAGTTTGTTCGCAAGAAGCCACGAACGACCTACACGCCGACGGCCGCAGGCCGCGCTGCCTTTGACCGTTATCTGCTGGCTCTCGAACGGATCATTCGCGCCTCTGACCCGCCCGCGCCGCCCATCGAGTGAGGCTGTCGATGCATCGTCGCAGAAATCCTCCCCCTCGATCTATGCCGCAAGTCGCCGCGTTCTCGCGCAAGCATCGGCATCGCGGCTCTCTGCCTGCCTCCGCCCCATCACATGATCATGCCCTCCGATTCGAACCTCTCGAAAAGGACGCCTCCAAACGCATCGACTTCTTCTTTGAACCCCTTCCGACGCTCGAACTACGTCTCTTCGCGCTCTTCGCAGACTGAATGCAGGGTCTCGTGGCCCTCTCTTTACCATCCTCCCCCTCCGGAACGGAATAGGAGTGGCTGCGTAGAACGGCTTGACGCCGCGAAGGGAGTGTGAGATACTTACCCCATGAATAAAGTACAACCGATGCACGAAATCGAAAGCCAGGAGCGCGCGATTCTCGTCTCCGTCGAACCGGAAAAAGAGATGCAGCCCTATGCGCGCGAGGAACTGATCGCGCTGACGGAGACCGCAGGCGCGGAGGTAGTCGGAGAGTTCCATCAGAAGCGGGACCGGCCTCACGCCGCCTTCTTCATCGGCCCCGGCAAGACGGAAGAACTCTACGCCGGAGTACAGGATGCGAAAGCCGACCTGGTGGTGGTCGATAGCGAACTCTCGCCCGCGCAGGCCCGCAACCTGGAAGAGGCCGTCAAATGCCGGGTCATCGACCGCACCCAGCTTATTCTCGACATTTTCGCTCAGCGCGCCCAGACCAGGGAAGGGAAGCTCCAGGTCTCCCTGGCGCAGTTGACCTATCTTCTGCCCCGACTCGGCAACCTCTATACCAAGTTCGAGCGGCAACAGGGTGGTATCGGCGTGCGCGGCGGCGCGGGTGAAACCAAACTGGAGACCGACCGCCGCAAAGTCCGTGATCAGATCCGCGATCTCGAAGGCCAGCTTGCGGAGGTGCGCAGCGTGCGCCAGCAGCAGCGGGTGCAGCGACGCCGACTGCCGTTCCCGACCGCGGCGCTGGTCGGCTATACCAGCGCCGGTAAATCGACGCTGCTCAACACGCTCGCCGGCAGCGATGTCTATGCCGATCCGAAACTCTTCGCCACCCTGGACCCCACCACCCGCCGCGTGGTTCTGCCGGACGGCTGGGCGATCCTTCTCACCGACACGGTAGGATTTATCCGTAACCTGCCCACGGATCTGGTCGCCGCCTTCCGCGCAACGCTCGAAGAGACGATTGAGGCGGACTTCCTGATCCATGTCGTGGATGCCAGCCACCCCTATCGCGAAGCGCAGCGGGAAGCCGTCATGGAGGTTCTCTACGATCTGGGGGCGGCGGATAAACCGACGATCACGGTCTTCAACAAAGCAGACCTGATCCAGGATCAGTACGAGCTCCGCAAGCTGGTGACAGAGACGCCGAATGCGGTCTATATCTCCGCCAAGACCGCCGCAGGCATCCCTCAGTTGATCGAGCATGTCGTCACCACGATGGAAGGTCTTCTAGTCAACGTCACGCTCAACCTGCCGTACGACCGCAGCGATCTCGTCGCGCAGTGCTACGAATATGGACGGGTGCAGAAGGCGGACTATCGTGAAGGCGGTATCTACGTCGAGGCAAAAATCACGCACGATCTCGCGGGCCGTGTCGCACGCTATGCAGTCACCGAGTAGCCGAGAAAGAAGTCCTGTCAAAGAGAGGAGAAATGCTTTTAGACAGGATTGACAAGATTTTCAGGATTAACAGGATTGAAGCTGGAGAGATCGCCTGACAGCCTGTCGGCGCGCCGGGATCAATGGAACGAGTCGATGGGGAGAGTCAGGATAATGGCGGCGCCGCCGGAGGTGTGGGTGTCGTACCGGATGGTGCCGCTGAGATCCCAGCGGCTCAAGCGTTCGACGAGTTCCAGACCGGTATGGGCGGCGCGGCGCGGATCGAAATCGATGGGAAAGCCGGGGCCGTTGTCCGTGACGGTCAGGATCGCCTCGTTCCCTGCGATCTTGAGGGTCACGTCGATGTCTCCGCGGCCATGCTTCAAGGCGTTGCTGACGAGTTCATTGGTGACGAGGGGGAGAGCGTTGGCCTGCCGTGCAGAGAGGCGAACATCGTCGATATCGAAATGCAGGCGTCGTGATCCTGCGAGCGCTTCCAGAACAGGAAGAAGGCGTTCGAGCAACTCTTTTGCGGCGAGGTAGTCGCCCAGACCGTCCTGGCGGGCCTGTTCGGTCAATAGCTCGTGGACGACAGCGAGGCTGTTGATGTGCAGTCCCAACTGCCGCAGTTCGGAGGCCGGAACCATCGGTGCGGAATCCATGAGCCGCAGATCGATCATCGCCGCGATCATCTGGAGGCTGTTTTTTACCCGGTGGTGCGTCTCCTTCATCGCCTCACGCAGGCGTGCGTTCAGAGTCGCGATATGCTCCCGGTTCTGAATGGCGGCGTCTTCGCTGAGTTTGCGGTCCGTAATATCGATTCCGGAGCCTATAAAGCCCTGGAGACCTCCGCTCTCTTCCCGAATGGGCGCTCCATTTTCCAGGATCCACCGGTACTCTCCTGTCGAACTGCGGAGCCGGTATTCGACCTGAAAATCGGACTGGCAGGCCAGCGCGGTTTCATAGATCGAACGATAGCGGCCAAGGTCCTCCCGATGTACTCCCAATTCCCATCCCTTCCCGACCTGATGCGGGAGCGGATGGCCGGTAAAATCGAGCCAGCAGCGGTTGAAATAGGAACGCGTACCGGTGGTGTCCGCCAACCAGAGCATCACCGGAGCACGATCTGCCAGCATCCGGAAACTTGGCGCGCCTCCTGAACTCCCCTCGATTAACTTGTGCAATCTGTCGTTCATGGTGCTTACATCTTCTCGTCTCGTGCCCTCCTCATTCCTTTGAGGAAGACAACTCCACTGCTCGGCGTATCTTCGAACTTGCCCGCCCGCTAAAATTCAGCGGTCTCCCGACAGGAACCGCATCCGTCCTTAGACCTCTGCTCCCTACGATTGCGCTTCTCTATGTTTCAATCCGAGGAGACAAGAATCGAGCCGCCACCGGGACGGCTCGAAAGAGTAACGATTGGAATCGGGGTTTTGTTCTGTCCGTTTTAGAAGGAATCACGCTGTAGGAAACTGCCCGCTTCAGCGGGTATTCGGCGAAGCCTCCAGCGCAGGGCTTTAGCCCGGCGTGCTCGGCGTTACGCGGAGAGGGGGGAGCCGACGAGGCGTTGGTACGCTTCGCGGTATTTTTCGGCGGTTCGCTGCACGACTTCCGAGGGCAGAACGGGTCCCGGAGGCTCCTTTTTCCAGCCGCTCTGCTCCAGGTAGTCGCGCACAAACTGCTTATCAAAAGAGGCCTGACTGCGCCCCGGAACATAGGCAGCCTGATTCCAGAAGCGCGAGGAGTCGGGCGTCAACGCTTCGTCGATCAGGGTCAGCGCGCCGCCGTGCAGTCCGAACTCGAATTTGGTGTCGGCGATCAGGAGGCCGCGGCGCAAGGCGCGCTCCGAGGCCGCGGTGTAGAGAGCGATACTGAGTCGCGCCAACTCCTGCGCGGTCCCCTCCCCGATCACCTGCGCGGCCTGCGCCAGGCTGATGTTTTCGTCGTGTCCGGATTCCGCCTTGGTCGCAGGCGTGAAGATCGGAGTCGGGAGCCGATCCGATTCGCGCAGACCGGCGGGAAGTTCGATGTCGTGCAGCACGACGGGATGGGTCTCGCCTCCTGCCTGCCGATACTCTTTCCAGAGCGAGCCTGCCAGATAGCCACGCACCACGCACTCCACCGGAAACGCCTGCGCCTTCACTCCCAGCATCGACCGCCCCGCAAGCGTGGCCCGCAGTTCCGGAGTGACCTCCACCCCCTCGTCGCTTAATCGGGACGCGATGAAGTCGAGATCACAGGTGATGTAGTGAGTCGCCACGAGCGGGCGGAGGTGCTGAAACCAGTAGCGCGCCGTCTGCGTGAGCACACGCCCTTTGTCCGGGATGCCATTGGCCATAATCACATCGAAGGCCGAGATCCGATCGGTGGTGACCAGCAGCAGGCTGTCGCCGAGATCGTAGACATCGCGGACTTTGCCGGTCGCAAAACTCTTCAGGCCTGGGATAGAGGTGGTCATGACGGGAACGTTCAAGGCGGTTCTCCAGAGAAAGATTGGTGCACGCGGGTCAGCGTCCACGGTTCAGCGCGACATCTGGGTCATATAGGAGGAGTGCGCGTGACAGACCGCGATCGCCAGCGCATCGGCGGCGTCATCGGGCTTCGGCGGCTTGTCCAGCTTCAGCAACTGTGCGACCATATACTGTACCTGTTTTTTCTCCGCATTTCCATAGCCGACGACTGCCATCTTGACCTCGATCGGCCGATACTCCTGCCAGGGCAGTCCGCGCTGCGCGGCCGTCAACAGCACGATCCCGACCGTGCGCCCGACCGACATCGCCGTGGTGACGTTGTTGCTGAAAAACAGTTGTTCCGTCGCGATGACGTCCGGCTCATGAACGTCCAGCAGACGGTTCAACTGCGTATAGATCGTCAGCAGGCGATCCGGCATCGCCGCGGTCTTCTCCGTCAGAATCACCCCGCACGTCAGGTATTTGACGTTGTTGCCCACCTTCTCCACCAGCCCATATCCGGTCGTCGCCGTCCCCGGATCGATCCCTAGAATTACCATGGCACCGCCCTTTCGTTCCTAAAACATTTTGCATATTCGCGCCCGATCGGTTGAAACCCTTCTTGACATGGGAATTTGTAGGGTATACTTAGTAACGGCTCTTAAAAAAGTTTTTCTGTCCGGAGGAGGAATATGGCGTACGGGCCGCGAATTCCCTTTCGGGGCTGCCATTCGGCGGTAAAATCGAGCTTATGCGCCCGCTCGGAAGCCCTATTTTCCAGCAGTACACACATTTCCAGGGAGTTTAAAATCAATGACGAAACGTCTTCCCCTGTTCGGAGGGCTGACTGTTCTCGCACTGACGATCGCGCTTACGGGCTGCGATCCGAGCAAGGACAACGCCTCCAACGGCACTCCTCCGAGTTCCGGCAGTCCCACGCCTACCAGCGGTGCGAGCACCGCCGGAACCGCTGCCACTGCAAACTCGGCGGAAGCCTTCAACAAGCCGCATAAGGCGACTGGCGCGGTGCTGATCAAGGTCATCACCAACGGCAGCGACCCCTTCTGGGACTCGATGGGCATCGGCCTTCAGGACGGCCTCAAAGCGATTGGAGCCGATCAGGTCTCCGGTAACTGGCTGCCGCCGCAAGGCACCGATAACAACAGCCAGAAGACCGTCTTCGAGCAGCAGCTCGCCGCCAACGCAGACGGGATCGCGGTCTCGCCCATCCAGGCCGACGCCTTCTCTCCGGTCATCGACGCGGCGATCGACAAAAACATCCCGGTCATCACCTTCGACAGCGATGCTCCCAAGAGCAAACGGCTCGCCTATATCGGCACCAACAACTACGAGGCAGGCAAAGTGGCGGGCGAAGAGGTCGTCAAGCTGTTCCCGAACGGTGGTAATTTCGTGGCCTTTGTCGGCAACATGAGCGCAGACAATGCGAAGCAGCGCTACAACGGCTTTGTGGATGCGACCAAAGATCACAAGATCGTGATGCTGCAGGATCCATTTGAGGACGATAAAGATCAGGTCGGGCGCGCGCACCGCAACGTCGCCGACGCCATCACCAAATACGGCGACAAGATCAACGGTTTCCTGGGTCTCTACGCCTACAACGGTCCCGCGATTGTGGACGAAGTGCAGAAGGCCGGTATTCGCGCCAAGGTGAAGATCGTCTGCTTCGACGGCGTTCAGCGCACCCTGGACAACCTGAGCAAAGGCCTCGTCGATATCGCCGTCGTGCAGAAGCCGTATGAGTTTGGGCGCGTTTCGGCGATGCTGCTCTACGGAATCAACCGCTCCGGGTTCGACGCCGCTATGAAGGAACTTCAGCCCAAGCTCGAAGGCGAAGGCATGAAGGTCGACATGGACAAACATATTATCGACACCGGGGTCACCGTGGTGACGCCCAAGAACGCCGTAGAGTTTATAAAGGCCCTCCATGCCAAAGGTCTCAAATCCACCTGATTCGATTCCCGCCACCGGGGGCGCCGGGCCGCGAAAATCGTTCGCGGCCCAACTGCTGGCTTCGCGCGAGACAAGCGTGCTGGCCGTGCTGCTCCTGCTGATTCTCGGAATGGCGTTCACTTCGGTGAGCAGTAAGTTCTTCTCGTCCGCCAATCTCCAGCAGATGGCGTTCCAGGTCGCGCTGCTCTCCATCTTCGCCATCGGCGAGACTATCGTCATCATCTCGGGCGGCATCGATCTGTCGCTCGGTTCTCTCATTGCGTTCAGTGGGATGTTGCTGGCGTTTCTCGTCAACCAGTTAGACACGCGCATGTACACCGGCATGGCCGTGGTTCTGGCAATCGCCATGACCTTTCTGGCTTCCTGGCTCATCGGCGCGGCGCATACCGTGCTCATTCAACGGGTGAAACTGCCTGCTTTTGTAGTCACGCTGACATCGCTCCTGGTGCTGCGTAGTCAATCGCTGGTCATGGCGCATCACCAGCAGATTCCTGTAAGCCAGGAAAAATTTCCGCTGTTCAACCTGCTCACAAACGGCAAGTTGTTTGCAAACGCCGCTTATGCCATCCCCATTCCGGTCATCATCATGATCCTGATAGCCGTGGCGGCGCATCTGGTACTGTCGAAGACACGCATGGGACGCTACCTCTATAGCGTCGGAAGCAATGAACAGGCGACCATGCTCTCGGGCGTGAACGTCTTTAAGGTCAAGTTGTTCGCCTACGGCATAAGCGCCCTTCTAGGGGGCATCGCCGGCCTGCTCTACATGGGGTATGGCGGCCAGGGAGATCCCTCGGCAGGCGCCGGCTATGAGTTGGATGCGGTAGCCGCTGCGGTTGTCGGAGGCGCAAGCCTTACAGGGGGCCAGGGCACCGTCATGGGCACTGTTCTGGGCGCCTGTCTGCTGAACGCCATTTTGAGCGTGATTCTGCTGACACTGGATCAGCCGGATATCTGGCGCGGCACCATCGTCGGCGGTGTCCTCCTGGCAGCCGTGCTTGCGACGGCCTTTCAGCAACGCAAACACTAAAACCGTGGACATCAACGACCTTCGTGTTCCGGCAACAGAACACGAAGGTCGGGCCAGCCATAGAGCATCTCCACGATCTCCACCCCATCCACGATGAAAGACCCCTGCCTCAGATAGACCGCTCCGAGCCGTTCATAGAACCCGCGGGCAGGATTGTCGCGCAGCACTCCCACGCACATACTGCCGTATCCCTGCGCGGCGAGCTCCACCGCGACCGCCTGCACCAGTTGCCGACCGATCCCCTGCTTCTGCGCCTTCTGCAACAGATAGAGCGTGTAGAGTTCTCCCTGGTATGCCTCTTCGGAGGTCCGATTCGGCCCGCCCGCAGCATATCCAACGATCTCGCCGTCCTGTTCGGCCACCATGGTATAGAAGGCGACTTTGGGATCATTGAGATACCCCTCGGTCCACCGGGTGCGCTCGGCCACATCCATCCTGTCGAGGTGGCTGTCCGGCACGATCCCACGATAGGTCTCGTTCCAGCTCGCGATACCGACCTGCGCGATTTCCGGGGCGTCCACGACGATCGCCTTTCGAATGGTCATTCTGTTTCTCCTCTAAAAAGTGATCCGGTATGGTATAATAGAGTGGTGTAAAAAGAGAGACGTACCCTTCTGCGGTACGGCCATCGTATCATAAGGAGTGCGCCCTGCTCTTCTTCGCGATGGCTTTTTTGCCACCCTCCGAACTCCCCATTCTTCCTGGCGTGGAAGATGCATGGTCGCCTCCTTATTGAAGGAGAGACAGACATGCATTCGGAAACAGTCACCCTGGACGGCCACATCATCGACTCGCTCACCCTGTCGAAAGTGCTCGATCTAATTCTGCGTGACGGCGGGCAGTATACTATCGCGAAGTTTCATATCGGTGCGACCCGCGAAGATCAGAGCCACGCCGAGATCGTCGTAACCGCCCCGGATTCCCCTACTCTCGAACAGATCCTGCACATCATCGGGCAGCATGGCGCGACGCGACGCAGCGGAGAGGTCCGCACGCTTCCCACTCCCGCGGACGGCGTCTTCCCGGAAGGCTTCTACGCGACCACCAATCTGGAGACGGCCGTGCACTGGGATCATGCATGGCGCGCGGTCCACAATATCGAGATGGACTGCGGGATCGTAATCGGCGAGGACGCAGGCGCGCCCTCTGCCCGCTGCGTGCCGATGCACCAGGTACGCAAGGGCGAGCAAGTCGTCGTCGGCGATACAGGAGTGCGCGTGCGCCCCCTGGAGCGCCCGGATGCCTCCGACGCCTTCGCCTTTATGGGCAGCGAGGTTTCGACCGAGCGCCCGAAGGAGCTGGTCATCGCGGCGATCGCGCAGGCGATGCGCGAAGCCCGTGCGCAGGGCAGTAAGATCCTGTTTGTCGGCGGACCGGCGATCCTGCACACCGGCGCGGGCCGCCATCTCGAAACCCTGATCGCGACAGGTTGGATCGACACCCTCTTTGCCGGAAACGCGCTGGCGACGCACGACATCGAACGGGCGCTCTACGGCACCTCTCTCGGTGTGGAACTGACGACCGGAACCGCGGTGGCGCATGGTCATGAACATCACCTACGAGCGATCAACACGATTCGTGACATCGGCAGCATTCGTCAGGCGGTGGAGCGCGGTGTCCTGAACTCCGGGATCATGCACGCCTGCATCACGCATGGCGTCGACTATGTGCTGGCGGGCAGCATTCGTGACGACGGCCCACTGCCGGATGTCATCACCGACAGCGTGCGCGCTCAGGATGCCATGCGCGCAGGAGTACGCGGGGTCGGCGTCGCGCTGATGGTTGCGACCACGCTTCACTCCGTCGCCACCGGCAACCTGCTACCCGCGGGCGTCCGCACGATCTGCGTCGATTCCGACGCCGACTCCGTGATCAAACTGATGGACCGCGGCACGCACCAGGCATTCGGCCTGGTCACGGACTGCGAGTATTTCCTGAAAGAGCTTGCCGCCCAGTTGGACGTGCAGAAAGGAGCATGAAAATGAACACACAAGGTCCAACGCGCCTCTTGATGTGCGCTCCGACCGCCTACGGGTTGAAATACGAGATCAATCCCTGGATGTCCCTGCAAAAGTTACCGGATGTCGCGTTGGCGCGATGCCAGTGGGAGCGCCTCTATGAAGTGCTGACCGAGGAGATAGGGGCGGAGGTCGCATTGATACCGCAGGCTGCGAACGCTCCGGATATGGTGTTTACGGCCAATGCAGGGCTGGTTCGAGGAGGGCGTTGTCTGGTTTCGCGCTTCCGTCCGCCCGAGCGGCAGGTTGAAGAGCCGTTCTTTGCCGACTGGTTCGCCGCGCAGGGCTACGACGTCCGACACCTGCCGGACGACATCGCGTTCGAGGGAGAGGGAGATGCGCTCTTTGCGGGGAACACCCTGTTGGCAGGCTATCTGAAGCGCAGCGACATCCGATCCCATCCCCTGCTCGCCGAGACCTTCGGCGTGCCGGTGCTCTCTCTGGAGCTGGTGGACAGTCGTTGGTACCATCTCGACACCTGCCTGTTTCCGCTCGACGGGGAGACTGTCGTCTTCTACCCGGAGGCGTTCGACCGCTATGCACAGACCGTGCTGCGCGATAACTTTCATACGATCGAGGTGACCCAGGAGGAGGCGTTACGCTTCGCCTGCAACGCCGTTCGGATCGGCGCGCACATCGTGCTGCCCTCCGGCTGCCCGCAGTTGACCCGAACGCTGGAAGAGCGCGGTTATACCGTGCACGCCGTCGATCTCTCCGAGTTCCTGAAAGCGGGAGGCGCGGCGAAATGCCTGACCCTCTACCTCTAGCCCCAATACCTTTAAGATAAGGCCGATCCGCCTTGGGGTCGTCAAGGGGTTATCACCCCTCGCTACGAAATGCTTTGCGCGGAAGCGAAGCATTTGGGGTGCGCGAAGCGCGACCTTCTTCCTTCGGCGGATCGTCCTCCGGACGAAGTTGTATGAAACTCGAACTTATCTTTCTTCCGCAAAGGAGGGTGCCCGCTTCAGCGGGTCTTCGGCCGAAGGCCCCTAGCGGAGGGCTTGAGCTTGGCGTGCCGGCAAAATGCCTGACGCTCTATCTGTAAGCACTCTATTCGCGACGGATCGTCAAGCCAGGCTGGGGTTTAGGGGTGAGGAGCTGTTCTGCACCGGCGGCCAGCAGCGCTTTCCCGATCCGCTCCGGCTCATCGGTCAGAACCAGGATGGTCCCACCGCCGCCCGCGCCGGCCAGTTTCGCGCCCCAGGCGCCTTCGGCGCGGGCGGTCTCGATGAGGTGATCGTTGGCAGGGCCGGAGCCGCCCAGTTCCGCCACGAGCTGATGGTTCTCGTTCATCAGCATGCCGAGGCGATTCCAGTCCCGGTTGAGCAGGCGGCGCTTGCCCTGGATCGCCAGTTCGGCGATCCTCGCATAGTTCTGCCGCACAAGCGGCTCTCCGGCCAGCCACCTCTCTCGCGGCGACTTGTGCACGGTGCCGGAGTGATGCTGAATACCCGTATGCGCCAGCAGCAGCGGCGGATCAGGCACCAGCGCCGCCAGAGGCTCGATCGTCGCCAGAGGCTCGTCGTCGCGCTGTTCCAGCATCTCTTTGCCCGCATAGTTCATGAAGTTCAAGCCGCCGAACACCGCCATGTGCTGATCCTGCAGCCCACACACGACGCCCATGACCCGCGCCTCGACCTTGCGGGTCGTCTCCGCCAGCATATAGGGCGTGGGCGTCAGGTCCATGTGCGCGTAGAGCGCGCCGACCAGGGTCGCCAGCATCGCGGTCGAGCCGGCCATGCCTGCCCGCATCGGAATATCGGTGCGGAGATGAAGCGAAAAGCGCGCCATCGTCGGATCGATCTCGAAGAACGTCAGCGCCGCGCGCGCAATATCGAGCTTGTCCCCTTGCAGCCGCAGATCGTCCCGCGAATGCAGCACCGCCGTCTCATCGGCGTTCAAAATCGTCAGGGGTTCGCCGGTATCGGTCAACCGACACTCCGCCCGCTCCTGAACCGTGCAGGAGAGCACACTCCCCCCATACATATCCGATGGATTTCCAACAATCCCGCACCGCCCCGGCGCACTGACAACAAGCACCCCCACGATTTCGCCTCCTCGTTGTTCGTTTCATGTGCGCATGATTGCACGGATGGACCTCAAAATCCTGCCTTCTTGTCTGAACCGGGATTAAACGGATTAGAGGTTTAACTATGATTTTGCCTGCTCATCACCTTCCTGTCAGACAGGCGGCAAAAGGAAATGAACGCAGTCGTGCCGAACCTGTCTGCATGGAGACATTCCTATCGAATGAGGAGCGGAACAATGCGATTGGGAGGGCCTGTTTTCGGCGACTTATCTACGCCGGAGTTGTGGGTAGCTGCCGTGCAGAGTCAGGGGTATCGCGCGGCTTACTGTCCGGTGGATGCGAAGGCGGAGGATGGCAGGGTGCGCGCTTATGTGGAGGCGGCGGCGCAGGCGGATATCGTGATTGCGGAGGTCGGGGCGTGGAGCAATCCGATCAGTATGAATGAGGAGACACGTCGGGCGGCGATCATGCTCTGTCAGACACAGCTCGATCTGGCGGAGCGCGTCGGGGCGCTGTGCTGCGTCAACATCGCAGGATCGCGGGGAGAGCAGTGGGATGGGCCGCATCCCGACAATCTGACCGCGGATACGTTCGAACTGGTGGTCGAGACTGTGCGTGAGATCATCGACGCGGTGAAGCCGCAACGCACCTGTTATACGCTGGAAACGATGCCCTGGGCCTTTCCGGACGGCCCGGATAGCTATCTGGAGTTGATCAAGGCGATCGATCGCCCGGGGTTTGCGGTCCATTTCGATCCGGTCAACGTGATCTCCAGTCCGCAGCGCTATTTCGACAACGCGGCCTTTTTGCGCGACTGCTTTGCCAAACTCGGCCCCTGGATCAAGTCGTGTCATGCCAAGGATGTTCTGCTCGCACCGCGTTTGACCGTGCATCTGGACGAGGTCCGGCCGGGCCTGGGCAGTCTCGACTATCGGACGTTTCTCCATGAGGTCCGACTTCTGAACCCTGAGATGCCGGTACTGCTGGAGCATCTGCCGAACGCGGATGAATATGTTCTGGCCGCAGAGTATATCCGCTCAGTTGATGCAGAATTGTGAGATCGTGAATTGCCCTGCGTATCTGAATCGATTTTAAGCCGGTCTTCAGGAAGAATTAAGCAACGCGTGGTACAGTAGGTTCGTTGCGACAGAAGGAGGAGAGTGATGGCCTGGATTAAGACGGTCAAACGGGAAGAGGCGGATGAGAAACTGATGAACGCGATGCTGAATCAGCGCCACCTCTATCCCCAGGAGTATGCGTTGCCGGTGGAGGCGGCGACTTCGCAGAGTTCCGATCCGGGAGAGAGCATCGTCCTTTCCCACAGCCTCCTGCCCGATACGCTCTATCACGCCTTCGCCACCTACGGCACCCTGCTCTCGCCGGATCTGCCTCTCAGTCGTGCACAGCATGAGATGATCGCCGCGACGGTATCAGTCTCTAATTCGTGCTTCTATTGAACGGAATCTCACGCGGAGTTTCTGCGTCGTGTCTGTCTTGCTGATGACCTGGTGAATGCGATCCGGTCGGACTATCACTCCGCCTCTCTGGAGCCTGCCGATATCGCCATGCTCGACTACGTCACCAAACTGACGAAAACGCCCTGGAAAATGACCAGAGAAGACGTCGAGTCCTTACGGGCGCATGGCTTCGACGACACCGGCATCCTTCAGATCAACCTGATCGCCTCCTGGTTCAACTACATCAATCGCGTCGCAGACGGCCTCGGTATCGGTCGCCCCTGACCCTCCATTCGCACACGCACGCAGTCGGAGACTCGATTTTCCGGCTGCGTCTCTGTGTCTCTTCCGTACCCTTCGCGACCGCAGAAAAAGTGCTGTAAAACGCAAAAATCCGCTATCTTCTCTTCCCTTTCGGGCCTCTATTACAGAGTGAATAGATGTAAAGGGAAAAAACATTACCGTCTCACTGCGAACCG
>Ga0070658_10002375_pt1 | contig 15802 bp, 14 predicted proteins | sample KBSC13metaG_FD_64664 | JGI IMG/M metagenome (GOLD analysis project Ga0070658, IMG submission 64664) | Corn rhizosphere microbial communities from Kellogg Biological Station, Michigan, USA - KBS C1-3 metaG | ecosystem: Host-associated > Plants > Roots > Rhizosphere > Soil ...
CTCGATCTCGTTCGCTCATTTCGATTCCTTGTCGTGACGGCGAAAGTGCCTGCACGTAGTATCGAAACGGGCATCGGTTTATTCCCGGCCGAACGCGTCGTTGTCAACGCTTCGGCAGCGCGTCTTCGCGCGCGAGCCGCTGCACGAGCGACGTCAGCTCGCCCGCGCTCACATCGGAAACGGCGAGCCAATCCATTCCCGAACCCGTCGCATGCGCGACGTTGAAACCGCGCACGGTCCGCAAAGCCGACGGCGGTGCACGCGCGGACTCCGGACGAACGAACACGTCGATGTTGTGGTCGCGGATCCTGTAGACGATCGTTGCGACCGGATGGCGGTCGACGTAATCGATGCGGCCACCAATGAGGGTTATGTTGTCGCTCGCGAGATCGGGAACTGGCGGCGAGTAATCGAGTCGCGCAGAGAGCCACGGCTTCACCGTGTGCTGGTTCGACGATGCGACCTGGATCAGCTGGTGCGAGAGCGTCGCTCGAACGTGCGACGTCACCGCCTCGACGGCAATGTCTTCGTTGCTGCGAGAATCGATGACGGCCGTGCCGATCCACCACGCGAGCACCGTCGCCGCGCAGCCCGCCAGCGCGCCGCCAGCGAGCCAGCGGCCACGCTCGACGGCGGGCGACGAGCCACGGCTCGGGCGCACACCCGATGCAGAACCGCCTAAGGCCCCACGCAAACGGTCGATCCATCGCGGACGTGCGGGCTGCGGATGGCCGACGGCATCGAGTGTTGCACGCACGCGGGCGCGCAGCGCCGGCGGCGCCGCATGACGCGGGACTTCGGCGCGAATCCGCGTTCGCAGCGCGACGAGTGCATCGTGCTGCGCCGTACAGCCTGCGCAACCAGCCAGATGGCTCCTGATGGAGCGGGATTGCACCCGTCCCGTCTCGCCGTCAACATACGCGGCGAGCAGCGGTGCGGCATCGTTGCAATTCATCGCGCGTTCCTCGTCACTTGTCCATTGACCGCGTACAACAATGGCGATCGCTGCAACAGGCCGCGCGCCCGCGCGAGCCTCGACATCACCGTGCCGACGGGAATGTCGGCCACGCGCGCGATGTCCTTGTACGACAGCTCCTCGAGCTCGCGCAGGATCAGCACCTCGCGATATTGCAGCGGCAGCGCGGCGACCGCGTCGGCCAAAACCCGCATTTCGGCCTTGCGCATCAATGCCTGCTCGGGCTCGATCGCTGCGTGGTCAGGAGCCGCATCGACCGACTCGTTGTCGTCGTTGACGATCTCGGCCGGACGATTACGCGCCAGCCAGTCGTAGAACGCATTGCGAACGATTTTGAGGAACCAGCCGCGCGCATCCGCGCCTTCGAGCGACGCGATGTACTTCAGCGCCCTGATGCAGGCGTCCTGGACGACGTCCTCGGCATCGTGCGTGTCCCGCGTCAGCCAGCGCGCGAGGTTGTAGCCGGCGTCGAGGTGCGGCAGGACGAGCGCGTCGAAGCGAGTCGGGTCGGGCAACGAATTCTCCGGTGTCCACTCCATACCGCGTCCGCGAAGCGTTTATTCCCGGCTCGATCAAGTCGCTGCGGCGAATCCGCCGGGGCGCGTAAGGGCCGCAACGGCGCCGATTATCCGCCGCGATCGCCGGGTATCGGTGCATGCATCGAGTCGGCTTCACGACCCCGACGCGTCCGGTACGCACACGCCCCCAGCAGGCTTCCCCCTTACCCGGTGGCACGCCTCCTGCTCTACCTTCAGTCCAGGCAAAACACGATCGACCGCCGGTCGGTCAACGGACATGCGCAAGACAGCCACAACCTCTTCAACCCGATTCCTCGCACGCTGCTTTGGCGCGATCGCCACCGCCGGCTTCGCTCTGGTCGCGATGGCCGAGCCGAGCGGGTCATCGACCGATTTGGTCTTTTCGGTGACGGAGGGCGTCACCTACCAGGCGACGCCGAAGGAGATCCGCGACAAGTTCGAGCCGCTCGCCGAAGTGATCGGCCGGGCGCTGCGCCGCAACGTCAAGGTCGTCCTTGTTCCTGGCTACGACGATGCGCGAGCAGGTTTGCGCCGGCAGGAATACGACATCGCGTTCATCCACCCGGCCCACGTTGCAATGGCCGAGATCAAGGCTGGACGCTACCGCTCGATCGCGTGGACGAGCGGATACACCGATTACACGGTGTCGTTGCTCGCGAAGCAGGACGAGTCCATCAAGGACTTGGGTGACCTCAAGGGTCGCAAGATGGTGACGCCGGATCCCGATTCGATCACCGCCGTCATGGTTCGCTCGATGCTGCGCACCGGCAACGTCGGCACCGGGGACTTGAAGCTCCTGACGACGCGCTACCAGGACGCCGTGCCCTTCTATCTCGAGAATGGATTCGCGACCGTCGGCGCGACGGCGGCGAACGGTGTCGTGAAGCAGTGGATCGACAAAGGCGGCAAGGTCGTGCTGCGTTCGCGCGGCGTGCCGATCAAACAGGTGATCGCGTCGAGCCGATTGTCAGCAGAAGAGCGCGAGCGCATTCACGATGTGCTCGTCAATCTCGCGCAGTCGGACGCCGGCCGTCGCGCGCTCGCCGCGAGCGGCTACAAGGCGTTCGTTGCCACCGACGCCGACCTCGAAGAGAAGACCATCGCCTGGCTCGGTCTGTAGCGATACATTCCGGACGGTGCGCCGGTCGGCATGCATTCATTCCTCATCGACGTTTGAGAGCCCGGTGGTGTCACGGTGCCGGCCGTGAGGGCTCGCAACGCGCGCCGCAATGACTGTGGCGCGCGGTCCTAGCATCAATTACCGAACAACCGGACGAAAACCTGCGTGACGCTCGATTGACCCGTGAGGAAAATCGTGGCCCGCGTGCCTGCGACTTCGTAGACGCGCGTTTTCCTGTCGCCGGCATCGAGCTCGAAGAAATCTCCGAGACCATCGGTCTCGATGTCCGCGGTGACACTACCCGTTCCGTTGGCAATGACGGTGAATCGAATCTTCGAGTACGGACTGATGTCGTAAGGTCCGAATTTATGCTGGCTCGAATCGACGTCCCGCGCCTCGAAGTCCGCGATGACCTTGGTGCCGATATTCAAGCTCCCGCCCGCGATGCTGACGTTTGGCGTACCGGTAATGCTGACAGCACCCGAGACCGGAACGGGATTCGCACTCGTATTGTTGACGGTCACACTGCCCGATACCGACGTCGTACCCTGCTGGATGACAGGAACCGGATTCGCGGTCGTGTTGACGACGGTCACTGGCGCGGATGGTGGACTCTGTGGCGCGGCGTACGCTGAATCAAGCAGGGTCAGACTGGATGCAAGTGCGACGATGGCGCGAAAGGCAGTATTCATTCGGCTCCCCTGTAAGTTGTGATGCTCGTCGGGACGAGATGCGCCGACGCGCGGACGTTGCGCGGGGAAACCTTTGGCTGTCAACACCGTTCGTCGCGAACGACGATGATTCGCGGACCGAGACGCGCTGGCGCGAACCTCTCGATCGAGGCGCGATGATCAAGCCTGGCTTTCTTATGCCGCTTTGCTTTCAGCAGCCTTCAGCTTGTCGACGAGTGCCACGTATTCGCTCATCGCCTGCTCGCGCGTAACCCCGCGCCTTCCAAGCCACGCGTCGTATTTCGCGCGGCCCACGACATCCATCACACCCGGACGCGCGCCGGCGACATCGCCGACACTGCCCTGCTTGTAGAGCGAATAGAGTGCGAGCAGCGTGTCGTTGTCGGGCGCCCTGCGCAGCGTCTTCGACGCCGCCGCCGCGGCTTCGAATGCGCGCTCGGCGGGTGTCGGGCCATCGGGAACGGGCTCGCCACCGAAGTGCTGGTCTTCGCGCTCCGGATCGTCGGGAAACCAGCGCGCCTCGAGCAGCCGACCCTGCCGCAACGCAAACGCCAGCACGCCTTGGGAGGTCAGCGCGCCGGCGCGCAGCGTCGCCGGTATGACGCCCATGCCGGCATTGAATACCGGCGCACCGAACGCCGTGAAAGCGACGCCTTCAGCGGTCCATGTCTGCAATCGCGCGAGTCCCTTGCGGCCGCGAAAGATTCCGCTCGTTCGATTGCTGCCTGCCTGGTACCACGCGAAATCCGGAATGCCGCGCTCGTACAGTGCCGCGAAGTCGCCGCGCGTGAGATCCGCTTGCGCGCCTGCGAGCAGCTCCGCCATCTGCACCCGTGTCATCCGTGGATCGTCGCTCGACATGCCGAGCGATCCGGCGGCGCTTGCATCGAAGAATTCGAGCACGTTCTTGACGACGATCTCGCGATCGTTGTCGACACAGATCATGTGATAGCTGTCCTCGAGCACGACCATTCGCGCCTGCCCCGCCCGCTTGCCGGCGCCGATGTGCTCGACGAGGTAATGCGCCGAACGCAAACTCGTGAGCTCGTCCTGCCGCGCGTGCACGACAAGTGTTGGGCACGCGATGCGGTCGAGCGACTTCATCACCATCGCGCGCAGTCGATCGACCTCGCGCAGGCACGCGAGCGGCACCCAGCCATAGTGGAAGTTCTCGCCGCGCTCGAACTTCGCCTTGACGATCTCGCGCAGCTGCTCGTTCTTGATGCCGTACGGATCCTCCTCGGCGACTTTCATCCGCGCAGGCACGGTCGGAATCCGATACAGCAGCGGACGCAGTCCGCGATACCACGGCGTAGCCCAGCCATCGATATAAACCGGCGGCGCGAGCGCGACGACGCGCCCCTTCGCATGCTGCTCGCGCTTCACCGTCTCGACGGCCAGCAGCGCGCCCATGCACATGCCCATCACGTGCAGCGTCTCGTGCTGATCGATGATTTCGCGGTACTTGACGCGCACCGCTTCGACCCAATCCTCGGCGCGCACGTTGACGAGATCTTCCGGGCGCGTGCCGTGACCCGGAAGTGTCAGCGAATGCGTGACGAAGCCGGCGTTCTTCAGCCGCTTGTGCATCGATCCCAGGTCGTACTGCGTGCCGCCGAGCCCGTGGATCAGGAAGACACCGGGCTCATTCGCCACGCGGAATCTCCGCAGTGAATGTCGTGTTGTCCGCAACGGCCGTCGTCGCGAGTCGCAGGAGTCCTGCGACCTGCTCGACTTTGCCGTCGGCACCGCGCACACCGGCGAGCTGCTCGCGGATGCGTTGCACGCGACCGTCGGAAGCGCGTATCGCGTACTCCTGCTCGCTGCGCGGCAATTCGCCGCTCGCGACGCCGTACCACGTCGCCTGCACGAGTCCGCGCTCGGCAGCGTCGATTCGATCGAGCCACTCGTTGAGCGTGCCGGCATCGGTTATCGACGGGCCGAGCACGTGTGCAGCGCTCTCGCCCCACGTGGCGCGGCCGGTGACGGCGTCGTATTCGACGGTCGCCATGCCGACGGCAGACAGCGTGCGCTCGTAGCGCAGCCGCCACGTGCGCGCCTGGTCGAGCGCGAGGCGTCGCGCCTCCGACAACGCGCGCGCAATCACGAACACGATCGTCCACATCGCGATGAATCCTTGCACTTCGATCACCGCTTCACCGGCAAACGTCTCGTTGACGGCAAAGGGACCCGCACCTTGTGCCGTCTTCCAAATGATCAGCAACGACCCCAGCAACGTTGCGACAGCGCCGCCGCGCGGCCCCCACAGCACCGACGTGATCAGCAGGAATGGCATGGGAACGTAAGCAAGCGTCGCCGCAAGCTTGCCGAATTGACGCTCGACGTCGCTGGCAAATACGACGAGCACGGCAACGATGAATGCAGCGAACGCCAGCGCACCACCGACGAACTGCGACATCGGCATGCCGCCCGAGCGCTTGATGCGAAAGCCGCGGAACGCAACCGCAAGCGGCGCGATGAGCAGCAATCCGACGGCCGTCGAGAATGTCCACGCGATCCACTCGTCCAACGGCGTTGCCGTCGGCCGCTGCCAGTGCCAGAACTCGACGGCGAGCGTACCGCCAAGTGCCGCAGCCACGAGGGCGCCGACGATGAGCAGCGTTGCGCCCGCGGGGCTCTCCGGGTCGTGCCGTCCGACGGTCGCGATCCATCCGCCAACACCCATGCTCACGATTTCGATCGCGGCAAACGCCAGCGCGGGACCCGTCGCAAGCTGATGACCAACGATGCCCCAAATCGTCAGCGCAACGCCAGCACCCGCGAGCGTTGCCGGCCACGTCCAGCGCGAGCCGACCAAGAGTGCGGCGAACGTGACGCCGCTTCCGAGCCACACAGGCAGCGTCTCGACCGACGCTTGCGCGAGCGCGCTCGAGATGAACGCGGCGATCAGGATCAGCACGGCGACGAGCGCCGCCTGGCGAAGCTGTGGCATCGTTAGAGGTTAACTTTTCGCGCGATCGCGCATTCTAACGATTGCGCCGGCGATCACGTCGCACGCGGTCGCGCCGCGGTGACGAGCGCCTGCACGCTTTCTGCGCGCGCGAGATCGCCGCACGCGGCGATCAATGCCTTGGCCGCGTCAGTACCCAGCACAAGATCGACGAGCCGGTGAAACTTGTCGCGCAACGCGGCATCGCTCATCGGCCGCTCGAGGCTGCCAATCGCATGCTCGATGCGTCGATGCACACGGCGTCCGTCGCGGAGCGTCAGCGTGATGTCCGCCGCTGCCTCATCGATCGCGGTGTCCGCATGAGCCGTCACGCGATCGCGGACGCCGATCACACGCGGATCGACGACGCACGCGTCGGAAAACTGCGGCTCACCCGCCATGCCGTACACGAATGCCACCGCGCACGCGTGATAGACGCTGAACTTGCCTTCGAGCCCGCTGCGTGGCGTTTTTTTGCCGGTGAGCTCGAGCACCAGCGGATGCACGCGCAGCTCGACGCGCTCGATCGATTCCGGCGCAGGCGTCAGCTCCTGGCGCAGCTGAATGCAGCCATCGATGCTCGGATGGATGACGATGCCGCAGGCAAACGGCTTATACGTGTTCGTTGCGATCTCAAAGCGCTCGCCGAGCGCTTCATCGATCTCACGCCAGTCGCATTTGGCCGAATATGTTTGCATGAGCCCGCGCGGCGCCTCGAGCGCGCGCTCGGATGCCGTATAGCCGTGCTTCGCCATGAGCGCCGCCGTCAACCCAACTCGGGCGGCAGCGCCGGGGTGCAACGACTTCGTCATCGAACCGAATTGCTCGCGAACCCCCACCGGCTGCGACGCGGCGATGCCGAGCGCCATCGTCGTGCGCGTCACATCGAGATCGAGCAGCCGCGCGCACGCGGCCGCCGCGCCCAACATCCCCGTCGAGCCGGTGATGTGCCAGCCGCGATCGTAGTGATCGGGATAGATCGCGTTGCCGACGCGGCATTCGACGTCGACGCCGATGACGAGCGCGTCGAGCAGCGCGCGCCCGCTCATGCCGCCGTGCTCGGCGAGCGCCAGCGCCGCCGAAGCAACCGGACCCGCGGGATGGATGATCGTGCGCAGATGCGTGTCGTCGAAGTCGAACAGATGCGATGCGATGCCATTGATCAGTGCCGCGCTGCCGATGTCGACGCGATCGATTCGCCCGACTACCGTTGCCTGCGCGGACGGCGCGAACTCGCGCGTGGCGGCAAGCGCCGCCTCGACCGCTGCGTGGCGCGACGCCCCAATGGCGCAGCCGAGCCAGTTCAGAAGCGTTCGCTGCGCTTCGTGCTCGACAGCGGCGGGCCACTTGGCCGAGGGGTGGCTGACGATGAACTCGGCGAGCCTGCGCGTGACGGGCGGCGCCGATGCGTCGGCGGTCACTTGCGTGTTATGGGCCATCTGTTTTGTCTTGCGCGCGGACGCTCACGTCATTCCGTCAAGTGGATGTCGCGCGCCTTGGCGAGCTTCGACCACTTGTCGATGTCATTCTGGATGTAGCGACCGAATTCCGCCGGTGACATCGGCATCGGCTCGAGCGCCTCGCTCGACAATCGTTCGCGAAGCTCAGGACTCGCCAGCGCCTGGTTGATGTCGGCGTTCAGCTGCTGAACGATCGCGGGCGGCATGTTCGCCGGACCGACGATGCCGTACCACTGCACGCCATCGAAGCCTGGATAACCAGACTCCTCGAACGTCGGCACGTCGGGAAGCAGCGGGTGCCGGCGCGTGCCCGTCACCGCGAGCGCCTTGATCTTGCCACTCTTGATGTGCGGCAACGCCGCAGCAAGCCCCGGCAACATGGCCTGCGTGCGGCCGCCGAGGATGTCGGTGAATGCAGGACCGATACCGCGGTAAGCGATGTGCGTGATGTCGGGCAGCGTCGCAGCGACCTTGAACTGCTCCATCGCGAGATGCGTCAGTGTTCCAGGGCCCGACGAGCCATACGCGAGCTTCTCCGGACTCGTCTTCGCCCATTCTACGAACTCGCGCAACGTGGAAGCCGGCACCGTTGCCGGCACGACGAGAACGTTCGGCGTGCCACCGACCATCGCGATTGGCGTGAAATCCCGGACGGCGTCGTACGGCAGCTTGCGCACCGCCGGGTTCGTGCCGTGCGTGCCTACATAACCGACCATCAGCGTATAACCGTCGGGCGCGGCGCGCGCCGTCGCGAGCGAGCCGACCACACCACCACCGCCGCTTTGATTCTCGACGAACACCGATTGCCCGAACGATTTCGTCAAGCGCTCGGCGATCGTTCGCGCGACAAGGTCGACACCGCCACCGGGCTGCACGGGCGCGATGATCTTGATGGACTTCGTCGGCCACGCGGGTTGCGCGAATGCTGCCGCGGCTGCGACCAGTCCGAAACTCGCTATGGCGAGCGAGCCGATGGCAATCCAGGGCGCTTTGCACCGCATCATTGCTTTCCTTTCAATACGTCCGGATGAACACTGTCATCTGCCTTTCAATACATCCGGATTGACGACGTTGATTGGCGTGGCACGCGCATATGCGACGATCTGCTCGAAGATGTCCCTGAACTGGATCTCGTACTCCTCGCGCGTCACGTAACCGATGTGCGGCGTGCAGACCACGTTGTCCATCTGCAGCAAGGGATTCGATGTATCGCGCAGGGGCTCCTGCTCGTAGACGTCGACGGCGGCCATGCCGGGACGTCCGCTTCGCAGCGCATCGACGAGCGCTTCTTTCGCGATCAATTGCGCGCGACTGGTGTTCACGATCAGCGCGGTCGGTTTCATCCGCCCGAGATCGTTCGCAGTGACGATGCCTCGCGTCGCATCGACGAGCCGCATGTGCAGCGACACGATGTCCGAGCTTTCGTAAAACGCTTCCCTGCTCGCGGCCACCAGGCAGCCGTCGGCGCGCGCACGGGCGAGTGACGCTTCGCGTGCCCAGACCTGCACGTCGAGGCCGAATGCCTTTCCATACCCGGCTACGACGGATCCGATGCGGCCGTAGCCGTGAATGCCGAGCGTCTTGCCGCGAATGGTGTTGAAGACACCGGTCTGCCAGTTTCCGGCGCGCAGTGAGTTCATCTGCTGCGGAATCCGGCGCATCGCGGCGAGGATCAGCGCGAACGTGAGCTCGGCCGCCGCGTAGGATGGCGTATCCGCATGCTGGCTCGACGACACGATGACGCCATGACGCGTGCATGCGGCGATGTCGATGTGCGGATACACACTGCGCTGGCTGATGAGGCGAAGCGCCGGCAGTCGCTCGAGAAGCGCGGCCTCGATGCGCGTGCGCTCGCGAATCAGCACGAGCGCCTCGGTGTCTTTCAACCGCTCCGCCAGCGCATCGACGTCCTGGACGTGGTCGTTGTAGATCGCCACATCGTGACCGGCGAGCAGGCCGAAGCACGGCAGCGTTCGCAGCGTGTCGTGATAATCGTCGAGGATCGAGATTTTCATCGCGGTTCGAGAGGCCGGCGACAGCGAGAGTAATCCATGGCCGCGACTAATTGGGTCACTGCCTTATCGAGGCAGCAATTTTCCCGGGGCTCGCAATACGGTATCGATAATTCGCTCGCCCTGTTTGATTCGCGACCGCGGCTTTTTGTATCACGGCTGCTCTGGCCCGATGTCAAGCGCCAACATGACGCCGCCCGCTTCGGGCGGAACATTCGGGTGTTGCCGCGCATCCATTGCGTGACCGGAGATCGCCATGACCGATTCGCAACAGCAAGCACTGCAGGGACCCGACCTCACGCAAGGCATCGCCGCCGATTCGCTCACCGATGGACAGGTCGTCACCGGCCACGTCGGCGACGATGCGGTGCTGCTCGTGCGCCGCGGGAACGAGCATTTCGCGATCGGTGCGACGTGTACGCACTACGGCGGTCCGCTTGCCGAAGGATTGATCGTGGGCGATACCGTCCGTTGTCCATGGCACCACGCATGCTTCAGCCTGCGAACCGGAGAAGCGCTGCGCGCGCCGGCGCTCAATCCGCTCGGCTGCTGGATGACGGATGTCCGGGACGGTCGCGTGTTCGTCGGTGCGCGCAAAACCGCGGCACCGATTCACATCGCGCAAACGTCTCAGGCACCGCGCAGCATCGTCATCGTCGGCGGCGGCGCGGCCGGGTTCGCAGCCGCCGAGATGCTGCGGCGGCGCGGCCATGAGGGGCGCATCGTCATGCTGAGCGATGACGATGCTGCGCCCGTGGACAGGCCCAATCTCTCCAAGGATTACCTGGCGGGTAATGCGCCCGAGGAGTGGATCCCATTACGCGATGAGGACTTCTATCCGCAGCAAAAGATCGATCTGCGGCTGCGGACGTCGGTGGTCGCCATCGATCCGGCTGCCCGGACAGTCACGCTTGGCGATGGGAGCACACTCGAGTTCGATCGATTGCTGCTCGCAACCGGCGCCGAGCCCGTCCGGTTGTCGCTGCCCGGCATCGACTTGCCGCACGTGCACACGCTGCGCACGCTGGCCGATTGCCGCGCCATCATCGCGCAGGCGGGCAGCGCGAAACATGCGGTCGTTCTCGGCGCAAGCTTCATCGGCCTGGAAGTAGCGGCATCGCTGCGCGCGCGTGGCATCGACGTTCACGTCGTGGCGCCCGACTCGCGACCGATGGTGCGAGTTCTCGGCGAGGCGATGGGTGATTTCGTGCGCACGCTGCATGAGTCGCATGGGGTTACGTTCCATCTCGAGCAGACACCCGCCGCGATCGACGCCCGCCAGGTGACGCTCAAAGGCGGTGGCACGATCGCCGCCGATCTCGTCGTCGCCGGCGTCGGCGTGCGTCCGCGACTGGCACTCGCGGAACAGGCAAAACTCACGATCGACCGCGGCGTCGTCGTCAACCAGTATCTCGAAACGAGCGCGCCGGGAATCTTCGCAGCCGGCGACATCGCACGCTGGCCCGACAAGCGCAGCGGTTCCATCCGCGTCGAGCACTGGGTTGTGGCGCAGCGCCAGGGCCAGACGGCGGCAATCAACATGCTCGGTGGCCACGAAGCCTTCGACGACGTGCCGTTCTTCTGGAGCCAGCATTACGACGTTCCGATCAACTACGTCGGCCACGCGGAGTCGTGGGACGACATCGCGATCGACGGCGATATCGCGAGCCGCGACTGCGTGGTGCGGTATAAGCAGAAGGGCCGCGTCGCGGCGGTTGCATCGATCTATCGCGATTGCGACAGCCTCGTCGAGGAAGTAACGATGGAAGAAGCACCCGCGTAGCGAATGATTCGCGGCGCGATCTCATTCACATTCGAATAATCCAACGCACGGAGACGCGCAACGTGTCGAAGCTCAGACTGTCGCTGGCCTGCTGGAACTACGACCGGACGCGCGCGCTCGCGGACGGCTCGGTGCAGCCGGACGGCATCGACATCACTTACGTGAACCTGCCGGTCGAGGAAACGTTCTTCCGGATGTTGCGGCACCGCGAGTTCGACGTCGCCGAGATGTCGCTGTCGTCGTACACGGTGTCGATGTTTCGCGAGCCGCGACCGTTCGTTGCGATTCCGATCTTTCCGTCGCGGTTCTTTCGTCACGGGAGTATTTACATCAACGCCGACGCGGGAATCCGCGCGCCGCAGGACCTGATCGGCAAGCGCGTCGGCACCCCCGAGTTCCAGATGACGGCGCCCGTCTGGATTCGCGGCATCCTGTCCGAGCATTACGGCGTGCCCGTCGACGGCGTCACCTATATGACCGGTGGCGAGGAAGAGCCGGGACGCGACGAGAAGATCAAGCTCGACCTGCCTGCGAACATCCGCGTCCAGCCGATCGGCCCAACGCAGACGCTATCGGCGATGCTCGCGAGCGGCGACATCGATGCGCTTCACACCGCGCGGATGCCGTCGACGTACGACGGCGGACGCGGGCGCGTCAAGCGGTTGTTTCCGGACTTTCGCCAAGTCGAGCAGCGGTACTTCCGCGACACCGGCATCTTTCCGATCATGCACACGATCGTCATTCGCCGCGACGTCTACGAACAGAACCGCTGGATCGCGCAGTCGCTGTTCAAGGCTTTCGTCGAGGCTCAGCGGCGCACGTATGACGATCTTTACGTGACTGCGGCGCTCAAGGCGATGCTGCCGTGGCTCACCGATCACGTCGAAGAGACGCGCGCGCTGATGGGCGACGATTACTGGGCGTACGGGTTTGGCCGCAATCGGCTGACACTCGAGACGTTCCTCCGCTATCACCACGAGCAGGGACTATCGAAGCGGCGACTCACGCCCGAGGAGCTCTTCGCGCCCGAAGCGATGGAGTCGTTCAAGATCTGACTCTGCCGCGAAGCGCGGCGTCAGCGTACTGCAATGATGCACAGAGGATCGCGTTGCCAACCGGCACGCATGCTCTTCGACGAAAGGAGCACTCGAGATGGAATCCGCGATGTACCCCGATACGACGAAAGAGCTCGCCCGCAAGCGGCGTGAGCTCGCCCCCGACATCTACAACGCGTTCAGGGCATTCGGCGAGCGCGTGTTCGCCGACGGCGCGTTACCGTCGAAAACCAAGCAGCTGATCGCCGTCGCCGTCGCCCACGTGACGCAATGTCCGTACTGCATTCGTGGGCACACCGAGCTCGCCGTCAAGAAAGGCGCATCAGAGGCGGAGCTCATGGAGGCGATCTGGGTTGCGGCCGAGATGCGGGCAGGCGCGGCCTATGCGCACTCGGTCATCGCGCTCGACACGATGCATCGGATCCAGCCGCCCGCGACTTGAGCAAATCGCTTTCGATACGTACTGGCTGGTCCCGGCGCGTACGGACATCGAACAGCGAGCTTTACGCGCTCAGGCGTGCGCGACGGTGAATGCGCGCTTGATCGGCAGCGGCCGCGCTTCGCGACGCGTGCGCTCGATCGCTCGCAGCAACGTCAGGTGCAGTACGTCACGCTGCGCGTGGCTCCCGCCGAGTTGCTGCGATGCTGCGGGCAATCGGGTCAGCAGCTTCACGGCGCGCGCGTAGTTGCCGCGTCCGAACGCGATCAACGCGCGACCCGCCGGCAAGCCCACGCGACGCGTCGTTGCGCCGTGACGCGTGGGCAGCCAGCGACTGCGCGAGAGCACGCGATCGAGCCTCCGCGCGCGCTGCCAGTCGCGAGCGCCGACGAACGCGAGCATCGCGTGCACGTCGTTGAAGCTGCAGAACGCGTCGTCGATGCGCGCTGACCAGCGTTCCGCGAGCTCCTGCCAGCGCGTGCCGGCGGCGCCGCCGAGCATGTCGATGCGCCACAGCAGTGCCGAGGCGTCGATCAGGTCGGAGAGCTCGCTCGATGGATTTGCGCGAATATGGTCGTCATAAAGCGCCAGCGCGTCCCCGAGCCGACCGAGGGCCAGGTGAAACAAAGCGACGTGCCACCAGACGTGCACGGCCACGATCGTGTCCGTTGCCCACGCAGCTTCATGATCGCGCATCCAGCGAATGCCGGCGTCCGGGCGATTGGTCATCTCGAACACATGCGCCAGCACATGATGCGCGCGCGCATTTTTCGGGTTCAACGCAAGCGCCTCGAGAGCCTCACGTTCGGCACGAACGAAATCGCCGTTTTCCTCGAGGCTGAAGGCGTGCATCGCGAGCACGGCGTCGTAGCCCGGCGTTTGTGGCGACCACGCGGAGAGCACGGCCTGCACGCGGCTCTTCAAGCAGCTCGAATCGCCGGTCAGGTAATCGAGCGAATGCGCGATCTGCAGCGCGAGCACGTCGGTTGGATAGCGCTGCAGGAGATCGCCGAGCATCCGCTTCGCACCTTCGTAGCTGTCATCGATGAGGGCGCGCATGGCTGCGACGTGCAGACGCTCGCGCGCGTTGGCCGGCAGCCTCGCAAGGGTCCCGAGCATCGGACGGCCCACGCCGATGCGCCGGACATCGCGCCCGGCCAGCAGCAGCCACGCCTTCAGCACCTGCGCCATGACGAACGCCGGCGCTTCGCGCAGCGCCGCATCGACGAGTTCCGCGGCGCCATTGCGCCATGCCAGTGACGTGGCGAGCGCGCGCTCGTAAAGCTCGGCGGCGGCCGGTGTGGCCCCCGTCATTTCACATCCGCGACGATCCAATTCGCTCATTTCCGTGCCTGCGAAGCGGCGGCTTGCGAGCGACTTCGAGGTCACCCTCGTGCCACTCGCGGCCGCGCCGCATGATTGCGATGAGCGAAGTCTAGTGCGCCAGTGTCACAACGCTATTCCGCGCACTCCCGTCGTGTGTTTCATTTGTTTCGACGGCCTGGCAGAACCCTTAGTGGCCCGCCGCGAGCTCGGTGATCGTCTCGAAGCCGCCCCAGAACATCCGCTTGCCATCGAACGGCATCTTCGATGGATCCATCGATTCCTTGAGCTGCGGATCTTCCATCACCGCTTTCATGACGCGATCCCGATCCGCCTTGTTTTTGTAAACGACCCACGCCAGCGCGATCACTTCGTCGTCCTTGAGCTGCACCGCTTGCGGAAACGACGTCTGCTTGCCGGGTTGGACATCGTCGCTGATCGAGTCCGAGTAGTACATCGCACCGTGCCGCAGGTGCGCATTGCCCCATTCCGTCGACATGCGCTTGTAGGTGTCGAGCTTCGCACGCGGAACGGGAATGACGATGGCGTCGATATAGTGCGACATCAGACCTCCAGTCGTTGAGTGGTTTTGGACGTACAGTAATGCCGCGGCCGCTGCCATCGCGGCCGCGGAACCAGATTCTGGCGCACCGACGTGCTCAGGCGCCAGGGGGTCCCGCTCAGGACGTGACAGGGCACGCGGGCATCGATATTGGGCTCCCGCGGACGCCGAATGTTCCGCGCAATGCGCCCGCTCGAAGGAGGCAACGTGCAGTTCTATCTCGATGGCTACCGACCCGGCGACCCCGACATTCAGACGGCGGCGGAGGGAACGCGTTCGACCGCGCTTCCCGACACCGCCGACGTGCTGATCGTCGGCAGCGGCCCCGCGGGCACGGTGCTCGCTGCGCAATTGTCGGCTTTCCCTGCGATTCGCACGCGACTCGTCGAGCGGCGCGACGGGCCGCTGTTGCTCGGCCAGGCCGACGGCGTTGCCTGCCGCACCGTCGAAATGTTCGATGCATTCGGCATGAGTGCCAAGCTCGTCCGCGAAGGTTACTGGGTCAACGAGACGACGTTCTGGCGTCCATCTCCGGATGACCGCTCGAAGATCGCGCGTGCCGGGCGCGTGCAGGACACCGAGGACGACTTGTCCGAGTTCCCGCACCTGATCGTGAACCAGGCGCGGATGCAGCAGTATCTGCTCGATTACATGAGCCGGTCGCCGTCGCGGCTGACACCCGATTACGGTGTCGAGTTCGTGACGCTCACGATCGATGCGGATGGCGATTACCCGGTCGTCGTTACGGTGCGCAACGTCCGCGACAACGTCGAGACGAAGCTTCGCGCGCGTTACGTCGTCGGCTGCGACGGCGCGCGCAGCCTCGTTCGCAGCGCCATTGGAGCGGTCCCGCGCGGCGACTTCGCCAACCACGGCTGGGGTGTCGTCGAC
>Ga0070658_10002377_pt1 | contig 15800 bp, 12 predicted proteins | sample KBSC13metaG_FD_64664 | JGI IMG/M metagenome (GOLD analysis project Ga0070658, IMG submission 64664) | Corn rhizosphere microbial communities from Kellogg Biological Station, Michigan, USA - KBS C1-3 metaG | ecosystem: Host-associated > Plants > Roots > Rhizosphere > Soil ...
AATCATTTGGAATAAACCCGCAGCAGGGTTACTCTCATACCCGTGATGAATCCGAAGGCATTTCTCGCAGTGCTGCTTGGGCTGGTTTTCCAGTTGGCCCAGGTGCAGGCGGGTGTGTCCCGATCCATCACGCGTCCGGCGGAGAAATCCTGCTGCACCCATTCCTGCCCGTGCGCTCAGAATACGTCTTCTGAAAAGCGGCAGGCCCCCGCTGCTCCTGCGCCGGAAATGCTGAAAATCATCGCGGTGCGGGCTGACGGCAATGATCCACTGGCCTCTGCACTGGCCGCTCCGCCTTCCACGGAGGTAGCGGGTGCCGAGGTGGAGTTTCAACGTTTTACCGGCTATCCCGGCGTCGCGCTTTCCGTCGCGTTCTGCCGATTTCTCATGTGAGCGCACGCCTCCCCAGGCGTACTATGTCCTGATACTTTCCCCGCACGGTTAGCGGTGGTTGATCAGGCGGATTGGAAACGGTTTTTCCCAATCTCCCACTCACATGATTCATGAATTTCCATGCCACACTTCTATCCGGCCTCATCGTGGCCGGAAGCTGGCTCCATGCACAGGAGCCTGAGCTTTTAAACGATGCCTACCTTTCAAGCATCCGTGCCGAGGCAGCGCGAAACCACCCAGCCGCCGGGGCCTCCCTGCTGCGGGCACAAGCCGCCGCCGCCGATGGCCGGGCGATCCGCCTGTGGGATGACCCCATGGCCGGACTCTCGCTCATGGGTGCGGACCGCATGATGCGCCGCGATGAAGGGGACATCAAACTGATGATCGAGCAACCCCTGCCGAAGCCTGGGGTCTATCAGGCTGGGAAGGACAAGGCGGCAGCCATGCAGCGGGCCGAGCATGCGAGGTCCATCAATGCGCGGCTGGAACTGAGCGCTGCCGCCGCCCGCACCGCCATCGAGCTGGCGCTGGCAGATGAATCGATTTCCCTGCAGGCGCAGCAACTTGGCTGGCTGCGTGAAATGACGGCCAATGCCAGAGAGCGCGCAATCAATCCGGAAATGACCAGTGCCGAGCCACTGCGCATGGAGAGCGAACTGGTGAAGGAAACGCAGCTCTTGGAATCCGCCAAACGCACCCGCAGCAATCTGGCGATGAAGCTGAATCTGCAGCTCGGGCGCGGCAGCGAGTCGGTCTGGCCTTCACTGCGCCTGCCGGTGAAGTCTCTGCCGCTGCCGATAGGAAAGGCCGAGGTGGCACGCATTTCCCGCACGAATCCGATGGTGCTTTCCCTCAAGGAAATGACCACTGCTGCACGAGCGGAAACGCGGATGGCGGACCGTGAGCGGCAGCCAGGATTTTCCATCACGGCAGGCAGCAGCACCTACTCCGGCACGGGGGACTACCGGAGTGCGGAGGTGGGTGTGAAGATGAGCCTGCCGTGGTTCAATGATCACTCCTATCAGGCGAAGGTGGATGCCGCCGCCCTGCGGGAAAAAGCTGCGGCAGCGGATGTGGACACGCTGATCCGCGAAATCGAAATCCAGGTGATCGCCGCTGTAACGGAGGCCACCAATGCCGCCGCCCAAGCGGATGCCTACTCCGGTGAGGTGGAAAGCAAGGCCCGCCTCACCACGGAATCGATCCAGAGTTCATGGATCAGCTCCACCGCCACCCTGGCGGAACTGCTGGAGACACGCCGCCTTCTTTTCTCCATCCGCCTCGACCAGCGCAGGTTCATCGCGATGCAACTCTCCGCTCTGGAAGAACTCAACGTCCTCGTTCCCCGCAAATGAAAACTTTCCTCATTATCCTCACCACGGCGGTCCTTTCCATCACCGCTACGTTTTTTCTAACACGCAAGCCTCCTGTTCCTTCTACGGAAAAGCAGCCGCTGTATTACCAGAGCGCGATGCATCCGTGGATCAAGAGCGACAAACCGGGCCGCTGCACGATCTGCGGCATGGAGCTGACTCCGGTGTATGCTGGCGATCAAGGATTCGATGACTCCGCTGCGGAAAATTCGATCACGCTCACCCAAAGCCAATCCCGCATCCTCGGCGTGGCCACCAGCAAGATCTCCAGCGGGACACTCACCCGCACGCTGCAGGTGGCAGGCATGATCGATGACGATGATTCCCGCCACCGCATTCTATCAGCCTACGTGCCGGGCCGTGTGGACAAGCTGCATGTGAACTATGTGGGCGCGGAGGTGACGGAGGGCCAGCCGCTGGCGGACATCTACAGCCCTGCCCTGCTCCAAGCTGAGCGCGAATACCGCCAGCTCAGCGGAGACCTGAAACGCACCGCAGCCCTGCGGCTCAAGCAAATGGGACTCACGCCGGAACAAATCACCGCACTGGCGGACAAGTCTGCGGATCAACTGACCACCACCCTGCTGGCACCGATGACGGGCACCGTGGTGGCGCGGGATGTGTATGAGGGCCAATACCTTGCGGAAGGCGGGAAGTTGTTCGAGATCGCGGATTTTTCCACCATGTGGTTCAAGTTCGACGCCTATGAGCAGGATCTGCCATGGCTAAAAACCGGGCAGCCCGTGCGCGTGCAGACCTCCTCCCTTCCGGGAAAAACCTTTGAAGGGACAATCACCTTCATCGATCCGAACCTCAGCGAAGCAACGCGCAGCACGAAGGTGCGGGTGGATCTGCCAAATCCTCTGGTGAATGGCCGACGCGAACTTTTCCATCGCACCTATGCGGATGCCACCATTCTGATAGAGCAACCGGATGTGCTTCTGGCACCGAAGTCTGCCGTGGTCCAGACAGGCAGTGAGGCGGTGATCTATGTGGATCTGGGAAATTCCAACTTCGCCCAGCGGGTGGTCACGCTTGGCAGGCGCGGAGACAAGGAGGTGGAGATTCTTTCTGGCGTGAAGGCGGGAGATGCCGTGGTCACCACCGGCACCCTGCTGATCGATGGGCAGGCGGAGATGAACCGCAGTTTTTCCGCTCCTGAGGCAGGCCCGGTCCTAACGGATGATCAGAAAACCGCGATCCGGGACTTCGTGGAAACAGCGGACGCCATGTCTCTGGCACTGGCGAACAGCAATCTCGGGGAATTCAATCAAGCCAGCCAGGCGGCGGAGAAAAAATCCTCTGCACTGGTGAAGGCGCTGGCGGTGAAAACGGACCTTGAGGAGAAAAGCCACTTCCATGGCTACGAGGATATCAAGAAGGCGCGGGAGGCATTCTATCATTTTTCAATGACTGCCTCCGAACTGCTGGGCCATTACTCCGGGCAGCCGGGCGTGCCGGATTTCCAGATCTGGAAATGTCCGATGGTGGATACCGCGATCAAGATTCCCACCAAACACGGCTTGTGGATCCAGAAAACGGGGCGTGCCGGGATGAACCCCTACTTCGGCAGTGAAATGCTGGACTGTGGTGAACCCGTGAAGGGAGGTGCCAGCCATGATTGATAAGATCATCCAATGGTGCCTGGGAAATCGTTTCCTCGTCGCCTGTGCCACGCTGCTCATCGTCGTGCTGGGAATCCGCGCAGTCTATCAGACTCCTGTGGACGCCATTCCAGATCTCACGGAGAACCAGGTGCTGGTGTATGCGGACTGGATGGGACGCAGCCCGCAGGAGGTGGAGGATCAGGTGACGTATCCGCTTTCCACCGGCCTGCAGGGGCTGGCGGGAGTGAAGGAGGTGCGGGCCACCTCCATGTTCGGATTCTCACTGCTCACGATCATTTTCGAGGACAATGTGGATCTATACTTCGCCAGGAACCGGGTGCTGGAGCGGCTGAGTTTCATGAAGGGCCAGATGCCGGAAAACGTGACGCCGCAGCTCGGCCCGGATGCCACAGGACTGGGCTGGGTCTATCAGTATTACCTGAAGGTGGACCCGGAGCAGGCGAAGAATGGCGGCTACGATCTGGCGCAACTCCGCTCCCTGCAGGACTGGCACATCCGCTACCAACTGGCCAGCGTGCAGGGAGTGGCGGAGGTAGCCAGCATCGGAGGCTTCGTGAAGCAGTATCAGATCGAGCTTTCTTCCACGAAGATGCGCGAACGCGGGGTGTCCCTGATGGAGGTGATGAACGCGGTGAAAAACGCGAACCTGAATGTGGGCGGAAAAGTGGTGGAGGAAAATGGAGCGGAGTTCGTGCTGCGTGGCACGGGCCTGGTGACCAGCACAGAGGATCTGGAACTGGTGACCGTGAAGGCAGTGGAAGGCACGCCGATTTACCTGAAGGACATCGCAACCATCCAGATCGGCGGGGATTTCCGCAGAGGTGCGCTGGACATCAATGGGCAGGAAGCGGTGGGAGGCACGGTGGTGATGCGCACGGGAGAAAACGCCAAGGCGGTGATCGAGCGGGTGAAGGAAAAGATAACCACCCTTTCCAAGAGCCTGCCACCCGGTGTGACCATCCAGCCATTCTATGATCGCAGCGAGTTGATCGACCACACCATCGGCACGCTCAAGCACGCGCTGATAGAAGAGATCCTGCTCGTCACGCTGGCGCACATTCTTTTCCTCTGGCACTTCCGCAGCATCCTCATCGTCACGCTGCCGCTGCCGATCTCCATTCTCATCTCCTTCCTGCTGATGAAGGAGGCAGGCATCACCAGCAACATCATGTCTCTCACCGGCATCGCCATCGCCATCGGTGTACTGGTGGATGCGGCCATCGTGGTGACGGAAAATGTGATCCGGCACAGTGAACTGGCGGAGGAGAAAAAGGGCGGCAGGCTTTCCGCCGATGAGCGGTGGCACGTCACCCTGGCGGCTTGCAAGCAGGTGGGCCGCCCGATCTTTTTTGCAATGGCCATCATCATCCTCGCCTTCGTGCCGGTATTCGCCCTCACCGGGCAGGAGGGGAAATTATTCCACCCGCTGGCGTTTACGAAGACGTTCGCAATGATCGGCTCCACTCTGCTGGCCGTCACGCTGGTACCGGTGCTGTGCTCGGTTTTCGTGCGTGGGCCATTCCACTCGGAAGACAAGAACGTGGTAATGAAGTTCCTGCTGCGGATTTATGAACCGGTGCTGGATTGGGCGTTGGAGCATCGCAAGACGGTGGTGGGCCTCGCGCTGGGAATTCTATCCGTTTCCCTGCTGATGGCCATCGGCCTGCCGCGTGCGACGGTGAAAAAGCTCCACGATTCCGGCCACCCGCAACTCGCCAAGGCGGTGGCGGGCTTTGGCAGGGAATTCATGCCGCCACTCAATGAAGGCAGCCTGCTCTACATGCCGGTGCTGCTGCCAAAGACCAGCCTGGGGGAAATCCAGAAAGTCATGGCATGGCAGGACAAGGTCATGAGCGAAGTGCCGGAGGTGGCCAGTGTGGCCGGTAAGCTGGGCCGTTTCGAAACCGCCACCGATCCCGCCCCCACCGAGATGCTGGAGACGACGATCATGCTGAAGCCGGAATACCTTCCTAACAAATGGTTCGGCTCCACGCGCAATCCTGCGTGGCGGGAGGGCATGACCATCGAAAAACTGAAGGCGGAACTCACGGGAAAAATGAAGGAGGTGCCCGGCTATGTGCCCGCGTTTCTCCAGCCCATCGAGAACCGTATCCTCATGCTCTACACCGGTATCCGTGCGCAGGTGGGCGTGAAGATTTACGGCGATGATCTGGGCAAGATCCAACAGAAAGCCTTCGAGGTGGAGAAACTGATCCACTCCATCGATGGTGCCGCCGGAGTCTCCGCCTCACGCGTGCAGGGGAAGCCCTATCTGAATATCCAGGTGGATCGGCAGGCGATGGCCCGCTACGGCCTGAGTGCGCGCGATGTGCTGGACGCGGTGGAAATTTCCATCGGCGGGATGAATGTGAGCACCACCATCGAGGGACGGGAGCGCTACCCCATCCAGATCCGGGTGCAGCGCAGCGAGCGGGATGACATCGACAAGCTGAACCGCATCCTCATTTCCACCAAGTCCGGCATGGAAGGCAACATGGCCGCCATCCCGCTGGGCATGGTGGCGAAGATCACCCGCGAGATCGGTGCGAATGAAATCGCTTCCGAAAACGGGCAGCTCCGCTCCTTCGTGCAGGCCAATGTGCAGGACCGCGACTTAGGCGGCTTCGTGCAGGAGATCGAGCAAAAGCTCAGCCATGTCAACTGGGAGGGCATGACCTACAAGATGACCGGCGAGTATGAAAACCAGCGCCGCTTCACCCAGACGATGATGCTGGTTTTCCCCATCGTGCTGCTGATCATCTTCGTGCTGCTCTATCTGGTCTATCACAGCGTGCTGGAGGCGGCCCACGTCATGCTGGCGGTGCCCTTCGCCCTCAGTGGCGGGGTGCTTTTGCAAAAACTGATGGGCTACCATTTCAACGGAGCCGTGTGGGTGGGCTACATCGCACTCTTCGGCACCGCCGTGCAGACGGGTGTGGTGATGGTGGTTTATCTGGAGGAAGCGGTGAAGGCCCGCATCGCGGAAAAAGGCAGCGCGATGACCTATCAGGACCTTGTTCAGGCGGTGAAGGACGGCGCGCGGCTGCGGCTGCGGCCTAAAGTCATGACCGTGGCCACCATCGTGGCCAGCCTACTGCCGATCATGTGGAGCCATCGCCAGGGATCTGAAATCATGAAACCGCTGGCCACACCGGTGATCGGCGGAATGGTCTCCAGCCTGCTACACATTCTCATCGTCACACCCGTGATTTTCCTTTGGCTCCGCAAGCGTGAGCTGGAAAAAGGAACCTTGAAACTTTCACTCAATCCCAACCATAACATCGATCCATGAAAATCATCGTCACACTCGCAGCCTGCTCACTGGCGCTTTTCTCCTGTAAGTCAAAGGCCACCGCCGACAATGCAAAGGTCAAGCCCTACACGCCTGACACCTGCCTTATCTCCGGTGAAAAGCTAGGGAAAATGGGAACTCCTTACGAAATCGTTTACGAGGGCCAACAGATCAAGTTCTGCTGCAGCCACTGCGAGCCGGATTTCCGCAAGGAGCCTGCAAAGTATCTATCACAATTGAAGTGATGATAGGTCGTAGCTTGATGGCTTCGCCATCAAGGCGGGGTGGATTCGCATGAAGCCATCACGTGGCCTTTCGACTAAAAGCGCTCGCAAGGGAAATCATTGCTCCACCCAACCCTGATGGCGAAGCCATCAGGCTACGTGGTTGATTGAGATCACACCATGCTGTGCAGTCCCACGGTGTTTCCTTCCGTATCCTTGAAGATGCCGATGAAGCCGTGGGGCGGGATGGCTGTGCGGCCCTGGATAACCGTGCCACCGGAGGACTCCACGCGGGAAAGCACGCCGTCCAGGTCTCCCTCCACATTCAGATAAACGAGGGTGCCGCCCTCGCCCGGCTGATATTTGTCACTGAGGGTGATGGAGCCTGCCACACCTTCTTCGGCAGCGGGGAAGACACCCATCTTGGATTCGCTATCCACCACGGTCAGCGTCTGGCCGAGGATCGTTTGGTAAAAGTTGAGGGCGCGGTCGAAGTCAGCGACGAAGATTTCAAACCAGTTGAGGGCATTTGTTTTCATATGATGGAATAAGTAGGGCCGACGGTGAATTCCGAAGGACGCACTCATTCAATCCCATGCGACTGACAACCCTATGTCAGGAGGGTGAAAAAAATTTCACTTTTCTTCATATCGGCTGGCCAGGGAGAGGGCAGCGGCGTGGATTTTCTGCCGTAGTGCCTGTGGCTCCACCGCCTCCGCCATGGGGCCGAAGGCCATCAGCCACGCAGCCGTCCAGTCCAGCGAGAAGGAGAGAATTTCCACCCGCACCCAGCCGCCGGGCAGTTCCATTTCTGAAATGGGGGCGGAGAGCAGCTCCATGCGCACGCGCTCCATCACTTCCACCCGGACATGTAGCACCACCGGCACCAGATCCTGACAGGCGATTTGTTCTGCCAGGAAATCCTTCACGGAAAATCCATCCGGCCTAGTGAATCCATCTGCCAGCACTTCCCAGGATTCCATCCGATCGAGCCGGAAATCCCGCACCGCATCGCGCAGGCGGCAGTGGCCGATGAGGTGCCACTGGCGGCTGTAAAACACCAGCCCCAGCGGCTCCACGGTGCGGGTGGTGATTTCTCCACGCCGCCCGGCATTGTAGCGGAGGGCCACGCACTTTTGCTGCACGGTGGCCTGCTGGAGTGGCATGAGGGCCTGCTTGCAATCCTCCACGCTCCCCGGCGATGGCAGCCGGATGCCGATGGCACTTGATAGACGATTCAGGTAATCGCGGCGTTCCGTGGGCAATACCGAGCGGATTTTCAGGAGCGCAGATCGCAGGGCCTCCTTCAGGGATTCATCAGCTATTTGCTCCGTCACCTCCCCGCTCAGGAAAAGGGCGGCGGCTTCATTCTCCGTAAACATCACCGGTGGCACATGGTAGCCGCGCATGAGGCTGTAGCCATGCCCCGCGCCCGCGATGATGGGCACGCCCGCTTCTCCCAGTGCCGCGATGTCCCGATAGACCGTGCGCACACTGATTTCATAGTGCTGCGCGATTTGCTCGGCAGTGATCGTCCGGTGGCTTTGCAGCAGCAGGATGATGCCGGTCAGGCGGTCGATGCGGTTCATGGGCGGCCCCCATAGGCCGTGATCCGTGGATCTTTGGCAAAAAGGAAATCCTCTCCCGGGGACATTTATCTTTCCCTTCCTCACTGCTTTCTGATTCAAAGTATAAAACCTGAAATTCATGCAAATTTCCCAACAGATCCTGAAGTCTCCCCATTCGGACATTCACGCATTCGCTGGGAGTGAGGGAGTCTACCTGCTAGTGATATTTGCCCCGCGTGAGTGGTTGGAACAAAGTGACTTTCTGGATAGAATCCGCGCCGCCACCCCGGCTGGCACGAAGATCACGGGGTGCTCCACGGCAGGGGAAATTACCGCCAAGGGGGCTCACGATCAGGCAGCCACGCTCACCTTCATCACTCTGGAAAGCAGCGAGGTGGAGGTGATCGCCCAGCCATCACTGGGCATGGACCAGTCGCGCGATACCGGGAAGAAGCTGGCAGCCGCCATCGAGGAAAAGGTGGGTACGCCCTCATATGTGCTGATTTTTTCCGATGGACTGAATGTGAATGGCAGCGAATTGGTGGCCGGATTGCGCGAAGGTCTGGCCGGACGTTGCCAGTTTTCCGGTGGTCTGGCCGGGGATGGCTTCAAGTTCGAAAAAACGGCCGTGATCGCCAATGGCCAGCTCCAGCAGCAGGCGGTGGTGGGCGTGGCTTTCAAAGGGGCCAGCCTGCGCAGTTCCTGCTCCTCCGTGGCGGGGTGGAGTCCCTTCGGCACCTTCCGGGAGGTCACCCGCTCACAGGCCAATCATCTGGACGAGCTGGATGGGAAGCCCGCCCTGGAAGTGTATTCCTCCTATCTGGGAGCGGATGCGGCGAATCTCCCCTCCTCCGGGCTGCTCTATCCCCTGGAGATCCATCTGGCAGATGGCTCCGCCCCGCTGATCCGCACTCTGCTGGCGGTGGACAAGGAAAACGGCCGCCTCACCTTTGCCGGAGATATTCCACAGGGCAGCACTGTGCGCCTGATGAATGCCAGCTACGATCAACTGGTAGATGGGGCCGGGCAGGCCGCGCGACAGGCAGCAGAGGATCTGCCCACGCCATCGCTCGCACTGCTGGTGAGCTGTGTGGGGAGGAAGCTGGCACTGGCCAGCTATACGGATCTGGAGGTGGATGCGGTGAAGGATGTCCTACCGCCGTCCACCATTCTCACAGGCTTTCACTCCTATGGTGAGATAGGCCTGGATGAAAGTGCCCATGACGTGGAACTCCACAATCAAACGATGACCGTCACCCTCCTGAGCGAGATTTCCTGATTCCGCAATGCCTGCCGGTATCCACAGACTCCTCCAGTTACAGGCACGGAAGTGCCTCCCGGAGCTTGGGCAGGATCTCCCGCTGGCGGAGCAGCTCACGCACGCCACCAGTGAGCAGATCCATGAATTCCTAAACGCCATCAGCCAGAGCTACACCACGGCGGAGCAGCAGAGTGAACGCCAGGCACGTGCGCTGCGCATCAGCACGGAGGAGGCGAATTCCTTCATGGGTAAACTCCGGGAAATAAACCGGGAAATGGAGACTACTCTCGATTTCATCCGCTCCCAACTGGATGAACTGGCACGCCAGTATCCCGAGGCATTGGCCGCCGCTCCTGCAGCGGAGGATCACAGCAGTGCGCTGATCCGGCAATTCCACCAACTGCTGGGTGCCTGGCAGACCCATGTGGCGGATGTGGAAAAGGCCAGAGTCCTGGCAGATGAGCTCCGCGAGGAAGCAGACCGGGCCAATCAGGCGAAGTCCGATTTCCTGGCCGCCATGAGCCATGAAATCCGCACGCCGCTGAATGGAGTGATCGGCATGGCGGGCCTGCTCCTAGGCACGCCATTGTCCGGGGAACAGCGCGAGTATGCGGAAACGGTGCAAACCTGTGGCGAGACGCTGCTTTCCCTGATCAATGACATCCTGGACTACTCGAAGATCGAGGCTGGCAGCCTGGAGCTGGAAGAAGTGTCCTTCAACATGCGGGATGCCGTGGAGGACTCCATCGATCTCTTCAAGCACGTGGTCTCCAAGAAGCGGCTGGAGCTTCTTTTCTACCTGGATCCCGGCGTACCCATCGATCTGGCGGGAGACGTGACGCGCTTCCGCCAGGTGCTGGTGAACCTCCTGTCCAATGCCGCGAAATTCACGGCCGAGGGGGAAATTTTCATCTCCATCCGCCCGAACGTGGATTCCAAGCGTCCGGGGCATTGGCACATCTCCGTGCGGGATTCCGGCATCGGCATTTCTCCAGACAAGATCGGCAGGCTGTTCCAGATCTTTTCCCAGGCGGATGCCTCCACTTCCCGGAACTACGGCGGCACCGGACTGGGATTGGCGATCAGCAAGAAACTGGTGAATGCCATGGGCGGAGACATCTGGGTGGAAAGCGTGGCTGGAAAGGGCTCCACCTTCCACTTCACCGTCGATTTGGCGCAAAACAAAACGCCCGCTCCATCCCGCCATCCTGCCACAGCACCGGAAAAACTGATAGACACCACCGTCATGATCGTGGATGACAAGTCCACGAATCTAACGATTCTGGAAAACAGCATGCGCCAGTGGGGAGCCAAGCCGGTTTCCTTTTCAGATCCCCTGCAGGCCCTAGCGTGGGCATCCCAGGCTGGCACGCTGGACCTCATCATCACGGATCTGGACATGCCCGGCATGAATGGCAGCCAGCTCATCGCAGAGGTGGAAAAGGCCCGGGGCTCTCGCGTACCATCCCTGATCCTCACCTCCGTGGCATGGCCCGCACGCCCGCCGGAGGGAGCCATGGTGGCTACCAAGCCGATCCGTGAAGGCGATCTGGCCCGCGCCATTTCCGGCCTGCTGCAAGGGCAACGCACCACCTACCGCCATGCCCACAATGACAAGGAGAGTCGGCGTTTCAGCCACTTCCCGGCCAAGCTGCTGGTGGTGGAGGATAATGCGGTGAACCAGCGGCTCATGCGCCTGATGCTGGGCCAGTTCGGGCTGGAGGCCAGCTTCTGCTCCACAGGTGTAGAGGCCATCGATTACTTCAAGACCACCCTCCCGGATATCATTCTCATGGACGTGCGCATGCCGGAGATGGATGGCTATGAGGCCACCAAACTGATACGGGAGCTCAATGGCAGCGTGAAGCAGCCCTGCATCATCGGCCTGACGGCAAATGCCCTATCAGAAGAAAAAACCAAAGCCCTGGCCGTGGGAATGAATCACTATCTCACCAAGCCCATCCTCCGCCACAATCTCTTCAACGCCCTCCTGGCTGCCTGCCGCGAAATCTCCGGCGAGCCAGTAGTGGAGTAACGCAAGGAGAGTCGATCTCCGAATCGACTTGTTTCATCGTCGTGGCGAATGCATCGCGCGCTTCCCTTTGCAATTACGGAGACACATTTATCCTCTTTATCCCGCTAGGGATTATAGCCGGTAGCCGGGGGTAAGCGAATGCCATGAGCTCCACCCCCGGCTACCCGCTGTGATGCCCACGGCATATCTTGATAGAAAAGTTTTCACACCATCCGCATCACCGCCATGCACAATCCTGTCACGGCAATGCCGCAGCATGCAGGACGGGCGATGAATTTCCCATACTCCGCGCGTTTCCACCAAGTGGAGACGGCTGCGTAGGCGAGGGCCACCACCACCAGTTGGCCGCACTCGATTCCCAGATTGAAGCTGAATAGCGCAGGCAGGAAGTGCTCCTGAGGGATCGGCGCATCTGCAAACGTATGCGCGAATCCCAGCCCATGGATGAGGCCGAAGCCAAACACCACCCACGGCCTCCACGCGCACAGCCGATTCTTCACCAGCAGGTTTTCCACCGCGATGAAGCTGATGCTCAGCGCGATGGCTACCTCCACCCATGAAGTGGGCAGGGAAACAAAACCATACAGAGAAAGCCCCAGCGTGAGCGAATGCGCCAGCGTGAACAACGTCATCTGAAACAGCAGCACGGAAAAATCCCGGCTCAGGAAAAACAGCCCCAGAATAAAGAGGATGTGGTCCAGCCCGCCCGGCAGGATGTGGCGGAATCCATCTACGAAATACTGCGGCACCACCGCGCTGGCGGAGAGAACGAGAAATCCGGAAATCGATAGCAACCGCATCATGCGCGGGGTGGAGCGTGGCAGCGGCACGGGGCCGCCACCAGTTTTTTCCCTTTCCCGATGATTTAGAATCTCTTCGTCACCGTGAGGCGGAAGGTGCGTGGCTCCGATGGATGAAGGTGCACGCCTTCCACAGGGGCTGGCTCACTGGCCGTTTGAGATTCATAGTAGTACTCGATGTCATTGTCCTTCCGCCCGAGCACGTTGAGGCAATCGAGCGAGATTTCCCAATCGTCCTTCCGGTAGCCGATGCGGCTGTTTACTTGGAAGCTGGCGCGGGATTCCTCACTGCCATCTTCCGTTAGTGGGCGCGGGCTGAAATATCTGCCACGCAGAGAGCCGAATGCGCCTTCGCTTTTCCCAACCGTTAGACCGGAGCTCCACACAAGGGGCACCGCGCCGGGAATCTCATCGTCCCGCCCCACATCCTGCAGCTTCCCTTCGGAGAACGTCAGCTCGTTGTCCAGCGTCAGCCACTCGCTGGGACGCCAATAGGTGGACCACTCCACCCCATAGCGCACGGTGGCCAGACCTGCCTCGGAAGTTCCGGCATCTCCCACGTAGAGGAGTTCCGAGTCACTGTGCAGATAGAAAAACGCCAGCGTGCTCACCACATTCTCCACCTTTTCCGTGCGGACGCCCAGCTCACCTCCATAGGTGCGCACCAGCGGGTCCACCTTCTCCGCAGGATCGCCCGTCACCGGGTCCCGCGTGATCGTCACGCCGCGCGCATCATTACTGTGGAAGCCGAAGCCGCCATTCATGTAAAACTCCGTATCCGACCATGGGCCGAAGATGAGGCTCAGCTTCGGGCTCACGATGCCATCATGATCCGTGCCGGAGTTTGCAGAGTCCGAGCTATCCACATCATAGTGAAAGCCATCCGCCCGCACGCCCGGCTGCACGCGGAACCAATCATTCACCTGATAGACCAGCGTGGTGTAGATGCCCACCGAGCTGATGATCACATCATCCTCCCGCACCGTATTGATCCGCTCACGCTCCACCGTGTTGTAGAGGCCTATGCCATTGAGGAAATCATTCCGCGTCTGCAGGCCCACCGTGAGCTTGTTTTTCTGGCCAAAGTCCCACTCGCGCCGGACCTCACCGCCTACGAAGAAACGTTCGTCCTTTTGCTCGAATTGATCGCCATTTACCGGATCGTTCAGGAAGTAGGTGAAGTTGGAAAACAGATCCAGATCGTAATATCCGGCGTAGAAATCCGCGTGCGTCCTCCCATCCGCATGCTCGCGTTCCCACATTCCCATGAGGCTGTAGCGGCTGGAATCGCCACCCAGAGTGTCATCCAGATTTCCATAGCGGCCCAGCGTTCCATCATCTATCAGACGCTTGGGGATCTGGTCCGTGGAATCCCACTCTCCTGTGTAGGCCATGGCCGTGAGGCTGTAGCGATCCTGCCCGGAGGTGCGGAAATATTTCAGGAAACCATTGATCCGCTCGGAATTGGACGGGAGTTTCCAAGGGCCGTCATAGTAGTTGTACTCCGCCGCATAGGTCAGGCCGGACGTTTCATTGGATGCTCCGCCCTTGGCATCAGGAGCTACTGATAGATCGATGGTATCTGCCAGCAGCCCCCGGTAAAAATTGTGCTGCCCCACCGTCACACTGGCGATGCCCTGCGGCAGCGCATCGAAAAAGCGGAACCTCGCTGCGCCTGCCGTGCTGAGATCCCCCAGCTCACCGAAGAACGGGCCTTTCCAGTAATCCAGGCTCTCCACCAGCTCCGGGATGATTGGGTTCAGATCCGCGTAGCCCTGCCCGTGCGCGTGCGTGACGAAGTTCACCGGCTGGCCATCCATCATGATGGAGAAATCCGTGCCGTGATCCAGATTGAAGCCGCGCACGAAATACTGGTTCGCCTTACCATCGCCGGAATGCTGAGTGATCACCACTCCCGGCACGGATTCCAGCAGTTCCCCCCGGCGCAACAGCGGGCGATCCTCCAGCTCCTTCGCGCTCGTCTGCCCCTGTGAGGCGGACTCTGCTTCACCGATCAGGCTCTCCGCCTTCCCGGTCACCACCATTGGCGGCAGCTCTTCGGTGGTTGTCGTCTGGCCGTGTGCTCCGGCCGCAAAGATGAATGTTAGATAAACAAAACGGTAATTGGAAATTTTCATGAGATGGGAAATAGGAAACAAGCAAATGCGCAGGAGTAAGGGGCATCGCGCCCCTTCTCCCACATGGATCGGTCTTGTTCATCCCACCCTCGGCGGCGGCGCAGGAGGAGCCTGCGGCCACACCCCGTATCGCAATCGTTCCGGCACCACCCATGCCACCCGCTCGCACGGCAGCTCCTTCAGGAAAACCACCGCCTGCCACACCATCAGCGGCATCTTCTTCTCCACCTTCAGCTTCTGCTCCGGCGCAGACTGTGGCGATTGAGCATCACCTTTCTCCAGCGCATCCGGCGATGCCAGCACCGTCTGGAATTCCTCACTGCTCCACGATTTCTCAAAAGCCGCCGCCACCCCTTGGCGCGGAGACTCCTTCACCACCATTCTGCAAAACACCGTCACCTGCATCAGCATGAGCGGCCCCGCCACGAGTTGGAACAATGCCAACACGTAGAGCAGCTTCATCTTCTTCCCGCCCGGTAACGCCATGCCTGCCCGCAGCCTGCCAACCATTGTTCTTGGGACAAGCCTGGAATTTCAATCAAGGCGGTGAAATCGCCTCAACCTCGATTCGACGTTGTCCAAAAAAAATGCCGCCTCCTTTCATGCCTACGGCATCTCTTAAAGCAAGGAGAGTCGATCTCCGAATCGACTTGTTTCATCGTCGTGGCTTATGCATCGCCCGCGCTCCTCTTTTAAACTACGATGACGCAGTTGCCATCTTCATCCCGCAAGGGATTGCTCGAAGCAAGGAGAGTCGATCTCCAAATCGACTTGTTTCATCGCCGTGGCAAATGCATCGCCCGTGCTTCCCTTTGCAATTACGGAGACACATTTAACTCTTTATCCCGCAAGGGATTGCAGCAGGTAGCCGGGGCGTAAGCGAATGCAATGAGCGTCACCCCCGGACAAGCATCTCCCATAAATCTTCGCATGCCGGAGGTATGCCAGATCGGTGTGTGTGATGAGCTCCCGCCTGCTGGCACGCCCTAACGGGGTGCTTTTTATTTCCACATCCCATCCGGGGGTGGCGCTCACTCCATTCGCTTACCCCCGGCTACCCGCTGTGATGCCTACGGCATCGCTTGACC
>Ga0070658_10002378_pt1 | contig 15798 bp, 12 predicted proteins | sample KBSC13metaG_FD_64664 | JGI IMG/M metagenome (GOLD analysis project Ga0070658, IMG submission 64664) | Corn rhizosphere microbial communities from Kellogg Biological Station, Michigan, USA - KBS C1-3 metaG | ecosystem: Host-associated > Plants > Roots > Rhizosphere > Soil ...
GACCGCAGCTCGCACTTTCCACTCGGTGTCGGGAAGCCGCCTTCGGCGAACGGCAGGTAGGGCCTCGGGACGTTGATGCGCGCCCATCCCGTCTCGAGGAGCGACTCGAGGGTGATCCCCTGCAGCTTCGGGCCGGCGCCGGCGAGCGCCTGGCGGATCATCGTCAGGTCGTCGTCGGCGAGGGCGGGATCGGTCATCCCCATCGCCCTGGCCAGCCGGCGGAAGATCTCGCTGTTCGGGAGCGCCTCGCCTAACGGTGCGATGGCGGGGCGGTTGAGGGTGATGTAGTGATGGCCGTAGGCGAGGTGGATGTCCCAGTGCTCGAGCTGCGTCGTCGCCGGGAGCACATAGTCGGCCCAGGCGGTGGTGTCGGTCGGGAACTGCTCGAGGACGACGGTGAGGAGGTCCTCGCGGGCGAGCCCGCGCCTGACCGCGCCGCGGTCGGGTGCGACGACGGCCGGGTTCGAGTTGTAGACGACCAGCGCCTTCACCGGCGGCCCGCCGGTGCCGGCGTCGGGGAGGGTGAGCGCGTCGCCGAGGCGGATCATGTTGACCTCGCGCGCGGGCGGCCCGAGGTCGGGCCTGCCTAACGCGCGGCGGTCGAACTGGAAGTTGGCGCTGGTCGAGAGCTGGACCCCGCCGCCGGCGCGGCGCCAGTGGCCGGTGACCGCGGGGAGGCAGGCGATGGTGCGCACCGCCATCCCCCCGCCGGCGTGGCGCTGCAGCCCGTAGTTGACGCGGATGAACGCCGCCTTCGCCCGCCCGTACTCGCGCCCGAGCGCGACCACCCGTTCGGCCGGGATCCCGGTGATGGCGGCGACGCGCTCCGGCGGATACTGCCGGGCGCGGGCACGCAGGTCGTCCGCGCCTAACGTCCAGCGGTCGAGGTAGTCGCGGTCGTCGAGTCCCTCGACGAAGAGGACGTTCATCATCCCGAGAGCGAGGGCGGCGTCGGTGCCGGGGCGGATCGCGATCCATTCGTCGCACTGGGCGGCGGTGCGGGTGAGCAACGGGTCGATCGCGATGACGCGGGCGCCGCGCTCGCGGGCGCGGAGGACGAAGGGCCAGAAGTGCGGGTTGGAGGTGAGGGTATTCGAGCCCCAGATGAGAATCAGGTCGCTGTCGGGGACGCCCTCGGCGTCGGCGCCGATGTTGGCCCCGACGGTCATCTGCATCGCCGCCGCGCCGGCGGCCGAGCAGATCGTGCGCAGCAGGCGGCTCGCGCCTAACGCGTGGAAGAAGCGGCGGTCCATCGACTCGCCCTGGATCATCCCCATCGTCCCGGCATAGGAGTAGGGGAGGATCGCCTCCGGCCCGTCGGCGGAGCGGGCGATCTCGCCGAGGCGCGCGGCGATCTCGCCGATGGCGACGTCCCAGCTCACCGGCTCGAACTCGCCGCTCCCCTTCGGGCCGACGCGGCGCAGCGGCGTGGCGAGGCGCTCGCGATGATAGGTGCGCTCGAGGTAGCGATTCACCTTCGCGCAGAGGAAGCCGCGCGTGAACGGGTGGTCGCTGTCGCCATGCATCCGGACAGCGCGCCCGTTCTCGACCGTGATTTCCCAGGCGCAGGTGTCGGGGCAGTCGTGCGGGCAGGCGCCGCGGACGACGCCATCGCGCGGCGGGAGAAGCGTGTCGTCACCGACGACCGGGAGCTGGATCGCCATCGTCGTGTCCTCGCTGCGTGCGTGCGGCTGTCGCGCGGACGTTCCGCGCGCCGGCCGACCGCATGAGGATAACTCCCGGCTAAGGGGTTGCGCTACAAGGCGTTACCGGGGAGAGCCGAGTGGCGGCGACGCAGCGAGTCGAGCGCTCTGGCGCTCCTCCGGCGGGCGGTGGGCGGGACCGCGCGTCCTTCCGAACAACCTGTTGCGGCAGCAGGAGTTGAGCGTCAGTCCGGTCTTGACAGAAAAACCGATTGCCGTACCTTTCGTGCCGACCTGGAACTTCCGAGCACCATATGTGTGCACGGACCACGCGTTGAGGAATCTCACGCCCAAAAGGAGACAGTAATGAAGCGCCTGGCCCTCGTTGCCGCAGTGCTCGTGATCGCCGCCTGCACGACCAAGAAGGACACGACCGTCACCGACACGACGACGCTCGCGCCGGCACCGGCCGCGACCGACACGTCGATGAAGATGGATTCGTCGATGAAGATGGATTCGACGAAGAAGGATTCGGCGATGAAGTCGACGACGACCACCACCACGACCACGACGAAGAAGCCGTAACCGTCGCGGTTCGCGGGACCAGGCGGGGCGCGACATCATGTCGCGCCCCGCGTGTCATTTCGGCGACAGCGTCAGCGCGGCGGCTCGGGGCTGCCTAACGCTGCGGTGAGCGCAGCGATCGCGCGATCGAGATCGGCAGCGGACAGCACCGGCGTCGCGCCGGCGACGTCGATCGGGTCGTCGAGCGCGACCCACGAGACGCATCCCTGGTAGCGGCGGGTCTCGGGGACGTCGTGCACCGCCGGCAGCCGCGACACGCGGACGGCGATCACCCGCAGCTCGGGGACGCCGCGGTACTCGAAGCGCGACACGACCGACGGCCAGGCCATGCCGTGAAAGGGCTCGATCGCGCGCAGCCGCTCGAGCTCGCGCACGTGCCACATCGCCGCCACTTCCGCGACCAGCCCGATGCGGATGATTCCGTCGGGCGGGCGATGCGCGCTCGCGGCGGCGATCCGCTCGGCGAAGCGCGGCTGGAGCTCGGCCGATTTCTCGTGGAACCAGGTCGGATAGAGAAGGAAGCGGTCGTGCCTGACGGCGAAGCCGGCGCGCTGCTCGCGGATGCCGCCCTTTCTCACGAGGGCGACGATCTCGCCGGCGGCGAGGGCGTCGCAGAGCACCGCCCACTCCTTGAGCGCGGTGCGTTCGCCGGTCATCGCCGGCGCTCGCGCGCCCACCAGCGGAAGGCGTCCGGGATCGCGTCGACGGGGGCGACGACCGGCGACCATCCGAGCTCGCGCTCGGCGCGGGCGCTCGAGAACGGATTGTCGCGCGAGACGAAGTTGAGCGATGCATGCTGCAGCACTTCCGAACCCGGCAGGTCGAAGCGCTTCCACAGCTTCTGCACCGCCGACAATCCGAAGCCGACGATGCCTAACGGTACGGGGACGCGCAGCACCACCGTATCGAGCCCGGTCGCGGCCAGTGCGACGAAGTCGCGGAGCGTGGTGTCGCCCTCGTTGGCCACGTTGTAGGCCCGGCCGCCGGCGGCGTCGGTCGTCGCGGCACGGATGGCGGCGTCGGCGACGCTGGCGGCGTTGATGATCGCCAGCGTGTTCTTCCCGCCCCCGGGGAGCGGAAAGGCGTGGAAGCGGGAGAACATCGTCGCCATGCGCGGGATGAACTGACGATCGCGCTTGCCGTAGATGACATCGGGCCGGATCGCCGTCGCCCAGATCTCGCCGCGGGCGTGCGCCGCCATGACCAGCTCCTCGGACTCGCGCTTCGACCGGGCGTAGAGCGCATGCTCGGGGATGGGTGGCATCGGCGACTCCTCGGTCGTCGGCTGCCCATCGGGGCGATAGCGTCCCTGCGGTCCGTAGACGGCGACGCTGCTCACGTGCATCAGCCGGGCGCCGCTGGTGCGGGCGGCATCGATCGCCGCGCCGGTGCCGCCGACGTTGGTCGCGCGGTACGACTCCCAGTCGCCGGCAGCGGGGGTGATCGCGGCCGCGGTGTGGAAGATGACATCGCAGCCCTTCGCCGCCGCCGCGAACGATGCCGCATCGAGGACGTCGCCGCGGACGAGGTCCGAGGCGCCGAGCTCGCGGAGCCAGGCGGCGTGCCGCGGGTCGCGGACGAGCGCTCGCACCGTCCATCCGGCGTCGGCGAGCTGCCCGGTGAGGTGCGAGCCGACGAGCCCAGTCGCGCCGGTGACCAGCGCGTGGCGGCTCATGACGTGCGCACCGGAGTCAGTGCCCGCGCGCGAGCGTGTCGGTCACATCGGGAAGGGCAGGCGGACGAGCCGGCCCTCGCGCGACGCCCCGTCCGAGGTCGCGATCACCGTCGCGCCGGGTTCGACTTCGCGGCGGACCATCGCCAGCGCGATCGCGCCGAGCCGAGGCGACGTCGCGACGCTGCGAACGTCGCCGATCACCTTGCCGGCCGTGTCGCCTAACGTTGCGCCGCGCGGCGGCGGGTCGTCGCCGTCGAACATGATCCCGCGGAGGTGGCGGTTGACGTGACCGCGGAAATGGACGCGCGCGACCGTCTCCTGCCCGGTGTAGCAGCCCTTGGTGTACGAGATCGCGTCGAGCTCGTCGAGGTTCGCCTCCTGGGGGATCGTCGTCTCGTCGATGTCGATCCCCCATTCCGGGCGGCCGGCCTCGATGCGCGCGACGTCCCAGGCGACGAGCCCGCCCGGCCGCGCGCCGGCGTCGATCAACCGCGCGCGGAAGGTGTCGTGGAGCGCGGCCGGTACGAAGCAGTCGTAGGCATCGCTGCCGAGCTCCGGGGTCCGGGCGATGTCGAGCGTCGTTCCCTCGAACTCGGCGGTGATGTGCGCGAACGGCGGGAGCGTGCCTAACGTTGCACTGTGGGCGCCGAGGACTTCGGCCAGCACCAGGCGGGCGTTGGCGCCGGCGATGGCGAGGTCGTGCACCGTCTCCGATTCGTCGCGATAGGGCGAGCTGCGCGGATTGACGTACTTCCGGATCATCGCGATGAAGCCGGGGAACGCGCGTACCGGCGCATCGATCAGGATCGACTCGGCGCCGGTGAAGACGCGGACGTCGGCGATGATCTTTCCCTTCGGTGTCAGGGCGGCGGCGTACGCGCCCTGGCCGGGCTCGAGTGCGGTGATGTCGTTGGTCACCAGCCCGGTGACGACGTCGCGGGCCTTGTCGCCGGTGATGCGAACGCGCCCGCGGTGCGATCGATCGACGAGGAGTGCGCCAGTGCGCAGCGCGGCGTACTCCGCGCCGACGTCGCCATAGTGCAGGACGACGCGATGGCCATCGATCTCGCCGAGCTCCCCGACCGCTTCGCGATTGGGGCTGAACGATCGCATCATGAGCATACCCTGGTCACTGTTCGCCGTGACCACCAACCGCGTCGAGCGAGTCGAGGGTGGCACCACGCAGGGTGGGAAGATAACCGTCGGCGTCGAGCGCGCGGAACGGCGGGACGTCGCCCACCGCCAGACAGCGTAACCCCGCGGCACGCGCGGCGCGAATCCCGGCTCGCCCGTCCTCGAGCGCGATCGCGTCCTGCGGCGTGACCGACCGCCGCCGCGCCATCCGCCGGATCGCGGCATGGTACGACTCCGGGCTCGGCTTGGGAGCATCGGCGACGTCGTCGGCGGTGACGATGCACTCGAAGAGGAAGCTGGCGTCGGCGGCATCGAGGATCGGCTCGATCTCGCGCCGGCTGGCGCGAGTGACGAGCCCGAGGCGGGTGACGCCGTGGAGGGCGCCGAGCGCATCGCGCGCCCCCTCGCTGAGGACGATCCCCGCCCCGACCGCCTCGGCGAAATACCGCTCGGCGCGGAGCGCGATCAGCTCGATCGCGACCTCATCCATCGGTGTGTCGGCGGCGGCGACGAGGGCGCGGGCGGCACTGCGGACGGGGAGGCCGTGCGCGATGTCGTCGTAGGTGGTCGGGTTGGTGGTGATCCCGTCCTCGACCAGCGCGCGAACGAGGGCGTTCCGGCGGGCGTCGTGCGTCTCGACGAGGACTCCCTCGAGCTCGAGCAGCACGGCTCGCGGTGGCGTCATCGCGCCGCCGGATTGCTCGCGTTAGGCAGCGACGCGGCGTACGACGCGTCGAGCAGGTCGACTGGATGGATGGTGGTCGCACGGCTTCCGGCGCGCTGCAGCCCGGCGCCGATCTGCATCAGGCAGCCCGGGTTCCCGGTCGCGACGAGCTTCGCGCCGGTACGCTCGATGTTCGCCAGCTTCGGCTCGAGCACGGCGTTCGACACCTCAGGCTCGACGAGATTGTAGATCCCGGCCGCGCCGCAGCACTGGTCGCTGTCGACGAGCGGGACGAGCGTGAGCCCGGGGATCGCCGCCAGCACCGCCAGCGGCGGCGCGGTGATGCGCTGGGCGTGCTGGAGGTGGCAGGGCGCATCGTAGGTGACCGTCGCGTCGACCGGCCCGCCCCGCGCGGGGCCGGCAAGGGCGAGCAGCTCGCTGATGTCGCGGACGCGCGCGCTCACCTTCGCCGCGCGCTCGGCGTACTCGGGATCGGCGGCGAGCAGCATGCCGTACTCCTTCATCATCGCCCCGCAGCCGGCGGCGTTGACGGCGATCGTGTCGGCACCGCTGGCCTCGAAAGCCCGCACGTTGGCGCGGGCGAGCTCGCGCGCCGCATCGAGGTCGCCGGCGTGCGCGTGGAGCGCGCCGCAGCAGCGCTGCCCCGGCGCATCGGCGATCGCCCACCCGTTCACCGCCAGCACGCGCTCGGTGGCGCGGTTCGTGTCGCCGAACAGCCCTTCCATCACGCAGCCGAGGAGGACGGCGGCCCGACCGCGCGAACCATCCCCGGCCGGCTCGTACGTGCGGTGCGGGAGCGACTGGCGGGTGGAGTCGAGCATCGCCATCGCGAAGCCTAACGGTCCGGGTAGCCGCGACAGCAGCCTGGCGATCCCGGTCGCACGGAGGAGCCGTGCCCCGGCGAGGATCGGCCGCAGCATCCACCCATGCCGGAAGGCGACGAGCACGGTGCGGGCGACGAACGGGTGGCGCCCCGGGATCGTCGCCCGCGTCGCCTCGAGCAGGTGGCCGTACGGCACTCCCGATGGGCAGGCGGTCTCGCAGCCGCGGCAGCCGAGACAGCGGTCGATGTGCGTTCGGACCGTCGGATCGTCGGGGGCGAGCGTTCCCTCGACGAGCCCGCGCATGAGGAGGATCCGGCCGCGCGGACTGTCGTTCTCGTCGGCGAGCGCGAGGTAGGTCGGGCACGCCTGGAGGCAGAAGCCGCAGTGCACGCAGGCATCGATTCCCGCCTTGGCGAAATCGAGCGGGGTTCCCGGGATCGCGCAGGCGGCGGTGGCCGCATGGTGCGGCGCGAGCGGCCCGGCAGTCGTCGGCCCGGGGAGTTCGGCTGTGCGCGCGCCCGTCATGCCGTCGCCTCGCCGAGGATTCCCGGGTTGAGGATGTGCGCCGGGTCGAAGCTGTCGCGGGTCCGCCGGGCGAGTCGCGACGCCACCGGCGACGGGGCGAGCGCGGGCCACTGGTCGGCGGGAAGCCGCTCCCAGATCCAGGTCAACGGTGCCGATGGGTGGCGCCGGGCGCGGCCGACGGCGTGACGGAGATCGCCTAACGCGTGGTGGGGGACGATGCAGCGGATCACGCCGCGAGACGGTGTCGCGTGCACCATCGTCCCGTCGGGGAGCGCGCCGGCCGGGAGGGCATCGCCGAGCAGCGCCGGCATCGCCGACGGCAGCGTCGAGACTCGCGCGACCGCGGCATCGGCGGGCTCGATGGTCCGGAGGCGCTGCCAGACCGCGGCGTCGACCGCTGCCGTGTCGCCTAACGCGGCGAGGGTCCCGGCCTGCGCCCGGACCAGCGGCTCATTGCCGGCGATGCGGGCGAGGAGCCACGACCGGCCGCCATCGAGGCCGAGCGCGGCGGCGACGGTCCCGTTGACCACCTCCATCGACCAGGCGGCGAGCGGGAGGAGCCGCAGCCGCTCGAGCGCGGCCGCGACGCCGCGCGCATCGGCCGCGAGCGCGATGGCGAGCGTGCGGTCGTGCTCGGGCATCGCCCGCAGCCGCACCGTCGCCTCGGTGATCACGCCTAACGTTCCCCACGATCCGATCGCGAGCCGCGTCAGGTCGAAGCCGGCCACGTTCTTGACCACCCGCCCGCCGCCGCGCGCGACCAGCCCGCGCCCCGTCACGAGCTCGACGCCGAGGACGTTGTCGCGCGGGGTGCCGAAGGCGTGGGCGAGCGGGCCGGCCGAGGCGGTGGCGAGTGTCGCGCCGAGCGTGCCGCGGTCGCCGCCGAACGGGTCGAGGGCGAGGAACTGCCCGTTGGCGCGGGCAGCCTGGCCGAGCGCGGCCAGGGACGCGCCGGCGCGGGCGGTCATCGTCAGGTCGCCCGGGTTGTACTCGACGATCGCGTCGTCGCGAAGCTCGAGCATGGTCGTCGCCGACGAAGGCCGTCCGGCGTCGAGCCAGGTGCCGGCGCCGGCGATGCGAAGTGGAGTGCCGGCGTCGCGCGCGGCCGCGATCGCATCACGGATGCGAGCGGTCTCCTCGCGGACCGCCGGCGCGGCGCGCCGGGGCGCGACCGCGCCGTCGGCGACGGCACCGGCGGCCGTGCCTAACGGTGCGTCGGAGGTGGCAACACCGACGTCGTCGTGGGCGTAGCCGCTGCCGCTCGACTCGTGTGCCTCGCCGCGACGATGCCCTGCGTGCGGACCCCACTCGCGGCAGGAGTGGATCGGCACGACCTTCATCGGGTTCGCGCGGCGCTCGGGATCGAAGACGTCGCGGAGCTGGCACATCGTGGCCAGCGAGTCGTCGGAGAAGACGAGCGGCATGTAGTCGATCTTGTCCAGCCCGACGCCATGCTCGCCGGTGATCGTGCCGCCGGCGTCGATGCAGGCGCGCATGATCTCTCCCATCGCCCGCTCGACCCGCGCCGACTCGTCGGCGTTCGATGCGTCATACGGGATGTTGGGGTGGAGGTTGCCGTCGCCGGCGTGAAAGACGTTGCAGACGGTGACGCCGTGGCGCGCGCCGATCTCGCGAATGCGCGCGAGCGTCTCGGGAAGCTTCGTCCGCGGCACGACCGCGTCCTGCACCACCAGGTGCGGGGCGACGCGCCCCATCGCCCCGAACGCCTTCTTCCGTCCCTGCCAGAGCCGCGCGCGCTCGGCGGCATCGGCGGCGATGCGGACGCCGCGCGCGCGCGCGTCGCGGCAGATCGACGCGACCCGCTCGACGTCGGTGTCGAGTCCGGCGGCGAGACCATCGAGCTCGATGAGGAGCACCGCGGCGGCATCCGCCGGATAGCCGGCGGCGTAGACGCTGGCCTCGACGGCGCGGATGGTCGGGTTGTCCATCATCTCGAGCGCGGCCGGGACGATCCCGGTGGCGATGATCCCCGACACCGCCCGGGCCGCGTCGTCGACGTCGGTGAAGTCGGCGAGGAGGGTGCGCACCGCCTGCGGGTCGCGCGACAGCCGCACCGTCGCGTCGAGCACGACACCGAAGCAGCCCTCGGAGCCGATGAAGGCGCCGAGCAGGTCGTAGCCGTCGCTCTCGCCGGCGGGGTTGCCTAACGCGACGATCTCGCCCGAGGGAAGGACGACGGTGAGGGCGTGGACGTGATTGAGCGTCACCCCGTACTTGAGGCAGTGCGGCCCGCCCGCGTTCTCGGCGACGTTGCCGCCGATCGTGCACGCCGCCTGGCTCGATGGATCGGGGGCGAAGTGCAGCCCGTGACCGACGACGGCGCGACTGATCACCGCGTTGACGGTGCCCGGCTCGACGACCGCGCGCGCGTTGTCGACGTCGACGTCGAGGATGCGCGTGAGGCGCTGCAGCCCGACGAGGACGACGTGGTCGGCGAGCGCGCCGCCGGAGAGTCCCGTCCCGGCGCCGCGAGCGACGAACGGAACGTGCGCCTCGGCGAGGGCGCGGACGACGGCGACGACTTCGTCGCGCGTTCCGGGGAAGACGGCCAGCGCGGGCTGCTTGCGATACCCGGGAAGCCCGTCGGCGGTGTAGGTGAACAGCTCGGCTGGCCGCGCGAGGACGCGCCGCTCGCCGACTATCGCCGCGAGGCGCTTCGCGGTGGATGCGATGTCAGCGGGAGCGAGCTCGGGCCGAGTGTCAGGCCCGGTCTCGGCGAGTGAAGCGATCACGGCGGCGGTGCTCACCTTCTCAAGATAGAGAGGCGCGCGAAGGGCAACCAGCGAGCGTTCCGGTGGTGCGACCATCGGTTCGTGCCACTACCGGCCGATCCATAGCGGTCCCTGTGACCTCGTTTGCCTCGTCTTCCTCCCACGAAAACTGTACGACCCCCGCCTGCGCAGACGTCCCGATCGCCAGGCGAACGGCCCCCACGCGCGCGCCGGTTGCTGCCTAACGCGGGAGGATCACTCCATCACCGGACGGGCCTCGAGATCCGCTTACGTCGCGGGTGCGCGCTGCTCGGGCGGCGGGCTGACGAGGAGGAGCGCGTCGCGATGATAGCGGTAGTCGAGGGGCGCGGTCATGCGCTCGAGCTCACCGTCGTAGGACACGTTCCCCTGCGGACGCCGCATCTCGATCCGGCAGTGGTCGACGAGGAAGCTGTCGACCTCGTGCAGCGTCGCCCGCATCCCGCGGAAGACGGCGGCGAAGACGAGGCCGACGAGCCGGCGCGGCCCGCCGTTAGGCACGACGATGACGTGGAGCGCGCGGTGCCCGTCGGCGGTGCGCTCGCCGAACATGCCGCGGTCGAAGTCGCGCTCGCCGACGCTGATGAAGACGAGACAGGCGCGATACGACTTGCTCTCGCCCGTTTCAGCGGCGTCGATGTGGACGTCGAAGCGGGGCATCCGGAAGAGCATCTGCAACCCGGCGACGAAGCTGGCCGGCCAGTACCACATCCGCTGCTCGAGTCGCTCGCGGGTGCGGACGAACGACACGTAGGCGCCGACGGAGCTGGTGTTGAGGAAGAACCGGTCGTTGACGCGGGCGACGTCGATCGGGCGGGCGCTCCCGGTCGCGGCCAGCTCGGCCGCGTCCTTCGGCTCGACCGGGATGCCGTTGTCGCGGGCGAGGTGGTTGAGCGTCCCGCCCGGGATCACCGCCAGCTCGCAGTCCGTCCCGACGAGGATCGCGGCGGCCGAGGTGATCGTCCCGTCGCCGCCGCTGACGGCGATCCGGGTGGCGCCGCCGCGCCTGAGCGTTCCGATGCGCTCGGCGAGCGCGCCCGGTTCGACTTCATGCACGACGAAGCGCGCATCGGCGCGCAGCACCTCGAGCACCTTGTCGGCGCTCCCGCCCTTCGGGTTGATGAGAACGGGAATCGGCGCGGTCGTCGGCACGAGGACAAGCTAACTGGAAGCGCGCGTCGAGGGCGCCTAACGCTAGGAGACGATCAGCCGGTTGATCGTGCTGTCGAGCGTGGCGAGCTCGAACGGCTTCTGGAGGACGGGCGCCTTGACGCGGTCGATGAAGGCGCGCGCGTCGGCCGAGGCGACGTCGCCGGTCGAGAAGACCATGCGGGCGACGATTCCCGGGCGGTCGGCGAGCAGCCGGTCGTGCAGCGCGATCCCGGAAAGCCCGGGCATCTTCAGGTCGGAGACGACGACCGTGTAGTCGGGCGCGTTGGGCGCGAGCAGCGCCTTGAGCGCGGCGGCGCCGTCGCCGGCTTCATCGACCTGCCATCCGCGCTTGGAGAAGAAGCGCTTGAGCGCCATGCGGATGCTCGGCTCGTCGTCGATGATCAGCACGCGGCGGGCACCGGTCGGATCCGGGCACGGCGGCGCGGCCACTGGCCGCGACGACGCGGCTTCGGTGATCGGCGCGGGGAGGGAGACTGTGAAGCGCGCACCGCTCCCCGGAATGTTCTCGGCCATCAGTGTTCCCTGGTGCACTTCGACGATCCCGCGCGAGACGGCGAGACCGAGCCCGGTGCCGACGCCGGGCGGCTTGGTGGTGAAAAACGGCTCGAACAACCGGCCGAATGCGTCGGGGGCGATTCCTGGTCCGTCATCCTCGACGAGGATCTCGACGCGGTTGCCGCTGGCCAGCGCGCGGAGAGTGACATGCCCCTTCTCCCCCGCGGCCTGCGCCCCGTTCACCACGAGGTTGGTCACGACCTGAGCGATCGCGGTCGCATCGACGAGGACGTCGGGCATCGAATCGTCGATCGCCACCTGCAGCTCGCCACCGAGCTCCTCGACCTGCGGGGCGAGCCCGCGCGCGGTGCGACGCAGAAGGTCGGCGACGTGGGTCGGCTGCCGGCGGACCGCGCCGCCGCGCGCGGATGCGAGCAGGTCGCGAACGATCGCGCGCGAGCGGCGCGCCTGGTCGCGGATCGTCGTCAGCGCCTCGGTGTCCTCGGATGGCCGGCTGTCCTGCAGCAGCGTCTCGACGAGAATGAGGATCGACGACAGCGGGTTGTTCAGCTCGTGCGCGACGCCGGAGATGAGCTGTCCGATCGCGGCCAGCTTCTCCGACTTGCGCAGCGCTTCCTCGGCGCGCTGCCGTTCGGTGATGTCGGTGATGAGGACGAGTCGCGCGTCGTGGCCGTCGAACTCCAGCGAGTGGCTGGTGATCTCGACCGGGAAAATCGTCCCGTCCTTCTTCTGGTGGTGCCACATCCCGGTCTGGTAGTAGCCGCGGGGAAGGCTGCGGACCCGTTCCGTGAGGGCGGCCCCGTCGCTGGCCGGCCTGACGTCGCGGATCGTGCGGGCGAGGAATTCCTCGCGCGTGTAGCCGTAGTTCTCCATCGCCGCGTTGTTGACGGCGAGGAAGCGGAGCGTCCGCACGTCGTACACCCACATCGGAACCGGATTGTTGTCGAACAACAGCCGGTAGCGCTCGGCGGCGAGCCGGGTTTCCTCGAGCGTCGATCCAGGCGACGGCTCGAGTGGATTCGATTGTGAGTGGTCGATCATGAAGCTCCGCGGATATCCGGGCAACACCGCCCGAGGGAGGACGATCAGGCGGGGACCGCGTTTCCGGGCGGATGAGAGCGATCTAACGAACGCGGGGCCCGGATCACCGGGCCCCGCGTCCAGCACGTCCTCCCGCCTAACGGTACGTCGAGCGGCTCAGGCGGCGGTCCAGAAGCCGGCGAGGGCGCGGCCGTCGGGCGACTCGCGGAGCTTCTCGAAGGCACGCTCGCGGATCTGCCGGATGCGCTCGCGGGTGACGCCCATCAGCGCGCCGATCCGCTCGAGCGTCATCGCCTCGGAACCTTCCTCGAGGCCGTAGTAGAGATAGAGGATCTTCCGCTCGCGCGGGGTGAGGTAGCGGGTGAAGACGCGGTCGATGAACTCGCGCATCAGCTTTCCGTCGGTGTCCTCCTCGATCTCGACCCCGTCCTGGCCGGCGAAGCGCTCGCCTAACGTCGAGGCCTCGCGATCGGAGCGGTCGACCGGTGCATCGAGGGAGATCTCGGTCGCCGACATCTGCTTGGAGGAGCGGACCTGCTCGGGGCTTTCGTCGAGGAGACGTCCGAGCTCTGCTTCGGTGGGATCGCGCTTCAGGACCTGGGCGAGAACCGTCTCGGCGCGCGCGAGACGAATGAGCTGCGAGTTCTGGTTGAGGGGGATCCGGACTGACCGTGTCTGCTCGGCGAGCGCCTTGAGGACCGCCTGGCGTACCCACCATACCGCATAGGAGATGAACTTCACTCCCTGATCCGGATCGAACTTCCGGACCGCCTTGAGGAGTCCCTCGTTCCCGATCGCGACCAGTTCGCTGAGATCGAGTCCGTGTCCCTGGTACTTCTTCACGTAGGAGATGACGAAGCGGAGGTTCGCGGTAACGAGACGCTCGGCGGCTTCGGTGTCACCTCGCTGCGCTCGCCTGGCGAGGCGGCGCTCCTCTTCGGCCGAGCCGATGAGAGGGAGTTTCTGGATGTCGTGAAGGTACTGATCGAACGCGGAGGAGGGAGATGAGCGGAAATAACCCTTCGACCTGGTCTCGGTCACTTGCTCCATACACGCTCCTTAACCACAGTGGAGTGGACGGGGCACATAGTGTGGCCCGTCGAGTCCTGGCAGGACGGCCACGATAATGAACGGGGCGTAAACGGTCAACAATAAAAAAAATTCCCCCTGATTCGGGGGGTCTTCGGGGGGCCGTTGTGTTTTTGACGAGGGCCCCGGCGGCTGCAAGCCGTGAGCGTGAAGCAGTCAGCGGACGGCGCAACCGCACCGCGGTGACGCCGTCCGCTGACTGCTTGCAGCCTGTCGCTTATTGCCGACCGGCGGAAAACCGGGCGGCGGGAAGGTCCCGCGTGCCGCGACCGCTCACCGCGGCGGCGGGACCTGCGGGTCGCGTGGCTTGGTCCGGCTGGTGGCCATCAGGATGCCCAACCCGATCGCGACGATGACACCGACCCCGATCCACATCGGCGGAGCGCCGATCAGGTAGGCGCCGATCGCGAGGCCGATGACGAGGATGAAGAAGCCGATCAGGTATGTCGAGAAGGATGACATGACGAAGTCCTGTGGGGGTGATGCTGGCGAGCGGGGCAAGTAGGGGGCCATCGATCGAGCGCATCGGGGCTGCCGGCCGGCGAAACGCTTTCATCGAGCCGTTATCCAAGGGGTGGTACCATCGTGGCGGATGCCGGTATCGCACCGAGCATCGGCCGGGCAGCCATCCCCCACGGCGGCCGGCGGATCGTTCCCATGAGGAGGTCTCGATGTCAGGCAAGAGAATGGAAGTTCTCGCGGCGGTCGTTGCAGCAGCTGCAGCATTCGCGGTGACCGCGCCCGCGGGCGCGCAGGCCGCGAGCTCGCATCCGGCGATGGCGAAGAAGGCCCCGGCGCAGCAGGCGACGATGAAGGTGAAGGAGTCGACTCCCGGTCTCGCCGCGCAGGCGACCGTCAGCGCGGACTCGGCGCAGAAGACCGCGCTGGCGCAGGTCGCGCGCGGACGCGTCCGCGAAGCGGAGCTCGAGGACAACAAGGGCACGCTCGTCTACTCGTACGACATCAAGGTGCCGGGGAAGAGCGGCGTCGAGGAAGTGCTGGTCGACGCGAAGACGGGTGCCGTCGTCTCGAAGATCCACGAGAGCGCGAAGGCCGAGGCGAAGGAGATGGCGTCCGAGAAGAAGGCCGCTCCGGCCACGAAGAAGAGCACCACGCCCAGGAACGCGTCGGCGAGCTCGAAGCCGGCCAAGTCGATGGGCGCGAAGCCGGCGACGAAGGACAGCACGACCAAGCCGTAAGGCAGCGTTGGTCCATCGCAAGTCGGCCCCGGCGGAGCTCAACCTCCGCCGGGGTTTTTTCGCGGCCATGCGCCGTGCCACCCGGCGAACAGCCAGACCCGCCTGACGGCCACGGTGTCGGTGCCTCGCGTCAGGGCGATGGTTGCCCGCGCCGTCGCCGAGGCGAAGTAGGGAAGCAGCACGCGCGACAGCTCTGCTTCGGTGCTGCCGGTGTCGAGGACCGCGACCAGCGCGTCGCCAACCCGCGCCTCGTCGGCGAAGGACGGCCAGAGATCGTACTGGTTCGGCCGACCGCCGATGTTGAGCGCGAAGACCCGGGGGTTGCCGCGAGTGCAGAACGCCAGCTCGGCGGCATCCTGATACCGGTCAGCGGCGAGCCAGGCCGTCGCGCCGTTGCCGACCGCCGCGTCCCGACGCACGCGCGAAGCGCCATCGGCGAGCGAGCGCCAGCCATACGCGCGCGCCACCGGATCTCGGCGCGCGGACATCGGCAGGACTGGCGCCGCAACCTGAAGCAGCGCAACAGCGACCAAAAGAGCCCCGATCGTAACAGACGCACGCCACCATCGGGCTATGGACGGCGATCGCGAGGCCGCGAGCACCGGAACGAGGGCGACGAACGCCGGCGCCGGCCAGTTCCCCTCGACGGGACGGCGCAGCGCGCTGTAGATGAAGAAGGCGAAGACGACCAGCCCCACCACGGCGAGGAGAAAGCGGGCATCGGCCCGCTGGCGGGGCGAGCCCTCGTCGCGATCCCTGGTCGCACGCACGGCCGCGACTACTGCGAGGATGAAGATCCCCGGCGACACAAGTCCGAGCTGGCTTGCCAGCAGCGAGAGCTCGCGCGAGAGGATCGACCCCCGCCTCGGGGCGCCGAGGCCGTGCACGAGCTGAAAGCGCAGCGAGATCCAGTCGTGGTGCGCATTCCACCGGATGAC
>Ga0070658_10002379_pt1 | contig 15797 bp, 13 predicted proteins | sample KBSC13metaG_FD_64664 | JGI IMG/M metagenome (GOLD analysis project Ga0070658, IMG submission 64664) | Corn rhizosphere microbial communities from Kellogg Biological Station, Michigan, USA - KBS C1-3 metaG | ecosystem: Host-associated > Plants > Roots > Rhizosphere > Soil ...
ACCGCGTAAATCGCCATTTTGCGCGGTCACTCAAACCACTTTTCGGAGCGCCGGAATCAGTGAAGTGGTATACATCCATCCGATCCTCGGGTGGTATACAGCGGGCGGCTATTGACACGCTGGTTCGATTAAAGGAAGGAATTGCGCGACGGCGGAGGTGTCAACGGCAGTCCCTCGTTTCAATTCCACGCTGGTTCGATTAAAGGGTTTCGATCACACTTCCGCCCTTGGTTCACCAGGACAAGTTTCAATTCCACGCTGGTTCGATTAAAGGTCTGGGCGGCCTGTTCGGGCATCGCAAGCACGACAATCGTTTCAATTCCACGCTGGTTCGATTAAAGGTCTGGGCGCGCACGGTGGCCTCCTCCCGGCTCTGCAACGTTTCAATTCCACGCTGGTTCGATTAAAGGATGAAGTTCGCGATACCGCTGAACGTGTTGGCGTCCATCGTTTCAATTCCACGCTGGTTCGATTAAAGGTTTTGTTGCCGCTTGTGGTCGTGTCAGAACCGCAGGAGTTTCAATTCCACGCTGGTTCGATTAAAGGGAAGAAGAACGGGCAGGCGACGGCGGACACCATCACGTTTCAATTCCACGCTGGTTCGATTAAAGGGCTTCAGCAACGACATCGATCCGGGCGTGTTCCTTGTTTCAATTCCACGCTGGTTCGATTAAAGGAGTGAGTAACACCACGATCCGCAAGCCGCCCCCCTACAGGTTTCAATTCCACGCTGGTTCGATTAAAGGGTGTGGACCAGCGTAACATCTATCTCGGGGCAGTGTAGTTTCAATTCCACGCTGGTTCGATTAAAGGAGGTGAATGCCGCGAAGGCCACCGCGGCATCCCTGACCCGTTTCAATTCCACGCTGGTTCGATTAAAGGGCGTGTACAGCCTCCTGCGGGCCAAACACAGGCGATTGTGTTTCAATTCCACGCTGGTTCGATTAAAGGCCGATGAGGAAGGTTCGTGTCGCGGTCCCGGTCTCGTTTCAATTCCACGCTGGTTCGATTAAAGGGTGGTCATCATTGAGAACGTTCCTCGCCTCCGAACTCTGTTTCAATTCCACGCTGGTTCGATTAAAGGCACCATCACGCGGGCGCTCTGTGTGAGGTCCTGGATGATGTTGTTTCAATTCCACGCTGGTTCGATTAAAGGTTGCTGCATCCTTCAGAATCTTCGCCAGTGCTTCCTTACTGTTTCAATTCCACGCTGGTTCGATTAAAGGTGCCATTTGACGAGCCGTCTGTAATGGTGATCCAGGCGTGTTTCAATTCCACGCTGGTTCGATTAAAGGTGGCCCAACGTTTGCTATAATAAGACATCACTAAACAAGTTTCAATTCCACGCTGGTTCGATTAAAGGTCGCTCGCCAGTTCTGCATTGAGCGCGCGGATGACATCGTTTCAATTCCACGCTGGTTCGATTAAAGGGTTGAGAGGCAACAAAATACCTGACAGCCGGTTACGATTTGTTTCAATTCCACGCTGGTTCGATTAAAGGCAGGTAGCCATCGAGCGTCTGATCGTACCAGTCCGCCCATCGTTTCAATTCCACGCTGGTTCGATTAAAGGGAGCATCCGGTAGGTCCCCCGTCCTGCCAGCGTAATCGTTTCAATTCCACGCTGGTTCGATTAAAGGAAGTCGTGGCGAATTTCTCGCGCACGATCGAAGATGGTTTCAATTCCACGCTGGTTCGATTAAAGGGTCCGGCAGAAAGAGAAAACGCGTCGCGTTGGCCAGTTTCAATTCCACGCTGGTTCGATTAAAGGCCTTCTCGGTCATGTTGCGGCCTGGCGTCATGGTCTGCAGTTTCAATTCCACGCTGGTTCGATTAAAGGTAGCCCAGCCGGTAGGTTTGATTGTTCTCTCGGACCACATGTTTCAATTCCACGCTGGTTCGATTAAAGGGAGAGCATTACGTCGCGGACGAAATGGTGCGTCAGACGTTTCAATTCCACGCTGGTTCGATTAAAGGTGGGCGCAAAGAAGCTGCCCTGCCCCTCACCGGCATGTTTCAATTCCACGCTGGTTCGATTAAAGGTGATGCCCGTCTCCTGCGCGCCGCCGTCGCCCTCCAGGAGTTTCAATTCCACGCTGGTTCGATTAAAGGGTGCTGTCGAGCCGGATCACCAGCGGGCTATAGGGGACCTGTTTCAATTCCACGCTGGTTCGATTAAAGGCCCTGATGCCCCATGGAAGAAGAATTGGCACGAACTGTTTCAATTCCACGCTGGTTCGATTAAAGGACGCGACACAGGGACCATCCGGGCCTTCGGGGATCATGGGTTTCAATTCCACGCTGGTTCGATTAAAGGGTGGGCCAGGGTGTCGCGAACTGGCTGATGCAGAAGAAGTTTCAATTCCACGCTGGTTCGATTAAAGGAAGGCATCCGAATACGCTCGTCAGGTCTGCCAGGAACTGTTTCAATTCCACGCTGGTTCGATTAAAGGTCATCGGGAATAAGCTAAACCGCTACCTGAAGCGGTTGTTTCAATTCCACGCTGGTTCGATTAAAGGTGGAATGGTCACAGCCTCCGTTTGCGGAGGATCGGTACAGTTTCAATTCCACGCTGGTTCGATTAAAGGATGCCGCCCCGCCATGCAAAGACCGAAACCGTGACAGTCGTTTCAATTCCACGCTGGTTCGATTAAAGGGAGCGGTCGCAGGAGGAACTGCTTAAATCCGTCCCAGCTGTTTCAATTCCACGCTGGTTCGATTAAAGGGCGCCCATACGCATACTCCTTAACCCGGTCGCAACCGTGGTTTCAATTCCACGCTGGTTCGATTAAAGGTTGGCCAGCCTCTTCAAGACAAACTTGTAGAGATTTGAGTTTCAATTCCACGCTGGTTCGATTAAAGGTAAAGGGCGTACCCAACCCTGCCGATTGAGATCGCGTGTTTCAATTCCACGCTGGTTCGATTAAAGGGCGCTCATCGAACCGTTCCTCGTTGTCCTGCGAAATCAGTTTCAATTCCACGCTGGTTCGATTAAAGGCTGGACGGGCCACTCGAATGGGATCGGAAGGTGAAGCGCAAGTTTCAATTCCACGCTGGTTCGATTAAAGGAGGTAGTTCATAGCAGGCATCGACAATCCGGAGGAACATGTTTCAATTCCACGCTGGTTCGATTAAAGGTCGGCCAATCGGGGCGATTACTGCTAGCTACGAGCACTAGTTTCAATTCCACGCTGGTTCGATTAAAGGTCGCCTGCCCTAGAAGCGCGCCTCTACAAACCGCATCGTTTCAATTCCACGCTGGTTCGATTAAAGGCGTCCTGAAACTCGCTCCGCACTACGCCCGCGTTCTGTGTTTCAATTCCACGCTGGTTCGATTAAAGGCATCTTGACGACCGCTACCACCAAAACCTGCCCGACCTGGTTTCAATTCCACGCTGGTTCGATTAAAGGAAGGGAAACCTCACGGAAGCGGTGATGCTGCAGCTCTAGTTTCAATTCCACGCTGGTTCGATTAAAGGCGGGACGCCGCCCTGTTGGATATTCAGTACAAATTCATTGTTTCAATTCCACGCTGGTTCGATTAAAGGGAGGTCTTCACGGATCAGCAGGTGCAAGACAAGCTCGATGTTTCAATTCCACGCTGGTTCGATTAAAGGAATAGGGGTACAGGTCCGACGCTGCGGTCAGCGTCTTGTTTCAATTCCACGCTGGTTCGATTAAAGGCTGACGATGGGACCGTAGGCAGCCTGATCCTGCACGCTAGTTTCAATTCCACGCTGGTTCGATTAAAGGTTGTTCGGCGTATCGGCGGGCACGGACGTAATGACAATGTTTCAATTCCACGCTGGTTCGATTAAAGGCTGGGCCACCGATGCCCTCACTGCCAGATGTACGCGCCATGTTTCAATTCCACGCTGGTTCGATTAAAGGTTGTCCTGATTATCAGCCATATTCCCGCGTCTCCTGTTTCAATTCCACGCTGGTTCGATTAAAGGGCTTCCAGACGAAGCCCGCCTTGCAGGTCAGGTTCTCGTTTCAATTCCACGCTGGTTCGATTAAAGGGCGTCAAGCAGCGGCGGGTGGAAGGCGTGGACATGTTTCAATTCCACGCTGGTTCGATTAAAGGACGCGCCTGTCTGCCTCTGCTGTTGCAGCGATCGCCTCGTTTCAATTCCACGCTGGTTCGATTAAAGGTAGCAGGGGACTCTTCAGTTCCTAACTTGAAGTGCTTCGTTTCAATTCCACGCTGGTTCGATTAAAGGCCTGGGGATGCAGGGCGTCAAAACCGGCCTAACATCAGTTTCAATTCCACGCTGGTTCGATTAAAGGTCGGTGGAGCCGGTGGGGAAACGTGTGGCACCGATGCCGGTTTCAATTCCACGCTGGTTCGATTAAAGGTGTCCCGGAAAGCCAGCCCCATCTGCACCGGATCATTGTTTCAATTCCACGCTGGTTCGATTAAAGGGTGCAGTTCCTCTCTTCAAACCGTTTCGCCCGGATCCAGGTTTCAATTCCACGCTGGTTCGATTAAAGGCTCCCAGCCACTTTACGGCGGTATCGCGTCCCTGCGCTTGTTTCAATTCCACGCTGGTTCGATTAAAGGCCTGGAAGATCGCCGCCCGCAGCGCAATCGCCTCTTGCAGGTTTCAATTCCACGCTGGTTCGATTAAAGGTTTAGGCGTCGTTCCCCATGGCTTCACTTCGTCTTCGTTTCAATTCCACGCTGGTTCGATTAAAGGGACGAAGGGTTTCAGCGCTGCGCCTTCTGCCCGGAGAGAGTTTCAATTCCACGCTGGTTCGATTAAAGGGATCTTGGTCACATTCGGCCCGTATGCTTCTTGCTCGTTTCAATTCCACGCTGGTTCGATTAAAGGACCACGGATAGGCGCATTTGTGGTGCAGTGGCCTAGCAGTAGAGAGGGTTGACTCCGCTCAACATAGTATACCTGGGGTTTCGGGTAAAAGGAGAGGTTTTGAGTCGTCGGACTCCCTCGTGGGGAGTGGTTATTGGGGTCCGACGACTCATTTCAGGGACGCATTTGCGGTTTTGCGAGGTGGGAGGAGGCTTTAGAAGAAATTGCTGACGGGGAGTTTTTCGCGGCCCATCGTCTGGCGGTCTGTCCAGCGGGCGTCGCGCATGACCCAGAGGAGGACGGAGTCAACTTGCTCGTCCAGATGCTTGCTGAGACCGGCTTTCATGGCAGCGAGTTTGGCTTCGGATAACTCACCTTCGAAGACGGAGTTTTGAACCCGCGGCAGATAGCGCCGCAAGTACTTGCAGACGCGCCCTACCCGATCCTCGCCCACATCGTAGACCAGTATCACATACACAAGGAGACTCCTTTCCCAACACGGTCGTGTGGTGCTACCACCACGCGCGGAAAGCGCGGTAGTCTTCCAGAGAGGTCAGATGGCGGATCAGTTTGTAGCACTCCAATCGGATCAGATGCCGGTAGGAGACGGAGCGCCCTAGACGCCGGTGCTTGATGGTGGCGGAGAGGCGTTCCTCCAGCGCGCCGAGAAACAGCTTCTTGCCCGCCTCGGTGAGATAACAGCCGTTGAGAGAGCGGTCGAAGTGTTTGGGCTGCAACTGTCCGGAGTTGATCAGCCGGAAGATGGCCCGATCGACGAGCAGCGGCTTGAAGATCTCCGAGAGGTCGAGCGCCAGCGAAAAGCGTCGCGCGCCCGGCTCGTGCAGATAGGAGATGGTCGGCGTGAGCTGCGTCCGGTAGATCTCGCTGAGGCAGACGGTGTAGAGCATGGAGTTGCCGAACGAGATGAGGGCGTTGATCTCGTTGTCCGGCGGACGGCGGACACGACGCTCGAAGGTCCACTCCGTGTTGAGGATGTGCGGCCAGGCGCGATAGTAACGCTCCCGCATCTTGCCTTCGATGCCGCGCACCGCGTTGACGATGGGCTGACTGTCGATCTGGGACGTGAGGTTCATAATGGTTGCACGCAGATCGGCGAGAGGTTCGGGAGTCTCTTCGAACGTGACCTCGGTCAGAAACGGGTCGGCGGGCGGATCGGCTTCGAGGAAGACGGTCGCTTCCGCCGCATCTATCGCCGCCTCGACGGCGGCGTCCTGCGGGATGCCGCTGCCGGCAGGCGGTTCGGCCCCGATTTCGCCGACCGGCTCGCGCTCCGCTTCCGCCGTGGCGCGGTCGCCCTTGCGGTTGGCGTAGTAGGCGACGTTGCGCAGCATGGAGTGGGCGGAGGCGCGCACCAGTTCCTTCGCCAGGGCGAGACGCAACGCCGGATCGCCATAGTGCTTCACCTGATGGACCAGCAGAAACCCGGAGTGGAGGTATTCGCGCGGGTAGTAACTGCCGCTGTAGAAGCCGTAGTAGTTGAAGACATGCAGCGACAGCTTCTTCTGCCCGAGGAAGGTGAGGAGTTTCGTGTTGATGTCCACCTCACCGTAAAGGTAGAGGCTATCGACATCCTCCACCGGAATCGGCTTCTTCTCGCCCGCCGCGTTCTCGATGTAGAGCGTGTTGTCTTTGCGGGCGACACGCCCGTTGGAGAGGATATAGTAGTTTCGCATCGTCCCTGATTCTTCCCTTGTCTTCTGTCTCGACCGCCGACCCTGTGCATCACGGCGTGTTTGCGGACACAGGCGCGTGATCCGGTCAGCCCCAGCACAACTCCTGGTAAGCGCACTTCTTACAGAGCGTCATCGGCTCGGTGACCGCGGGCGGCGACGACTGTTCGCGGGTCGTCTGCACGCCCTGGAGGATGCGCTCGACATCCTCCTCATACTCCGGGGTCAGCACCACCTCCTGGCGACGGTGTTCGAGCGGATAGTCGATCATCCCGGTCGTCTCGATCCCCTTCTCGTGTTTCAGATAATAGAGGTAGTAGAGCAACTGATAGAGTGTCGCCTTCTCCCCGCCCCTGCTCTTCTTGATCTCATGGACCACTCCCCCGTCCGTAAAATCCAGCCGCAGCAGGTCGTCGATCATCACATCCTTGCGCGTCTTGTCCGAGTAGCTCTCCGAATGCAGCAGCTGCCCGAGCGCCACATTCTCCTGCCCCGTATTCCCCCCGACATGCTCCTGCTCCATCCCATGCGAAAACCACCACAACTTCCGCGGACACAGCACATAGTAATGCACCTCCGTCCCCCCGATTCGTAGTGTGGCAAGCGAGGATTCACTATTCTGTTCGTTCATAGTAGGTAAAACCTTTGCTTGACTCGCGCCGCCGATACTTTACCAGCGTTGGTACATTTCGACGAATGGTGTCGCGCTGGCTGACACGGGTTTCCGAGAATGCATCAATCTGTGGGAACGTGGCATTCGATTGCATATCATCAAGTGGCTGGAGCAATGACGCTATGCTGAATCCAGCAGAGATACCAATTGGCGAAGCGAAGGAAGATGCCAACTCTTCATGAAATTCAGCAGGAGCGACGAGTTGCACGAAACATCCACGCTTGCCCAATTGATTGATTTGCAGTAATAGGTTATTTAGCCCTTCACGCTCACTCTCCGAAAGATCTGTCACGCGGAAAGCAAGCCGCAGGTTGCCATCGTAGGAAACGTACTCACGCAGTGCGAAAGCAGGACCAAAGCCGTTATCACCAAGTTTCTGGATTTTGACGAAGCAACCATTGACCACGGCATGGAGCGGAGGTTCCAAGCGAACTTCAAGCAACTTTATCCAGTTGAAACGGAGTTTGGTGACCTCGACACCGTCGCGCCGAAATGAAGCGTCCAGTAATGCCATTTTGACGCAGTAAGGCGAGGGTAGGAGCAGCGTCTTTGCGACTGCATTAGTGGCATTGCTCATCCGTAATGAAAACAGGGATGTTGGCAGATATTCAGCAACAAGCCACATGACATGAGTCTCCTAATTGGCGGTCGTGACAGAGTACGGAGTCACTTTCGATATAATGCCTGTCATCTTTGCTGCGAACTCGTGTAGCGAGTTAAACTCGTCGAAGGATACGTTCCCTATCCCTATCAAAGGTTCGAGTGATTGCGCGATTCCTTTGATTTGTTCACGATAGGCATTGTTGACCGGACTGACTGTTGGGGCCGGAAGCGGCTTATGTGATAGGCTGATAACTCCTTCGAAATCCACAATGTGGGGGTTTTGAGTGTTACGTTGCGCGCCATTGGGCTGTAAAAAGGTATACAAAACACTTAATAACAACGCTTGGGCACGGGCTTTTCGCTGTTCCTCATCTTTGACGGCATAATTCCAGGCAACGTCATTGAAACCAATGCGCCAAAGTTCGAAGTTGGCAACGACCGCGTACACGCCAGAGTTAGCTGGCCGATGGAAGATAGCCTGCCCGGTGTTACTACCCTGAACTTGTTGTGTGCTAACCTTCGTTGCTTTGCGTTCTGGATCATACTTAACGTGAAAATAGCTGTCCGTTTGGGAAAACTCCGGCAAAGCGACAATCCAACCATATTCAGAGACAGATTTGCGGGGGTTGGAGCGGTTGCCTTGCGTAATCAGGATTCCGAGTAGGTCATCCATTGTACAGTGCGGCAGTAATTTGTTCATGATAGAAACCGTGCTCTTGTCGTCTTTGAGACTAGAGAAAAAGTCTGTGTCGTCGTTAATACGGTTTGCGCTAAACAGACGACAACCCTGACAGAGCGGATGATTTTGCAGATCCTCCATACAGATGCGGTGCAGGTGTTCCGCCTGGATATGCTTCATCATGTCGCCGCTAATGGCGTTGACAGCGGCAAGACGGGGCTTGCCGTTTTCATCGGGAGCAACTATAGTGACTTGACGTGTAAGCGTCTGATTACCCTCCCCACCCTCGTTGTTGAGGGAGTGCATGTCAAGAGTGATGCGACCAGAGATCGAAAGCGAGTAAATTGACTGGTTCATTTTGTGACTCCTTGTACCTGGATATTGTCCGCTGTTGCGCTGTCAATGGCGAAATCTTCTTCCTTCGGGTCGTCGTCATAAGCATAGCCGAATGCGAGAAGGAGTGACGCGACAGGTTCCGCGCTGTTGCCAGGGCAGGCATCAATTAAAGCAGCGAGACGGCGAATATCGGTCGTTGTAACCTCGTGGATGTTCGAACCGCCTCGCTCACGGTAGCGAGCGTTTTCGGTCTGATATTGATTGATGAACTCCATAATTGCGCTAGTGAACTCATGCTTAAACGGTGCTTTCCGCTTGAGTTCCTGGGCCAATCCGTAGCGGATTTCGTGTTGGGTTTTGATCTTCTTTGCCTTGAGACGCTGGGCTGTCACGGTACAAAGACGAACCGCTCTTGCGACTTCACGAAAACCTTCATCGTCTAGAACTGTCTGCAATGTCGATTCCATAGCTTCGATCAGTCTCCTTATATGAGTAGTTTTGATCTGCCGATACGTATCCGGCTGACCGGGTTTTTGCTGGGCAGCCTGATGCATGATGAGTATGCTCAAGCCAGCAAAGAAGTCAAGCAATGCGTCGAGACTGCCTCCAGACAGGTACTCGCGGTAGCACCGAAGAAGTTGGTTTCCCTCGTTCTTATCCTCATCTACAAATTCTTCAAACTTGCCGTTGGTCATGTAGCGATAGAACAAGACATCACGCTGGTGCTTTATGAGATCCTGGTACAGTGCGATCTCATCCTCTGTCGGAATACCGGTGTGGAAACGCACCCATGATGGCAGTTGGAGAAAAGCCAGGTTCGTGAGTGAGAGGGCCGACTTTTGCTTACTAGACTTTTTGAAATAGGCACAGTAGAAACCATCAACGGCATCTCGAACTTTACCGAAGCGTTTTCGTTGGTTAGAGTGCTGGATGTACCGAAGGAACTCCTCGACGTAATTCAGCAGAACAGTAATGTCAGCCTTGATGGACGAAGAGCGATAGATACCTTTGCGAAATGCTTGCATAACATTTGCGTGAGTTTGTATGTCTACTGTCGCAGGCGCGAGTGCATATATCTTTTTGTCCTCATCTCCGAACTTACTATTACCTGACCGAACGCTCACAACGAGCGCGCAACGAGACATGCCTACCATCTTTAGGTATTCAGGCAGCCAGAAGCCATCTTGATTTTTGTTTTCCGCACTGTCTGGCTTCGCCCGGTTGATGCTCTTCTGCGAAGTTGGGCTGAAAATGGCGAGGAGCGAGTCATCGGGTGCAAAGTCGTCTGCATTGTAAGTTTTCCGCCAAGAAATGAATGCATCCCGTCCCTCTCTTGGACGATTAGGAGTTTCCGCATAAACACCAAGAATGATGCGCAAGATTTCTGGATAGCGTTGTCTATACTTCCATAACCGTGCTGCCAGCCGGTTCAATAGTCCATCGCCCTGTAACTGCTCAATCAAGCCAATCACATTAAAATCGTCCGGTAATTCATTTTGAGCCGACTGTTCCACATCAATCTGTCCCGCCGCGCTAGCCGTTTTGGAACTTAACAGTCCGATGTACTCCTTGAGTGGATAATGAGGCGGCCCATCAGGTATTCGTTCGTCTTGAATAACCCGAAGCAGTTCCGCCGGGTATTGGGCTTTGTCCACTATTTCCTGTGTCATCGGAGTGGCAAGTTGCAGGAGATATGCAGTGCCACAGTCTTTAATCGTCACTTGCGGCGTCCGACCAGCATCCTGCAAGGTTCGCGACAGCAAGAAAGCCAGACCAAATGCGGCACAGACATCGCTGTATGTTCCCATTTCCCGGTCCACAAAATAATGGTCAGTATACATCAGTACTCCGTTTCTTCAGTTTCGGCGAGCGATTGCTGATCGCTAATGCGAAGAGCACGTGCAAGCAAGAGATATATAAGAAAGGAGTCTGTTGCCATTCCATCCGGCTTTGTCAAATACTCGGCGACCGACTCCTCCAACATGCTGCATGCTGCTGCCGCAAGTAATGGTGTCCACGTTGTTTTCCATAACTCGCCTGCAACGAGTGCGAAAACGCGCTCTGCTTCCTTTCGGCCCGTATCGCCAATGGAAAAGCGATGTACCTTGTCTGCACCGGGACTGTGGTGGCGAACAATAGCAGTGTAGGCGGCTTGAGCCGCGTCCTGCGGAAATAACTCAGAAAGCACTTCGGCAATGGTTTGGGCGCCCTCGGCAGCGTGGGGAGGCCGAGAGAAATGCCCATTTAGATGCGCCTGCCGTTTCTTGTCTGTAACCTCATCATAGTCTGTGTGAGCGAAAAAGCCGTTTGGGTCAGTGGGAAGACGCTTATAGTCACGTTGCCACACCTGAACCCATCTCTGCCATTCGTCGTCCAGTTTACCGATGTCATGGGCGGCGATAGTAGCGCGTATAAGACGATCGAAGACAATACCGTGCTTCTGAAGTAGGTATCGGGCAACGAAATCAAAGCGGCCTTTATCGCCAAAATTTCGCAGGTACGCCTGCCAAACCCGCTCAATGTGGTCTTCATAAGTTTCTAAGTGATAAACTACAGAGAACCGTTCACGTGAACGAACCGGCTTAATAAGGACTAAAGGCGCTTGGCCACCTTGGCGAAACCTTAAACCGACCTTGACAGAATAGTCTACAAACTTCGGATTGATTACAAAGAAAAACTCGCCGTAGATCTGTTGCTCCTTGGTAACAGGTGGATAATCGTATGAAGGCGGCACGTATCTTTGAGAACGTTCGTCCTCTTCCTTCTTCTCAGCAACTACAAGTCGAGCAAACCATTCGCTCTGATCAATGGTGTAGTTGTCAAATTCCTTCCACCAATGCGCTAACGTCCCAGGCGACACACTGAAGGTTTGCATTTGGAGTGGGTTCTCAAGAGCCTCGGGGGCGGAATGAACGAAGAATGAACGGCTATCTACAAATCGGACGAGATCACGGTAGCTTGCTCGATCTTGGGTTGTCAGAACTCCAGATGGTCCTGCAATCTCGTTTCGCCTACTCTTTATTGCATCGTCTGTCAAGACTGCCTCATCTACTGTCTTATAAATATGTTCGATAAGTGCCTGCTCTTGTCTATAGCCAACGATTTGTCCATTGATGTCAGTGCTCTGTAGAGCTTCCCAAGTCGCTGGACATAGCGGAGGCTCGTCTTTACCATCATAGGGAAGATAACTCTTTAGACCGTCTTGATTCTCTGGAACATCATAAATATGCACTACACCTTTCTCGCCTGGAAAGCGAGCACAACGTCCAGCCCGCTGTACAACAGCTGCCGCCGGAGCAATCTCCGTATGCAAATGCTCGCATGTGAGGTCAAGTCCAACTTCTATAGCCTGAGTGGCAATTAGAATTGCGTTACGTCGTTTGGAAGAGTCCTTCCCAAACCAACACCGAACATTAGCTTCTATGCCCTTGCGGTCTTCCGGCAAGAAGCGTGAATGAAGCAAGCAGATCTCATGTCCGTCAAACCGAGTCTTGTTCGGGATCTCTGAAAGCTGCCGTTCGACCTCCTCAAAAAGTGCTTGCGCCCTATCCACAGTATTACAAACAGCGATAGAGCGATGTTCATGTACAGCCAATACATCGGCGGCCGTCAAGAGTCTATCCTCTACTTTGAACAAGCGTTGTTTGTCACGTTGGCTTGGGATATTTATGAGGTCAGTTTCTGAGACTGTCACCACCTGCGCTGAAAGACGTTCCGCCAGACGCGAAACCATCGTTTCAGAAAGTGTCGCAGTCATGAGCAAAAACGGTGTCGGGCCTTTCAGCCACTCCAACATGGCCGTCAAGGTCGTCAAAGATCGGCTGGCATCCATCAGATGGAACTCGTCGAACACCAGATAGGATGCTATAACCGCACCAGCGTTAATATTTCCCTCTCGACGGGACAGACCCACAGGAATAGTAAGGAAACTCGACAACGACTGATCGTAGGTAGCAAAAATAATATCCCCATTGCGAAATTGTGGGTCATCAGGCTGTTCTCCAGTCTGTATCTTAACAGTTGGACGAATCAGCAATTCCTGTTCAAACGCTTTGCAGGCGTCACAAGTGTCCTTATACAAACTAGTCGCCAGCGTCCGAAGAGGCAAAGAATAAATCAACTGTCGTGGAAATACCTTATTGCGCTCCCAAGCGTAAAGAAAGGGAAAAAGGGCAGTCCGAGTCTTACCCGCTCCAGTTGGTGCCCTCAATATAACACTTCTACCTTCCAGCAAATGTTCGGCTACTCTGAGTTGGAAGTCGAAGGGGTTATCCCCAAACATGCTGACAAATGCATCTTTCATCGGATCGTCTCCACAGAACAGTTAATGTTCTTCTTATCTCTGCAATGAGACAAATATGTGGACGATACTACGTTTTGATGTCGATAAGTTGAAAGTACACTCAAGAGAAAGGTTGAGGAATTGGAGGAGACCTGCGGCCCTATCTTCGACGAGGTACATGACCAGGCGTTGCTATCGGGGTCCGTTGACCTTCCACAACGCCATTTAGCCGGAGCAGGACGTTCAGCGACCATTCGGGCCGCAGGAACATTTACATTTGTATTGTGGCATGGATGAAATGGAATCGCAAGCGTGGTTTTCATTCGGCGCCTCCCTCGGGGCGAGACGCGGATTTTGGTTCGATCATGCCGAGGCCGATGCTGTTTTTTTCTCCGAGGCCGCAGTTCCAGGCGGTCTCCATGAGGGCGGTCGAGCCGGTGAGGGTGAAGGGGGCGAAGGCGCCGACGAACTGGAGGTTTTTGAAGGTCACCAGTTTGGTGCCGCCGCGATGTCTGGGATCGGCAAGATAGACGGGATCGAACTGGAGGGTCAGGCGGTCGTCTTCGGGGCTGACGCCGTGCAGGACCCGGTGTTTCCAGAGCAGATTGTCGCGGACGGCCTCCGAAAAGCCGGGATCGGTGGGGCGCAGATAGTAGGTTTTGTCGTCCGGGCAGGGGCGGGCGGTGACGATCGGAGAGAGGCAGGTAAAGGAGGTCCGCTCGGCGAAGGTCGGTTGGGGCAGCGCTTCCACCATCTCCAGGCGGAGGCGCGCGGTCCCGATGCGCACGATGCTCCCCACTGTCAGCAGGCCGGTGGCGCTATGGGTCAGAAAATCGTCGCGGGCAGAGGCGAGGAGCCAGTCGATGTGGCCGGGACGCAGGTGCAGGCGACCGTTCTCGATCCGGCGGCGGCGCGCTTCGACCCGCAGGCCGCTGAAGGTGTAGAGTTTGGAGCGCTTTGAGGTCGTCTCCTCCTGGTCGCGATACCCCTCCGCGTGCAGAAAGGTGGCGTACTCCTCGCTGGAGGTCGCCAACAGGCGATAGACCAGACCCAGCAGTTCGTGGTTGTGGTCGATCGGAAGAGCGGCCGGCTCGTCCAGTTGAAATCGGATGTGTAGTCGCATACTGCTTCTGCTCCCGCGGAGGCCCGAAAGTGGCTGCCGCGTCTGTACGTTCGGAAACCTACTGTTAGTGTAACCAATCAGAGTGCAATGAGAGTTCACTCTGAGTCGGCGCGCCTCTTTTTTCAATCTTTTTGACCGGCCGGGATCGGCTCCTCGGGCGATGCGGAGGAGAAGGTGTAGATCTGAAGCGACTTTTGCAGTTCCGCCTGGATCTCGGCACGCAGGGAGGCAGGCTCCAGAACCTCGACCTCCGCGCCGTAGCCCAGCAGCCAGCGCCGGACCTCCTCCGTTCCCGCGACCTCCATCGAGAGCAGCAGGCTGCCGTCCGGCTGCTCCTCGGTCTGCTGGCTGGCGTGGTATCGGCGTTCGCGTATCCAACGGGCTTGATGCGGAGAGAAACGGACCCGGACCTGCACCAACTCGTCGCCATGGCGCAGGCCAAAGCCGCGGGCAAGATAGGCGTCGATATCGAACGCCTCCTGCGGGACGTAGGCTCTGTCACCGGGCAGCATCTCCCATTGGCGCACCCGGCCGAGAAAGAACTGCCGCATCTCCTGACGCAGTTCGCAGAAGGCGATCAGATGCGGTTCGCCGCGCCAGGAGAGCAGATCGTAAGGCTGCACAATACGATCCGTCAACGCGTTGCGATTCGCCCCATGATAGAGAAGATGGATTCGCTGCCGATTCTGGACGGCCTGTTCGCAGTCGGCCAGGAGTTTGCTGGAGATCAGAGAGAGGAGTTGGATCGATCCGCGGACCCGTTCGTGGCCGGCAGGCAGCGACGAGGGAATGTAAGAGGTCAAGAGTTCCGCGATGCGGCGCACAGGCTCGGCATCCGCCGCGCTCAGGTACTCCTCCGCGGCCAGGAGCGTGCGGCGCAGCGTGGTGGCGTCGCGTTCGGTAAGCGCCAGAAACGGCAGGATGAAAGTCTTGCTGGTATAGTACCAGCCCCGCTTCCGATCGGTCGCAATGGGGGCACGAAGACGGTCCCGGAGGTAGTCGTGATCGGCAAACGCGGTGCGGCGATTCACTCCCCAGCGCGCGACTACCGCCCCGGGATTGGGATAACGCTCGGCGCGGATCTGCGCATCGAGCCAGATAATGCGTTCGTGTTGAGACATGCGTAAACATTCGCGAGCAAACGGAGGATTCCTCCCCGTTTGCTCGCTTTTGTGTAAAAATATCGTTTTTTATTTTATAAAATCAAGAACAAGGAAGCGTGACGGTGACGGTGGTGCCGACGCCGAGGGCGCTTTCGAAGGCGATCGTGCCGCCGTGGGCTGCGACGATGCCCTTGCAGATCGAGAGGCCGAGGCCCGTGCCGCCGGTGGGGCGCGTGCGGGAGGCGTCTGCACGGTAGAAGCGCTCGCCGATATGGGCGAGATGCTCGGACGCCATCCCCTCGCCGGTGTCCTGCACGGTGATCACGAGGTTCGGCGGATCGGCTTGAAGATCGGTGCGGGCGGCTAACGTGATCGCGCCGTCCGCAGGGGTGTAGCGGATCGCGTTGTCGAGCAGGTTGCGGAACAGGCGCACCAGTTCGGATTCATTGCCGGTGACCGAGAGATCGGGCGGAACGACGGACAGCGTGATCGG
>Ga0070658_10002380_pt1 | contig 15791 bp, 16 predicted proteins | sample KBSC13metaG_FD_64664 | JGI IMG/M metagenome (GOLD analysis project Ga0070658, IMG submission 64664) | Corn rhizosphere microbial communities from Kellogg Biological Station, Michigan, USA - KBS C1-3 metaG | ecosystem: Host-associated > Plants > Roots > Rhizosphere > Soil ...
AATGGCGCAGGAACGCGTGGATTCGACTTTCGACCTTCCTCTCCATTCGATCCGTGAAATCTGTGAAATCCGTGGTCAAAAACCATTTTCGAGACCGGCGCAGCGATCGAACTCGCCCTGAGCCGCAATTCAGTGGGAGCGCGAATGGAGGCGGCAGTAGAAAATCCACGCAAGATGCGATGACTTTGAAGGTTCACTCTTCTCTGCGCCTCTGCGGTGATCTGCCTTTTTTGGGTTGCGGCTCCGCCGTGCCGGGCCCTCTGCGTTTAAATGCTTTTGCCTGCCACTCCACCGCGACGAGGCCTCCACCGCTACGATACCTGCGACGCCGTCGAGGCGCGGATGGCCAGCACGTGCAGCACGACGGCGAGGGGCACGAAGAAGCCCGGAATGAACATGAACGGAAACGTGCCGATCATCCGGTTGGGAACCTCGGCGTGGACGAGGTTCATCGGACCGGGCGCCGTCAGCACGGCGCGAATGACAACATTCGCCAGCACGCCAAGACCCACCACGTTCCAAACGAGGATGCCTTTCCGGAACGATTCTCCCCGCGTGGCCGCCCAGGCGACGAATGGCGCGGACGCGCCGATGTAGATGTCCACGTTTGCGCCGGCAAAGGTCAGCATTTTGGGGATGAGCCCCTCAATCCAGAGTTGGTGCAGGAACAACTCGACGATGACGCGAAAGCATTGCATGCCCAAAAGAATCCAGAGCGGGAACGCCAGGGCGACGCGTCTCCCGGCGACGGATCGCATGCGCAGGATCAGGAACACCAGGATGACCGCCAAGGGCACGAAGAGAAACACGATCCCCGGCGGGCGCATGGTCGTATTGCGAATCACGCCGGCGTAGCCCAGCAGGCCCACATACACCAGCCAGGCCGGGAGTCCTGCCATGACCACAGCCCTGAGGCGTCCGCTCAGGAATCGGGCACTCACCGCGAGCACGAGCACCAGCATCAAAGCGACAAATCCGAGGAAGAGGGTACCGCTCATGGGATTTGTGCTTCCCGCCCTACCACGTTTTCGCCTCGTTTGCCACAGGTCCCGAGCCTGTCGAGGGGCAGCCGCGCCTCACCCGCAACTTTGAAGCTGTGAATTCGTCCCAGTCCTTCACTACTCTTCCCTCCATGCGTCTCTCCCTCCTCCCCCTGCTCGCGCTCGCGCTGATCGCCCCGCGGGTTCTCGCGCAAACGCCCGCTCCGGCTCCTGCTCCTCCGCGCCCCAAGCGGATCCTCTCTCCGGAAATCGCCGAGGACCATCACGTCACGTTTCGAGTCAGGGCGCCCCAGGCACAGGCGGTGGAATTGCGCGGGCAGTGGACGACGGACAAACTCGCCCTGGCCAAGGACGAGGAGGGCGTGTGGTCGCTGACCACGGGTCCGGTCGAGGCGGGAGTGTGGGAATACAGCGTGATCATCGATGGGCTCGCGATGATCGATCCCGCGAATCCGGCGATGAAACCGCAACGCTTCCCAAGCGCCAGCATCCTCCACATTCCGGGAACGCCGCCGAACGTGTGGGATTTCCAGGACGTTCCGCACGGCGCGGTGCATCAGCACACCTACCTCTCGAAGGCCCTCGGACGGCCGCGCGATTGCGTGATCTACACTCCGCCCGGTTACGAGACCGATACGACCAGGACCTATCCCCTGCTCGTCCTCCAGCACGGCTCGGGCGACAATCAGCAGACCTGGGTCACACACGGCAAAGCCAATTGGATCCTGGATAATCTCATCGCCCAGGGCAAAGCGCGCCCGATGATCATCCTCATGATAGACGGGCACCCGCTCGGCGCATTTCCGCGCGAGGGCAGCGATCGCACGAAAGCCATGGAGGCGTTCCGCGATGAACTGTTCCAGGACGCCATCCCGCTCACCGAGGCCCGCTATCGCGTGGAGAAGGACGCCGCCCATCGGGCCATCGCCGGGCTGAGCATGGGCGGCTGGCAATCCCTGAGCATCGGCCTTTCCAGCCTCGATCGGTTCGGCGCCATCGGTTCCTTCAGCGGCGCGCCGCCGGAGGAGAGCTTCGTCGCCCCGGCCTTCGCCGATGTGGCCGGAACGAATCAACACCTCAAGCTCCTGTGGATTGCCGTGGGGAAGGATGATTTCCTGCGGGAGAAGAATGAGCTGTTCGTGGCGCGCTTGACGGAGGCGAAGGTGAACCACGAGTGGCACGTCACCGAAGGCGCGCACTCGTGGCCGGTGTGGCGTGGCTATCTGGCGGAGTTTGCGCCGAAGCTGTTTGTGGATGCGCCACGCTGAGCGCGTGGAATCAGATGCCGTCTACGTAGCCGCGAATTTATTCGCGGAACCTGCGCCACGGAGAGACGTCGGACTTCGGGGAGACGGCCTCCGCGAATACGAACCGTTGCCTCGCGGCCACGCGTGGGTTCGGCGAATAAATTCGCCGCTACGTAAAGGCGCCCCTTACTGCCAGCGAGACCAGACGAGACGCCCGATCTTCGCTGCCGCGCCTACTTCACAAACCCCTGCTGCTTCAGCCAGAACGTGCAGTCCTTCGTCCACGGGTGCATCTTCGCCGGGTCGCCGTCCTTGCTCCCCAGCCCGATGCCGTGTTTGCCTTGCTGATAGAGGTGCAGATCAAATGGGATCTTCTTTTCCCGCAGGGCGGCGGCGATCGCGAACGCATTGTCGGGCACGACCTTGTCGTCCTCGACCGTCTGCCAGATGAAGCACGGCGGCGTGTCGCTGCGCACGTTCAGGCGCGGCGAGAGGAGGCGCTTCTGCTCCGGCGTGCCATTGGGACCGAGGAAGCGCTCCTCGCGATCGGCGTCGGGTAGATCGAAAAGAATGAAGCCGTAGCACAACACCGCGAGATCGGGCCGCGAACTGGCGCGCTCGATCACGTCGGTCGCGTCGGGTTTGCCGGCGTCGAACTGCGTCATGAGGGTGGCCGTGAGATGCCCGCCCGCGCTGGAGCCGATCATCCCGATGCGTTTCGGATCGATGCCCCAGTCTCCCGCGTGCGACCGCACGAAGCGCATCGAGCGCGCGGCATCGAGCAGGGTGACGGGCACTTTGTAGCCATCGGTGGTCAGCCGGTACTTGAGCACAAACGCGGCGATGCCCTGCCCCGCCAGCCACTTCGCAAATGGCTCGCCCTCATGCGCCGCGAGGACGCGATACCCGCCGCCGGGACAAACGATGAACGCCGCTCCGCTGGCATTATCCGGCGCGGGCCAATAGGGCGTGAGCGTCGGCGTATCCTTCTCCGCGTCGCCCACCGCTTCCGGTGCTTTTCCCTCCCAGAGCCGCTGCGGAGTGGTGGGACGATCCGCGGCGACGGCGGAACAGGCGAGGAGGAGGAAGCAGAGAATGAATCGGGGAGAAAGCATGCGAGATGCTTTCGCGTCTTGCCGCGGCAGGCAATGAAGAAAGCGAAGGCGGGAGAAAAGGATGAAGGATGAAGGCAGAAGGATGAAGAAATTGGTTTTTTGTTGTGATACGAAGGGTCAGCGGTCGGACGTTTCAATCCCACCCACTCACTTCTCTTCGTCCTTCATCCTTCTGCCTTCATCCTTTCCTGCCGGGCGAGCCAAATTGCAACGCCGGCACTAAGGTTTCTCGCGCCTCCGGCATTGACAGACCATCGGTGCCCCGCGCACCGTCATTCTCAATCTCATGAAAGATTCCCTCCCCTCTGGCGCCTCGCGGCGTCACTTCCTCAAAACCGCTGCCGCTGTCTCGGCGCTGGCGGGCGTCAAGATCCCCTTCGTCCACGCGGCCGAAGATAACACGCTGAACGTCGCCCTCATCGGCTGCGGCGGTCGTGGCACCGGAGCGGCCGCCAACGCCCTCTCCGTCACGGGCCCTCCGATCAAGCTCGTGGCCATGGCCGACGTGTTCCAAAAGCGCTTGGACACCAGCTTCAAGTCGCTCCAGGCCCAGCACGCCGACCGCATGGATGTGCCGGACGACCGCAAGTTCATCGGTTTCGACGGCTACAAGCACGCGATGGATTCCCTCAAACCGGGCGACATCGCGATCTTCACCACGCCCCTCGCCTTCCGCTGGGTGCATTTCGGATACGCGATCGAGAAGAATCTGAACGTCTTCATGGAAAAGCCCCTCATCGCCGATGGGCCGAGCGCCAAGAAGATGTATGCCCTCGCCGAAGCGTCGGAGAAGAAAAACCTGAAGTGCGGCGTCGGCCTCATGTCACGCCACGCCAAGCCGCTCCAAGAGCTCCACAAGCGCATCGAAGACGGCGAAATCGGCGACATCATCCTGATGCGCGGATATCGCATGTCCGGTCCGCTGGCCTCTGCTTTCTCCGAAAAATGGCCGGCCGAACCGGGCGGACCGAGCGAACTGCTCTGGCAGATCAGCCGGTTCCACAGCTTCCTGTGGGCCAGCGGCGGTTGCTTCGCCGACTTCTACATCCATCACATCGATCATTGCTGCTGGATGAAAAATGCCTGGCCGGTGAAGGCCCAGACGGTCGGCGGACGCCACTACCGCGTCGGACCAAACGGTCCCTATATCGATCAAAACTTCGACAGCTACGCGGTGGAATATACCTTCCCCGATAACACGAAGTTCCTCATGGACGGCCGCTGCATGGTCGGCGCGGTGCCCTACTACGCCAGCTACGCGCATGGGAGCAAAGGCCTGGCGGTCATCTCGAAGAATGGCGACTGCGGCGCTCCTTCCAGCACCTACAAGGGTCAAAGCCTGGACCGGGCCAACCAGATCTGGCAGAGCACCGATACTTCCAATCCGTACCAAAACGAATGGAACGAACTGGTCGACGCCATCCGCACGAACACGCCTTATAACGAAGTGAAGCGCGGCGTTGACGCCAGCGTCGCGACCGCGATGGGCCGCATGGCCGGCCATACCGGCCAGGAAATCTCCTGGGATGATATGCTCAACTGCGACCAGGCCTTCGCGCCCGACGCGGACAAGTTCACCATGGATAGCCCGCCGCCGGTCAAGTCCGACAAGGACGGCAAGTATCCCGTGCCGGAGCCTGGCATCTCGAAGAAGCACGAATATGAAGTGAAAGTGAGCTAAGCGAGGCGCTTCACTCTCGACTATGTCCGCCCGGACATTGCGGAAATCTCCGCAGTGTCCGGGCGTTTCTTTTAAGTCTTGTATCGCTCGATCCAAACCAAGCCATTAAAGTCGCCCGCCAACACCATGAAACGCATAGGGATCCTGACCGCGGGCGGGGATACGCCCGCTCTCAACGCCACCATCCACGGCGCCGTCGCGCGCGCCAATCAACTCAAGATCGATGTCATCGGGCTCATCAAGGGGTTCAACAGCCTCTTCAACCCGCGTGTGCCGCACGTGCACCTGAACCCGCTTTACCAGGCGATCCCGGAACTCGATCCCACCATGGGTGGCACGCTCATCGGCTCCTCGCGCGACTTCGTGGACCCGGATCGGAAGGCGGATCTCGATCTGGTCGTCTCGCGGCTCGCGCAGCTCGGCATCGAAGGCCTGATCTGCGTCGGTGGCGATGGCACGCTCAATGGCCTCCAGCCCCTGGCCGAACGCCTGCCGACGGTTCTGGCGCCCAAGACCATCGACAACGATCTCGGCCTGAACTACGCCAGCGAGCCCGATGAATGGGCGCGTGTGAGCGATCCGACCTCGAAATCCGGTTTCCACTACAAACGCACGGAATCGCGGGCGGTGGTGAATCTCGAGCACATCGTCAATTACGTCACCCCCGGTTACGCCACAGCCGTCTTCGTCTCGGCCAGCGGTGTGGAGCGGTTGCGGACGACGGCGGAAAGCCATCGCCGAATCGCCATCATCGAGGTGATGGGTCGCCACTCGGGTTATATCGCGCTCGGCTCCGCCTATGGGCAGCCGGACATCGTGCTCGTGCCGGAGGTTTCCGTGGACCTCGAGAACCTCTCCGAACGGGTGAAGAATATTTACGACCTCCAGAAGAATGTCGTCATCGTCTGCGGCGAAGGCATTGTCGACGGCCAGGGACGTGAACTTGGTGCGGAATCGAAATCGATGGACCCGGCGGGCAACATGGTCCTGAGCGGCGCCGCCGAAGCGTTGCGGGCCAAGCTGGTCCAGCTCATCGGGGACCGGTATTTCCAGCTCTACCGGCGGGGCGAATCGGCGCGCGAAGCGATCTTCACGCGCAAAGTAGGCCACACCCAGCGCGGCGGACGGCCCATTCTTTTCGATCGTTTTTACGCCGCCCAGCTCGGGGCCAAGGCCGTGGAAATGCTCAATGAAGGCCGGAACAACGCCGTCTCCATCCTGCAATACAACGAATCGAAAGGGTTCCACGTCGAAGGCTACGACGCAAACCGCTTCCGCGACCGCTGGGGCCTCATCCACGCGCGCCAGATGCACCCCGATTTCTACGATGCCCGCCTCATGAAGCCTTCGCGCATGGGCATCGATTACCTTCTTCCCATCTTCACCAATGCCATCGGCGAAGACGACATGGAATACACCCGGCAGACCCTCTTCGCCGCCGGCAACCTGACGCAGCCCTACCACTCGATCAATACGGATATCAACAAGCGCATCCGCTTCCTGCCGGAGGCAAGTCACAGCGGGTAGGCGCCCGCCTAATCAAGGCAGGCCCGCAGCAATCGGTAGCCGGTCGGGCACATGTCGTCGTGCTCGTGCACGCACAACGGGCACGTTTCCACATGCTGGCGAAACAGTCGATGCCGTTGGGCCCGGGATTGCTTGATCACTGCTTCATCGGGGCTGGCGGGTGCGGGAGATTCCGAATGCGTTTGTTCGATGCGAACCATGGAAAATTGTGCCATTGGCTGCGAATCTTCGCCATCACGGCGAATCCGTAGGGACCGGTCGTGTTTTCCGCGAACCGGTTTCCCTAGACCTCTTCGGGAAATGATCGGCGAATAAATCCATACAGCGATCCTACGCGACGGAACGACGGCTCACCGGGACTTCCCCGGAAAGCGGCCGCACCGTATCGCTAAAAGACGTGACCGGTCGAGGCGACGATTTACTGCCGGTGCTTGCTCGGCTCTGGGCATCGGCCTCGTCCCCCCACCAAACGCATGCCACGTCCTTCTTTTGCTCGGTTTCGTTGCACCAGAGCATGGGCAGTCCGTTTTCGTCCAACGGCACCTTGAGAGGCTTCCGCGGCCAGAAAAGCGCGACGCAATGGGTGACCAATACAAAGATCGCCAGAATTATGGTCCAAGCATTCACTATGAATATTATAGCACACTCCATGCCCGCTATCGAACGGCGACCCCATGAGACCCTGTCGCACCACTCCAATACTCCATCACTCCAGAAGACTCGACGAAGAGGAGGCCGAGTCCCTTTGCGCCCGGACCTTTTGGCCCCGCGCTCCCGTGGAGGCCTCGACCGGCTCGATGTGCACAAGGACATCCGCAATCTCGGACTTGGCCGACCGGACGGCGTCCTTCACGGAGTGGCCAATGTCGTGCCCAGCCCGGACGCTGATGTCGGCGTCGACTCCGATGTGGAGATCCACGTAAAACTCCAGGCCCATCTTGCGCACCCGGCACTTCTCCACATCGGCGACCCCGGGAACCCCTGCGGCAAGGGCGCGCACGGCGGCTTCCATTTCCGGCGGCGGAGCGGAGTCCATGATTTCGTGAAGCGCCGGCATGAGCAGGCGGTAGCCGTTGAAACCAATCAGTCCGCAGGTGAAAAGGGCGGCCCAATCGTCGGCGGGTTCCCAGCCGGGACCGCCGATCAAGGCGATGGAAATCCCGATGAAGGCGCCCGCGGAGGTGATCGCATCGGCGCGATGATGCCACGCGTCGGTTTTCACCGCCGTGCTGCCCAGGTCCTCGGCTGCGTGGCCGACCTTTCGAAACAGGGTTTCCTTCACGATAATGACCGCGATGAGGACAACCAGCGTGTACCAAGCTGGGGCGTGATGGGGCGTCACGATTTCCCGGATGCTCTGGACGGTCAGGGCAATGGCGGCGCCCACGACGGCCACCGCGACCACCACGGACGCGAGAGGCTCCGCCTTGCCGTGCCCATAGGGGTGCTCCGCGTCGGGTGGTTCCGACGCGACCTTGAGCCCGAACCAGATGACCATGGAACTGAAAATATCCAGCGAGGATTCGATTCCGTCGGCGATGAGCACGTAGCTATTGCCGATGACGCCGGCGACGATCTTCACCGTCGCAAGGACGAAATTGACCGCCACGCCCACCAGCGCCAGGCGCGCCCCGGTATTGTAACCATGCTTGCCGCGCGGGGCGGGAATGGGCGGAGCGGCATCGAAAGGTTTTGTCGAGTCAGGCACGGGGCGGCATCGTAGGGGCAAGATGTCGAAAGTCAGGACGATTGTTTTTCATGAATACGGAGTTCCGAGTGAAGTAGCGCGGGTCGAAGATAGAGAGATCGCTCCGCCCGGGCCGGGAGAAGCGCGCGTGCGCTTGCTGGCCGCGCCGATCAACCCCGCCGACCTCAATGTGCTGGAAGGGAAATATGCGACGCTGCCGGATCTGCCGGCAACTCCCGGCGTGGAGGGCGTCGGCCTCGTCGAGGAATTGGGCGCCGGGGCGGACAAACTCGCCGTGGGAGATCGCGTGGTGCTGCCGCATGGGATCGGTAGCTGGCGCGAGGCGGCGATCGTGCCGGCCGAGTCCCTGCACGTGGTCCCGACGGATGTCCCGACTGAGCAGGCCGCCATGCTGAAGATCAATCCCGTGACGGCGTTGCACATGCTCGAGGACTTCGTGCGGCTGGAACCCGGGGATTGGGTGGTGCAGAACGCGGCCAATTCGGGAGTCGGCCATGCCGTGATCCAACTGGCGCGGCACAGGGGCCTGCGGACATTGAATTTCGTGCGGCGTCCGGAACTGATCGACACGTTGCTCAAGGCGGGCGCCGATGCCGTGCTCCTCGACGAAAGCGATCCCGAAGAGCAGATCCACGGCATCCTCGGCAAGGACAGGATCCACCTGGGCCTCAACGCCGTGGGCGGCGAAAGCGCCTTGCGCGTGGCCCGCTCGCTGGCGCAGGGCGGCACCATCGTGACCTACGGCGCCATGGGCCGCCAGCCGCTCAAAATTCCCAACGGGATGCTCATCTTCGACGACCTGAGGTGGCGCGGATTTTGGGTCTCGCGCTGGTATCGCGAGGGCTCGACGAAAGAGGAGCGCAGCAAGATGTTCGAGGGACTCTTCCCCCTCGCTGCCCGTGGGATCCTCCACACGCCCGTCGAGCGAATTTACCCGCTCGATGAAGCCGCGGCCGCGCTCATCCATGCCGCGCAAGGCCGGCGCGGGGGAAAGATTCTGTTTGGCGCGCCCGAAGTCGTGGCCCAATTCTCCGCGAAGTCCCCTGTGCCATGACCCCGCTCGCCGCCGAACTCACCTCCCTGCTCGATCCCCAGCGCGTGCTCCACGAGCGCGAACACCTCCTCACCTACGGATTTGACGGCACGGCCGCCCTGAGCGGCGAAGCCGGGGTGGTCGTCTTTCCGCACACCGTCGACGAGGTCGCACGCATTGTCCGCTACGCGGCGCGCGAGAAAATACCGATCGTCACCCGCGGCTCCGGCACGGGCCTGAGCGGCGGCAGCATTCCCGTGCCCGAGGGCATCGTGCTCTGCCTGGTGCAAATGGATCGCATCCTCGAACTCGATCCGCGCAACCTCACCGTGCTGGCGGAAGCCGGTGCCATCACGCAAAAAGTCGCCGAGGCCGCGGACTCCGCAGGGCTGCTCTATCCGCCCGATCCGGGCTCAATGAAAATCAGCACGATCGGCGGAAACGTGGCCGAGAACAGCGGCGGCTTGCGCGGGCTGAAATACGGCATCACCCGGGATTACGTGATGGGGCTCGAAGTCGTCCTCGCGAGCGGCGAGATCGTGTGGCTCGGGAACAAGTGCGTGAAGGACGTCGCCGGCTATTCCATGAAGGATGTCTTCATCGGCAGCGAAGGAACGCTCGGCCTGATCACCAAGGTGCTCCTCAAACTCGTGCCGAAGCCGGCCGCGAAGAAGACGCTCCTTGCCACGTTCAATCAGATGGACGCGGCGGCCGATACCGTCTCCGCGATCATCGCGGCGAAGATCATCCCGTGCACACTGGAGTTCCTCGACCGCATCACGATCAAGTGCGTGGAGGATTACGCGAAGATCGGGCTCCCGCTCGATGCCGAGGCCATCCTGCTCATGGAAACGGACGGCCATCCCGCCGTCGTCGCCGAGCAGGCGCAGCAGATGGAAGAGATCGCGCGCCGCTGCGGAGCCGTGCAAGTGCAACTCGCGAAAGATGCCGACGAAGCGGCCCGCCTGGCCACCGCCCGCCGTTCCGCCTTCAGCGCCCTCGCGCGAGTGTCTCCCACCACCATCCTGGAAGACGCGACCGTCCCGCGCAGCGAACTCACGAAGATGATCCGCTTCATCCAGGACGTGGGCGCCCGGCACCGCCTGCGCATCGGCACCTTCGGCCACATGGGCGACGGCAACCTGCACCCGACTTTCCTCACCGACGAGCGCAACCACGAGGAGATGGAACGCGTGGAGATCGCCATGCAGGAGATCTTCGACTACGCCATCTCGCTCGGCGGCACCATCACGGGGGAACACGGCGTGGGCCTGGCGAAAAAGAAGTTCCTGCCCAAGGCGATCGGCGAAGCGAGCCTGGGCCTGTTGCGGAAGCTCAAGCGCACGCTCGATCCGGATGGGATTCTGAATCCGGGGAAAATCTTCGACGCGGTGTGACCGCGGAGGGAAGGATGGGTCCCATCCAAAAACGGAAATGGGATTTAGGGCAATTCCAGTGTCCCGCGTTGGCGAGCGCCTGTGCTACCAGGACGTGATGTGCGCCTTGCTCCCCTGGCTTGCGCGCGCACGATCGGAGCCGAGTGACCAGACGATCACCCCATTCCGAATGGGAGGACTCGTTGGGTCGTCGGGGTTCGGGATGAGATCATCCCCGCTGGGATCGATGCAAATTTGGTAAGGTTTGCCCCACGGATCATAAAAGACTCCATCGATTCCAAAGCCCGCTCTGGGCGGAGTCGCGGTGGCACTCTTCCCCTCGAAGAAAACGATGTGCCGTGGATTCTCGGCCTCGGTGCCAGGCCGGGCGCGGAGAACATCGAACAGGCGGTTGTTATCGCCGGCAATCGTGACGTTCTTCGAAGTGGAAGAGGCCAGCGGGTATTTGCCGTACTCCGTGTAGTAGGCCTTCACCGCCGCGCTCACCTGCACCACCGCGGCCTTCGCCTCCGCCTTCCTGGCTTGCTCTTTCACGATCGAGATCGCCGGAAAGAGCATCCCCATCAATACCGCGATGAATATAAACCACACGACACTGCCCGCATAGCCCAGGACCAAACCGATGGTCGCCTGATTGCGCCCTCCCAATGCACCGCCGGATTTCCCGATCTCCGAAAACGCTCGATGGCCGCAGATGACCGCCCCGATGCCCGCCAGCGGGCCGAAGCAACACGGCGTGAGGCAACCGAGCACCAGGCTCCAAACGGCCAGGGACGAATTCTTTACCGGGGGGATGGGATTGTTAATCTCGATGGCTGGGAGGAGTCAGGGGTTCAGGTAGCGAGAGTGTATTATTCAGCCTCGACTTTGGAAACGAAATCCCAAAGCTCCGAGCTGGGTTAGCGAAATATGAATTTTCTCGGCATCGATGCGTCCTAATGCGCACGATACCTTCTCATTCACCGCCATGAAAAAGCTCCTCCTTCTCCTCACCCTCACTGCCAGCCTCATCACCCTGCCTCCATTTGCCGGAGCCAAGGACAAAGACAAAGACAAGGACCGGGGCGACGACCGGGACAAAAAGGAGTGGAAGGTCATGCGCGACGACGTGCGCGAATTGAAGGAGCAGTACGGCCGGTTGGTGGACCTGGTGAATCTTGGCGGCGTAGGCCGTCGCGTGCGCGACGACGTGAGCGCCCTCGGCGTCGACGTGGATCGGGTCAGTTCCCAATTCGACCATGGAAATTTCGATTACCGCGACCTGCACAATCGTGTCTTCCAGCTGACCGACACCGTCGGCCGCCTTCGGCAGCAGATCAACAACGACAAGCAGCGCCCGCGCTACTATCCGCGCTAAGCGTGCCAAGAGGGTGTCGGGGAACGGTTCTGAACTTGTGCGCGTAGCGCTCCCCGCACCAAAGGTGCTCAGCAAGCCAGCCCGGGGCAAGCGAGTGTAACGAGCACCGCCCTGGGTCGGATTTCCAAACGGCTGCTCGCCCCAACGGGGCACGACAAGAAGCTGTCTTGCGTAGGGCCTTTGGCCCAGTCGTGCGCGAACGCGCAACGTTCAAAACACGCTCTAGAAAAGAAAGCTTTCGTGCTCGCCGTTCGCGGGCTGCTCCTGCCGATTGGATCGCGCAATCTCTTCCGCTTCCTGCTGGGAAAAGGTCAGCACACGCACGATTTTCCTACCAAGTTCGACCTCAAAAACGGTCGCTCCATATTTGTCCGCATTGCAGCGAATCGCCGGGTCGCAGAAGTCGTAACTCATCAGAACGTTTCATCTCCCACCGCTCGCGTTTCGTCAATCCATGACACATGGCCTCGCCCTAAAATACTCTCCATCTTGGGAAGAGGTCGGAGGTCAGAGTTCAGAACCGGTGCCGAGCGTTCTCTGTGATGAGGATTCCACCCGTGCCCACCGCAACTTCCCCTTCACCTCCATCCCCTCTCCTGCTTGGATGCCAGGGACACGATGGACTTCGATGAAATCATGAACGCCGACCGGCACCGCAAGCAGGAAGCGATCAGACTCGCGGAGCTGGCGGCCCAGGCGGAACGCGAAGCGAAAAAGGCCGCCGCGGAACGCGCCAAAGATTTTCTGGCCGCGGTGAGCCCGGTCCTCAAGACGATGCGGGAGCGCTGGGAAAAACGGTTCAAGAAATTTCCAGAATATCGTTGCGTGGGTCTCACCTCGCCCGCAGCCGGTCCGCCCAAGGGGATCCGCTGGGTGCGCCTCTCCATCTCGCCAGCCCAAGGAGGCAGCGCCTCAAAGAACTTCGACCTCCACGCCTCCGCGGACCTGGAAAGCGGCACGATCCAGGTTCTCGGCTACTCGGAACGCTACCCAACCATTGTGCTCGAGAGTGGCCTCGAACTCTCCGAGGTGACCGAGCAAAAGATCGACGACATCCTCGCCCAGTTCGCCGAGTGGTTCACGAACCTCGGCCGCAAGGGGTAGACCCCGGCGCCAGAAAGACGCCGAGAGGGGTGCATGCCATCGCGGAGCGATGACTGACAGTAGCCGGTGCTTATCGTTCCTTGATGATCGCGATGTCGGTCTTCAGCAACTCGATGGTTTGATTGATGTGCCGGATCGCCTGCTCTTTCGTAGCCGGCGTGCCAACTTGCGCTTTCCTTATTTCCTCCTTGGCCGCCTCGAGGTGGGCGATGGCGGCTTCCCAACGGACAGGCTCCGCAAAGGCGGAGGACGAGAAATTGAGCGCGATGGCGCTGAGAACGGTGCAGAGAGTGGTCTTGGAGAGAATGCTCATGCGAAACCTAAAGCCACGAAGTATCGTCGCCGTCAACCGCGATTCCGGCGGCCGCAATACAAACCCCGCCGCCTCCCGCTTGGTGCTGGAAAAGTTTCCGAGGATCCGTGAAAGCAATTCGCTCCATTGCCGTGAGCATCAGGAACGCGCCCGTGAACAAGCCCCCCGACATCATCACATCCCGCTTGTGCTTGAAGACAGGCGGTTGCAGAATCCGCTCTACGAACCATGGCCGGCAAGACGACCAAGAAAGCCGCGAAAGCCGTCACGAAGGCAACCAAACGCAACGGCCCGGCGGCGGCCGAGAAGCCGGCCCTCCTCTCAGGCGGTAACCCGCAGATCCCAAAGGGCGACGGCGAGGCCCCCGTGCAGGCCTACATCGCAGCCATGCCGGGCTGGAAAGGCGACGCCGGTCGCCGCCTCGACGCACTCATCGTGCGCACCGTCCCCGGCGTGCGCAAGGCCGTGAAGTGGAACACGCCCTTCTATGGCATCGAGGGCCAGGGTTGGTTCCTCGGCTTCCATTGCATCACCAAGTACATCAAGGTGGCTTTCTTCCGCGGCACGTCGTTGAGTCCTGTCCCACCCGGCGAGTCCACGCAAAAGGAAGTGCGCTACCTCCACATCCACGAGAACGAGCAGATCGACGAGGCACAGTTGGCGGCATGGATCCGGCAGGCGGCCGCCCTGCCCGGCTGGAGCCCGTAGAATGGAGTTCACGGTCGTCATCCGCGAGAAGGACCGACTCGCCAAAATCTGGGGTCAGGTTGAGGGCTGAAGGTAGGAGTCTGGGCGCCGGTCTCGGAGGCAATCCGTAATCCCTCACTTTGGCGCACATCGAAACGCATCCGCAGGGTCGATGGCTTTCGTTTATGGTAGTATCCACCAGCCGGATACCCAACCCTTCGTCGCTGACTCTCCATGCCATCCTTGTCCGCCGCAGTCGCTCTCGCTTTCCTCCTCGCCGCGCGGACGCTGGCCGCGGAGGCGGAGCCGCTGGTGGATATCGCCAAATCCTGTCCAGGCATCCAGATCGAACTGCGCTACGCGACACCTCGCAATATCACGGGCAAACCGATCTATCCGGAGAAAGCGCGAGCGTTGGTGCTGCCGAATGTCGCGGCGAAGTTGAACCGCGCGCAACGCACGCTCCAGGCATTCGGGTTCGGGCTAAAGGTGTGGGACGCGTACCGGCCGAAGTGGGCGCAGCAGGCGCTTTGGAATGCGGTGCGCAATCCTTCGTATGTCGTCGAGCCGATAGGATTCGGTTCACTGCATTCCTGGGGCGCGGCGGTGGATGTGACGCTGGTCGATCTCGACGGGCGCGAGGCGCGCATGCCGACGGACTACGACGACTTCACGGCGGCGGCACGTTACGAGTATGCGGGCGGTGATACGGAAATCGCGGCCAATCTCAATGCCTTGAAACATGCCATGGCCGAGGCGGGCTTCCAGCACATCCGGGACGAATGGTGGCACTACAGCGTGACGGAGGGGATCAAGGAAATGGCGGCGAGAAAGTGATCTACGGTATTACCTGTGATACGCGGAGGCGGTTTTGAAGGGATTATGAAGCCGGCGATCGTCCCGTGTAAGCGCGTAGACGAATCCGTAGCGGCCACGCCTCTCATCCACGGACTCAAGGAAGAACTCTCTGAACTGCGGCTGCCGTTTGTATTCAGTCAAGGCTCTGGCAGTTCCATTGATCCCCCAAATGTTGAATCCGGTATCGAAGATTCCACCATAGGAACCTCACTTTTTCAACCCAAGCGGGAGGCAGAATGCCCATCGATTCGCCGACGAAATCCGCATTTATGCCGTTTCCCCCGTTTCGGGAAATGCATCCGGCGGGGGTCGAACCCACAACCTCTGCCTTCGGAGGGCAGCGCTATCCCTCTGTATTGTACCACGTTTAATGTAGGAAATGTCGCCACATGTTCTGCCCGCCATCGCGCTACGTGCCGGAAGACAGTGCGAATTGTACGGTCGTCATTGCCAATAGCGTCCCGCCCGGGGCCACCGGACTCCAGCTCCATGTCCGCCCGTCTCGCGATGGCCGGCATGAGCCACAGAGACAGACCGATTGCTGCGCAATTCGACCGGCGCTCTGATTCGGCTGCCATTGGTGTCGGTGATCGTCGCGGACCCCTCGCCAAAGGTGTTGCCGAGCGCCAGCATTCCACCGGTGCCCTGCGCAATGGTGTGATGGTGTAACTCTGTGACAGAATATCAAACACCAAGCTGCTGACCACGGGGCATATGTTCAGGGTGACCACCGTACTGGTGCTGCCGGCGCCGCTGCCGAAAG
>Ga0070658_10002381_pt1 | contig 15791 bp, 12 predicted proteins | sample KBSC13metaG_FD_64664 | JGI IMG/M metagenome (GOLD analysis project Ga0070658, IMG submission 64664) | Corn rhizosphere microbial communities from Kellogg Biological Station, Michigan, USA - KBS C1-3 metaG | ecosystem: Host-associated > Plants > Roots > Rhizosphere > Soil ...
AAAAAAAAATCTTCCTTTTTACAATAAATTAACTGTATATCTGTTTATACAGGAGTTATAAAATTTGATTATGACCAGATTTTTTTTAGGCTTTTTCAGTATTATATTCGCAGTACTTCTTTTTACTTCTTGTGCCAATACGAAAAAAGTCGTTTATTTTAATAATGTTGCTGATGCTACCTTTGCAGGTTCCAATGCGGAAAAGCAAACCCCTATTGAACCGAATGACATTTTGAGCATTACGATAAGCAGTGCGAACGCAGAAGCTTCTGTTCCATTTAATTTACAAAACAGTAACATCAGCAGGGCTACTACCGTTACCGGCAGTAATACCGAATCGGGGGGGTACCTGGTGAATGTAGATGGTACTATAGATCTACCTATACTTGGAGCCGTAAAGGCAGCCGGTCTTACCAAAGAGGAGTTAAAAAATAATATTACAAATCTCATTTTATCGCAAAAGCTGCTGGTAAATCCAATTGTAGATATTCGCTATTTGAATTATGAAGTGACAGTACTGGGAGAAGTAGCGAAGCCAACAGTTATTACCGTTCCGAATGAAAAAATATCTTTGCTTAAAGCTATTGGTTTGGCAGGAGATTTGACGATTTACGGAAAAAGAACTAATGTTTTATTGATAAGAGAGGAGAATGGGAAAAAGATAACGAGACATATTGATCTCACCTCGAGCGACTTCTTTAATTCCCCTTATTATTATCTTCAACCAAATGATGTAGTATATGTGGAACCGAATAAAACAAAAATAGCTACCTCGGGAAGATCGCAGCAATTTTTGCCGATCATATTCAGTGCTTTATCGGTAGTAGCCATTGTTTTAGACAGGATATTGAGATATCCATAATAATTTTAAAATGCAAACTGCAAAAAATAGAATCCCTGAGGAGGATAATGACAGCATGATACAACAGTTTGTATCAAAGTACCTTCCTTACTGGCCACTTTTTCTTTTAGCGATTGTTGTTGCATGTGGTTTAGCTTATGCCTATCTTAAATACGCTACTCCTATTTATCAAGCGACAGCAACGATAATTATCAAAGATGAAAAAAAGGGCAATGAAGAATCAAAACTGGTAGAATCGCTTGATCAAATCTCTTCTAAAAAAATAGTGGAAAATGAAGTAGAGATCCTTCAATCCCGTAAATTGATGGAAGATGTTGTGAGAGAGTTGTCGTTATATGCAGCTATTTATGAAAAAAATGATGCGAGAACAGTTTTAGCCTATACTACGTCTCCGATAACAGTTACTGCACTTTATCCTGATTCGCTTTCCTACTTCCCAGAAATAGATTTCAATTATGATTCGACAAAAAAGCAAGTTACCTTAAACAACAAATATAATTACCCTCTGAATGAATTTGTTTCTACTCCATTTGGACAATTAAAATTTATTCCTAATCAATCTTACAGTAATAGTAAAACACCTCATGGCCAATTATTTTTTTATCTGATTGATGTAAAATCTATCGCTCCTTCTTTTTTAACTGGATTAAAGGCTGCTCCAGCCAGCAAGTTATCTTCAATCGTCGACTTAACTTATCGGGATATAAATCCGTTAAGAGCTGAAAATATTTTAAATCAATTAATTAAGGCTTACCAACAATCCGCCAATGAAGAGAAAGATGCCCTTGCAAGCAATACGCTCACTTTCGTAACCAACCGTTTAGCGCTTGTATCTCATGACCTCGACTCTATTGAAAAAAGAATCCAACAATTCAAATCAGGAAATCGTGCAGTTGACATCAGTACCCAAGGACAATTATTTTTACAAAATGTGAGCGCCAATGATCAAAAGCTGGGGGATGTCAATACACAAGTTGCCGTTTTAGACAAAGTAGAGGATTTTGTAAAATCAAATAACAACAGCAAAGCTGGAATAGTACCTTCTACCGTAGGTGTAAGCGATCCAATATTGAATCAACTAATCGATAAGTTGTATACTTCCGAACTCGAATATGAGAATTTAAAGAAGACAGTAGGTGAGAACAATTCAAGTCTGGTAGCAATACAAGACAGGATTAATAAATTAAAGCGGAGCATTCAAAGCAATATTAACAGCCAGAGGCAGACTCTGGAAGCAACGAAACAAAATATTACAGCAACAAACAGCGCCTATAATTCTGTTTTACAGGCAGTTCCTCAAAAAGAACGGGAACTGCTTGACATCAGCCGACAGCAGCAAATCAAAAGCAATTTGTATTCCTTCCTTTTGCAAAAACGAGAAGAAAGCGAAATCGCCTATGCTTCGGCTGTTTCAAACAGCAGGGTTGTAGATTATGCACAGGCAGGGTCGGAGCCCGTGAGCCCTAAAAGGATGTTGATTTATCTGATATCAATTGTTATATTTATCGGTTTCGCAGGAGCGTTTATTTTCATAAAAGAATACATGTCTGGGAAAGTACTATACAGGCATGAAATAGAAAAACTAACGTCGATACCGATTATTGGTGAAGTTGCTTTTGATAAATCCAAGAAACCGATCATAATAGAAAAAGGAACGCGCAGTTTTGTGGCTGAAGAATTCAGAAAACTAAGAATTTCTTTATCGTTTTTGGGAATCAATTCTTCGCATAAAAAAATTCTTATTTCATCCAGTATTTCCGGTGAAGGTAAAAGCTTTATTTCCGCAAATCTTGCCGTAAGCGTTGCCCTTACAGGAAAGAAAGTGGTGTTGGTGGATATGGATTTGAATAATCCTACATTAGATAAAATATTGAATATTCCAAGGGAAGAAGGTGTTACTGAATTTTTGGAAGGGGAAAAAGATCCAGAGGAAATTATTAGGCACGTGGAAGCGCACGAAAATCTTTTCTTTGTATCTGCCGGGGCTCTGCTTCCCGAAAATCCTTCGGAACTTTTGTCGAACGGTAAAGTGAGTGAATTAATCAATTATTTGGAAAATATTTTTGATATGGTAATTATCGATACTTCTCCAATGGTTCTTGTAACCGATGGTTACCTGTTAACGGGTCTGTGTGATGCTACCTTGTATGTTATCAGGCACCATTATACACCAAAGATGCTGATAAAAAGACTTGACGAAAATATCCATATTAATCCTATAAATAACCCCGCGATAATATTTAATGGTGTTAAAATGAGGGGCTTTTTCAAAAACAATTATGGCTATGGCTATGATTATGTTTATGGAAATAAAGACAGAAAGAAAACTGAAAGGAAGGCTATAGGAAAATACTAAAAATCCTTTTTTATGAAAAATGATCAGACTTCATACATTAAGATGTAACTGAGGGCGGCGAAGCCATGTTCTTCTTATAGTATTCAAAATATCAATCCTTTGAATTGCTGCAGATTTAATTTTCAAAAAAAAAATTATGCAGAAGAATTGGTATATCATTTATACAAAAGCTAAATGGGAAAAAAAAGTAGCAGCGATTTTTACAAGAAAGAGAATAGGAAATTTTATTCCCATGAATTCTAAACAGGTAATGCGGGGCAGGAAAAGAAAAATAGTTCAGAAGCCCTTGTTTGAGTCGTACTTGTTTGCGAATATACACGAGAATGAAATCAGGAAAATAAAAATGATTGATGGTGTGCTAAACTTTGTTTATTGGAAACAAAGCCCAACAATTGTACACCAGGAAGAAATAGAAGTAATCAGAAAATTCACTTCCGACTATCAGGATATTACATTGGAAAAAACCAGGGTCAATGTAAATGACGTTGTCAAAGTAATTGAAGGACCCATGTATTCAATGGACGGGAACATTTTAACCGTCAAGAATACGACGTTGAAAGTGAACCTGCCCTCTATTGGCTATGCATTGATTGCAAGAATTGAAACTGACAGTGCATTGCAAACAGAAGTATCTTTTGGCAAAAAAGATTTATTGCCACAATAAGCAGTAAAGCAATAAATAACCAAAATTTCTGTTTTTTGATCAAGAAGACAAGGAAACGTCTCTCACATAGGAATGACAATGCTTACCCTAACCCGCTACTGTCTCCGAAATTATTACTCATTTAATCATTCCAAAAATCGTAGTTGTAAACAATGAAGTCAGCACTAATCACCGGTATTACCGGACAGGACGGCGCATATCTTGCCGAATTGCTTTTATCAAAAGGATATGTTGTACATGGAGTTAAAAGAAGGTCGTCGCTCATAAATACCTATCGCATTGACCATTTGTATGTAGATCCACATGAAAACCATGCAAATTTCAAATTACATTATGGTGATATGACGGACAGTACCAATCTGATTCGTATTGTACAGGAAACACAACCTGATGAGATTTATAATCTTGCTGCAATGAGCCATGTAAAGGTGAGCTTTGATAATCCTGAATACACGGCCAATGCCGATGGCCTTGGCACTTTGCGGTTACTTGAGGCAATCAGAATCTTAAAATTAGAAGAAAAAACAAAGATCTACCAGGCATCTACTTCTGAATTATATGGATTGGTGCAGGAAGTGCCTCAAAAGGAAACAACTCCTTTTTATCCAAGAAGCCCTTATGGGGTTGCAAAATTATATGCATATTGGATAATGGTAAATTACCGCGAGGCATATAATATGTTTGCCTGCAATGGAATTCTTTTTAACCACGAAAGCCCGTTGCGTGGGGAAACATTTGTAACACGAAAAATTACCAGAGCAGTAGCTGCGATAGCTCAAGGATTGCAGGATTGTCTATTCCTAGGAAATTTAAATGCGCAGCGTGACTGGGGACATGCCAGGGATTATGTAGAAGCGATGTGGCTGATTTTGCAACAGGAAAAGCCGGACGATTTTGTGATTGCAACAGGAAAAACCACAACCGTAAGAGAGTTCGCCCAGCGGGCATTCGCCGAGGCCGGCATTGAAATCAAATTTGAAGGCGAAGGGAAAGATGAAAAAGGAATTGTAATCGCCTGCAAGAATATAAATTATCAATTAGTGATTGGAAAAGAAGTAATTGCAATAGATCGCGAATACTTCCGGCCAACGGAAGTTGACTTACTAATCGGCGATGCTTCCAAAGCAAAAGAAAAACTGGGATGGCAGACGAAATATACCTTGGCTGAAATGATTAAAGAAATGGTACTTAGTGATTTGGAAACTTACAAGATGAGCTTAGAGAGAAAGTACTTCATGTAATAGGAAACTAGTTTTAATGAATCTTAACTCCATATTATAAAGTTTGAGCACTCTTTTATTAAGTTTAAAGAATCGGATACGCAGAACATCTCTTCTAAATAGATTGCCGAAGAGAGGACATGTTCGTAGTATAAAGGCAAAAAAAAATATTCTTGCAGGGTTATTGATTAAAGGCGGAAGCATTGTTATCAGTCTTTTTTTAGTGCCGCTTACGATCCATTACATAAATCCAACTCAATATGGAATTTGGATTACGCTGAGTTCAATTATCGGATGGTTCAGTTTTTTTGATATTGGGTTTGGGCATGGCTTACGAAATAAATTTGCAGAAAGCGTGGCAACAGGGAATTATAAGCAAGCGAGAATTTATATAAGTACAACTTATGCGATTATAAGTATTATAATTGGAACGGTTTTATGTTTGTTTTTTTTTATTAATCCTTTTTTGAACTGGTCAAGAATACTTAATGCTCCATTAGACATGGACAGAGAGTTGAGTTTATTAACTTTAATAGTTTTTGTTTTTTTTTGCCTCCAGTTTATACTTCAGTTAATAACCACTGTACTAACTGCTAACCAGGAGCCTGCAAAAGCTTCATTATACTTATTTTTAGCAAACCTTATCTCAGCGTTAATAATATTCGTTTTAACGAAAACAACTTCCGGCAATCTAATTTATCTGGGAGTAGCTTACAGCTCAGTACCTGTGGTAGTGCTATTCTTATCGACAATTTGGTTTTACGGATATAGCAAAGAATACAAAATATTTGCACCAGCGCTCAAGTATGTGAAGTTTAGTTATACAAAAGATTTAATGGGTCTCGGAATTAAATTTTTTCTTTTGCAAATTGCGGGTATTGTTTTATATCAAACCAGTAACATTATTATAGCGCAATTATTTGGTCCTGATGAAGTAACGCCTTATAATATTGCTTTTAAGTACTTTAGTGTTATTACCATGATCTTAGGCATTATTATAACTCCATTTTGGAGTGCATATACAGAAGCATGGGTAAAAAAAGATGTGATCTGGATAAAAAATGTGTTCAAGAAACAACAAAAGTTATGGTTTGGTTTAGTTTTACTAACAGCCATAATGATCGCTGTTTCAAACGTTGTCTATAGACTATGGGTAGGTGGAGAAATTGTGGTGCCTTTGAGCCTGTCGATCATAATAGGATCCTATGTTCTTGTTAACGCCTGGAATATGATATATGCACTTTTTTTTAATGGAGTAGGTAAAATTAAGTTACAGTTATACACATCAATTTTGGACATGATTCTCCATATTCCTTTAGCTATCTATCTTGGAAAAAGATTAGGTCCGGCAGGAGTTATTTTGTCTGTTGTAATTCTTTGCAGTTTAAACATGATATGGGCGGTGATACAATTTAATAAGATAATTAATAATAAGGCGACCGGAATATGGAACCAGTAACCAGTAATTATTAATTCTATTTTAGAAACAAATCAACATTCTTTTCTCAAAAAATATAGCAAGGACTAATACGGTATAAGTTTGAAAAAAAATATTAAAGAATATATTGACGATTCAGTATTTAATTTCATTAAAAAAGTCACTCAATTTGTTAATCCAATTCTTTTAAAGCTTAATAATGAAAATGGCAATTTATTAGTTTACTACTTTCACGGAATCTATGAGAATGAAGCACAAAAAAAATTGAATCATGTTGATCCACAGAATAATCTAACAAAGACACAGCTTATTGCTTTTATTGATTATTTCCTTTCTAATAACTATCAATTTATAAAACCAGAACAAATATCCGAGGGGCTGCCAAAGGATAAGAAATATATTCTTTTAACGTTTGACGATGGATATTTTAATAACACCCTGGCAATTGATATCTTGAATAAATATAAAATCCCCGCTACATTTTTTTTAACTACTAAAAATATTGTGAAGCAGGAATCATTTTGGTGGGATGTGATATTTAAATACCGAATCAAAAACCATGTGCCGTTAAAAAAAATCAGGGAAGAACAATCTTTCCTTAAAGGTTTTAAATACAGTTTCATAGATAATTATATCAGCGAAAATTTTGGGTCCAGTGCAACAAAACCTTGGTCTGACATTGATCGTCCTTTAACGGTGGAGGAGCTTAGAACAATTTCACAAAATTCGTTAGTTACTATCGGCAACCACACACACAACCATACGATTCTGACTGTTTACGATAGAGAAGAAATTAAAGATCAATTTCATAGATCAAATGAGATTCTTTGTGATATAACTGGCTATAAGCCAAAATTTATAGCATTTCCTAACGGAAATTTTAATTTTGAAATTCTGGAAGAATGTAAAGAAGAGGGATTTAATATTACCTTCAGTACGATTGAAAAAAGTAATAGATTGCCTATAAAGTTCAATAGTGCTGTAATGAATTTAAACAGACTAATGACTCAAACAAATGATATCAATGTGTATGGCAATTACGACAGATTAGGATATACTGCGCAATCACTTTATTTAAAGCTCAAGCACTCGATAAAAATATTCAAATAACGATTCCAGTTCTCAATTGAAAAAAATAGTGCATATACAAACTGTCTCGGAATCTACAGGCAGAGCGCCATTAAGACTCCATAGAGCGTTTTTACAAAACGGAATGGATTCTTTAATGGTAACTTTGAGAGCATCCATAAATGATGATAAAAAAATAAAGCAACAAGGTGCAAAAGCCAAAATAGTCGCATTATTTGATCATCATATCCAAGTTTATTTAAATAGGAAAAACAGAATTGAATTTGGCGCTTTTTCATATCCAATATTAGGTGCTGATTTAAGTAGAAGAGCGGAAATTAAAGACGCAGATATTATCTATATTCATTGGGTTTTAGGTGGTTTTTTGAACTTTAGGAGTATGAGGGAAATTGCGAAACTTGGTAAGCCAGTTATTTTCTTCATGCATGATATGTGGAATATTACTGGTGGTTGTCATCATAGTTTTACGTGTCAAAAATATACTGAGCATTGTTATAATTGCCAGATGCTGGTACCAGAAAGAGAAAAAGACCGGTCCTTCAAAGAATTTGAAAAGAAATTGAAATTATACAACGGATTTAATAATTTGTACTTTGTTGCTCCAAGTAAATGGCTATATGATTGCGCTCGTCAATCTGAACTTACAAGACAAAAACCAATTTATTATATTCCAAATATTATTGATCATTCTTTCTTTAAGCCTTTCGATAAAAATATAGCAAAAAAAATTTTAAATATTGATGTTTCCGAAAAGGTAATTGCATTTGGCTCCGTTTCAATAAATAGCCCATATAAGGGATGGAAATTTTTAAAAGAGTCTTTATATCTCTTGCACAATGATAAAAACTTTGCATCGAATGTCACTGTTTTAATATTTGGGAATGGTCATAGCCAAGATATTGCTGAATCTATTCCTTTTAAGATTAAGTTTATGGGATTTTTGAGAGATGAATACTCTACAATGCTTTCTTATAATGCGGCAGACCTTTTCATTGCCCCTTCATTGGCGGATAACTTACCTACTACAATTTTAGAAAGTTTAAGCTGTGGAACCCCGGTTGTTGGGTTTGATGTAGGTGGAATTCCTGACATGATAAAAGATAAGGAGAATGGATATTTAGCTAAATATAAAGATGCTTATGACATCTATGAAGGAATCAAATTTTGCCTCGAGAATAATTTAAAAGGTTACTTGCCTTCTGAGTTTGATGAAGAGGCAATTTTAGAAAAACATTGCAATCTTCACAAAATGATCAAAAACACATAAGAAAATCAATATCTCTATTCGTTGATGAATTACCAGACATATATTGATAACGAGTTTCAAAGAGATGAGGTAAAGCCCCTGTACTTTATTCTTTTTTGGGGTGGGTTTATCACCTATTCAGTTTTTCAAACAGCCAACTCAATTTATTTATTAACGTTTAGTATTTGTGCGCCTTTTCAAATTTTGGGAATTATAAGTTTAATAATAGGAGCTTTTAACATTGCCGTGTTAAAGATTAAAAATTCCTATCTGCGTGCTTCCTTCATATTTTATTTTGTTTGGCTTTTATTAATTATTTTTCGCGACTCTCCGCAGCTTACTAACTTTACTATGATCAAAGTGTTTTTGTTTAGTCCGTATGGTAGTGGTGGTTTACTTTATTTTGTTCCCTTAGCTATTTTCTTACCGAAAAATGCGGTTTTTTACCGAAAAACTTTTAACGCAATTATCGCGTTAGGAGTAATTTTCCTGCTTTTTGATATTGTAATGGCTAATCAGTTACTTGTTGCTGGAGATAACCCCGAAAGCCAGGAAATGTTAGAAACACTCTCAGTACTCAGTGTGCCATGCGGTTTTATTTTGTGCACTTATGTTTATCATTCAAAGTTTAGAAATTTGGTTGCACTTGCTATTGTCGGCCTAACACTTTTATTGGCTCTTATCCGTGCACGCAGAGGCCTATCGCTTTATTGCTCGAGCATATTGTTTTTTGCTTATTTAATATATTTCTATAATTCAAAAAAAAAATATATTCATGTATACGCTTTATTTCTTTTTTTCTGTGTGGAAAGCTTGTATCTCAACAACATGACATATCATATTCGAGAAAATAGAATTTTGGGATTTTTTGCTGAAAGAGGCGATGATGATACCAGAACTGGTATCGAATGGTATTTTTATAATGATATGCAGACTAAAGATTGGACAGTTGGTAAAGGTATTCTTGGCGATTACTATTGCCCGGATATTTCAGAAAGTCAGCAAACTAATTTCAGAGATGACATTGAAACAGGGTATTTGCAGATAATATTGAAGGGAGGGATCGTTAGTTTACTATTATTCTTATTGATATCAATTCCAGCTATTATTAAAGGAATTTTTTTTTCCAGAAATACGTTGGCCAAAGCAAGTGGCGTATGGATATTACTTTTTATTTCCACCTTGTATCCAAGAGATGAAACCAAATTTACACTGAACTATATATTGGTTTGGATGTCAATAGGTTTATGTTATAATAAAAATTTGCGAAACCTGCAGGAGGAGGAAATTATTGGATTTTTAGAAAAAGACAATAAAAATTTAAGTTAAAGATTGATTTTAGCGCAGGTATCCTAAACGGTTAATAAATTTAATATGGTTTTACCCAAAGTATTGATATTAGGTCAAGCATTCAACAAAAAAACGGGAGGTGGAATAACTCAGTCCAATCTTTTTTCCGGATGGGACAAAGATAAAATTGCAGTAGCATGCACGCCGCATTTGTTAAATGACTCAGAGAATGAAATCTGTAATAACTATTATCAACTTGGCGAAAAAGAACATAAATGGAAATTCCCTTTTAATTATCTCCAAAAAAAGTTCTCATCTGGTAAAATCAACTTTAATCAAAACTATAGCAGAGAAAATGCTCCAGTTGCTGCTTCTAATACGAGGCGTAATATCAGAACTACTTTAGTAGATAAAGTATTTTTACCAATAATAAAATATACGGGATTAAACCATGGCTTATCAAAAATCTCTCTATCCGATGATTTCTGCGAATGGTTGCATAATTTTAAGCCAGACATAATTTATGCACAGGGACAAGACAGGCAACGAATTTTATTTGCCTTATTACTTGAAAATTATTTGAAAAAACCCTTGATATTTCATATGATGGACGACTGGCCATCGTCAATTAGCAACAAAGGACCTTTGAAAAATTTTTGGAAAAAAAAGATTGATCGCGAACTTAGAATTTTATTAGATAAAGCCTCCTTATTAATGGGGATAAGCGATGCCATGGCAACGGAATATAAAAGAAGGTATGATAAAAATTTTATTACATTTCACAATCCGTTGAATCTCAGTTTCTGGAAAGAATATCAAAAGACGAATTATGAATTAGGTACTCCGGTATCCATACTGTATGCAGGCAGAATTGGCTTAGGAGTTCAATCCTCTTTGGAAATAACAGCAAAAGCAATTCAGTTAGTCAATGAACAATTTCATACTTCTATAAAATTCATATTACAAACATCTGAAAAACCAATTTGGAGTCATAATTATTCCTGCATAGAGCATAAGGATATGGTTTCATACAATCAGCTTCCGAGAATATTTTCAGAAGCAGATTTTCTGCTCTTACCTTATGATTTTTCAAATGAGTCGTTGCAATACATACAATACTCTATGCCAACAAAGGCGCCTGAGTATATGATGAGTGGAACGCCTGTCATTCTGTTTGCGCCAGAATCAACTGCTGTTGTTAAATATGCTGCCGAATATACATGGGCCAAGATAGTTACAAAAAATAAGACTGAAGAATTAGTTAGAGCAATTATAGATCTGGTTCAAAATAAGTCACTGCGTGAAAGGGTAGGGCAAAAAGCAAAAATGGTAGCAGAAGAAAAACATAATTCCACAAATGTATCTAATGAATTTAAAAGGCTGATTTGCTCTTTGATGATAAATAATACAAGCAACAATGTATAATATTTCAATTTGTATTCCTACTTACAAGAGATTGTTAATGTTAGAAAAATTGATAATCAGCATTACTAAATGTAATTTAGATAGATCGTTAATAAAAGATATCAACATTATAATCGTTGATAATGACGCTGAAAGATCTGCAGAAAAAAAAGTAGAGGAACTAAGTATGCTACAAAAAAAAAATATTTATAAATTACAATACCACACCTATCCTATTAAAGGACTCTCAAACGTTAGAAATGAATTAATAAGAAATGCTTTGTTGCTTAATCCTGATTTCATTGTTTTTGTAGACGATGATGAATATGTCACGGCCGAATGGTTAAATGAATTAATGAAAACTCTATTAAATAATAAGGCTGATATGGTATCAGGACCGGTTCTTCCTATGTTTAATCATAAAGTTTCTAAATATATTTCATGCTGGTTTGTTCGACCTAACTATCAAAACAATCACAAAATAAGCTCTATAGCGTCCGGAAATTTGATGATTAATGTGAAATCCCTGAAAAAGTTTGGTGTTTGGTTTGATAGCAGATTCAACAAAACAGGTTCAGAAGACTCTTATTTTGGAAAACAAATGATACAAAAGGGAGCTACAGCTTATTGGTCTGAAAAGGCGGTGGCTTATGAAAACATTCCGGAAAAAAGAACAAATTTAAAGTGGCTTATTCAGAGATGGTACAGAGGATCAATGAGTTATACTTATATTTTAAATTTAGAAAACGAATATTTTAACATAGTCCAAAAAATTATAAGCAATTTCTTCTATATTATTTTTGGGATTTTTGCTTTAATTATAATATTATTTCCTATCAAAAAGAAATATTGGGGAGTATTAAAAATAACAGAAGGAGTTGGTGGTCTAATTGGTTTTTTCAATATCATTTATGAAGAGTATAAATGAATATGGTTTGCAGTTGGTAAAAAGTATATATATATTCAAATAAAATTAGTTAATGGAAATTTAATATGAAAAGTGAAAATGACTATGTTTTTCAATCAGATTCTGATTTGGTAAGGGAAGCTTATAGCTCCAACAATAATTTTATTATTGAATACAATGAAAGCTTACAAAACAATTTATGTGTGCTTTATTTTAGCAGCAATAATATATATGGGCAGAATACCGAAGAATCTTTCACGGATAATATAATATTAAAAAATAAATTTGAATGGTACGGCACCCGAATTTTACATGCAGCAAAACACATCTTTTTACGCGATTTAATAAAACAGTGGTATTTAACAGGTATAAATGGCACTTATAATTCACCGGAATTGTTACATCAATTTTTAAAAGCGGAGACGCATGGGTATAGAGTAATTACATTAGGTAGTTCTTCTGGCGGATTTGCAGCGGTTTTATATGGTTCACTTTTAAATGCAGAAATGATATTAACTTTTAATGGTCAGTTTGAAGTTTATTCTTTATTGAAAACATCAAATCCCTCCATTAACCCTATCCTTTTTAGAAATAAAAACAAAAGCGAACTGACGAAATTTTATGATGTCCGCAAGTTTATAACAAATCCTTCTTGTATTTTTTATTTCTATTCAACAAAAAGTGCGTGGGATAAAGAACAGTTTGAGTATATCAGGATGAAAAATATAAACTATACAGGTTTTATAACTAGCCATCATGGAATTCCTTTTTTAAAATGCAACTTACCAAAAATGTTATCGCTAAAAAAAAAAGATTTACAAAAAATGAACAAAAAAACATATTATCCCTTAATTTTTTCAATAAAAATGGTCGGCACTTTCAAAACAATAAAAGGCTTATATGATCAATTAAAAAAGATATAATCCAAAATTACAAAAATTAAAAATGGCGGATAAACAAATAGCGGTAATTTGCAAATTAATGCCTCTATATCGATTAGGAGTGTTTCGCGAGTTATCAAAAAAAAGACAAGGATATGAATTTACCTGTTTTGGAGACACTAAAGAACAAGCGGGAATTCAAGGTATTCCATGGGAATTAGCTAATAAAAAGGAAGGAGTGAACTGGATAAAAACGAGGAATTATTTTTACATTCCAGAACGGCTACTATGGCAAACAGGTATTATAAAAAGAATATTTTTTTCAAAATATGATTATTTTATTTTTGAGGGAGGAGTATATCACTTGGCGACATGGGTGTTTGCTATTTTATGCAGGTTGCGAGGAAAAAAAGTTTTCTTTTGGACTCATGGCTTCAAAGGATTAGACAAAGGGCTCAAAAAGGTGATCCGGATCCTATATTTTAGACTGGCAAACGCTCTCTTATTATACGGTAATTATTCAAAAGAAATTATGATGAGGAGTGGATTTTCTGAAAAAAAAATGTTTGTAATATATAATTCACTTGATTGCTCAGAACAACTCAAAATGGTAAATAGTGCTAAATCCTATATATTAAGTAATGAGAAGGCAAAGATATTTAATGATCCAAGCCTGTTCACCACTATTTTTATTGGCCGATTGGTAAAAGGAAAAAAAGTTGAACTTGTTATAAAAGCTGTGAAAGATTTTTCACTTAAAAAAACTCCGATTAATTGTATCATTGTTGGGGACGGGCCTGAAATCGATTTTATCAAAAACTATATTTCATCCAATAATTTGGAAGGCAAGGTTTTTCTTACTGGTGCTTTACACGAAGAGAAAGATATTTGTAAATACTTTGAAATGGCAGATCTAATGGTATCGCCAGGTAATGTAGGGTTAAATTGTATCCATTCATTAGTTTATGGAGTACCCGTTCTGACTCATGATGATTTTAGATTCCAAAATCCTGAAGTAGAAGCAATTGCCCCTGGAGAAACCGGTTTTTTATTTGAATATAATAACCATGATGATATGTTGAGAAAATTGCAAGAATGGAAGAATATGAAGGTTACAAAGGAAGAAATTAGAATCAAATGTCACAATATGTTGTTGAAAAGATACAATCCGGTAAGTCATGCACAAAGGATTATAGAAGCAATAAACCAATTCTAAATGCAGGAAAAATCAACATTAAATGTTCTCGTTTCTGCTTTTGCATGCGGGCCAAATTGGGGATCGGAGGTGGGAATGGGCTGGAATTGGATAATCAACTTGTCTCAATATTGCCAACTTCACGTCATTACTGAAAAGGGATTTAAAGAAGATATTGAGAAAGGTATTTCAAATGTATGTTTGAATTATCAGCCCAAATTCTATTATTTGGACATCGGAGAAAAGGGCAGGCTTTTATTTTGGAAACAAGGAAGTTTATCATTTTATTACTATTATAAGAAGTGGCAAAAGAACGCTTATAATTTAAGTAAAGAAATATTGAATAATAATGAAATCCAAATACTTCATCAATTAAATCTAATTGGCTTTAGAGAACCGGGCTATTTATGGAAACATGCTAAAAAATACCCCTATATATGGGGACCTGTTGGAGGAATAAATCAAATACCACTTAATTTTATATTAAGGTTTGATTTTAAGAGTATGTTATTTTATTTAGGCAAAAATATAATCCATCATGTCCAATTGAGTCTTTCTTCAAGAGTTGTTAAAAGTTTAAATGCTGCCGCCTTTGTAATTGCTGAATCATCTAATACGCAAAAAGTACTAAAAAAGAAATTCGGAATTCAAACAGTTTTAATACACGAAACCGCTTGTAATTCTAAAGGTTTCGAATTTAAACAAAAAAATAACAAACAGATTGAATTGATTTGGATTGGAAAAATTCAGGGAACAAAAGCACTTCCTATAGCGTTAAAGGCACTTTCAAAAGTAAAAGAAAAAGAGAAATTTCATTTGACAATTATTGGGGATGGGCCAGATGAAAAGTTTTGTAAAAGACTAGCTCGGAAAATTCATATTAATAACATATGTTCTTTTACTGGAAAAATTCCCAATGTTGAAGTAATTGAAAAAATTAAAAAAAGTGACTTACTTTTTTTTACAAGTTTAAAAGAAGGTACACCAACAGTAATATCTGAGGCACTATCTTTTGGACTTCCTGTATTATGCCACGATACCTGTGGTTTTGGAGATATTATTAATAAAGAATGTGGAATAAAAATTCCTTTAATTTCATATAATTACAGTGTAAATTCCTTTGCACGCGCATTGTCAAAAATCGCTGAAGAACGGTCAATTTTATCGAAATTATCTATCGGTGTAATACAAGAACGGGAAAATTTGACATGGGAATCTAATTCCAAAACAATGGCAGAT
>Ga0070658_10002384_pt1 | contig 15783 bp, 14 predicted proteins | sample KBSC13metaG_FD_64664 | JGI IMG/M metagenome (GOLD analysis project Ga0070658, IMG submission 64664) | Corn rhizosphere microbial communities from Kellogg Biological Station, Michigan, USA - KBS C1-3 metaG | ecosystem: Host-associated > Plants > Roots > Rhizosphere > Soil ...
CGCCCGCCCCGGCCGCGAGCAGGTTGCCCTGGTCGTCGGCGATCGTCACCCGATCAGGCGTGAGGCCTTCGACCGCAGAGGCAACGACATGCTGGATGGCCCGGATTTCCTCATTGGTGAGCTGCCCCCGGACCGACACGACGATGGATGCCGTCGGATCCTTCTTGTCTCGCGAAAAGAGCTGCCGCTCGGGAAGGACCAGGTGGACGCGGGCCGACTTGATCCGCGCGAGCGAGGAGATGGTGCGGGCGAGCTCGCCTTCGAGCGCACGGACATTGTTGATGTTCTGCACGAAGCTCGTGGCGCCAAGCGTGTTCTGCTGATCGAAGATTTCGTAGCCGACCTGGCCCTTGGTGGGCAGACCGTCGCCGGCAAGCTGCATGCGCACGCTGGTGATCTGGTCACGCGGGATCAGGATGGTGTCGCCATCGCCGCGGATTTCGTTGGGAACGTTCTGCTTCTGCAATTCCTCGACGATCGCCTGGGAGTCCTCGAGGCTGAGGCCGGTGTAGAGCGGGGCCATCTGCGGCGTGGAGGCTCGCATGATCAGGAAGGCGAAGAAACCGAGCATCAGGATTGCGACGGTGGCCATAGCCGCCACACGCTGTAACCCGAGGCGGTTGAAGAGCTGAATATAACTGTTCACCCGAGACTGACCCGCCGCCCGCGTTGCCTTGGTGACCCTCAGCGGATCACATAGGCAAAAATTACCTAGCGGATGGTAAAGAAGGTCTTAACGCGGGCATGCCGAATGCAATGATCGGCACCTTCTGCCGGGTCTTTTGGGGGAAACGCTTTAAAGCGCGTTAACAAACGACCGCGCCCGGCAGAGGTTCTGCCGGGCGCGGTCGGAAATCGGCGACTTTTGGCTGGATCAGCCTTCGCGGTAGTGCTGGATCCAGGTTGTCCGCAAACCGGCAAGGCCATGCTTGTCGATGGCGGCCTGCCAGTTGAGGAACTCATCGACGCTGAGCGTGTAGCGCGCGCAGGCCTCCTCAAGCGAGAGCAGACCGCCGCGCACAGCGGCGACAACCTCGGCCTTGCGGCGAATAACCCAGCGGCGCGTGGTCTTGGGCGGAAGATCGGCGATCGTCAGCGGACTTCCATCCGGACCGATCACGTACTTCACGCGGGGACGCATTTGGACGGTCATTTTACTCACTGACTCAACCTGACCTCAGTTGAGCCTAGCCGATCGCGCTTAAAATTTGCCTAAGCTAGTGTCTACAAGCCGTTAAAATACTGCTGGATGCAGATCAGGAATCGCAGACGATTCAGTGACTTGCCGGCGCGGCGAGACGGCCGCCCGGGGCGCGAAAGATGGCAGGTCCGTGACAGGGTTAATGAGCGGTTACGAGCTCGATGCGGCCGTCGTCGTCGAGACCGACGTCACGCCGGAGAGATTGACGCGGGCTCCGCCGATCAGCAACACCGGTTCGCTGCCCGTGAAATCGACCCCGGTCACCACGCCGGTCGTCTGGGTCGAGACAGCGACGTTCTTGCCCGAGGCGTCGACCGCCGTCATCTGGATCGAATAGGTGCCGGCCGGCTCGGCGTTGCCGGAGCTGTCCTTACCGTCCCAGGTGAAGGTGCCGCTGCCGCCCTGCATCTTTCCCTGCTCGCTGTAAACGACACTGCCGTTGGCATCCTTGATGTCGACGTTCACGGTCGCGGCATCGGCGATGTTGAAATTCCACTGTGCCTGGTTGTTGACCAGCTCCGACCGGACGCCGTCGGCGCTCACGGTCTTGCCGATGTAGCCAACCGCGTTGGAATTGACGGTGTTGGCGTTGGCCGTCACCAGTGACGACAGATAGTCGTTGGTCTTGAGCTGCTGCTCCACGCCCGAGAACTGTACCAGCTGCTGGGTGAACTGGTTGGTGTCGAGCGGATCGAGGGGATTCTGGTTCTGCAACTCGGTCGTGAGGAGCTGCAGGAAGGTGTCGAAGTTGCCGGCAATGGTCTGCGCATCCGTCGCATTGGACGGAGTAGTCGACGACGATGATCCTACACCACTGACGGACATGCTCTACTCCTATGCGAACAGATTGACGCCGCCCGACGAGGCGACACCGCGATAAAGGGTAATTTGCGGGACGGCACCGATGGTGGTGTCCGCCTCGTCGTCGGCCGACAGCGAGAGACGCCTGCCCGAACTATTGCCGCCGCTCGAGCGCTGGTCGCCGCCCATCATCATGCCGGCGAAGGGGTTCTGCCTCAGCGAGAATTGGAGGTTGGTCTTGCCCGTATCGACGCCGGCCTGGCTCAGGGCGCGCTCAAGCGAACCCTTGTCGCGCTGGAACATATCGAGCGTCTCGGACCGCTCGACCGTCAGGTGTGCGTTGACGTTGCCCGACGCATCGACATGCATCTTCACATCGACCCGGCCGAGCTCGGGCGGGTCCAGGCGAATCGAGAAGCGCGACTGACCGTCCTGGATCTGGCGCGCCATCTCGAAGGCAACCTGGCCCATGTTCACGGTCGCGGCACTGGCCATTTGGTAGGCGGCCGGAATGATGCGCGGTGCCGACAGCGCCAAAGGCGCAGCGACGGCATTGGCCGCATCCGGAGCGTTGGCGGTCGGATCGGTTGCGTCCGTCTTGGCCGCGTCGGTTTTGGCGACGGCATCGGCGACGAGCCTGGCCTCAGGCTTGGACGCAACCGGCGCGTTGCTCGCCGTGTCGGATGATGGGGCCGGGGGTTGATTTGCCGGCGGGGAGGACTTGGCCGGAGCGCCGGCATCGGGGCTCGACTGCGCCGGCTGCGACTTGGCGTCGACCGCGTTCGTCTGCGTCGGCGAGGCGGCTTTCACCAGCGCGTCGGGAACAGCCAACTTGGTGTCCGACGCGAGCTGAATCGGAGGAGCGGCCGGCTTGGCACTCGCCGCCGGCTTGGCCATGAGCAGCGATTGGACGAGCGTATCGAGAGATTTGCCACTGGCATCGCCGGCGGTCGTCAAGGCGCCCAGCGATTGCGGATCGGTCTCGGCCGCGGTGAGCTTCTGGGTCAGGCTCTGAAGCTTCTGGCTGACGGTAGGAGAGATTGCCTGGATCGCCACCGAGGCATCGGCAAGCTTGCTGGCGAGATCTGCGATCCCGGGCAGCGGCCGCGAGGATATCGATGCCGTAGCGGCCGGGGTGTTGGGCGTGCCATCGCCACTGGACGCTGCCGGCGTGGAGGAGGCCGGCGGCTGGTCAAGTGACAGGCCAAGGCTGGCGAGGAATTGAGCGGCCTGATCGGACGGGGCTGGCGGCGTTGCCGGTTGCGAGGGAGCCGAGGTTGTCGGCTGCGTGCCGCCCGCGGCGACGGCGCCGATTATCGCGGACGCGTCGTTGGTGTTGGCCGGTGCGGTTGGCGAAGGCGTCGTCGCTTGCGGCTGTGCCGGCTGCGCCATCAGGGCGGCGAGTGCATCCGCGGTTTGACCGAGCTGCTGCAGCAGGTCGGGATTTGGCGTGTCACCGGACTTGAGCTGATCCTCGAGCGCCTTGAGCTCGCGGGCGAGCTTGGCCAACAGGGCCTTGGCCTGCGGTTGCGTCGTGGTGCTCCCGCCGGTCGCGTCGGTGGTCGCGGCGGTTGGATCGATGGCGTCGCCAAAGGACACGGGCGTTGCTTGCGGCGACGCAGTGCTGCCAACAGTCGGCGCGGTCGCGGCGCTGCCGTTCGTGGCGCTGGTTTGCTTGGCTGCGAGGTTCGCGCCGCTCAGCAGCTCATCGATGAGGGCCTCGAGGAAGTTGGCGGCGCTGGTCCCGTTCGTACCAGCCGATGCGGTGCTGTTGCCGGCAGTGGCGCTTGTCGCACCGCCTGCAGCAGTCGCAGCCGAGTAGCTGATGGTGAGGTGCGACGTCAGGTTGGCCTCGAACGGACAGGGTTATCCATGGGAGGTGATGCACGCCGCGTGCCAATTCGATTGACCAGCAAATCCAGGGCTTTGAGGTCGGGCGTGCCCGGCAGCTTCTGCGCTTGGCGGCAATTCTTGCCGCCTGGCGGCTTTCCGCCTATAGAGCCGCTGTTCACTGGGGCCTTGACCCCCAACTGGATGATATCGATGGATGTGAATTCGCTCGATCTGGCCAAGCGGCCCGAGGATACGCGCGTCGTCGTCGCCATGTCGGGCGGGGTCGACAGCTCCGTGGTGGCCGGGCTCCTCGCCCGCCAGGGCTACGATGTCGTGGGCGTCACCCTGCAGCTCTACGATCATGGCGAGGCAACGCACCGCAAGGGTGCGTGCTGCGCGGGACAGGATATCCATGATGCGCGCCGGGTCGCGGCGACGCTGGGCATTCCGCACTATGTGCTGGACTACGAGGATCGCTTCCGTGCGGCGGTGATCGAGCCGTTCGCCAACGCCTACCAGCAGGGCGAGACCCCGGTGCCCTGCATCGCGTGCAACCAGTCGGTGAAATTCGTCGACTTGATGGAGGTCGCGCAGGATCTGGGCGCCGACGTTCTTGCCACCGGGCATTACGTGCAGTCGCGGCTCGAGGATGGCCGGCGCCGGCTCTACCGGCCGGTCGACGCGTCGCGCGACCAGAGCTATTTCCTGTTTGCCACGACGCAGGAGCAGATCGACTTCCTGCGCTTTCCGCTCGGCGGCATGAGCAAGCCCGCGGTGCGCGAGCTGGCGCGCGAGCTTGGGCTGGAGGTTGCCGACAAGCACGACAGCCAGGACATCTGTTTCGTACCGCAGGGGAAGTATGCCGATGTGATCCGCCGCATGCATCCCGAGACGTTTGCGGACGGCGCGATTGTACACCTCGATGGCCGCGTGCTCGGCCGGCACAAGGGGATCGTCAACTACACGGTCGGGCAGCGGAAGGGGCTCGGCATCGCGTCGGATGCTCCGCTTTATGTCGTCAAGCTCGACCACAAGGCCGGCCGGGTGATCGTTGGGCCGCGCGAAGCGCTGCTGACCCGCACGGTGCGACTGCGCGACGTGAACTGGCTTGGCGACACCACGGACGTCTCCAAGGTCCTGTCCGGGAACGGGCGGCCGGTGGAGGTGAAGGTGCGGTCGACCCGACCACCCCAGCCGGGCGTCGTGCAGGTGGTCGACGGCGAGGTGCTGGTGACACTGTTTGCAGGCGAGTATGGAATTTCGCCGGGGCAGGCCTGCGTGTTCTACGCCGACGACAGCGAGACCAGCGAAGTGCTCGGCGGCGGATTTATCGCCGAAGCTGTGCCGCAGGCGCTGGTCGCCTGACTACGGAATCGTGATCGGGTCCGAGGGGACGGCCTGCCGAGGCGCCAATTTGTCGATCGTGATGTTGCCGTCGACGATGGCAAGTATGCCGGCAAGAAACGTGAAGATCAGCAGCACGACCACCACGACCCGGGGGGCGCTGAAGGCATCGTGATGCTGTCGACGATCGTCGCTTTGCATCTTCAGCCGGGTGAGCTCGCCGACGAGGAGGCCGAGGAGTCGGCGGACTCCCGCAGCCGTTCATAATTGCCGAGACCGCCGAAGATGGCGCCGGCAATCATGAGGATAGCCACGATCCCAAGCACCAGGATGGTGATGCGGGCCGGCGTCATCTTCCAGGGCGAAGTCGGAGGTTCGATCGTCATGGCGCATGACTTAGCGATCGTCCTCGACCGGCTCAACCCCCCAAAATAATCGTTGCCGCACCCAAGGACGGTCCAACCCGTGGCGTCTCAAGGGCAAAGATGCCAATTCAAGGGTCTCAGGGGTGAACGGGTCTTTGGCTTTGACGCCGCAAGCGGCTGAACTTCCGATACGGCCGGTGCCGGCCGTGAACAGCAATGTCCTGGTCCAAAGGGCCAAGGCGGGCGACAGGCTGGCGTTCGAACAGCTGGTCGAAGCGCACTACGAGTTCATCTTCCGCACGGCCTGCAAATGGACGGGAAAGAAATCGGACGCCGAGGATATCGCCCAAGAGGTGTGCATCAAGCTCGCCACGGCGATCCGGAGCTTTGACGGACGATCGGCATTCACGAGCTGGCTCTACCGCGTGACCATCAACATGGTGCGCGACATGCAACGCTCGACGACGCGGCGCGACAAGAGCATCGACGCATTTTCGCTGGTACATCCCGAGGATGACCCAAGCAGCCAGGAGGAGTCGACGACAGCCCGGGAGATCTGGACAGCGGTGAGCGCGCTCCCCGACAAACAGCGCGAAGCGATCATGCTGGTCTACGCGGAGGACATGAGCCACGCCGAGGCAGCCGAGATCATGGGGTGCAAGGAAGCGACGGTCTCCTGGCACATACACGAAGCGAAAAAGACCCTAAGGGGGCTTTTGTGATGGACGACGACAAGATGACGGATGAGGCTCTCTCGACGCTCAGGCTGCTGCGCACAAGCGCGCCTTCGAGCGAAGCCAAAAAGATCGCGATCAACGCCGCGATGGCTGCCTTTGACGGGGCACAGATAAGGGCACCGCAGCAGAAGCGGGGTGCGTTTGGCGGATGGAAGATCGCCGGGTTTGGCTTGCCGATCGGCGCTGCGGTGACCGCGGCGGCGGCGCTGGTTCTGCTGCCGCTCGGAACGCAGCTCTATACGGCGACCTCGCGGCATACCGATGCGGTGCCACCGACCAGCAGGGTGACGATCTCGACGAGCGCGGTCGCCCCCAAGACTGTGGACGCAGCGGCAGACAAGCCGGCGGCGCTCAATGGGCCAACGCCGGTGACGTTGCAGGCTCCGACTGTCGCGTCCGAACGCAAGCAGGCTGAAGTTGCGCCGCTGGCCGACGGCACGGTAGCCTCGGAAAGTGCCGACCGGGATATCGATGCCCTTGGGGCACCGATGGCCGCATCGCCGGCCTCGATGGAACAACTGCGCATGGCGGCGCCTGCCACCAACGCGACCGTCGCCTCCGACGGGGGCGGGCAGCGCGGCGCGGCGCCGATGGCGACCGGCGATACGTTCCAGAAGTTCGACGAGAACCGCGTGAAGGTGACCAGGACCGATCCGGTTTCGACTTTCTCGATCGACGTCGACACGGCGTCCTATTCCTACGTGCGCGGCGTGCTGAAGGATGGCGAACTGCCGCAGCCAGACGCCGTGCGCGTCGAGGAAATGATCAACTACTTCCCGTACAGCTATGCGGCGCCGACCTCGCTCGACGTCCCGTTCAAGGCAACGATGTCGGTGCTCCCGACCCCGTGGAACAGCAAGACCGAGCTGCTCGAGATCGGCATCAAGGGATACGTACCGCCGCCGGCCGCACGGAAGCCGCAGAACCTGACGTTCCTCATCGACACGTCGGGTTCGATGGACGAGCCCAACAAGCTGCCGCTCCTCAAGCGGTCGTTCGGCCTGCTGGTCGACTCGCTGCAGCCGGACGATACCGTTTCGATCGTGACCTATGCAGGCTCGGCCGGTGTCGCGCTGAAGCCGACCAAAGCCAGAGACCGGTCGGCGATCCTCGGGGCACTGGATGCGCTCAATGCCGAAGGCAGCACCGATGGCGTCGACGGCATCGCGCTCGCCTATCGCGTCAATGCCGAAGCCAAGGGTGACGGGACGGCCAATCGCGTAATCCTCGCGACCGACGGCGACTTCAATGTCGGGCTCGACACGCCGGACGAGCTCAAGACCTACATCAAGACACAGCGTGACCAGGGGATCGGTCTCAGCGTGCTGGGCTTCGGCCGCGGCAACCTCGACGACGCGCTGATGCAGTCGCTGGCGCAGAACGGCAACGGCAATGCCAGCTATATCGACAATTTCCAGGAGGCGCAGAAGGTGCTGGTGGAACAGGCCGGCGCCAACTTCGTGACGATCGCCAAGGATGTGAAGATCCAGGTCGAGTTCAATCCGGCGCAGGTCAGCGAGTACCGGCTGATCGGCTACGAGACGCGCGCGCTCAACAACGAGGACTTCAACAACGACAAGGTCGATGCGGGCGAGATCGGCGCTGGTCACACTGTAACGGCGATCTACGAGATCACGCCGGCCGGCAGCGGTGGCGAGCTGAACGATCCGCTGCGCTATCAGTCCTCCGAGCCGGCGCCGACGGGCGTGGCCAGCGAGCTCGGATTCCTCAAGATCCGCTACAAGGATCCAAATGGAAGTACGAGCAAGCTGATCAGTGCGCCAATTGCGCAGGATCTCGTGGTGAAGGATGTGGCACAGGCTGGGCCAGACCAGCGTTTTGCCGCGGCCGTCGCCGCCTTCGGGCAGAAGCTCAAGGGCTCAAACTATGGCGATATGAATTGGCAGCAGATCGCCGACCTCGCCAGTGGCGCCAAAGGCGACGACAAGGACGGCTATCGCGCCGAGTTCGTGCAACTGGTGAAGCTCGCCGCCGCGCTGGCGCCGGATCACATCGTCGACGGCACCGGTGCGTCGAGCCCGCCGGCGGCGGTGAACTAGCCGCGTGCCCATAGATTCATGAGGCGCGGGTTTCCTCCCTCCCGCGTCTTCAATTGGAGCTTTCGTCCCGGACGAAGGCTCCTTTTTGTTGCCTCCGCGCGCCAACCCGCCGTGCGGGCGATGCCGGGTGGTGCAATTCCAGAAAAGAACATATAGTGAACGCATCGTGCAACGTGTTCGACTGACCTCACTCAACGATTTTGCCGAATGGCGGCTCGCCGCGCGGGGCCTGCTGCTGCGCGGCACGCCGCCCGACGCGGTGATCTGGGAGAATCCGGCAACGCCCATCGATCTGTTTGCCGAACCGGAAGACCGGCCACCGGATGTTGCACGCCGTGCCGTCGGCGTCGTACCGCCGCGATTTCTCGAGCTCGCGAAAGCGGCGATCTGCAACCGCGAAGCGATCCGCTTCGGGTTGCTCTATCGTCTGCTGTTCCGGCTGCAGAAGGACCGGGAACTGATCACCGTTCGCTCCGACCCGGACGTGAGCAGGCTGTACCGGCTAGCGAGCGAGGTCCGGCGCGACAGCCACAAGATGGTGGCGTCCGTTCGCTTCCGCGAAGAAGAGGGTCACTATGCGGCGTGGTTCGAGCCCGATCACTATGTGGTGGAACGCACGGCCCCGCTTTTCGTCCGGCAATTTCCGGCAACCCGATGGGCAATTCTCACGCCATACTGCTCCGCTGCATGGGATGGCGAGCGGTTGATCTTTGGTGACGGTGCGCGGCGCGAAGATGCCCCCAGGGGTGCCGCGACGGAGGAGGTATGGCGCACCTACTTTGCCGCAGTCTTCAGCCCGGCTCGGCTCAAGGTTGCGACGATGGAAGCGGAAATGCCGGTCGAGGGCCGGCGCAACCTTCCGCAAGCAAGGCTCATTGACTCATCGATCGGGGAAACGGAGCAGGCGGAGGACAAGATGGTTGCCCATGCATCGACCGAACCTCCCGCACGACAGGCGCGAGCCGTGGTCCGCAAAGCGGAGCCGGAGGACGCCGAAGAGATCAAGTCGCTGGCGGACGCCCGTGCGGCGATCGAGGGCTGTCGCCGCTGTCCGCTCTACGAGTACGCGACGCAAGCGGTGTTCGGGGAAGGGCCGGGCCATGCCGAGGTCATGTTCGTCGGGGAGCAACCGGGCGACCAGGAAGATCTCGCCGGCAAGCCATTTGTCGGACCGGCCGGGCAAGTGCTCGACCGGGCTCTCAAGAAGGTCGGGATCGACCGCAGCCGCGTCTACGTGACGAACGCCGTCAAGCACTTCAAGTTCGAGCCGCGCGGCAAGAAGCGCATCCACCAGAAGCCGAACAGCGGCGAGATCACCGCGTGCCGGTTCTGGATCGAACTCGAGCGGGAGTTCGTGCGGCCCAGGCTGATCGTGGCGATGGGCGCGACAGCGGTGCAGAGCCTGGTGGGGAAGGCTGCTTCGATCAGCTCGCTGCGTGGGCGCAAGCTCGAGTTGCCGGACGGCAGCAACCTGCTGGTGACAGTCCATCCGTCCTACCTGCTGCGAATGCCCGACCGGGACAAGGCGGCCGCGGAACTGGAGCGCTTCGAGGGTGACTTGCGCGCGGTGCGGGCCTTCATCGACAAGCGCGGCGACGAGGCGCGGCATGGCGGCCCGGCCGCGGATGCAGCGTAGCTGCGACGCCGCAGGTTCAGATGGGCTCCTTGAACAGGACCTCCCGATCCTGCGTAAAATTGGCAAGCAGCGGCAAGGCCGCGCCGCCCATCGCCCGAGCGGCGTTGCCGATCGAGCCTTCCACCAGCTTGAATTCCGACAGGCCCTGCTGATTGACGCGGGCGAGTGCCCCACGGGTGTGCTCGATGATGCGATGCCGAACCTCGACGGGGAAAGCACCATCGATAATGACAGTCTCTACATCTACGACGGCGATTGCGGCGACGATTGAGAAGGCGATCGAGGTCGCGACCTCATTGATCCATTCGTCGAGCGCCGGCCCGAGATCTTCGCCCCAGTCGTCGGGAGATTGCCACAGGATAGTGGCGTCGCGGCCCTCAGCCACTAGCTTTCGCTCGAGCACGTAGATCGAAGCGACGTTCATGAGCTGCCGCGAACGGGAAGCCTTGGCCTGGGAGTCGGCAGGGGCCGGCATAGAGCCGAGGGCGCCGGCATTCTGCGTCCGGCCGGGAAAGAGATGCCCGTTGAGCACGAGGCCCCCGCCGATGAACGAACCGATGAAAAGATAGAGATAGTCGATGAAGTCGCCACCAATGCCGAACATCAGCTCGGCTGCACAGGCTGCGGTAATGTCGTTGGCGAAATACACGGGCCATGGGCATAACGCCGCAATTTCGGAGCGGATATCAACGGTCCGCCAGAGGTCGAGCTCCTCGGGAGGGGCACCGATCTCCTCATGCCACGTCCACATTTCGTACGGTGCGCCGATGCCCAGGCCGGCGATCCGTGCGGCCAACTCAGGCTTCAGCTCCGAGAGAACGGCCTGAATGCCATCGGCGGTGAAATGTCGAATCTCGGACAGAGTCGGATAGCGGTAGGTCTTATGCAGAGCCTTACGAATGTGCCCGGTGAAATCGATGAGATAGAGATCGACGCTGCGCCGGCCGATCTTGAGGCCGAAGGCGAGGGCACCTTCCGGGTTAAGTGAGTAGGGAACCGACGGCTGCCCGATACGCCCGCGGCGAGGCTCACCCTTAAGCAGCAATCCGTCGCCAGAAAGCTGGTTGGTGATGATCGAGATGGTTTGGGGGCTGAGCCCGGTGAGGCGGGCAATGTCGGCCTTCGGCAGCTCGCGATGTAAACGGATGAGCGAGAGCACAAGGCGTTCGTTGTAGAGGCGCACTCCAGTCTGGTTGGTGCCGCGGTCGGAGACGCCCGGGCGTGCGCTTCGTCTCTGCTCTCCCGCGCCGTCTGCCACCATGCCCCCTGTCGCCGTGATGCCAAGCGCGGAGCGCCGACGCTGTCGCCATGTGCTCTCGGGCAGGCGAAAATGCAATCGTTTGCAAGGGATTGGGCGCTCCCTGCGGCACCAGACTGCCGATCGAACACCTTTCCTGTCAATTATTAAATCAAGTGGATTAATTTATTGACAGGCGGGCCGAGTTTGGGCTGAACTTCTGTCCGCGTGCGGGTGATGAGGGTTATCCGGCGCCGTCCGTCCAAGCGGCGACAAGCCGGGACAGACGCTTGCAACACGATGGGAGGAATTCAATGGGATTCAGTTTTCTGAAGACCGCGCTCGCCAGTGCGGTTGTTCTGGGCTCCATGGCCGCCACGGCGGCGCTGGCCCAGGATGTGACGGTGGGCCTCATTACCAAGACCGAAACCAACCCGTTCTTCGTGAAGATGCGTGAAGGCGCGCAGGCCGAGGCCCAGAAGCTCGGGGTCAAGCTGATCACCGCCGCCGGCAAGTATGACGGCGACAACGACAGCCAGGTCGCGGCGATCGAGAACCTGATCTCGGCGAAAGCCAAGGGCTTCGCGATCGTGCCGTCCGACTCCAAGGCTATCGTGCCGACCATCCAGAAGGCGCGCGACGCGGGCCTGATGGTGATCGACCTCGATACTCCGCTCGATCCGATGACGGCGGCGAACGCGACCTTCGCCACAGACAACTTCAAGGCGGGCCAACTGATCGGCAAGTGGGCCGCGGGGACCTTGGGCGATAAGGCCAAGGACGCGCACATCGTCTATCTCGATCTCGCTACGAACCAGCCAACCGTGGACTATCTGCGCCACCAGGGCTTCAACGACGGCTTCGGCATCAAGGTCGCCAACCCGACGCATTACGGCGACGAGAAAGACCCGCGCATCTGCGACTACGAGATCAGCCAGGGCGACCAGGAAAAGGGTCGCACGGCGATGGAGAATGCGTTGCAGAAGTGCCCGAACGTCAACCTGGTCTACACCATCAACGAGCCGGCGGCCGCTGGCGCGTACGAGGCGTTGAAGGCCGTGGGCAAGGACGACGGTTCGGTGATGATCGTATCGATCGACGGCGGTTGCCCGGGCGTCAAGAACGTGCAGGCCGGCGTGATCGGCGCTACCAGCCAGCAGTACCCGCTGAAGATGGCGTCCATGGCGATGGATTCGATCGCCTCGGGCAAGCTGCCTGACCTCGACAAGAACGGCTACTTCGATACCGGCGCCCAGCTCGTGACCGCCAAGCCGGTCGATGGCGTGCCGTCGATCTCCGTTGACGAAGGCTTGAAGCTCTGCTGGGGTTGAGGGCTTGAGCCCGGCGACCCGAAGGCTATGCTGACACCGACGAAGGGACGCCTTCGGGCGTCCCTTCTCTTTAGGTTCCGGGGAGGGGAGCCCGATGAGTGATGACGTGACGGGCTCGGCTACAGCCGAGCGCGGACTTCACGGTGCGACGGCCGCCGTCGCCAGTTTTGATGAAACCGATGCCGGCCTGGTCCGACGCATACAGGGTTTCCTGCACGACTTTCCCACCACCATCCCGTTCATCGTCCTGCTCATCGGCGTGGTGATCTTCAGTTTCGCCGCGCCGGGCAAGTTCCTGTCGCCGCTCAACCTGAGCGTGGTGCTGCAGCAGGTGACGATCATCGCCATCCTCGGCGTGGCACAGACGCTGGTGATCCTGACCGCCGGCATCGACCTTTCAGTCGGGGTGATCATGATCCTGTGCACCGTGGTGATGGGACGCACCGCGGTGGTTTATGGAGTGCCAGTCTATATTGCCTTTCCGCTGGGGCTTCTGGCTGGAACGGCGTGCGGCTTCGTCAACGGACTGATCGTCACGCGACTCAAGCTGCCGCCCTTCATCGTCACGCTCGGCACCTGGAGCATCTTCGGCGCACTCAACGTCTGGTACTCACAGTCCGAAACCATTCGCGCGCAGGACCTGGAACAGACGGCGCCGTTCCTGCAGGCGACGGGAACGCTGATCAAGCCGTTTCAGACGTTGCAATCCTGGGGGCTGCAGCTCGATTTCCTGCGCGGCTGGGTCCTGACCTGGGGCTCGATCCTGATGGTGCTGGTCGCCATCGTCATCTGGTACGTGCTGACGCAGACACCTTTTGGCCGCCACGTTTACGCCGTGGGCGACGATCCTGACGCGGCGCGCCTCTCGGGCATATCGAGCAACAAAACCCTGCTTGGCGTCTACAGCCTCGCGGGGTTCATCTGCGCCGTTGCAGCCTGGGCCTTCATCGGCCGCATCGGCGGCGTCAGCCCGCAGGCGGGGCAGACCTCCAACCTCGATTCCATCACCGCGGTGGTGATCGGCGGCACCTCGCTGTTCGGCGGCCGCGGCTCCATCGTGGGCACGATCATCGGCGCCTTGATCGTGGGCGTATTCCGTAACGGCCTGGCGCTCTCCGGCCTCGAGCTCCTGTGGCAGGATTTCGCGGTGGGCGTGCTGATCATCGTCGCGGTGACCATCGACCAGTGGATCAGGAAGATTTCGGCATGAGCGACAGCGATATCATTCTCGAAGGCCGTAGCCTCAACAAGCGGTTCGGGCGCGTGGTGGCGCTCGACAATGCAGACTTCGATTTGCGACGGAACGAGATCCTCGGCGTCATCGGCGACAACGGCGCCGGCAAATCAACGTTGATCAAGGCGCTCTCCGGCGCCGTCATTCCAGACAGCGGGGAAATCCTCCTCGAGGGGAGGCCGGTGAGGTTTCGCTCGCCGATGGAGGCCCGGCTTGCCGGCATCGAGACGGTGTACCAGAACCTCGCCCTGTCGCCGGCCCTGAGCATCGCCGACAATATGTTCCTCGGCCGGGAGATGCGACGGAAGGACCTTTTCGGCCGGCTGTTCCGGACACTCGACAAGACCTCCATGAACCGGATTTCGCGTGAGAAGCTCAGCGAGCTTGGCCTGATGACCATTCAGAACATCGGCCAGTCGGTCGAGACGCTGTCCGGTGGACAGCGCCAGGGGGTCGCGGTGGCCCGTGCGGCCGCTTTCGGATCGCGGGTGGTGATCATGGACGAGCCCACGGCTGCCCTTGGGGTCAAGGAAAGCAGGCGTGTGCTCGAACTGATGCTGGACGTGAAGCGGCGGGGCCTGCCGATCATTCTGATCTCACACAACATGCCGCATGTGTTCGAGGTTGCCGACCGCATTCACATCCATCGGCTCGGCAAGCGAATCGCCGTCATCAACCCGAAAGAGTTTTCGATGTCGGACGCAGTGGCGATCATGACGGGCGCGATGAAGCCGCCGGCCGACGGCGATGCGCCGCCGGCGCATCACTACAAGGTGGGTGAGGAAGTGGCGCAGCAGGCCAAATGACGCTGCACCGGGGACGCAGATGGATCTTGGACTAAAGGGAAAGCTCGCCGTCATTACGGGCGGCAGCGTGGGTATCGGTCTTGCCGTGGCGGAGGCCTTCGCTGCGGAAGGCGCGAATGTCCTGATCTCGGCGCGCAACGCCGAGCGAGTGATGCGCGAGGCGGATCGCATCGCTGCCAAATACAGGGTCAAGGCGCGCGGCGTGCCCGGGGACATCGCGACGGCTGGCGGCTGTGAGGGCTTGACGGCGGCCGCCGCCTCGATGGGCGGCGCGCACATCCTCATCAACAATGCCGGCACCGGATCGAACGAGGTGATTGCCACGGCGCCCGACGAGAAGTGGCAGTATTATTGGGACCTGCATGTCATGGCAGCGGTGCGGCTGGCGCGCGGGCTGGTGCCGCAGATGAAGCAGCATGGCGGTGGCGCGATCATCCACAACGCTTCGATCTGTGCGGTGCAGCCGCTCTGGTACGAGCCGATCTACAACACGACCAAGGCCGCGCTGATGATGTTCTCCAAGACGCTCGCCAACGAGGTCGTCGGCGACAATATCCGCGTCAACACGATCAATCCCGGCCTGGTGCTCACCCCCGACTGGGTGAAGACGGCCAAGCAGATCGCCGGCGAGGACGGGTACCAGGCGCACCTGCAGTCGGTGGCCGACGAAGCCGGCGGCATGAAGCGCTTCGCGACCCCGGAAGAACTGGCGAATTTCTTCGTGTTTCTCGCCTCGGACAAGGCCAGCTACTCAACCGGCTCGACGTACTTCGTCGACGGCGGCTGGCTGCGAACCGTGTAGCTTCCTTCGGCCGTCACTGCTGCATCGCCATGACCTGGTTCATCGGCGGCATATTGTGGTTGAGGTGGTTCATGATCCACACCGACCCGCCGATCACCAGAAAGACGATCAATACACCGAAGGCCAGCGCCAGGGCGTTGTTGGTGTTGTCCGGACCGGTGGTGAGGTGAAGAAAGAAGACCAGATGGACGCCCATCTGCGCGATGGCGAAGACGATCAGCGCGGTGGGTACCGCCGGCGCCCAGACCAGATGCGTGCTGGGCAGCGCAAACGAAATGACGGTGAGCAGCACCGCGAGCCCGAGGCCGATGAGATAGGTCCTGAGCCCGCTTGCGATCGTGTGGCCGGTGGGCGCTTCATCGCCCGGGGCGGTGTCGCTGTCGAATTCCTGATCGG
>Ga0070658_10002386_pt1 | contig 15781 bp, 11 predicted proteins | sample KBSC13metaG_FD_64664 | JGI IMG/M metagenome (GOLD analysis project Ga0070658, IMG submission 64664) | Corn rhizosphere microbial communities from Kellogg Biological Station, Michigan, USA - KBS C1-3 metaG | ecosystem: Host-associated > Plants > Roots > Rhizosphere > Soil ...
CCGCTGGGGCCGATGACGACGAGGGTTTTGCCCTCTTCGATCTCCAGCGACACGTCGTTGAGCACGACGTGCTTGCCGAAAGCTTTGGAAACGTGTCTGACGCTGATGATCGACATGGGGTACGACTTAGCTGAACACGCTCCGCACGCCGTAGATCGCTTCGTACAAATCGTGAAGCAGCTTCGCGAAGAAGAAGTTCATCACCATGATCGTCAGGAAGCTGTTGACAAAGCTTTCCGTGCAGGCCCGGCCGACGCCGCTGGCGCCGCTGCCGCAGGTGAAGCCCTTGTAGCAGCTGATCATGCCGATGGCGGCGCCGAAGAATATGCTCTTCCAGATGCCTTCCATCACCTGCCAGGTATCGATGGCATGATCGCTGAAAGCCCAGTAGGGCGCCGCCGGGATACCGAAGCCTTTGACGGCCACCAGGTACCCGCCGAGCACGCCGAGGATGTCGCTGTAGATCGTGAGGATCGGCGTCAGCAGCACGCAGGCGATGAACCGCGGCACGACGAGGTAGCCGATCGGGTCGGCCCCCATCACGCGCAGGGCATCGAGCTGTTCGGTGACGTTCATCGTCCCCAGCTCGGCCGTCAGTGCCCCGCCGATTCGGCCGGCCAGCATCACGGCCGCCAGCACGGGGCCGATCTGTTTGACCACGCTCAGGTTGATGATCGAGCCCATCCGCTCTTCCTGGCCGATGGATTTGAACTGCGTGTAGCTCTCGATGGCCATCACCATGCCGATGAAGGCCCCGGTGACGGCGATCACCGGCACGCTGCGCACGCCGACGTCGTACATCTGCGGCAGCACCTGCCGCCAGGTTTTGCCGCGGAAGAACGTCGCCACGAGCCAGGTGAAGACCTGGCCGCAGAAGGTAAAGAAGTCGCCGAACACCGCCAACGTGTTGTTGGTCCGCCGGCCGACATTTTCGATCAGGCTGATGGGCATCGGGGGGCGATTGTAAAGGCGGGAAGGAGGAATGACGAATGGCGAATGCCGAATGACGATTGGACAAGCCAGCGGCCTCCATTCGTCATTCGGCCTTCGTCATTCGTCATTCTCACTGTGCCGGCAGCCGCGGCTGGTCGATATGCTCGGACCCCGGCAGGCGGTGGCCTTCCTCGATCACTTCCTTCACGTATTCCTTGATCCGCGTGTCGTTGAGCAGCTGGCTCATCAGAACCCTGCGGTAGCCGATGTTGCGCATCGATTCCTGGACGGCGTCGCTGCGTTCCTGGCTCATCTTGGTGTTCTGCTTGTGCAGGGCCTCTTCGAGGGCTTCGTTTTCGAGCAAGAGGGCATACATCGCGTCGGCCTTCTTCCCGCCGCCGCCGAACAGACCGCCGAAGCCGGCAGCTTTCTTGCGGTAATCCTCCACGCGCGCGGCGAGCGTTTCGTTCTCCGCCTTGAGTCGTTCGGCCTCGGTGCGGAGTTGGGCGATCTCGCCCTCGTACAGCTTCTTGAAGCCGGTTTGCGTGGTGAACAGGTCTTTCTGCGACCGTTCCAGTTCCTTCTGATGCCGTCCGCTGGCGATCAGCCGGCCGACCTGGTAGCCGACGATCAGCAGCAGGATCGCCGCCACGGCCAAGGCGAAGTAGATGAGGATCTGAGCGGCCTGCGAATCGAAATGGACCATAAGGTCCGATTATATGCGCTTTGCGGCGCAACGCCCGCGGCCATCTTGCCGCGCCCCCCGCCGCGACGTAGGTTTCCCCACCATGATCATCACCGCCCACGCCCACGCCCGCGCCGGGCTCGTCGGCAATCCGTCGGACGGCTACTTCGGCAAAACAATCTCGTTCGTCATCCGGCAATACGCGGCGACGGTCCGGCTGTGGGAAAGCCCCCACTTCGAAATCCTGCCCACCCATGGCGATTTCGCGAAGTACGACAACGTCCACGCCTACCTGCGCGACCAGAAACTCTACGGCTACTACGGCGGCCAACGCCTGATGAAGGCGGCGGTGAAGCGGTTCTTCGATTACTGCGAAGAGCACGATTGCCGGCTGCACGAGAAGAATTTCACGCTGCAGTTCGAAACGAACATCCCCCGCCTGGTCGGCATGAGCGGCAGCAGCGGCATCATCGTGGCCACCATGCGGGCGCTGTGCCAGTTCTACAACGTCGAGATCCCCAAGCCGCAGTTCGCCACCCTGGTGATGCGGACCGAGACCGAAGAGCTCCGCATCACGGCCGGGCTGCAGGATCGGGTGATCCAGACGTACGAGGGCATGGTCTACATGGATTTTGACCGCAAGCTGATGGAGCGCGGCTACGGCCACTACGAAGAACTGAAGCCCGTCCCCGCCCCGCCACTGTACGTGGCGTTCGACGCCGACCGGGCCGAGGTGAGCGATGTCACCCACCGTAACCTGCGTGCGGCGTATGACCGCGGCGAGCGCGACGTCGTCGAGGCGATGGAGAAATACCGCGGCCTGACCGACCGCGGCAAGGCGGCCATCCTCAAGGGCGACTGGGACGAGCTGCACAAGGTGATGAACGAGAATTTCGACCTGCGCACCACGATCATGCCGATCGCCAAGGAAAACCAGCGGATGATCGATGTGGCCCGCGGCGTCGGCGCCAGCGCCAAGTTCGCCGGCAGCGGCGGCGCCATCACGGGCGTCTACCACGGCGAAGACCAGTACCGCAAACTGCAGGCCGCCATGGCGGAGATCAACTGCACGGTGCTGAAGCCGAAGATTTGGGAATACTAAAAATGTGATCCACAGATTTCACAGATTGCACGGATTAAGAAATGGCCTTTTTTAATCTGCGCAATCTGTGAAATCTGTGGATCAATCTCTTCCAACGAGAACCTGAATGATCACGAAAGCTTTGATCCCCGCCGCCGGTTTCGGCACCCGCATGCTGCCGGCCGCCAAGGCGATTCCGAAAGAGATGTTGCCGGTCCTGGATCGGCCGACGATCCAATACGTCGTCGAAGAAGCGGCCGCGGCCGGCGTGAATGACGTGCTGCTGGTCGTTTCCCGCGACAAAAAGACCGTCGAAGACCACTTCGACCGCCATCCCGAGCTCGAACAGCGCCTCGCCGCCGGCGGGAAGTCGGCCTTGGTCGAGTCGATCACCAGGCTGGTCGAAAAAGTCCGCGTCCACAGCACCCGGCAGATGGAACAAAAGGGCCTCGGCCACGCCGTGTTGCAGGGCCGGCAGCATGTGGGGGATCAGCCGTTCCTCTGCCTGCTCGGCGATACAATTTTCAGCGGCTCCCCCGCCCCGGCCGAGCAGTTGATCGCCGCCTACAACCAGCACAAGACGACGATCATCGGCCTGGAAGAAGTGGCGCCCGAGAAGGTCGAACGCTACGGCATCGTCGGCGGCAAGATGCTGACTGACGGCATCTTCCAGATCGACACGCTGGTTGAAAAGCCCAAGGCCTCCGAAGCCCCGTCGCGCTACGCAATCGCCGCCCGCTACGTGCTGACGCCCGACATCTTTGATTGCATCGACCGCACGCCGAAGGGCAAAGGCGGCGAGATCCAGCTCACCGACGCCATCAAGCTCCAACTCGAACGCGGCCCGATCCACGGCGTGGTGCTGAAGGCGAAACGTCACGACATCGGCAACCCGATCGATTGGTTAAAAACCAACCTCGTCTACGCCGCGAAGGACGCCGCGACGTGGCAGCAGATCAAGCCGCTGCTGGCGGAACTGATGAAGTGAATGAGCCGCGGATGCACGCAGATGAATGCGGATGAGAAATGACATTTTCTTTATCCGCGTTCAGCCCCGTTCATCCGCGTGCATCCGCGGCCAAACAGATTCATCTTCATCAGCGAGAAGTGACGAAGATGATGTCACGAAGCAAAATCGATATTGACTCATTCGATACGCTTGCTAGATTTAATCACACAAACGCATTCTTCGAAGCAGGCCGGAAGTGGTGGCTCCCTTCCGGCCTGATTCTTTTTGTGCGGTTCGTCACACGCCTTCACGTGGATTTCGCCACTGATTTTTCAACTGATTCTTGAATTGCGGAGACGCAGCGTTCTTCGTAGGGGCGACGCATGCGTCGCCCGCGGAGGGACAACACGCTCGACGGGCGACGCATGCGTCGCCCCTACGAAAGGCATTCGCGAACGAAAAATTTTTGTCTTCGCTCACCGCCGCTTCGCGATGAAGGCGCGTAATTCTGACAACGACATGCAGTTGATCACGCTCTTCGCCTCGGCCCCCGCGCGGCGGGCGACGCCGATGCCGAGATAGCGCTCGCCGAGGCCGTCGATGCTGTGGGCGTCGGTGTTGATCGACAGCATCACGCCCTCGGCCAGCGCGGCGCGGGCGTGGCTGTCGCGTAAGTCGAGCCGAGGCCAGCCGCTGTTGATCTCCAGCGCCACGCCGTTCTGCTTGGCGCGGGCGATGACGGCGTTGATGTCCAAGGGCAAACCGGCCCGCTTGTTGATGAGGCGGCCGGTCGGGTGGCCGATCAGGGTGACGTAGCGGTTGTCGATGGCACGTAAAATGCGGTCGGTGGCCGTCTTCTCATCCTGCTTTAACGACGCGTGCGGCGAGGCGACAACGATATCGAGCTCGGCCAGCACTTCATCCTCAAAATCCAGCCGGCCATCGACCAGGATGTCCACCTCGCTGCCGGCCAGCAGCGTGATGCCCTTGATCTTGTCGCTGGCTTTGCGGATCGCGGCAACGTGTTTCAGCAGCCGTTCCTTCGACAGCCCGTTGGCGATCACCTGGCTCTTGGAATGGTCGGTGATGGCGAGGAATTCGTAGCCCAACGCCTTGGCCGCTTCCGCCATCTCTTCGATGCTCGCGGTGCCGTCGCTCGCGGTGGTGTGCGTGTGCAGGTCGCCACGTAAGTCTTTGACTTCGATCAGCTTCGGCAGCTTTTTATTCGCGGCCAATTCGATCTCGTCCTTCCCCTGTCGGAGCTCGGGCGGGATGAACTGCAGGCCCAGCGCCTTGTAGACGTCGGTTTCGGTCTTGGATGCTACCGCCGGCACAGCCGGCGGCTTGCCGGTGACTTTTTTCGCCTTGTCGTACTCGCTCAGCTTGTAGAGCCCCCATTCGTTGAGGGTCATTTCCTGGTCGAGGCACAGGCCGCGGAGTTTGACGTTGTGTTCCTTGCTGCCGGTGAAGTATTGCAGGGCGGCGCCGAAATGGTCGTTCGGAACGATGCGAAGATCGACCTGCAACCCGCTCTCGACGAGTACGCTGGCCTTGGTGTCGCCCTGGCCGAGGACTTTTTCGACGATGGAGAACTCGGTGAACGCCTTCGTCAGCGCTTCGCCCTTTGCAGAGTTATCCACACCGGCGACGATATCGACGTCGCCGATCGTCTCCTGCCACCGCCGCAGGCTGCCGGCGTACTCGGCCTGCTTCACGCCGGGGAGTGCGCGCACTTGTTCGACCAGGCGCAGCGCGATCGGCAGTACATCCACCAGCCCGCGCCGTCCGCCGGCCTGCTCGATCATGGCGATCCCTTCCTTGATCGACTGCAACTTCTTCGGGCCGATGCCCTTCAGGCCGTCCAGCTTGCCGGCATCGAGGGCTGCGACCAGCTCGCCCATCGAGGTGATGCCGCGCTCCTTCCAGAACAGGCCGATGGTTTTCGGTCCGAGGCTGGGGATGTTCCGCAGCGGTAGCAGCCCGCCGGGGATGCTGGCGATCAGTTCGTCCATGTCCGGCGATCGGCCGGTGCGGACGAAGTCTTCGATGATCTTGCGGGACGATTTGCCGACGCCTTCCATCTTGGCGATCGACCCGTCCTCGACCGCTCTGCGGAGGTCGACGGTGGTGTCTTCGAGGATGCGGGCGATCTTGCTGAAGGCGATGGCTTTGAAGACCGGCTCGCCCTTGATCTCGAAAACGGCGGCGGCGGTGTGGAACAGGGCGGCGAGGTCGGAGGCGAGGGACATGGAGGGGATTGTACGAGCGGAAGCGTGAAGACGTGAAAGCGTGAAGAGAGGTGTGCTCTTACCCCTCCCCTCCGGGGGGGCTGGGTGGGGGCGGGGAGCGTCTAATGGCGAACGATTGCAACTCCACGCTCGCCGCCCCCACCTTACCTCCCCGAAAGGGGGAGGGATAAGACGTCTCACGCTTCGATGAGCTGCGCCGCGAGCTTGCGGAACGGTTGGGCGATCAACAGGCGCGCCGCTTCGCGAGGTCGGCGGAGGAGCCAGAAGCGCCCGCCGGAACTGAGCCGCAGGCGGCGGAGGCTGCCGAACCATTCGCGGCGGAGGACCGGGGCTTGGCGGACGACGTGCGACAACGGCAGCAGCACGACCGGGCCCATGCCGATGGCGCGGAAACAGCGAAGCAAGTCGACGCTTCGGGTTGTCTCCACCAAAACGGCGGCCGACAGCGTCATGGGGAGGAAGCGCAGGACGAGCGATTCGGCAATCTCGGTTACGCGGTGCAGGTCTTGATGCCACGCGATGCTCAGCCCGCTGAACACGAGCCAGCCGAAAAGGAACATCAGGAAGAGGTGGACGAGCTGGCGGCGCAAACCAGCCCAGAGCGCGTAGGCGACTGCAATGCCGGCGAAGGCGCACAGCGACGGGGTGTGGCGGATCGACAGTGGCAGGATCGTTGCGCCGATCAGCACCGTCAGGCGCAGCGCGGCTGCACCGACGCCGGGTTGGCGGTTGTCGCGGCGCGTGCCCGGGGCGAAATCGGAGGAAGATAATTCGGTTTCACGTGGTTTGGACCATCCCGCGAGCATGCGATGGGCGACGACGACACCGATCACGCCGCCGAGCGCGCGCAGCGCCTCTTCGCCGATCCACAGGGCCCAAATCAGTGGCTCGTCACCACGGGTGCCGAAGACGATGCGTACCGCCCCGCCGGTGCCGGCGAGCAATTCGTACGTGGCGACCGCGGCCGCGATCGCCAGCGGGCGATGCATCGGCGAAATCACCCGCCCCACCGCCGCCGCCGCCACCCCGGCGACCGTCATGATCGGCAGGAGGTACAGCAGCCCCACCTGGCACAGCAGCACCAGGCCGTAAACGATTCCCACCAGCCCCAGCAACCGCCACCGCCCCCGCCGGCCGATCAGCAGGCCGATCGCAATGCCGTCGATCGCCGCCTTCGGGCCGGCGTGGGCGAGGGAGTTGTAGTGGCCCATCGCGATCGTCATCCCGAGGATGATGATCGTCCCCAGCACGGCGATCAGCAGCACGGCGGCGCCGACGCGCTGGAGCTCGCGTTTGGTGAAAGTGTTTGATTCGGACATGACGCAGGTCTTCCGTAGGGGCGACGCATGCGTCGCCCGTTGAGCGTGTTTTGTCTCGGCGGGCGACGCATGCGTCGCCCCTACAAAGAAGCTACGCGAGTCGGAACTCGTCCCGCAGCGCGTTGAACGCTTCCACCTTCTCCGGCGGCGCGACCTTGCCGCCGAAGGTGAGGAAGACTTTGAACGCGGCACTGCCTTGGCTGTCGAAGAATTGGAACGAGAGCGTGGAGACGCCGTCCATGTGCCCGGGTTTTTCGACGGCGAACACGCTGCCGAGCTCTTTGAAGCGGATGTGCATGTCCAGGCTCTTCGTCTGCACGTTGAAGTAGTCGCCCCAGAAGCTGAAGTTGCCGAATTGGCCGAAGCATTCGAGCGTGACGCTGCCGTTGGTGGCGATGACGTGGACGTTGCCCAGGCCTTCGAAGGCCCGCATCAGCGGTTCCCATTGGCCGACGTTCAGCTCGACGGCGCGATTGTCGGGCAGGGCGCGGATGACTTCGACCTCGGGCACGCCCAGTTCGCGGGCCAGCTGCACGGTCATGCGGCTGGTGTTCTCGAGCACCTTGGCGGTGATGCGATTGCGGCGCGCTTCGGGGGTTTCGACGGCTTCCAACATTACGGTCATGGTAATTCCTTCCGGTGAAAAAGGGGTGAATAGGTCAGGGATTGCCGGGCCAGTTCGGATTGCCGGCCTCGGCGGCGGCTTCGGACCAGCGGGTCATGTCGCGCAGGTCTTCGAATGGGAGCAGTTCGCTGTGCCCGTCGAGCAGGCCGACGACGGCCCGGCCGAAATAGCGCGGGTGGACGTATCCCCACGCGGCCGGGTCGCCCTGCGGGTCGTACCGCGCGAGCGCCCAGCCGCTGGAGCTGTATTCGAACGATTTGGTCGGCGGAACGACTTTGAAATACCCCTCGGCCATGCCGTTCGAACCGACCGCCCGCGACGAGCAGAAGACGATCAGGCGGGTATCGAACCGACCCTTCGTCAGCTTGGTGATGCACCCCGGCTGCGACGAAGGAGCGGCCGTCTGATCGCCGCCGAGGTTGAAATAGTTCAGGCCGAAGCTGGGGTAGAGGCTGACGGTGTAGTTCCACAGCGGGATGGAACGGTCCTTCAGCGCCTCGGCCTGGCTGCCGACGAGGATGGTGCCCCAGAGCTTGTTCTGCAGGCTCCGCACCAGCCGCCACGGCCAACGCTTCCCGGCTTCGGACGGCGTGAGCGGATCGCCGAGATCGTCGACGAGTTTCGGGTCGTACGTCACGTGGCCGGGCAGCAGCGTGCCGCGGTTTTCGTTCGCGTAGTTGAGGTACGCGAAGAGGAGCTGCCGGGTGGCCGCCAGTTCGGTTGTTGCTTTCGCCTGAACGCGCGCCCGGCCGAGCACGGGGACCAGCACGCCCATGAGGGTCGCGACGATGCCGAGCACGAAGAGCAGTTCGACGAGCGTGAAGGCGCAGGACGATTTTCGGCGAATGGCGGCTGGCATGATGGATCCCGCTGGAAGTAAGAGAGGAGGCATGTCTCTCGTAGCTGCGACGCCTGCGTCGCCCCTGAAAACGCACGCGCCCCAAGGGCGACGCAGGCGTCGCAGCTACGAAAAACTTACCGACGGCGTCGCAGCAGCGCGAGCGCGCCCAATCCTGCCAGCGCCAGGCTCGCCGGCTCGGGGACAACCTGCGTGAACGTGTTCGACGTATCGACCTGCGCGTCGATCAGCTGCGCGTGCTGCACGCCGCTGAAGCGGATCGCGTACGACGTGATCGGAGTCGTCACGTCGCTCAGATCCCACTGCAGCCGGAACAGGTCGCTGTAGATCGACGTGCCGAGGACCGGATCGTTCGAGCCGGTCGGCGTTTGCGTCAATCCGGTGAACGTGGCCGGGAGCGACTGCGTGCCGTTGTTGTAGCTGAGCGTCGGCAGCCCATCGTTGTAGAACGCGTGGCCGAAGCTTTCGGTGATGTCGAGCTGGAGGACGACGGTTTTGAGGTCGGCGGTTGGCGTCGCGTCGCTGATCGAGAGGGTTCCGCCGAAGGTGTTGGCGGTGCTGCCGAACCCGCCGAAGTAGATGCCGGCCGACAGCGGAATCGGCCCGCCCTGGGGGTTGCCGGCGAGGCGGTCCAAGTCGGCATCGCCCGAGCCGGCCGTATTGCTGCCGATGGGGCCGGGCCAGTCGGAAGCGCCCGGGAACGCGCCATAGCCGGGGTAATTCGCGCTGGTCAGGCCTGTCCAGCCGTCAGTGCTGATAACGCCTGAAAGCGCAACGGGTTGTGGAGCGGCTGACGCGAACGAGCCTGAAAGGGCCAACGAAGCCGTTGCGGCGGCTAGAATGCGAAGGTGGGACATCGCCTGATCGAACTTTCTCCGGCCGCCGACGTAACGAACGACGTCAGTCAGGACGTCATCTGTTCGGAAATGCCGGCGGCCGTGCCCGGCGGTTTCCGTCGGGCCGATCAGGCGACAATGCCCCGAACGCCGAAGCCGCCCACCGTGGGCGCGGCGGATCATTTGTGCGATAATCCGCGCTTCAACGCATCGACCCTAGGGGTGGCCGGCCAAACTCTGCCAGGAGACGCCGGTCACCCTCCTTGTTTCGACATGTTGTATCGTTGTTGAGATTTAGTCGCAACTAGAAATCACGAATTCTTCGCCTAGGAAAGCTCCAGTATGGCCGAGTCGCAGCCCGTACCGTCGTTCGTACACCTGCACGTTCACACCCACTACTCCATGCTCGACGGCGCCTGCCGGATCCCCGATCTGGTGAAACGAACCAAACAGCTCGGCATGAATGCGCTGGCCATCAGCGACCACGGCGCGATGTACGGGGCGGTCGAGTTCTACAACGAGTGCAAGAAGGAAGGGATCAAGCCGATCGTCGGCCTGGAGGCGTACGTCGCGCCCAAGAGCCGCCACGACCGCGTGCAGATCGAGGGCGAGTCGGCCTTCCACCTGCTGCTGCTGGCGATGAATCGCGAGGGGTATCAGAACCTGCTGAAGCTGTCGGCCATCAGCTATCGCGAGGGGTTTTACTACAAGCCGCGCATCGACAAGGAAGTGCTGAAGCAGTTCAGCGCCGGCCTGATCGCCACGAGCGCCTGCCTCGGCGGCGAAGTGGCGACGGCCCTGATGAAGAACCAGAAAGTCGCCGCGGCCAAGGCGATCGCGGAAGGCTACATCGACATCTTCGGGCCCGACCGTTTTTTCATCGAGGTGCAAAAGCACATCAAGGAGCAGGATCAGGTCAATCCGGAATTGGCCGAGGTGGCGAAGAAGCTGGGCGTCGGCCTCGTCGGCACAAACGACGTGCACTTCCTGAACGCGGACGACCACCACGCGCACGACTGTCTCTGCTGCATCTCAACCGGCCGGCTGATCACGGACGAGAACCGGATGAAGTATCCGACGCAGCTCTACCTCAAGTCGCCGGCGGAAATGCGCGAAGCATTGACCGGCTTTGAGCACGCGATGGAGAACACAGTGCACATCGCCGAGATGTGCAACCTGGAACTCGATTTTTCGAAGCGATATGCGCCGGTCTATCGCGTCCCGCCGGAAAAGGTCGATCCCGAATTGGTGCTGCCGAGCTGCCCGACGCCGATCGCCGAGCTGAAGGAAGACGACAAGTACCTCCGCCAGCTCTGCGAAACGGGCCTGGAGTGGCGTTACGGCACGAAGGAGGTCGATCAATCGATCCGCGACCGCCTTGAGTACGAACTCAAGATCATCTGCATGAAGGGCTTCAGCAGTTACTTCCTGATCGTGTGGGATTTCTGCAACTACGCCCGCGACAACCACATCCCGGTCGGCGCCCGTGGTTCGGGCGTTGGCACGATGGTCGGCTATCTGCTCGGCCTGTGTAACGTCGATCCGCTGAAGTATTCGCTGCTGTTCGAGCGGTTCATGGATCCGTCTCGTAACGAGATGCCCGATATCGATATCGACATCTGCCAGGACGGCCGGCAGAAGGTGATCGAATATGTCCGCAAGAAGTACGGCCACGTCGCACAGATCGTGACGTTCGGCACGCTCGCGGCGAAGGCGGCGTGTAAGGACGTCGGGCGGGTGATGGGCGTGCCGTTGCCGGAAATCGATGCGCTGACGAAGCTCATCCCGGCCACGCCGGGCATGACGCTGGATAAGGCGTTCAAGGCCGTTCCCGATCTGCAGGCGATGTATGATTCCAAGCCGCAGATCAAGCAGGTCGTCGACGTCGCCAAGCGTCTCGAAGGCCTGTGCCGCAACGCCGGCGTGCACGCGGCCGGCGTGATTATTGCCGACCAACCCCTCGACGACATCATCCCGCTCTGCAAGGACAAGGAAGACAACGTCCTCACGCAGTTCGAAGGCCCCATCGCCGAAAAGTGCGGCCTGCTGAAGATGGACTTCCTCGGCCTGCGAACGCTCAGCGTCCTCACGCGCTCCGTCGACCTCGTAAAGCTCACCAAGGGCATCGAGTTCGACATCGAGAAGATCGACATCACCGACCAGAAGGTTCTCAGCCTCTTCTGCCGCGGCGAAACCAAGGGCGTGTTCCAGTTCGAATCCGGCGGCATGCAGGATCTGCTGATGAAAATGCAGCCCGACCGCCTGGAAGACCTGATCGCCGCCAACGCGCTGTACCGCCCTGGCCCGATGGAGCTGATCCCGTCGTACTGCAACCGCAAGCACGGGCGCGAAGAGGTGCCGAAGGTGCACCCGATCATGGACAACATCCTGAAAGAGACCTACGGCATCATGGTCTACCAGGAACAGGTCATGCAGATCTTCAACCAGCTCGGCGGCATCGAGCTGGCGAACGCGTACAAGCTCATCAAGGCGATCAGCAAGAAGACCATCGACGTGATCGCCAAGTTCAAGCCCGATTTCATCAAGGGCACGATGGACAAGGGCGTCAGCGAGGCGCAGGCGAAGGAAATCTTCGACCTGATCCTCAAATTCGGCGGCTACGGCTTCAACAAGTCGCACAGCACGCGCTACGCCTTCGTGGCGTTCCAGACCGCGTACATGAAGACCTACCACCCCGTCGAATACATGGCCGCCCTGCTGACGTACGAAATGGGCAGCACCGACAAGATGGTCGAATACATCGACGAAGCCCGGCGGATGAAGATCAACGTGCTGCCGCCGGACGTGAACGTGTCGGACAAGGTGTTCACGCCGGTAACGATCGAAACGGGCAAGGGCAAATCGAAGAAGAAGGAGTCGGTCGTCCGCTTCGGGCTGTGTGCCGTGCGCGGCGTGGGCGAAAAGGCGGTCGAGAACATCATCGCCGAGCGGGAGAAAGGCACGTTCACGAACATCTACGATTTCTGCGAGCGCATCGACACGCGGGCGGTGCAGAAATCGACGGTGGACGCGCTGATGCGGTGCGGGGCGTTCAGCTCGGTCTCGCCGAACCGTGCGGCGCTGCTGAATGTGCTGGAGCCCGCATACGAAGCGGGTGCGCGTCAGCAGGAGGACAAGCGCAGTGGGCAATCGTCCCTCTTCGGCGCACCCGATCCGGCGAAGGCGCAAGCGAGTCCGGCCAATGTCGCACTACCCAACATTCCTGACTTCGAACCCGCTGAATTGCTGAAGATGGAGAAGGAACTGCTCGGCTTCTACATCACCAGCCATCCGCTGACGCAGAATCAGCGGTGGGTGGAGAAGTACACGACCGCCAGCACGAAAGAGACGTTCAACATCTCCGACGGCACCGGCATCGTGATGGGGGCGATGCTCAGCGGCGTCAAAACCAAGGTCGCCAAGAGCGGCCGATCTGCCGGGCAACGCTGGGCGATCCTCGAATTCGAAGACCTCGACGGGAAGATCGAAGGGATGTGCTTCGCCGAGGCTTACAACGCGATCGTCACGCGGAATCCGAACTGCCTGAAGACCGACTCGGTCGTCTTCGTGAAGGCCAAAGTGGATCGCAAGCGCGAAAACCCGTGCCTGATCGTCGACGACGTCTTCACCAAGGAAGAAGCGATCGCCAAGCTGACGACCGCGATGGTGGTGAACCTCGACCGCACGCAGCACACGCCCGAAGTGATCGGCCAGCTCAAGCCGGTGTTGCACCAGCACAAGGGGAACTGCGAGCTGTACGTCAAACTGCTCGACGGGCAGGATCGCAAGGTCACGCTGCGGCTGGCGAAGGAGAACTTCGTCACGCCGAGCCAGGAGACCATCGACGCGATGGAGCAACTTCTCGGCAGCGGCTGCGTGGAAGTGGCCGGCGAGGGGAACAAGCGGATCCGTCGGCTGGAACAGCAGCGGCTGTTCAAGGAACAGCAGGCCGAAGTCCCGACAGCGGCCGACAGCGAAGACGCGGCGGTGGCGGAGATGGATCTGGCGATGGCGTGAGACTCGCGGATGCGAATCCGGTCCCTCTCCCTGTGGGAGAGGTTAGGTGAGGGCAGGCTGAAACGGATAACAATTGAGCGGCATTCGAGGTGGTGAGAAGAGAGGCCTCTCTTCTCCGTCACCGATAACACCCCTCAGCGTTCACCGCTTCGGCCTGCCCTCACCAAACCTCTCCCACAAGGGAGAGGCTTAGTTGCTCGCCGCTGCGCGACATCGCCAAAATCTTGTCCTCCAACGTCGCTCACCCTCGTATCACTTCCGTATCCGGCACGACGCCCATCTCCATCAGCACCTGCCGTCCCTTGCTGCTGAGCCAGATGCGGCTCTTGTCGCTGCTCGCTCCAAGCCAGCCATTCGCGTCAAGGTAGTTGATCACCTTCGCCAGCATCAGCGGCGTTTCGTCTTCGCTGATGAGCAGGGCCGTCACCGGGGCCTGTTCGCCGCGTTTGCCCATCTGGCGGAGCAGCAGCGCGCAGCGGTCGTAGAAGTAGCTGCGGGCGATGGGCTCCTGGCCCTGCGCGTGGCGGATGCCTTTGACGATCAGCCGCGGCCCCAGCAGCGGCCAATCGAGCGGACCGCGGGCCAGGAGGTCTTCGGGGGCGCCGGCGACGTAGCGATCGGCGCCGGTGCTGGCTGTTGTCGGCCGAAGCAGCAGGCCGACGGCAACGCCGCAGAGCAGGACGAACAGGATCGTCCAGCCGGTGATGCCCAGCCCGGTTGAATCGAACCAGAGGTAAAACAGCCCGCTGAGGACCAGTGCCAAGGCGAACGAGCCGAACACGATAATCGCCGCCCCGCCGGCGACGGTGGCCATGCCGCCGCCCTGCTTGACGTCTTCCTCGCGGCGCAGGCGCTGCACGAGGGGATCAACCACCGGGCCGCCGTCCGGCGACATTGCCGGCGTAACGACCGCCCGGCCCACCGGCTTCACGTGCGGGGTGTCGGTCGGCTTCAGGTCGAACGCGTCGCCGGGCGGATCGGGTGCTGCCATCCCCTCAGCTTACGCATCCGCCGCCCCGACGGCTAAAAATACTCGTGGCAATACGGCTTCGGCCCGGCCGACAGGGCGTCCAGCAGCGGCAGGGCCGACGGCGTCCGCAGCCGCAGCCCGCCGACCGCCATCGCGTCGCCGGCGGACAGTTCGCCGAACGCCATCGCGGTGAAGGCCAGGTCATCGATCTCGGCGTCCGGCGATTCGGTCGAGGGCGCCAACGCCACCGTGCCGTTGGCGAAATCGAGCAGCCAGGTCGATGTCTTGTCGCGCGCGTGCACCGTCACCGTCACCGCCCCGTACGCCTTGGCTGGCGGCTGAAGGGCGTTGAAGAAGCGGTCGTAATCGAGAATCGCCGCCTGCATGCGCGTGTTCATCTGCACCATCGCCGCCGGGTGATCGACGCGGCGGTGCGGCACCTGCTTTTCCTTCAGCATCCAGTTGAGCGGCAAGTCGGCCGGCAGCGTGATGCGGGCGGCCGAATACTGGTCCTTCAGCGTGCCCAGCATCGCCAGCAAATCGCGCAGCGCCTCGGGCGAATCCCACCACGGCCGATGCACGACGGCGACCGTCTGGCCGTTGCTGACTTCGGTGCCGAGGGTGAATTGCGAGCGAACGGAGCCGCCGTCGGTGTCGATGAAACGGAAGCCGACTTCTTTCAGTTCGTTCAGCCAATACTCCAGCGACCGCTCGTTCGTCTCGACGTCGCCATGCGTGGCGAGGAACTGCCGCTGCCGGCTCTCGAGGGCCGCGGGCTCCCCCGAAAACTCGGCGAATCCGCCCGTCTCGCCTTCCGGCAGGATGTTCAGCGGGATCGTCCAGGTCGCCTGGCGCTCGACGACGCTGAAGCCGAAGTGCTCGTAAAAGCTGACGCGGAACGGGGCCAACATCGAGACGGCTTCGCCGCGCTCGATCGCCTTTTCCCGCAGCGCCCGCAGCACGGTCGAAGCCAAACCATGCCCGTCGATGCGTCGCCGGCGGTGGGTGCGGACGGTGCCGACCCACGCCACGCCCTGGCACGGCAGGATTGTTCCGCGGATGTTGATCTTCAGGCTCAGCGAGGTGGCCGTGGCGACGTCGACGCCGTCCTGGGTGAGCATCAACACGTCGCCGTCGTCGAAGCGGTCATTCAGTGTCCGCTGCACCATCTTGTCCCGCTCGGCCGGCGTGGTGAAGGCACGCATCCGCATGTCGGCGATCCGCTCGATGTCATTTCGGCCAAGCCAGGTGGCGGTCA
>Ga0070658_10002387_pt1 | contig 15775 bp, 10 predicted proteins | sample KBSC13metaG_FD_64664 | JGI IMG/M metagenome (GOLD analysis project Ga0070658, IMG submission 64664) | Corn rhizosphere microbial communities from Kellogg Biological Station, Michigan, USA - KBS C1-3 metaG | ecosystem: Host-associated > Plants > Roots > Rhizosphere > Soil ...
TGATCAGGACCGGAGTGATGATGATCGACGGCGCAAGCGGCAATAACCAGGAGAACAGCCCATACAAGCTGTTCCGCGCGAGTCGGCCATTCTTTTGTTCGTTGATACCCAAAGAGACTATGTGCTGCTGACGTCAGACCTCGCGATTAGACAAAGTTAGGAGTCGCTCATACTCGGAGATCGCGATCTGCGCGGTCCGGCTCTCGTCAAAATTGACCAGCGCAGCTTGTTGAGCGGCATCGCCCAACCCCTTCCGGAGCGCCGGATCTGCTACTAAACGTAGTATCGCGGAAGCCAAGCTTGCAGGATCGCCCGGGGGTATAAGAATGCCGGTTTCGCCGTTCCTGATAGCTTCGGGAATTCCGAAGACGTTTGTACCTATCGGCGGTATTCCTAATGCCATTGCCTCTAGGATCGCGATCGGCAGTCCCTCGATAAAACTGGGCAGTGCGAATATATCGGCGGCACGCATAGATCGCAGTATCGCGGGCCTACCGCTGCCCACCTCAGACGACCTCACCAACCGAAAACGGTCTGAGAGGCCGTACTTCGATATCCGCTCCAACATCTCGGGAGATGGCAGCTCCGGAGTCAGCCATACGAATTGGGCCTGTGGGGCAGCCATGCAAACCTCGGCTGCTGCTTCCAGCAGTGTCCAACAGCCTTTCCGTTCTATAAAGCGCCCAGCAGATAGGATAACCACGGAGTCTTTCGGAAATCCGAGCCTTAGCCGCAACGAACGAACGCCCTCGTCAGCCTGCAATGCAAGTTTGATAGCCTTGACGTCCACCCCCGGATACGTGACCGGGATCCGTTGCCAAAACCTGTCATTTACGAAACCACGCAGGCTTTCCCTAGCGTTGGCGTTAGCCACAAAGATCTGAAAATGTTTGCGGTTGGACAGGATCCGAAGCCTGATCTTCCAGATCGCTGTACGCCATGACGAGGTGGCGATCAGTGCATTGTGTACCGTGCAACAAACGCCGGCTCCTGATGCCAGGAGCACCAGGTAAAAGATCCACGACTGCCAGGGTGCTAATTCAGCATGTACAACTGAGCCTTTCAGCCCCTCGCGAAGGAGGGCTCGGGTTGCGTTCATCTCTGACCGTAGCCGCTTCCACTGTCTATTGAGTTTACGCTTTACGGTGGGTGCCGGAGAAAGGTCGAGAGCTCCGTCGAAACAGGTGTACCGAGCTCCCGTGTCAGTGATCATTCGAAGCATCTCTGGGGAAGACCCGCTTGGCAGAAGCACCTCGACGTCCCAACTGCTGGCCGCCTGTTTCATAATGGCGAGAAGGTAGATGTTTGCTCCTCCCCATTCCAGATAATTCCAAACGACTTTAAGGCGGGGTAATGAAGTGCCGCCGGACACACTCTGAACCGCCTGAACGCTCATGCTCAGGCTACCGCGACCTTATTCCGCACTCCGGCGAGCTTAACGACCAGCATGTAAACGATGATGAGACCGACAATGGTAACGATACCGTCTTTGAACAAAGCAGGGATGATCGTGCCGAAAAAACCCTCGTATGACACGGAGGTTAAAAGCATGAAGTAGAGCGTTCTATTCAGCAATGAAGCAGCCGGCCGATCCAGGAGTGCCGTGCGGAGTACACGTAGAACCAGGCCGAGAGCTGCCATTCCGACCGGAACACCGATCAAGCCGAAGTTCCGTAGTAGATCTCCAAACGGTGTGACGGCCGGTGACGTATCTCCGTTATCAAAGTAGAGAGCTCCATAGCTCCTCGCGTCGGATGCGGTCGGCTTCTCAGGCCACAATATACGCGGTATGAAAAAGGTCGTCATATCGCTCCAAATATTGTTACTGATCCCATATGCGTCTTCATACGGTCTTAGCCTCTCGTAATTGGATACGACAACGGCGAGCGAGCTCAGAATGTCGATCCTTTCGGTTAGCTTCGACATCGCGTAACTAACCAGTTCTTGCGGGTCCTGTCTGGAGATGGTCTCAAGTGTGTCGCTAATGGTCGTGGCATATCTGGCAACGCCTTCCCGCTCCTCACCTCCCTTCTCGCTCCGGAAGGTGGAGCCGTATATCATTCCGATCGACAGGATCACAGCAGATATTGCGGCTGCCGCAAAATACTCTCTCAGTTTGAGAGCCCCTCTTGACAGCACGTAGGCTAAGCCACAGGTGATCGCCGCGGAGAGCAAAGCCCCTCGAGCACCCGCGAAGGCAGCCTTGATAAGAGCCGTGATCACAAGTAATGCGACTAAAAGCAAACGCCCTGGCAGACGCCGGCCGGCGCGGAATATGATGCTCCAGAGTAGAAAGCTGCCTTCTACCCAGAACAAGGTGGTGAGATAGATCAACCCGTTGTACGAGGACATCTCAGCGTTCTGATAGCCCCCGATACCCATAAGGAAGGCTATTGTGGTGTTCACGATACCGAGGCCAAAAAGCACCAGTGCCGGCATCAGCATATCCGCTTCCCTCATTCCGACGTCCGGCAGAGACCGAGACATACGAGATCCCAGCCAAGACCCTGCGGGGAGGAAATACCCCACCGTTAGCCCCGCGTAACCCACAGCCACCACCACCACAGTAAACGGGAGCGTCGAACGGGCATCCTGAATAAACGCAAGATAATACGGGTCTGACCAGCCGGCGACCAGGCAAACGCCACCTATGACGAACGCCGGAAAAAGGTAGGTCCACGTGCCGTAGACTAGCGGATCAGCGAGTGTGAATTCCTTGCGATTGATGAGGATCGCAGACGGGATACAAAACACGACCGCGAGACCCAGGATCCATGGGAGCAGGAACAAGTAGGGGTAATTCTCAAATCCCCCGTTCTGTACAAGCAGGAACAGGCCGGCACCGATCACCGCGGCACTCATTAGCAACGCACCGGCGATGAGAGGCATGCGGTCACCCACGCGGCTGTTCCTCTGTATTCGAATAGCCTGCATTAGGGTCACGGAGCCGTGCTCTCACGTCCGGCAGATGGGACCAGCGAACGATCTCGTGTGGGCCGAGTCGCTCTTCCTATCCCCAACGCCTTGAGCGACAACATGGCAATATAGATGCTAAACGCCGCGGTTGCCGCGACCCGCGACGGTGCCGAATGCCAACGAGCTGTCCATTGCCGCTTCATATTTAGCGGATGACGCTCGTCTTGAAATAGTGTCCGAAGTACAGAACTCGCGGACTGCGTATGAAGAGGCGCGGGATAGGTGTTTGGCTCGCACCAGACGCGTGCCTTTGGATCTACGAACAACCGCCACCGTGCCCTTTTGAGCCGTGCAACATACTGCACGTCGCCCCAACCGCATGGGAAATTCGTCTCGTCAAGCAGCCCACATTCTTCGACCGCTTCTCTCGGATAAAGGATGCAGTTCCCGACGATCGTCTCCACCGGGAAGAGTTCTGTGGGAACCGTAAAGGCCGTGAGGTCCTCCGGGACATACCATCCGCCCCGGAATGTTCGCCATTGCGGCGCGACCTGCATCACGCGGTGCGGCTCACTAAGCAATAGGAGCAACGCTCCAATGACGGATCGCTCTTCCCTTTGCGCAGAAGCGATCATGCTCTGTAGAAAATTCGGATGAACTATCGAATCGTCGTTCATCGCCAGGATGTGATCGGCTCCCCAATCCAGAGCTGCCGCGATCCCGCGGTTGGTTCCGGCCGCGTAGTGGAGACTGCCATCGCCTGGGATCACGACCACCTCAGGAAACTGTTCTGCGATAGCGTCCGAGGTTCCGTCTATCGAACCGTCGTCGACGACAAACGTGCGCACGCAAAGGCCGCTCGTATCAGCGTGAGCGAGGCTCCGGAGGCACCTCAGCGTTAGCTCCCGCCGATTGTGGACGGGCATGACGATCCCGACCGCCGGCTGCCGTTCCGACCCTGCTTTCATACGGCCGCGGCTACTGTGTGTTCGAGGCGCTCGGCTACTTGTGACTCGATCCATTGATAGGTTTGAGCAAGGCCGTCTTCGAGTGACACCTGCGGCTCCCAGCCGAGGACTTCACGCAGTCGGGTATTGTCCGAATTCCTGCCGCGTACACCCTGTGGCCCGTCAATATGGCGTTTGGTGATCGTGACCCCCGCGGCATCCGCGATCAGATCCGCGAGTTCGTTGATCGTTACCATCCGATCCTGGCCGAGGTTTAGAGGCTCGCCATGGTCCGATCGCATAAGGCGAAAAATGCCCTCTAAACAGTCGTCAATATGGCAGAACGATCTCGTTTGCTCACCATCGCCCCAGATATCGATCTCTGTTTGTCCTGCGAGCTTGGCCACCGCGATCTTGCGGCAGAGGGCTGCCGGAGCCTTCTCCCTACCACCCTCCCAGGTACCGAGAGGGCCAAAGATGTTATGGAATCGTACTACCCGCGTCGCAAGCCCATAGTCCTCGGTATAGTGCTTGCACAGGCGCTCGGTGACGAGCTTTTCCCATCCGTATGCGTCCTGAGGGAAGGCGGGATAGACGTCCTCCTCTTTCAATGGCTTTACCTCCGCCTCTGTCTGGAGGTGCTCGGGATAGACGCATGCGGAACTCGTATAGAGATACCTGCCAACTCCGTTCTGACGCGCCGCCTCGAGAGTGTGGATGTTGATAAGTGAGTTGTTGTGGAGGATCTGAGCGTGATTCGCGGAGATGAATCCCATGCCGCCCATATCCGCGGCCAAGGCATACACTTCGTCTACGCCATCCGTTGCCTCAAGGCAGTCCTCCCAACGCCGTAGGTCAAGTAAGCGGAAATCATCCGCCGCCGTGGCTGCGAACTCGTGCTCCTTTATATCCACGCCGCGGACCCAGTAGCCCTTTTGTTTGAGAAACGCGACCAGGTGGCCGCCGATAAAACCTCCGGCACCGGTTACTAGAACTCGCTTGTTTTCTGCCATCACTGAGAAGCCCTACACGCCCTCTACGTCAGGTGCATCGGCATCCCGTCGATAGTAGCTGCGATAGTAGTAATAATTGTTGTTCTGGTCGTCCAGGCTCACGTTGTTGAGAACTACGCCGAAGACCTTTGCCGAGATCTCCTGCAGCAGCTGTTTAGAACGCCGGACGACCTGTCGGGAGCTCTTGCCCGCATGGACCACGAGAATGACCCCCTCTACCAGCGAGGCGATCAGGACGCCGTCGGTGAACGAGGTGATCGGAGGTGAATCGATGATCACATGTGTGAAACGAGACTGCAGAAGTCCGAGCAGCCGCGACATCTGCTCTGACCCAAGGAGTTCAGCCGGATTGGGCGGGATCGGGCCTGAAGACATAACGAATAAGTTCGTCTTCTCGTGCCGCTTGATCGCTGCCATGGATTCCTCCTCATCGAAATCGCTGGCCAAAACGGTGCTGAGTCCCTTCCCATTCTCAATATCAAAAATGGTGTGGAGTCTCGGAAGCCGCATATCCGCGTCAATGATGAGCACCCGGGCCCCGGTTTGGGCGAGGCTGATAGCGATATTGACTGCTGTCGTGGTCTTCCCCTCAGACGGCATGCTCGAAGTTACGAGTAGCGATTTCGGTGCATGTCCAGCCGTGGACAAGAGGATAGACGTACGCAGGTGACGGTATGCTTCGGCCAACGAGGACCTTGTATCAGCTGATATAAGCAGCGGAGAGGACGGAACATCCGGCTCCTCACGATCCGACCCGACGAGTAGCAACTTCCTTCTGGGGACGGAGCCAATGTCCGGTATCGCCGCAAGTGCCGGTAATTGTAGATACGTCTCGATCTCCTCGGTTGAACGGATCGTGTCGTCGAGGTGATCGATAAATAACGCCAGGCCAGCACCGAAGATCAGCGAGAGGAAAGACGCGGCGGCGATGGTCATCAGCCTTCGCGGCGCGACCGGCGTTTCCGAGGGGATCGCTATTTCCCTGACGGAAATGTTGTTGTCGGTGCCCTGAGCGGCGACGTCATTCCCGCTTACCTGCTTTCGGAGATTATCGAGAAAGCCTTTGTTCGTATCGATATTCTGCTGCAGGAGCTTGATGTTAACGGCGCTTTGATTCTGTCCCTGGGCCTCGCCGTACTGCTTCTCAAAGTCAGCCCGGATCTTGTCCTCCTGACCTTTCGCCTGAAGGTACTTGGTCCGGAGATTCTCAAGCATCGTCGACTTGATCCGCTTGCGGTATGAATCCAGATCCTTATTGAATTTTGAGACGCCTTGATCAATAGAATTCTCGTAACTCTTGATCTGAGCGTCGATCTCCTTAATCTCGGGCGCTCCCTCCTGGTATTCCTGCAGCTTCTGAGCACGCTGCTGACGGAGATCCGCGACCTTCTTCAGGATGTCTGCCTGCAGAGAACGGATATTGTTCTCTTGCTCGGTCACATATCGGGCCATCTCCGCCTCGGCTAAGGCGTCCACCTTGTCGGGCGAATTTGAGACCGCGAGGTAGTTGGCCTCTGCATTCTTACGCTCGTTCTCAGCATCAAGTAGCTGCTTGTTCAGGCCGGCAAGCCGATCGATTACGATCGTCTGCTCACCTTCACCGGTTTTGAGGATCCCGGCCGTTTGCGTCAGATTTACGAGTTTTTCCTCGTCGGACCTGATCTCCGCCTGGAGGCTGGAGATACGCTCCTGTAGAAAATCATTGGTCTTGCGACTTGTCCCGGAACGCTTCTCCTGATTGCTGATCGTGAAGGTTTCTGCAATTCCGTTGGCGACATACGCGGCAAGCTCCGGGTTGGTACTCCGAAAGGTGATCTCGATCAGCCGGGTATCCTTCACCGTTGCTCGGGACTCGCGTACGGGCTCAATGTCGAGATTCTTGTGAATGATCTCGACGAAGGGCGCCAGCCGGACGGCTTCATTGATGTCCTCGGACGAGGCGATACCCGGGTCTAAGGTGGACGTTTTCGCCGTTGTGTCCCGTGGGGCCGAAGCAAGGCCGATCGATCTGAGGAATGAACGCCAAGGAGACGACGCTGTGTCACTCTTAGCCGCCTGAAATTCCTTGGCCGTGTCCAGATTCTTTTCTTTAACGACACGGCGGAGGAGGCTGTCGCTCCACAGGAGCTGGAGCTGAGTATTGAAGTATGCCGGGTCGGGATTTGCCAGCGGGCGCTGACGGTCACTCGTCACCAGATCCGGATTGACCTGTTCGAGGTCGACCTGAACGACGGATGTCGCGGAATAAACATCCGGGCGACGAGCCATATAAATGGTCGTCAGCGTCGTAACGAGGAGGGCGATCCCCGCGACCAGCCAAAGCCGCTTCCTAATAGCTCGCCAATAATCGAGTACACGAAATCCCTCGACGGTGCCGGCGCCCGTGTAGGAGGAATATTGTCGATACTCCGCAGCCGGCGGCAGCGGCTTTTCGATCTCCGCAGTCTCCCGAAAGGGCTCGCGGATCAATTCTCGTTGCTCTCTCATCGCTAGGGGATACGGTAAATGGCACTAGGAACCGAACTCTTTAGCGCGTCCGTGATGCCGAGAAGCACTTTCCTGGTTCCATCCTCAGAAACAGCGACTATATCACCGGCTTCGAGAAACGGGTCTTTGATCTTGCCCTTATCGATCTGATTCAGGTCGAAGACGAGCTCCTCTCTGTCGCGTCCGTCGGTTTTTTGCCGAAGGATCCTCACCTTATCCTTCCGGGCCGTGGGTTTGAGACCTTCAGCCGAGGCGATCGCCTGGGTGAGCGTAATCGGCTCCCTCACCCGGACGGCTCCCTCGTGCCGTACATTCCCATACACGTAGACAACATCAGCGTCGAGCACGGACACGATATCACCGGGCTGAACCCAAAATGTGACTTTGCCTTCCTGCACGTCCCTGATCTTTAGGTCGGAGACCAGTACCTGATCGCCCGCGGAGTTGCTGGAAGCAGCGTCATGGCAGTTCGACGAGCTCCCCGTGCGAGCGATCAGCAGCCGGGTGCCTGCCTCCTTGTTGGGGCCACCGGCCAGTGCGATCATCTCGAGCAGGTGGTAGCGCCGGTTGAGAAAGAAACTGCCCGGCTTCTCGACCGCACCGATCACCGCAACCGGCTGAGAGCGCTGCTCGGCGACCACGACGTGGACCTCAGGATCCCTTAGATAGCTTTCCTTGTAGGCGTTTGCAATATCATCCGCCAGTTCCCGCTCGGTCTTGCAAACAGCGACAATTGGATGGTCGAGCCGGAAGAGAGAGATCGTGCCGGTCGGGCTGACCGCGATGCGTTGGCTGAGATCGGTGTGTCGAAATACTTGTATATCGATGACATCCTGAAATCCGATCCTGTATCGATCCGCCTTGTCCGAGCCGACCCCAACGTTCCCGTCCGGGGTAGGAGCGGCGCTTTGCGCCACGGCAGCCGCGGCGCACACCACTCCGACAAAACATGCCGCAAATAACTTCCAAATTCTCATAGAAAACGCGTATGAGGCTGCTGACCGGAAGAGCGGTTGCGAAGGGGCTCACCCTTACAGGCTGTGCAACGCTAGATACTAACAAAACACGTCAACAATTTGAACCCAAGCTTTGAAACCAAAGGCAAGTTAGCTAAACTTGCACCCGCACCCATGGAAGCCGTCACGCCGATGCTTCGGCAGTACCTCGAGATAAAAAAGCTCTACCCCGGGACGATCCTTTTCTTCCGGCTGGGAGACTTCTATGAGATGTTCAACGAGGACGCTATCGTTGGTTCCCGTGAACTCGATATTACCCTCACGGCCCGCCAAAAGGACTCCCCGAATCCGATCCCGATGTGCGGCGTGCCGCACCACGCCGCGTCAAGTTACATAGCGAAGCTGGTCCGGAAAGGCTACCGAGTAGCGATCTGTGAGCAGGCCGAGGCAGCGGGCAAGGGCGTCAAGCTGGTAAAACGCGAGGTCGTTCGCGTCATCACTCCGGGTACTGCCATCGACCCACAGCTCGTCGAATCAAAGGACGCGGTATATCTGGCTTCCGTTTACGCGGACCGTGACAGCATCGGGGCGGCATTTCTAGAACTGTCGTCTGGCGAGTTCGTCACGATGGAATTCCAGGGGGCGGACGCCTGGGACAAGCTGTCTCAGGAGATCGATTCTTACTCTCCAAGGGAACTGTTGTTCCCCGCCTCCGCGGAGCGGATCGTCAGCCAAAATTTCGCGACGCCTGCCCGGGGCCTGTTCGATTCAGAAAAGGGACCGGTGGGCTCGGGTCCTGTCCTCACGGCTGTGGATGATATCCACTTTGAAAATGGTGAGTGCGAGCGCCGGCTCATGGAGCAAATGGGCGTCGCAAATCTCTCCGGTTTCGGGCTGGACGGCCACACTGCGGCGGTCTGTGCGGCGGGAGCATGCCTCCGATACGCACACGATACCCAGCGAACGGCGGCCGGCCATATAGCCGAGATCCGGTATATCGAGAACGCCGAGCACCTCGTCCTGGACAGCATCACCCTCCGTAATCTTGAGATCTTTGAGTCACGCGGGGAGAGGTCCAGGAATTCCGTCTTCGGCGTCATCGATGAGTCGGTCACAGGCATGGGCTCCCGCCTGCTAAAGCAGTGGGTCCTGAGGCCATCCATCAAGCGAAGCGAGATCCAGACGCGCCTTGCCGCGGTGACAGAGATGACCGACTCGATGTTACGGGAGCAGGTCCGTTTCTTACTCAAGGACGTTGCAGATCTCGAGAGACTTATCGGCCGTCTGAATCTTGGTACCGCCGGACCTCGCGACATTGTCGCACTGAATCGATCCATCAAACAGGCACCTAAGGTCAATGCTGCGCTCGCGGATGCTAAGTCATTGCTCTTGCAGGTACTTGCCGAGAACATTTTCGAGCTGCCGGAAACGCGGGAACTGATCGATACGTCCATCGTGGATGAGCCGCCCGTAAACATCACCGAGGGCGGCGTGATCCGCAGCGGCCACAACGCTGAGCTGGATGAGCTTCGTGCAATATCCACCTCCGCGAAACAGACCATTGCTTCCTTTGAGGAGCATGAGCGGGAGCGTTCCGGCATTCAGAGCCTCAAGGTCCGGTTCAATAACGTTTTCGGCTACTACATTGAGGTTTCAAGGACGCACCTGGCGAAGGTCCCGGAGGATTACGAACGGCGTCAAACCCTTGCAAATGCCGAGCGTTTTACGACACCGCAGCTCAAAGAATGGGAGCAGAAGGTGCTCGGCGCCGACGAGAGGATCGTCCAGCTTGAGTATGAGCTTTTCCGACAGGTCGCCGATCGGGTGTGCCAGGAGACGCGCAAGCTGCAGACGACAGCACGTGCATTCGCGACACTGGACTGCATTTGCGCCCTTGCCGAGGCAGCATGCCGGCGGAACATGACGGCTCCGGTGCTGCACGATGGAGACGAGATCGAGATACGCAACGGACGCCATCCTGTTGTTGAGGCTTCATTAGGAGCATCGTTCGTGCCGAACGACATTTTAATGAATAACTCGACGGACCGACTGCTCGTCATCACCGGAGCGAACATGGGCGGCAAGTCCACCATCCTCCGGCAGGTGGCGATAATACAGATACTGGGTCAGATCGGCTCGTTCGTTCCCGCCACGTCAGCCCGGTTGCCGATCGTTGACCGGATCTGGACACGTGTCGGAGCATCTGACGATCTGGCCTCTGGTCGCTCGACCTTCATGGTCGAAATGACGGAGACAGCGGCCATCCTGCACAATGCGACACCCCGCAGCCTCGTCCTCCTCGATGAGATCGGGCGCGGCACCTCCACCTTCGACGGGTTATCGATAGCGTGGTCCGTGGCGGAGTATCTCCATAATTCACCCGATCACGCAGCAAAGACACTGTTTGCCACGCATTACCACGAGCTTACAGAGCTGGCGGAGAACCTTCCCGGAGCCAAGAACTACCAGATCACAGCGACGGAAAAGGATGGCGAGGTCGTATTCCTGCACAAGCTCGAGCAAGGAAAGGCCTCAAAGTCCTACGGGATAGCTGTTGCAAAGCTCGCAGGCTTGCCCGGCCCGGTCATTGAGCGTGCGAAGGACGTCCTCTCAAAGCTGGAGAAATACGAGTTGGCAGTCTTCGCTGAGGAGCAAAAGCACGGCCTCGCGAAAGCCGCAGGGCGCGGTGCGGCCGCGCAATATTCATTATTCGCTGTGACAAACGAATCGGCGATAAATGAATTGCGGCATGTCGACATAGACACTCTCTCAGCCGCGGACTCTTACCAACTTCTCGCCCGCTTAAAGGAGAAGATCGTCTAACCTATGGACCTCACTTCCCTTTCGCTCGAGCAAAAGGTCGGGCAATTATTTTTCATTGGTATTCCCGGTCCGGAGATCGACGGCCCGACGCTGTCCATCCTAAAGGACATCTCACCCGGAGGCGTCTGTTTATTCGCCCGCAATATCAAGGCACGAGAGCAGACGCGCAGCCTGAATGATCAGCTTCGCTCCACCCTCTCCGTGGCTCCCTTGTTAAGTGTTGACGAGGAGGGCGGCCTCGTTGACCGGCTGCGTCGAATAATGACGCCGCTGCCTGCAGCAGGCCTGATGCGCTCCGAAGAGGATGCTGCGGTCTTGGGCCAGATCGTCGGCCGAGCTCTGTCGCTCCTTGGATTCAATATGGACTTCGCACCCGTCGTAGACGTGGTCACAGCGGAACGCGGGCAGCAGTCGAATGGGCTATATGATCGTCCCTTCGGAGCGTCGGTTGACGATGTGGTTCGGAGGGCCGGTGCATTCAACACTGCTATTCGCAGTTCAGGCATCTTCTCGTGTATAAAACACTTCCCGGGATACGGTGCGACAAAGGTCGATTCGCATGAGGAGCTTCCTGTTGTAGATATCACGGAAGATGAGTTTCAGAACATCGACCTTGCACCGTACAGACACCTCCTGCCCTACGCCGACTCGGTTATGGTCGCCCATTCCACTTACCCGAATGTTGCACTGCAGGAGCACGATCAAGGCGGCGGGATGCTTCCGTCGAGCCTCAGCAGGAACTTTGTGACGAAACTACTGCGGGAGGAGTTGGGCTTTGATGGCCTGGTGGTGACTGACGACCTCGAGATGGGTGCCGTGATAAAGAACTACGGGATCGGTGACGCCTGCGTGATGGCCGTCCAGGCCGGATGCGACATGCTGGCGATCTGTGCCGATCAGCAGCGTATCCGTGATGGTCATCAGGCGGTCCTCGCTGCCGCGCAGGGCGGCAACATTCCCGTCAGCCAGATTGATGCATCCGTCGCGCGTATTGCATCATTAAAAGAGAAGATCTCTTCCCCGCCTGCCTTCGACAATGCCGCACTGGACGATCTTTGTAGAGAGACCACCGCGCTCGTCGAAAGGCTCAGCTAGTCTCGTCCTCGAAAGCTATGCGTAAGTTTGCACTCGTACTGTTAGTTCTATCTGTCATTGTCACCGCCTCGACGTGCCGCCGCCGGAACAACGCAGATGCGGTCACCGTAGCTCTCCCGGAGAAGTTCACAGCGCTCGATACGCTCACGACGACCGCGTCGGACGCATCAGCCGAGCGTATTCGGACGCTGCTCTTCAATTCACTGGTAAAGAAGGACGAGAACTTCGACTACGTCGGCGAGCTCGCGAGTGCTATCACTCCGTCATCTGACGGGCTAAAGATCACGTTCACGCTGCGTGATGGAGTGAAGTTTCACAATGGCAAGGACCTGACCTCGGCCGACGTGAAATATACGTTCGATCAGCTGTTTGCATCCAATGGATACAAGGCGGGCGCATTCTTCGACACGGTCCCTGACGCCGATGCAAAGCCCGCTGCGGCGCCCGCGGCAAACGCAAACTCGAATGCGGCCAAGCCCGCGGAGGTCAAAACCAAGCGCGTTCCGCATCTCACCTCCATAGAGGCTCCCGATGCGAAGACCATAGTTTTCGGGCTCTCTCGCCCCTCGCTTCGTACTCAGTTCCTTGCGAATCTGGTAGCGATCCCCATCATTCCCGAGGGAACGGCTGCTCAGCAAAAGGATAGCCCGATAGGAACCGGCCCATTCAAGTTCGCCAGCTTTGACGCTTCGCAAAACGTCCTGGAGCTTGCGGCGAACGACCAATATTGGGAGACCGCGCCCAAGTTTCCAAAACTGAGGATCAAGACGGTCACAGACGCCAATTCCCTACAGGCCGAGCTACAAACGGGCGGCGTGGACGTCGCCCCTAATCCCTCGAATCTCCCCCCTGATATGCTCAGGGCTCTTGGCTCGAGTGCCAACCTGAAGATCGACCAGTTCGAAGGGTCCAACATTCAGTACCTTCTCTTTAATGTCACATCGGCCCCCCTCGACAAGGTCAAGGTGCGTCAGGCGATCGGCTACGCGATCGATCGTGACCGCATTGTAAAGGACCTTTTTGGAGGTCAAGCCACCGTAGCAAATTCGATCCTCCCGTCCATGTCGTGGGCATACACACCCGGACACGAGTACAAGTACGACCCCGGTAAAGCTAAACAGCTCCTCAAGGAAGCGGGTTACAACAACGAGTCGATCAACTTCAAATACGGTGCCGGCAACGCGGCCATGAATCAGTACGCTCAGGTCATACAGAGCTCCCTGGCCGACGTCGGTATCAACGCGCAGATCGAGACGCTCGAGGTCAATGTCATTCGTCAGCAGCTGGCGCAAGGCGGGTTTCAGATGTACACCGGTGTCTGGATCGGCGGGAATACAGACCCGATCTTCTTCAGAGACCTTTTTACGACCAGCCGCATCCCGAGCAGCGTCGTGCCATGCTGCAACCGGGGGCGATATTCAAAGCCGGAGGTCGACAAGGCTGTAGAGGATGCCATCAATGCCACTGACAAGACTCAAGCGAAACAACTTTACGCTAAGGTATGGGACACCGTGAGCAACGATCTGCCCCTCTTCCCCCTCTGGTATCCGGCTAACATCGTGATCTCGAATAAACGGATCGGCAATGTGAAGATGAGCGGCAGCGGCGACTGGGGATTCTTAAAGGATGTAACGGTTGGTCAGTAGCGGCACATTGCTTGACAAATCTATTTGGCAAGGTAGAATCATCATTTGCCACGCGGGAGTAGCTCAGTGGTAGAGCGCAACCTTGCCAAGGTTGAAGTCGCGAGTTCGACCCTCGTCTCCCGCTCCAGATCGTAAGTAGGCAGTTGGCCATTGGCAGTAGGCAGTCGATATTCTTAACTGCCACCCGCCTTCCGCGAACTGCCTACTTTCATTTTCACGGCGGCGTAGCCAAGTGGTAAGGCAGAGGTCTGCAAAACCTTTATTCATCGGTTCGATTCCGATCGCCGCCTCCAAGTCTCATACCCTCGCTCAAGGTCAGCAATTCGTCCGCGACCGATCGCGCAACATCCTCCCAATCGCCGGGCCGTGTCTGCCTAAATAGCCGCATCGTCGGGTACCATGGCGAATCCGATCGCCGCTGCATCCATCGCCAGTCAGCGTCGGCCTGCAGCAGCGTCCACACGGGCCGCCCCAGAGCCCCCGCAAGGTGTGCTGCCATTGTGTCCACAGAGATGATCAGGTCGAGAGACTGCATCATTCCTGCCGTCTGCAACATCGTTGATGCATCAAGTGTGTGTCCAAAGTCCCCTCTCCATCCGGCTGCAAATGGATCCAGTTGGAGACTATAGAACTCGACATTGGGCACGTCGCTCCAAGGGCGCAGATACTCAAAAGGGATCGACCTGCGCTCGTCCCAGTCGCCGGCCTCCCACACGATCCCGACCTTTACCGGTGCACTCCCATCAACAGGCAGCGGCGTTGCGGAAAGATAGGGCACGCCGCTCGGGATACTGTTGAGATCAATTCGGAATACGTGGCCGAGCTCCATGATTTCCAGCTCAACTTCGTATCTTTCAAAGCGAGGCTCTTCGCGGCTGACGATATGAGCTTCTTCCCGGAATGGAGCTAACAGCTCGGTCAAGCTCGGCTGTACGCGCACTTCAACCTCAGCAGCGGTCTTTGCCAGCCATGGAATAAACCGCGAGAATTGGATGGTATCGCCCAGGCCGTGATGGCACCGCACGAGTACTCGTCGGCCCTCCACAGACTCACCCTTCCAAACCGGCCTCAGGTGTTCCGGCAGGCCACGCAGGTCACTGTCGCGGTTGATTTCCAGGGCCTCATCGCTGATCTGCCAAGCTCCGTGGAAGTCTCCGCGTTGAGCACACTTCTTCCATTCGTCAAAGAGCTGAGCAGGTAAACTGCGCGCCTGTGGAAGTGGGAAATTGCGTCCACTCTGTGCCGGACGCGAAGACAGCTCCATATAGCCAATCTATGGCGCTGTCATAGGAAGAATGGTTCGGCCGAATACGCTCGGTGAGAAAATGGCGGGATTAACGGATCATTCGCCCTCGTTGATGTAAAACATCTCTTCGATAGGTTTGAGCGGCCGCCCAAGCCATAGTGGTCGTCGCAGTCCGTCCGGACCTGGAGCGGGACGGGCTTTTTCGAGCCACTTCTTGTAAACCTCAAACGATCGTTCGGTATCCACAAAGACGTCCCCGTGTTCGTCACCCGGGTGTGCTCTCTCTATCGACACCTTCTGATGCCAGCAATGCATTCCCGAGACTGGGTCCGGGTGCACGGGAAAGGTGATGTTCTGGTGCACGCCGCCATCGGTCCAAAAGATGCGCGATGTGTCCGGGTCGTCGCTCTTAAAGGCGCCGATGCCCTCGGTGACATGCATCTTCCATTTACCGGGCGCTTCTTCCTTGACCGTAACCTGATTCGTCGACCAGCGGTTTGCGGGAGCGTCCTGCTTGCGGCGCCATCGGCCGATGTGATGCGAGCACGCCACGACCTGCGGCCGCATTCCCTCGGTGACCCACGCCCGGTTGACGAAGTACCCGATCTCGGTTGAGATCCGGACGAGGTCGCCGGTCTTGATCCCG